>Ga0208401_100100_pt1 | contig 73150 bp, 75 predicted proteins | sample LakWasM112_LOW13_2_FD_183928 | JGI IMG/M metagenome (GOLD analysis project Ga0208401, IMG submission 183928) | Freshwater sediment methanotrophic microbial communities from Lake Washington under simulated oxygen tension - Sediment Metagenome... | ecosystem: Environmental > Aquatic > Freshwater >...
TAGGCTGTAGTAACGCCGCTTGGGACGTTGGGCGATCGCCTCGCTCGCCATGGTGTGCATGATCTCCATCGTGCACACGATGCATGTTCAACGAGATTGTCTCAAGATGGGATCACCGGCCGCTTACATTTTTTCGCCATGCCCGCTTCCGAACCCCTCCTGATACTTGAACAGATTCACCTGAGCTGGCCCCACGGCGTCCTGTTTTCGGGGCTGGAGTGGCGCGTTCGCGCCGGCGCCGCGCTGGTGCAAGGCGGACCGGGCAGCGGCAAGACCACCGTTCTGCGCCTGCTGGCGGGGGCCTTGTCGGCAACACGTGGGCGCATCCTGCTGCAAGGCGGTCCCGTACAGCCCGCCCAGGTGTTCTGGCCCGAGCGCGAAGCCGCGGGCTGCGAAAAGGTGCTGGTGCGCGACTGGTGGCGCGCGCTTGCGGGGCGCTACCCGGCTTGGGACGCTGCGGCACTGGCGCAGCACATCAATGGCTTTGCGCTGGCGCCGCACCAGGAAAAGGCCTTCTTCATGCTCTCGACCGGCACGCGTCGCAAGGCCTGGCTGGCGGCCGCGCTGGCCAGCGGCGCGCCGCTGACGCTGATCGACGAGCCACTGGCCGGGCTGGATATCGCCTCGGCGCGCTACCTCTCGGCGGCCATTGCCGATGCCGCGCAGCAGCCGGACCGCGTCATCGTGGTGGCGCACGATGTGCCGCTGGTGGACGTTTCCTGGACGGCGCAGCTGGCGTTGCCGGATGCGAAGTAAAGTACTTCAAAAAAGATAGCATCCTACACATACAGCTATTGCGGTAGCAGCCAAAAAGTCTTCGAATTTTGGTTACATCGCACGGAACTGCGCCGCATACAGCCGGCTGACGGCAAACGCTTCCGGCCGGCCATGCAGCTGCAGGGTGAGCTTGCCACTCTCGCTGCGCACCGCGCTGGCGATGGCGCTGGCGCGCACCAGCGTGCCACGGTGGATCTGCCAGAACTGCTGGGTGTCGAGCTGGGCCAGCAGTTCGCGCAGCGGCGTGCGGATCAGGTGCTCACGCGCAGCGGTAAGCACGCGCACGTATTTGTCGGCCGCCTCGAAGACCAGTACCTCATCCACCGGCACCATCTCGATGCGGCTGCCGTGTCCTGCCTGGATGAAGCGCAGCAGGCCGCCTGCGGGCGCTGCGCCCGTCGCAGGGCTGAGTCCGGCCCCCAGCAGGCTGCGCAATTGGGCGAGCGTGGTCTCTGACAGCGGCGCGGCGGCGCTGCGTGCGGCCAGCAGTTGCTGCACGCGCGCCACGGTTTTTTGCAATCGCCCGGCCTGCAGTGGCTTGAGCAAATAGTCCACCGCCTGCGCCTCGAAGGCCTGGACCGCGTACTGGTCGTAGGCCGTGAGGAAGACCAGCGCGGGGAAGGCTTTGCCGTCCGGCCAGGCATCCACCAGTTCGGCGGCCGCGTCCAGCCCGCTCTGGCCGGGCATGCGGATGTCGAAGAACAGCACCTCGGGCTGCAGTGCCAGCGCTTCGCGCACGGCAGACAGGCCGTCGCCTACGCTGGCCGCTACCTCCAGCTCGGGCCAGGCCTGGCCCAGTTCGTGGCGCAGGGCGGCGGCCAGCAGGGGCTCGTCCTCGGCAATCAGGGCGCGGGGTGCTGGGATGATCATGGGGTGGGTGAATTCAAAGGAAAAGTGACTCTAGCGCAGGTGCCATCTGCATCTCCAGCTATCAATTCAAGAGTGCCTTGTGCGCCGTACAGGGTGGCGAGGCGCTCGCGCACCTGCGTCAGGCCAAAGTGGCTTCCGGGGTGGTTCGTGTCGTGCGCTGGTGAAGCGCCAAGTCCCACGCCGGTATCCACCACTTCCAGCACCAGCAAGGTACCGTCGGGGCCGAGCCGGGTGCTGGCGTGCACACCGATGTGGCCGCCTGCCACCTGCGGCTCCAGCCCATGTCGGATGGCGTTTTCCACCAGGGGCTGCAGCAGCAGCGGGGGCACGGGCACCCCCCGCAGCGCTTCGGGAAGATCGAGGGCAAAGGCCAGGCGCGGGCCCATGCGCACGGCCATGATCTCCAGGTAGTCGGCGAGGCGCGCAAACTCATCGGCCAGTGGGTGCAATGCGGCGCGGGCACCGCCCAGGGTGGCACGCAGGTAGGCAATCAGGTGGTCCAGCATGGCCTGGGCGCGCGGCGGGTCGGTGGCGATCAGCACGCGCAGGTTGGCCAGCGTGTTGAACATCATGTGAGGCTCAAGCTGGGCTTCCAGGAGCTTGAGCCGCGCTTCGGTTGCTTGTGTGCGTACCTCGCTGACCTGCGCACGCAGCGTGGCGCTGTGACCCCGGGTGTAGAAAAAATAGGTGCCTGCAAGCCCGGCAAGCAAGGTGATGACCACCGAAACCCGCAGCTGGGCCAGGCCACTCCCGTCCCACGACGACCAGCCGAACCACGCGTCGGCCAGCGCGGTGCCGCCCAGGTAGCCCAGCACCATGCCGCATGCGGGCAGCGCAATGCCTGGGATACCAGCGGGCCAGCCAGTCGCGGCGTTGGAGGGGAACAGATGGCGCCCGAAATCGATGCAGGCCCAGGTCAGGCTGCCGATGGCCAGTGAATAGACAAGGGGGAGCTCATAGGGTCGCTCGGGCTGGACTGCATACTGAATGGCCGCGATCGCCAGGCAGAAGGCAAGTGTCTGCAGCAGATGCCGCAGCTTGTCGATCCAGTCGATTTTCGGGGCTTGCGCCGCTTTGGGCGCGGTGTCAGCCTCCATCGCGCTGGCGCTGCAACCGCTCGCGCTCCTTTTGCACCATGCGCTCGCGCAGGCTGCTGCCCGTGCCCAGCAAAAACACCGAGATACCGTGCAGCGCCAGCCCCAAACCCCAGCCTAACAGCGGGAAGATCGACCAGGGGCGGCTACCGAATCCATAGCGCGACAGGGCGAAGAGCGCCAGATTTACCAGCGTGAAGACCAGCGCGTGCAGGTACCAACCGAGCTTGGCGCCGGCACGCCTGCGGGCCAGCTGGTCAATCGCTTCGGGGGAGAGGGGTGTGGGCATAAGGAATTTTAGGCAAGGGCGGGTGTTCGTTTTTGGCGCACCGGGTGCAAAGTCCCGATTCATTGCGCGCGCTGTTGCAAGGGCTGCAGGTGCGCTGCAAAGAACGCCACGATGCGTACATCCATCTGTGGCAATGCGCTGCGGTCAAAGCCGGGCGGGTCGCCCAGCAGTTCGCGCTCCAAGTCATTGAGCAGGTGCAATGGGGGCATCGGCGACAGCATGGCGCCGTGGCTCGCGTTCGGAAGGTGGGCGATGTGCGTGCAGCGATCCTGGCAGGCGGCCAGCATGGCGCTGCTGTGAAAGCGCGGCACCTGGTTGGTGTCTTTTCCGGCGGTGACCAGGCCCAAGGGAATGCGCGGGGTGGCCAGGCTGTCCATGTCAAAGTCGGCGGCAAATGGCACGCTGGCCACGGCGGCCTGCACGCGCGGGTCGTGGTAGGTGTACAGGGTGTCGTCGCCAAAGCGATAACGTATGACAGCCAGTGCCACCGCCTTCTTCGGTCCATCCAGCAGGTTGCCGCGCAACCGGGTGGTGAAGCCCACGCAGGAAGAGAAATCCTCAGCGATGTGGGCTTCGCAATGCTGCTTGAAGCGTGCGGGTGACCAGCGGCCCCCGGCGAAAACCAGTGCAGTGTGGCCGCCGGCCGAGCCGCCAAAAATACCCACCTTGTCCAGGGCCAGAAGGGGTGCCAGCCGGGCATTCTGTGCCACGGTATCCACCGCGCGGGAGACCTCGGCGGGGCGTCGCTTCCAGCTCTCGGGGCCGGGGCTGGACGGGTCTTTGTAGTTGTCGCCTGCATGTTCGGGCAACGCCACCACGAATCCGGCCGTGACCAGCGCGCGGGCCAGATCGGTGTGCACCCAGGGGCTGCCGCCGGAGCCATGCGAGATGACAACCAGCCGGCCATTGCCTTGCACGGGGGTGCCTTGCCAGGCCAGTTGCAGCGGGAAGGGGCCGCGCTGAACGGGTTCGTCTGCTTCGCTGGCTGGGTAGAACACCGTGACGGGGCCGCCACCTTGGGCGCCGGGAAGTTCCATCAAACCCATACCCGCGTGGCCTGCCATGGTGGCAAAGACCAGGCAACATGCCATCAGTAGCTGCTTCATCAAGGTGTCTCTCCGGGGTTGGCGCACTCAGGAACGGCGGTCTTGGGCAACGATGCGATTGCGCTCTGCCTGCACCATGCGCGCGTGCAGATCGCTGCCTCCGGCCAGTAGAAACACGGACACACCATGCACCAGCAGGCCCAAGCCCCAGCCGAGCGCCGGGAACACCGCCCAGTGGCGGCCGCTGCTGGCCGACAGCGTGACCAGCAGCAGATTGACCAGGAGGTACACCGAGGCGTGCGCGTACCAGCCCATTTTGGCCTTGGCGCGGCGCTGTGCCAAGCGTTCGAGTGTTTCGGCGCTCAGGGGGATTGTGGTGTAGGTCATGGTGTTTTCCTTCAGGCGGTGGCGATGGAGTGCGCGTCGGGACCAGTTCTAGCCAGGCGCAGCAGCCGTCCAGTGCGCGCGGCAAACACGCCATTGAACGCGCCATACACCAGGGCAACCTGCAGGGCAACGTCGTTGTCATGCGCCAGCGGCGGCTGCAAAGCCAGCTCCACGCCCACCACGTACTTCACCAGAAAAATGCCCACGATGAGCAGCAGGGGCCAGGCGCTGCCGGGCAGGTAAAAGCGTTGGTTCGGAGCGTCGTAGCGTGCGCCTGCGGGTGGCGTGCGGCGCAGCCACAGCGAGACCGCAGCCACGGCACAGGCCGTGACCAGCCAGGCGGCCAGAATGCCGGCGATCTGCGACGCGGCGCCAAAGGCCGAGGCCATTCCCCAGGCCGAAAACACCGCCATCGCAATCGGCATCAACAGCACCCGGCGCAAGCCGGCGCTGCGCGCAAAGCACTGGCTGGCGCCCAGCCAGATCAGGGCGGCAAGCAGCATCCACACCCAGTTGGGGGTGTGCTGGGCAATGGTGAGCAGCATGCGAGGTTGCTGTGTGACGAGGGTGAGAAGCATGGCGGAACCTTTCAAAATCAAGGAAGATGTCCGCTACTGTCGTTTTGTGCGCGGCCGCTGCCCAGGGCCTTGCGACGAAAGCCGAAAATTGCGTCGTGGAAGACCCTCGCACCGGCGCGAACGGCGCCGCCGTCCACCCGAAATTTTCGGGGGCTCGACGGGGTGGACGGGGCACAGAGCTGCTAAGCTGGGCTGAACAATCACTTACATTTTTGAGCTCGGCTCCCATGACCCCGGTTTTTGAAGCATGGCACTTTGCACCAAAGGCTGCGCGGCGGCGCCTGATAGGTGGCCGGGGGCGGGCATGACGACTGAGTCCACCCTTGCATCCGACGCAGCCTGCTCACTGCCGCTCGGCCTGTCGGATACGGAGCTGCTGGCACTGATCACGCGCGACGTAGGTGCCACAGTGGGCGTCTTTAACCTGCAGCTTTGTTTGATCTACTGCAACGATGAATACGCGCGCTGGTTTGGCACCGAGCCTTCCCAAGTCATCGGAAAGACGGTGGGCGAGCTCTATGGTGAGGCCGATGGCTTGCGTATCCTGCCCCTCGTGGAGCGTGTGCGGGCAGGCGAGCGCCTGGAATACCAGCGATTGCTCACCAACCCCTACGGTGCCAAGGAGTGGCGCACCATCTGCCTGACTCCGGCGCGCAATGCCCAGGGCGCCATTGCTGGTTTCGTCGCTTCAGCGATCGACGTACACGAACTGCAGGTGGCGCTCAGTGCGCTGCGTGCGGCCAATCAGCGGCTGTCGTCGCACATCGACAACAGCCCTTTGGCGGTGCTGGAGATGGACCACGAACTGCGCCTCATCCACTGCTCGGAGCGTGCCGTTCAGTTGATGGGCTGGGAGCATCACGCGTCGGTGGAAGGCCGCCTGCTGCTGGAGCTGCTCAATGCGACGGATGCGCGCCTGAACCAGGCCCTGCAGCGCCTGCAGAGCGGTCAGGAATCCCAGAATCGCGAAGAAAATTCCTTTGTGCGTCGCGATGGCACCGAAATCCATGCCGAGTGGTTCAACTCGGCGCTGACAGACGCCACAGGTCGGGTCACGTCCATCATGACGCTGGTGCAGGACGTCTCGGCAAGGGTGCAGATGGCGCGCCAGCAATACCACCGGGCCAACCACGACGCGCTGACCGGCCTGGACAACCGGGCCTCTTTTCATGAGCGTCTGGAGAGATCGCTGGCGCAGGCGCGGCCTGCGGCCGACTTGCTGGCGCTGTTGTTCATCGATCTGGACGGCTTCAAGCGCATCAACGATCAGCAGGGTCACCAGGCGGGCGACGAAGTGCTGCGCATCGTCGCCCAGCGCCTGCTGCGCACGGTGCGAGAGGGAGACACCGTGGCCCGCCTGGGGGGCGACGAGTTCCTGGTCATGCTCGACAAGGACGTCACCCCGCTCGAACCCGAGCGCATCGGCCAGCGCATCATCGAAGCGCTGAGTCAGCCGATGATCGTAGACGGGCAAAACCTGGAGATTGGCGCAAGCATCGGTGTGGCGATGCACCCGCCGCTTCCAGGCCAATTGGAGGTGCTAATGAACCGTGCAGACCAGGCGATGTATGCCGCCAAGCGGGCCGGCAAGGGGCGCTTGTTCCATGCGCAATCCGACGGCGCTTGAGAGGCCGATCGGGTCGAGGACCGAACAGCATGGCAGCCCACCCTGCTCTACGCGCGCCGCGAAGACACGACGATACCGCCCACGATCAGCGCGAAGGCCGCTGCATGGTAGGCATGGGGTGCCTGGCCCAGGAATGCGGCCGATAGCAAGGCCGCAAACAGCGGAGTGAGGTTGGCAAAAAAACCCGCCACCGTAGGCCCTGCGCGCTGAACGCCGATTCCCCAGCAGCGGTAGGCGAGGACCGCAGGGCCAATGGCAATGAAGGCCAGGGCGGCAACCAGCGGCCAGCCCCAGACGATCTCGGTGCGTCCGGTTGCCCATTCGCCGCCTGCAAGCATGCCGGACCAACCCAGACCAAACACCAGTTGCGCCATCAGAAAGGCTGCCCAGTCGCCGCGCAGGCGTGCGGGCTCGCTTGTTTTCACCAGCAGCCAGCTATAGAAAGCCCAGCAGATGGTGGCGAGCAGCATGAAGACATCTCCCGGCACCAGGCGCAACGCCAGCAGCGCGCTCCATTCTCCGCGGCTGAGCACCAGCAGCACGCCCGTCATGGACAGCAGAGCGCCGATCAGCTGGCGCTGCGAAATTCGCGTGCCGAAGAACAAGGCCCCCACCGCCAGCATCCACACCGGCATGCTGGAGCCCACCAAGGTCACGTTGATCGGCATGGAGGTCTGCAGCGCCATGTACTGAAACGCGTTGTAAAGCCCGATGCCCAGCAGCCCCAGCAGCGCGTAGCGGCGCCAGTGCGACCAAAGGCCGCTGTCGCGGCGCAGGACTTGGTGTGCCAGTGGCAGCAGCAGGGCAAAGGCGAGCAACCAGCGCAAAAAATTGAGTGTCAGCGGCGGCACCAGGTCGTGCACCATGCGTCCCACCACGGCGTTGCCGGCCCACAGCAGGGGCGGAATGACAAGCAGCGCCGCTGTGCGGCCCCCAAGCTTTTCTTGCATGCCTTGACTGTAGCGGCCCTTCAGGGGCGCACCTTGCAAAAACATGGCAGCATGAAAGACGTTTTACAGCACCCACAGGAGCCCCCATGAGCCTTGCCATACAGATTCGCCAGAACGGCGGCCCGGAAGAACTGCAACTGGTGGAGGTCCAGGTGGGCGATCCGGCGGCGGGGGAAATCCGCGTGCGCCACCATGCCATCGGCCTGAACTTCATCGACGTCTACCAGCGCACCGGCCTCTACCCCTTCCCCATGCCGCTGCAACTGGGCATGGAGGCGGCCGGCGTGGTCGAAGCGGTGGGCGAGGGGGTCACGCACCTGAACGTGGGTGATCGTGTGGCCTACGCCAGCAACCCGCCCGGCAGCTACAGCACCGAGCGTGTGATGCCCGCGCGCTGCGTCTGCCGCCTGCCCGAGGCGATCAGTTTCGAGACCGGCGCTGCCATGATGCTCAAGGGATTGACGGCGCAGTATTTGCTGAAGAAAACCTTGCCGGTGCAAGGCCTGCAGCGCGGCGACGCGGTGCTCTTCCATGCGGCTGCGGGTGGCGTGGGCCTGATTGCCTGCCAGTGGGCACGCGCCCTGGGTCTGGAGCTGATTGCCACCGCCGGATCGGACGCCAAATGCCAGCTCGCGCTGGCCAACGGTGCGGCGCATGCCATCAATTACAGCACCGAAGACTTTGCCGCGCGGGTCAAGGAAATCACCCAAGGCCAGGGCGTGAAGGTGGTGTACGACTCGGTGGGCAAGGACACCTGGGAAAAATCGCTCGACTGCCTGCGCCCCTTCGGCCTGATGGCCAGTTTTGGCAATGCCTCCGGGCCGGTGCCGCCGTTTGCGCCGGCGTCACTGGGCGGGCGCGGCTCGCTCTATGTGACGCGCCAGACCTTGTTTACCCACATTGCCACGCGCGCGAGTACGCAGGCCATGGCGGACGAACTGTTCGCGGTCGTCGAGAGTGGGCAGGTCAAGATTCATATTGCACAGCGTTATGCGCTGCGCGATGTGCAGCAGGCGCACCGCGATCTGGAAGCACGCAAGACCACGGGGTCAACGATTCTGACGGTGGACTGAGGCGTTTTTGCAAACCCGCATGGGCTTGGGCGAGTCGCTCAGCACGGGTATGGCGCCAAGCCGCGCCGCATGCGTGCCCGCTCGCAGGCCTCGGAGCCCGCGGCAAATTCCCGGCAGGGTGAAGGCCGCCACTCGTAGATCGCACAGGCCGCGCGCTTGCCTATGGTGCCGGTCAGCGCAGCGCATCGGGGGGGGCTGTGGTCGGTGCCGCGCATTCGGCAGAAGGTGTCGGTGACATCCACCGTGAGGCCATCCGGCACCGCACCGCCGTGGTCGCTGCGCTCGAAGACCGAAAAATCCACCCGAAAGCTCGCGCAGCAGGCGCCGCAGCTCAGGCAAGGGTGCAAAGAATTGGGGTCAGATTCCAATTAATTTCCGTGCATGCGATTTAGGCTTCGGCGCGCAGCCTGCGGCTGCTTCACATCCGCTGCGCGGATATGAGCCTGCGCCGAAACAGGATGCCGGCGCTGGCGCGCCACCGGCTTGCATTTCATGCAACCCGGCCGAGCAGAAGGTACTCCATGAGTGCCTTCTGCACGTGCATGCGATTTTGGCTTCGGCGCGCAGCCTGCGGCTGCTTCACATCCGCTGCGCGGATATGAGCCTGCGCCGAAACAGGATGCCGGCGCTGGCGCGCCACCGGCTTGCATTTCATGCAACCCGGCCGAGCAGAAGGTACTCCATGAGTGCCTTCTGCACGTGCATCCTGTTTTCCGCCTCGTCCCAGACGACGGATTGGGGGCCGTCGATGACGTCGGCGGCGACTTCCTCGCCGCGGTGGGCCGGCAGGCAGTGCATGAAGAGGGCGTCGGGGCGGGCGGCGGCCATCATTTCCTGGTCTACGCACCAGTCGGCAAAGGCCTTTTTGCGCGCCTCGTTCTCGGCCTCGTAGCCCATGCTGGTCCAGACGTCGGTGGTGACCAGGTCTGCGTCCTTGCAGGCGTCCAGCGGGTTGCTAAAAAATTGATAGCTATCAGCGCTTGTCCCGTCTGCGCCAACGGCCATTTTCTCGTCAATTTCGTAGCCACGCGGCGTGCTGACGTGCACTTTGAAGCCGAGCAGGGCGGCGGCTTGCAGCCAGGTGTTGGCCATGTTGTTGCCGTCGCCTACCCAGGCCACCGTCTTGCCGGCCAGGCAAGCCAGGTCGGGCTTGCCTTCCGAATTCGTGCCGCGGTGCTCAAGAAGGGTAAAGATGTCGGCCAGGATCTGGCACGGGTGGAACTCGTTGGTCAGGCCGTTGATGACGGGCACACGCGAATGTTCGGCAAAGCGCTCGATCTTGGTCTGCTCAAAGGTGCGGATCATCACCAGGTCGACCATGCGGCTGATGACCTTGGCACTGTCCTCAATGGGCTCGGCGCGGCCGAGCTGGCTGTCGCCGGTGGTCAGGTGCACGACGCTGCCGCCCATCTGGTACATGCCGGCCTCGAAGCTGACGCGGGTGCGCGTGCTGGCCTTCTCGAAAATCATGGCCAGCGTGCGGTCCACCAGCGGGTGGTGCTTTTCGTAGGACTTGAACTTCTTCTTGATCAGCGCAGCGCGCTCGAAGAGGTACGCGTACTCGTTGGCATCCAGGTCATTGAATTGAAGATAGTGTTTCATGGCATCAGGCGCACTGTGCGCTTCATTCGGCCAGCAGAGCCTGCACCAGGGGGGCAAGCCGTGTGGCGATTTCATCGGCTTCGTCGGGAGTGAGGATCAGGGCGGGCACGATGCGGATCACATTCTCAGCCGTCACGCTGATCAGCAGCCCGGCCTCGGCGGCGCGTGCCACCAGTGCGCCGCAGGGCTTGGCCAGCTCGACGCCGATCATCAGGCCCTGGCCGCGAATCTCCTTCACGCCCGGCAAGCCTCCCAGCTCGCGCTGCAGCGCCGCCATCAGATGCTGGCCCACCCCCGCGGCGTTCGCCAGCAGGCCGTCTTCTTCCATGATGCGGATGGTCTCGTTGCCCGCGCGCATGGCCAGCGGGTTGCCGCCAAAGGTGGTGCCATGGTTGCCCGGTTGCAGCACCTCGGCCGCCTTCGGGCCAGTGACCACGGCGCCGACGGGTACGCCCGAGCCCAGGCCTTTGGCCAACGGCATCACGTCGGGCACGATGCCGGCCCATTGGTGGGCAAACCACTTGCCGGTGCGGCCCATGCCGCACTGCACTTCGTCGATCATCATGAGCCACTCGCGCTCGTCGCACAGCTGGCGCAGCTCGCGCAGGTATTCCACGCGCATGGGGTGTACGCCGCCTTCGCCCTGAATCGTCTCGAAGAACACGGCGACGACGTCCGGGTTGCCTTCGGTAGCGGCCTTGATGGCGGCAATGTCGTTGATCGGTACGCGGATGAAGCCCTCGACCAGCGGGCCGAAGCCGCTGTGGATCTTCGGGTTGCCGGTGGCCGACATGGTGGCAATCGAGCGGCCATGGAAGGCCTTCTCGTACACGACGATCTGCGGCTTGGCGATGCCGCGGTCCACGCCGTACTTGCGGGCAATCTTCAGTGCGGCCTCGTTGGCCTCCAGCCCTGAATTGCAGAAAAACACCTTGCTCATGCCAGACAGCGCGACCAGCTTGGCGGCCAGTTGCTCCTGGCCAGGGACGTGGTAATAGTTGGAGGTGTGGATCAGCTTGCCGATCTGGTCACACAGCGCCGGCACGAGTTGCGGGTGGTTGTGGCCCAGCGTGTTGACCGCAATGCCGGCCAATGCGTCGAGGTATTCCTTGCCGTTCACGTCCCACACGCGGCAGCCCTGGCCGCGCTCCAGCGCGATCGGCACGCGGCCATAGGTGTTCATCACGTGGGGCGAGGCAGCCTCGATCAATGCGGTCATGTGGGGTTCTCCAGGGCGGGCGCGGTGGCTCGCGCCAGCGCAAAAATGAGAGGCAATTCTAGGGCGGATGCTGCGCTGCGCTGTTGACGATTGCGCATCACTGCAATGCGGCAGCAAGCCGAGCTTGCTGCGTGGGGGCCTTGAATATGGCAATAGCTCTTATATAAGAGTTAGAATTCCTGCTGCGCCGCAACAAGTATTTTCAGCACCTCGATTGCCCAGCCGATGGCCCATTCCTCGTCTCCAGAAGTCTTTATCCAGGGCCTCACGTCCAGTGGCAAGACTTTTCGTCCGAGCGATTGGGCCGAGCGCCTTGCGGGCGTGATGAGCAGTTTTCGCCCTGGCGGCGCACAGCCGGGCAGCCACCTGCGCTACTCGCCCTGGTGCATCCCCAAGGTCATCAATTGCGTGAAATGCGTAGTGGTCAACCCGGCGCTGCGCGACTATGAGCCCATGGCCTGGGATTTCGTGATGAACTTTGCGCGCGACAACGATCTGCAGGTGGCCGAGGCGTGTTTGCTGCCGGATATGCCGGTGGGGACGAAGCGCTGAGCATCCCTTGACATGCGGAAGGCAGCGCCGCCACGGCCTGTGCCAAGGTCTGCCCCCAAAGCAGCGGGGTGCCAGCAAAGGCGCGCTGCGCGCAAACATCCGTTGAAGTGTCGAGGACAGAGCTGCCATGGCTCACGCCGCGTCAGGTCTGTCCCCGAGGTATTCGGGTGCCAGCAAAGGCGCGCGTCGCGCGCTTGGGGCAAGCCCAACAAAAAAAGCCGTCTTGCGACGGCTTTTTTGCTTTGCTGGCAGCGCACCCGTGTCAAACGGCGGGCGGCGATGCCACCCGGGCTGTTTGCCTGCTGGGGCAGGCGGTGAATTTAAGCTGCGAGTGCCAAGGCTTTCACCTTGGTGGACAGGCGGCTCTTGTCGCGGGCGGCCTTGTTCTTGTGGAAGATGCCCTTGTCGGCAATGGTGTCGACCACTGCTTGCATCTTGCCAAAGAGTTCGGTGGCCTTGGTTTTGTCGCCGGCGAGAACGGCTTTTTCAACGTTCTTGACTGCCGTGCGGTATTTGGAGCGCAGCGAGGTGTTGGCTGAGTTGAGCTTGGTGTCCTGACGGACGCGTTTGCGGCCCGACGCGAGGCGTGGGTTCTTTTTCTTGGGCTTGGTGGATGCCATGGTAAGTATTCCTAGGGTCTGAGGATGTTGCCAGCGAAGCCCGCCATTATAGCCTGCGGGCCTTTTACCAGTGGTTGCCTCGTTCCCGGCAAAGGCAGCGCATACACTTCGCAGCCTGTGTCCCTGCTCAAAGCTGCATCCACCGTTTCGCTGCTCACCCTGGCGTCCCGCGTCACGGGCCTGGTGCGCGATCTGCTCATGGCGTCCATTTTCGGCGCCAATGCGCTGACCGACGCCTTCAACGTCGCCTTTCGCATCCCCAATCTGTTTCGCCGGCTCTTTGCCGAAGGCGCTTTCAGCCAGGCCTTTGTGCCGGTATTGGCTACCACGCGCGCGCAGCAGGGGGATGACGCCACCCGCGTCCTCATCGGCAGCGTGGCCACTGTGCTTGCGTGGGCGCTCCTGGTCACCTGCATTCTGGGCGTGATCGGCGCGCCGGTGCTGGTCTGGGCCCTGGCCAGCGGTTTGCGCCAGAGCCCGGAAGGCTATGCCGGCGCCGTGCTGATGACGCGCTGGATGTTCCCTTACATCGGTTTCATGTCTTTGGTGGCGCTGTCTGCGGGCATTCTGAATACCTGGAAGCACTTTGCTGTGCCCGCGGCTTCGCCCGTATTGCTTAATTTTTCCATGATTGCGGCTGCCTGGTTCGGCGCTCCGCTGTTTCGCGGCTGGGGCATCGAGCCGATCTATGCGATGGCAGGCGGCGTGGTGCTGGGCGGCGTACTGCAACTGGCCATTCAGGTGCCGGCATTGATGCGGCTGCAGTTGCTGCCGCGCATTGGCTTGAGTCTTGCCGCTCTGCGCGACGCATGGAGTGACCCCGGCGTGCGCCGAGTGCTCACGCTCATGGCGCCTATTTTGTTGGGCGTCGGAGTGGCGCAAATCTCGCTGCTGATCAACACACAGATTGCTTCGTATCTGGCGCCGGGCAGTGTCACCTGGCTGTTCTACGCCGACCGCCTGATGGAGTTCCCTACCGCGCTGCTGGGCGTGGCCCTCGGGGTGGTGTTGACGCCGCAGCTCACCGCTGCGCGTGCCGCAGGCGATGCGCAGCGCTATTCGTCCATGCTCGATTGGGGCCTGCGCATCGTGGTGCTGCTGGCGGTGCCCAGCGCCGTGGCGCTGCTGACATTTGCCACGCCCCTCGTGGCTACGCTGTTCCACCACGGCGAGTTGCAGGCGAGCGACGTGGTGGAAATTGCGCTGGCGCTCTCGGGCTATGGCGCTGGCTTGTTGGGCCTGGTGGCGATCAAGGTGCTCGCGCCGGGCTACTACGCGAGCCAGGATGTGCGCACGCCAGTCAAAATTGGCATTGCCGTGCTGGTGATCACGCAGCTGCTCAACGTGGTGCTGGTGCCGCGCATGGCCCACGCCGGGCTCGCGCTGTCCATTGGGCTGGGGGCGCTGGTCAATGCGCTGTGGCTGCTCATCGGCCTGCTGCGCCGCGGCAGTTTCCAGCCCGCGCCGGGCTGGGGGCTCTTTGGCGCACAGGTAGCGGCCGCCAGCCTGCTGCTGGGTGCCCTGCTGTCGTGGGTGTCTGCGTATTTCCCCTGGATCGCTCTGGGCGACGCAGGTGGCAAGCGCGTGCTCTTGCTTGCCGCCTGGATGGCGGTGGCGGCGGTGCTGTATTTCGGCGTACTGCGCATTGCCGGCCTGCGGGTGGGCGCACTGGTACGGCGATAGTGCGGCGCTGACCTACGTGCAGACCGGCGGCCCTGCCGCTACCATGGCGCCATGCCGCTGAGCCTCGCCCTTCCCACGCCGCTCGAATACTTCGCCTCGCTGGTGCAAAGCGACGCGCAGTTTCCCCTTCTGGAAGCGGCCGCCAGCGTGGCCATGGACGACTACCCGGCCCTGGACGTGCAAAGTCTGCTGGGGGATATGGATCTGCTCTGCGCGCGCCTTTCGCGCAAGGTGGCGCGCGATGCGCCCGCGCTGGAACGGTTGCGCGCTGTGAACCAGTTTTTTTTCACTGATCTGGGCTTCGCCGGCAACGTCAACGACTACTACGACGCCGAAAACAGCTACCTCAACAGCGTATTGCGCACGCGCCGTGGCATCCCCATCAGCCTGGCCATTCTCTGGCTTGAAATGGCGCAAAGTGTGGGCCTGCACGTGCGCGGGGTGGCTTTCCCCGGGCATTTCATGGTCAAGGCCTTGCTGCCACGCGGGCAGGTGCTGATGGACCCCTTTACTGGCGAATCGCTCTCGCGCGAAGAACTGGTGGAGCGCCTCCAGCCCTTTCAGCCCAGCGGCAGTGCCGAGGGTGAGCCGCCGCTGGGTCTTTACCTGCAGGCTGCGCAGCCGCGCGAAATCATGGCGCGCATGCTGCGCAACCTCAAGGAAGTGCACCGCGCCAGCGGGGATTGGCACCGCTTGCTGGCGGTGCAGGAGCGTCTGGTGGTGCTGCTGCCCGCAGCTTGGGACGAGGTGCGCGACCGCGGTCTGGCGCACGCCGAATGCGGCAACCCGGGGCTTGCCGTGGCCGATCTGGAGACCTATCTGGCGCATGTGCGCGGCGACGGCAACACCGAGATCCTTGCGGACCGGCTGCAGCTTTTGCGCCGTGCGCTGGGCTGACGGGCTGTTTCCTCTGCGTGCGCTCGCCCATCACGGCTCCGGTTCGTCGGTGCCTCGCTAAGCCATGGCGCGCCGATCTGCTTCGCCCCTGCTCGCCCTGGCGCGTGCTTACCAGCGCAATGTCCGCGCCCTGGCCCGTGCGGCACGGCTTGCACGCCCCCCGGCTGCTGCGCTGCCTGTGTCCGCGCGCAAGCGCCCCAAAGCACGCAAGCCGGCCGTCCCAAAGCGTGCCCAGCCGGCTGCTGCAGCGCTGGGTCAGTGGCTGGCGGGCGTTGCACCCGGACCCGCCGGTGCACGCCGCTACCACCTGTATGTGCCGCCCGGCGTCAACGCGGCCAGCCGCACACGCCTGCCGTTGTTGGTGATGCTGCATGGCTGCGGCCAGACGGGTCACAGCTTTGCCGCCAGCACGCGCATGAACCAACGCGCCGCGCGCGAGCGTTTTCTGGTGCTCTACCCCGAGCAGGAACGCATGGCCAATGCGCAGGGCTGCTGGAACTGGTTTGAACGCCGCAGCGGCCGGGCCGACTCCGAAGCCGACACGGTGCTCTCTGCCATCGACCAGGTGGCGCGGCGTTACGCGGTGCATCCTGATCGCGTCGGTGTTGCCGGGCTGTCGGCCGGTGCCAGCATGGCAGCCTGGTTGGCGCTGCGCGCGCCACAGCGTTTTTGCGCCGTGGCCATGCATTCGGGTGCGGCGCCTGGCAGCGCGCAATCAGCGGCGACGGCGTTCTCGGCGATGCGGGGCGACCGCCCGCCACGCGGGCCTGAAGCCGCAAGCGGCGCGGGTGTGCCTGCGGCTACGGGGCCCTTGCTGCCGCCACTTCTTCTGCTGCATGGCGACGCCGACCCGGTGGTGTCGGTGCGCAGCGCGCGGCACACGGCCGCCTGGTGGGCGCAGGCGCTGGGCGCGCGCACCGGTGCGCCGCGCATGCAACAGCGCGGTGCACGCCGTGCCACCCGCTTGACGGAGTTTCGCGCACGCGGCCAGGTACAAGTGGCGCTGCGGGAAATCGAAGGCCTCGGCCACGCCTGGAGTGGCGGGGCCCCGCGCGTGCCCTACAGCGACCCGACGGGACCCGACGCCACGGCGCTGGTCTGGGCGTTCATGGAGCGGCAGTTCGCCAGTACGCCCTAAGTGCGGGTCACGGCGGTAAAAGTTTTAATAAAAAATGCTTCTAGCGCTTTATGCATAAGCGCTAGAAGCTATCTTTTAAATAGCGAAAAACCTGAAGCTATCCGCCGGGCGCCTTCACGCACAGCACCGGGCAGGACACCGTCATCAGAAGCTCCTGGGCCACACTGCCCAGAAGCAGCTTGCCGACGGCAGTGCGCCTGCGCAGGCCGATGACCAAAAGCGAGACATCGCCTTCTTCGACCAGGGCATCAATTTCCTCCACGGCGGTCTTGCCGCGGACGAACTGTTTGAACTCTCCCTTGACGTCTTTGGCGGCAAGCAAACCTTCGATGCGCTCCACTTCATAGCCGGGCGCCAGCGCTGGATCTTCCTGCTGGCCGCCGGGGCCTGCGTTCACGATCAGCAGGTGTTCCTGGCGTTCCTTGGCAATCTCAATGCCCTTGTCCAGTGCGGCCCAGCCTTCGGGGCGGGGCGCGTATGCGACGAGGATGGTCATGTTCAGTGTCTCCTGGGAAGGTTGGGTAGTGAAAAGGCATCGCTGAGTGCGTCTGGCCGGTCCGCATCGGCCTGCGTCAGACCGATCTGCGCATGGTAGCGCAGGTTTTCAGTGCGCTTGGCGGCCGGACTGGGACGGTGTTCCGCTGCGACCGAACTGGTGCCAGGCCCGGCGCAGTTGCGTGTCCGAGTTGAAGCCCGCCAGCGCTGCCGCCTGCGTGACTTGGTGGCCCGCGCGCAAGGCCGCCTCGGCCGTTGCGAGCCGGATGCGGCGCAGCCAGGCCAGCGGCGCAATGCCCGCGTGCTCTACGAACAGGCGCGTCAGGTGGCGCGGCGAAGTGCAGGCGACGGCGGCCATGGCCGCGACGCTCCATTCCTGCTGCGGCGCCTGGGCCACGGCGTCCTGCACACGGTGCAGCGCCGCGTGCAGGTGGTTGCGGTGGTCCAGAAAGGGCGAGAACTGCGGGTCTTCGGGCCCGCGCCGCTGCGCCAGCACCAGCGTTTGCGCCACGTGTGCGGCAATCGCCGGACCGCAGGTTTCGGCGATGCGGTGCAGGGTGAGATCCATGCCGGTGGCCACGCCGGCACTGCTGTAGAGCGCGCCGTCGCTCACAAACACGCGGTTGGCGACCACGTCGCAGCGCGGTTCGGTGGCCGCGAGTTCGTCCAGATGCTGGTGGTGCGTGGTGGCGCGCCGGCCGGCGAGCAGGCCCGCGTGCGCGGCCAGCACCGCGCCGGCGCAGACGGTGAGCAGTTCCAGCCGGCCCGCCACCAGGCGCAGGCCGCGCAGCCAATGCAGCAGGCTCAGGGCGTCTTCGTCCGCCACGTCGATGCGCTTGCCGGTCATCCCCACGACGACCACCCAGGAAGGCACCGGCAGACTGGCCGGCAAAGGCTCCAGGCCGCTGAGCTGCAAGCCGACCGAGCTGGTGAGCGTGGGTTGGGGTGCCGTGAAGTGCAGCACAAAGCGCTCGGGCTCACCCTGGTCGGCCAGCCAGGTGTTGGCGCTGCGCAGCGCTTCGGCCGGACCCGCCCAGTCCAGCGCCAGGCTGCCGCGCAGCAGGGCAAACCAGACGTGGATGGGCTCTGCAGCGGCGGGGCGCGTCATGCGCTGGCGCGCTCCAGTGCTTCGTCCACCGTACACAGCGTGGCAAAGCGTCCCGCCAGCACCGTCGCCGTGCGCGCCTTGATGTCGGCCGCGCAAAGCGGCGCGCCGTCCGGCTGCACCATGTCCCAGGTGAGCGTGGCGTCGGGAACGAAGTCGACCGCCCAGCCCAGATCGGAGGCGTGGCGCGTGGTGGTCTCGCAGCATTGCTCGGTGCGGATGCCACTGACGATCAGCCGGCCGATGCCGTTCGCGGTCAGCCACACGTCCAGGCCCGTTCCCACCAGCGCACTGTGGCGCGATTTGGTGAAACTGGCAGCGTCGAATGCCATCAGGCCGTCCAGCGGCCGCACCTGGCCAGACACCTGGGCAAAGGGGTTGTCCACCTGCTCGGGGCCATCGCTGTGCAGCACGCGCACCACGGGAATGCCGCGCTGCGTGCAGCCGGCGATCAAGGCGTTCTGCGCCCGCAGATAGGCCGGCAAAGCGGTGTCCGTGAAGTACGGGCGGTGGCGAAACGATTCCTGGACATCGATCACAATCAGACAGGTTTTCATGGTGCAGTTCCTTGAGAAGGTCAACAGGGAACGCTTATGTTGCCTGCGCCAGGCCGGAATTGACAGTCTGGGATGCGACCAGATTCGATCAAATCAGGACATTATTCAAACCAAAGCTCCTGCGGCCAGCTCTTTCTTCAGGTAGGCGTAGAACAGGGGCGCCGCCACCAGGCCGGCGGGGCCAAACACCGCTTCGGCCACGAACATCACCGTGAGCAGTTCCCACACCGCCATGTGGGTGCGCTGCCCGACCACGCGCGCGTTGATGACGTATTCGGCCTTGTGAATCAGCACCAGAAAGCCCAGGCAGGCGGCAGCGGCTTGCGGCGAGACGGACAGCGCGACGATGGTGATCACGGCGTTGCAAAGCAGGTTGCCCACGATGGGGATCAGACCGGCCACGAAAGTCAGCGTGACCAAGGCCGCGGTGTAGGGCAGGCGCTCGCCCCACAGCGGCATCAGGAACATCAGGAAGATGGCGGTCAGCGCCGTGTTGAATGCGGCAATCCAGATCTGCGCGGCGACGATCTGCCGAAAGGCCTCGCCAAAGTGCCGCAGGCGCGTGGCCAATGCCAGGGCCAGGGGGCCGCTGTTCGCCGGCAGGGTCCGCACGGCAGCCAGCGCGCCAATCAGCAGGCCCACGTAAGCGTAGAGCAGTCCGCTCAGCCAGGCGCGCCCCGCCATGGCAAGGGCACCGGCCTTGGCGGCCAGGTAGCTGGCAATGGTGCGCTGAATGGCATCGGCGCCATCGGGCAGATGCGCCGCCACGTCGGGCGGGAGCTTGTCGCGCAGTTCGAGCACGGTGCGCGCCATGTAGTCCAGCAATTCGCGGTACTGCTGCGGCGCATCAACGATGTAGCCACGCGAATGGGTGACGCCAAAAATCAGCGCACTCAGCGGGATCAGCATCACCAGCGCAGCGGCCAGCACCTGCGCGCCGCGTGGCTGTGACGTCTGGCGGCGGGCCCTCGGCCACGCCATGGCAAACCAGCGTGTGAGGGCGCGCGTGAGCAGAAAGCCCAGACACAGACACAGCAGGCCGGGAAGCAGGCCGCGCCACATCACAAGCAGCAGGCCTGCGGCCATCAGCAGATAGCTGGCCAGCGCCACCCCGCGCGGTGCGTGGGTGGGCGCTGCGGGGGAGCGCTGCGGCGCGTGCGCCATGGTGGTGGCGTGCTTCAGGCTACGACAACAGCCGCGCCCGCGCCGCGCGCAGCGATGCTGCCCAGCCGGTGCACTGTTTCGCCGGCCGCAGCCAGCTGGCTGGCGACAGCCTGCGCATCCTCGGGCGCCACCACCAGCACCATGCCGATACCGTTGTTGAAGGTGCGGTTCATCTCTTCGTCGGAAATGGCCGCCGTGGCCTGCAGCCAGGCAAACAGCTCGGTCTGCGGCCAGCTCCCTGCGGTGAGATGCGCGGCCAGGCCTTCGGGCAGCACGCGGGGAATGTTCTCCAGCAAGCCGCCGCCAGTGATGTGTGCCAGCGCCTTGATGCCGCGGCTGCCGCCTTGCGCCACCGGGTGCGCCGCCAGCGCGGCCAGCATGGGTTTGACGTACAGGCGCGTGGGCTCCATCAGGGCCTGGCGAAACGGCTTGCCGTCCAGCGTTGCCGGCAGCGCGCCAGACCCTTCGGCGCGCGCAATGCACTTGCGCACCAGGCTGAAGCCGTTGGAATGTGCGCCACTGGATGCCAGGCCCAGCACCACGTCGCCCGCGCGCACCTCGGTGCCGTCAAGAATTTTCGATTTTTCCACTGCGCCGACGGCAAAACCCGCCAGGTCGTATTCGCCGGCCGGGTACATGCCAGGCATCTCGGCCGTCTCGCCGCCGATCAGCGCGCAGCCCGAGAGCTCGCAGCCGCGGGCGATGCCGCCCACCACGGCAGCGGCGGTGTCCACATCGAGCTTGCCGCAGGCGAAATAGTCCAGGAAGAACAGCGGCTCGGCGCCCTGGACCAGCACGTCGTTGACGCTCATGGCCACCAGATCGATGCCCACCGTGTCGTGCATGTCCCATTCAAAAGCCAGCTTGAGCTTGGTGCCCACACCGTCGGTGCCGCTCACCAGCACCGGCTCCTGGTAGCGCTTGGGCACTTCGAACAGGGCGCCAAATCCGCCAATCCCTGCCAGAACGCCTTCCCGCATGGTTTTTTTGGCCAGCGGCTTGATGCGGTCCACCAGCGCGTCGCCGGCAACGATGTCCACCCCCGCGTCCTTGTAGGAAATGGGTGCGCTGGAGTGGGATGGCGTGGTGGAGCTCATGGGGGAAGATGAAGTGACTTGAGAAGAAGCGTCGGGCGCGCGAAAGGACGAATTTTAGGCGACCCCACTGGACGACCTCCTCGGGCACGACTGCGCGGCGCGCTGCAGCCGCAGTTCCGGGGTGGGACTGTCGGCCCGTCGCACTAAAATGCGAATTTTTGCGGCGCAGTCCGCTGGGCCGCTGGCGTCTCGTCTGGTCCACCTGCGGCTCCGCCCCATCCACCGCGCTCCTCCCTTCGTGAACCCCTGCATTGCCATCCCTTGCACCGCCCACCTCGGCTTGCGCTGGCGTGGACGCGTCGGCCGCGCATGAAGCAGCTTGCACTCGATATCGGCCTGGCGCCCATGCCCACCCTGGAGGCATTTTTTGGTGGCCCCAACGCGGCTGCGCTGCAGCACGTGCGCATGGCCATTGCGGGCGGCAGCGCCCGCTCGCCCGTGCCGACCTACCTGTGGGGCGAGTCGGGCACCGGAAAAACGCATTTGCTGCGCGCAGTGCGCGAAGCCCTGCGCGAACAGGGGGCCAGCTGCGGCTGGTGCGACGCCGGCACCGATCGGCCGCCTGCCTTTGATGAAAACTGGTCGGCCGTGCTGCTCGACGACGTCCATCTCTACAGCACGCATCAGCAGGCCCAGGCCTTCAACTGGTTCGTCAACGCCCTGAACCCGGCCAGCGGCGCGCCGCGCTGGGTGTTGGCGGCGGGCCAGGTACCGCCGGCCGACCTGCCGCTGCGCGACGATTTGCGCACGCGGCTGGGCTGGGGCCATATCTTTCAATTGCAGTGGCTCGATGAAGTGGAGCGGCGGGCCGTGCTGCGCCAGCACGCGGACGCACGCGGCATTTTTCTGGGGGACGAGGTGATTGCCTTCATGCTCAGCCGCTTCTCGCGCGATCTGGGCAGCCTGATGCAACTGCTCGATCGCCTCGACCGCCATGCCCTGCGCAAGCAGCGTGCCATCACGGTGCCGCTGCTCAAGGACATGCTGGGCTCCGAATAGATTCATGAACCCATCCACCGCGCCGGACGCACCGGCCTTGCCCCGACTGGTCCTGTTTGATCTGGACCACACGCTGCTCCCCATTGATTCTGATTTCGAATGGGGCGAGTTCACGCAGCGCATCGGCTGGACCGACCCGGTGGAATTCGGCCGACGCAATGCCGAGTTTTATGCGCATTACCAGGCCGGCACCCTGGACGTGCACGACTACGTGCGCTTTGCCACCGAAGCGCTGTGCCGGCGCGGGCCCGAGGCAGGCGCTGCGGCGCAGGCGCAGTTTCTGCGCGAGGTGGTGGAGCCGGCCATCCGCCCGCAGGCACTGGCGCTGGTGCGCCAGCACCAGCAGGCGGGCGATACGGTGCTTATCATCACCGCCACCAACGAATTCGTCACCCGCCCCATCGCGCGATTGTTGGGTGTGCAGGAGCTGCTGGCGGTGGAACTGGAGCGCGATGCATCGGGTTGGTTCACGGGCGCGATTCGCGGCGTACCTTCGATGCGTGAGGGCAAGGTGCTGCGCATGGAACAATGGCTGCTTGCGCGGGGCCTCCACTGGAGCACGGTGCACAGCACGTTTTACAGCGACTCGATGAACGATCTTCCCTTGCTCGAGTGCGTCAACGCGCCCGTGGCCACCAACCCCGACGCGCGCCTGCGCGCCCTTGCGACGCAGCGCGGCTGGCGCATCCTGGACCTGTTTCCACAGGGCTGAACAAGCCCACCTCAAACCATGATCAAAAATTTCATCGACAAGCTGCTCTCCAAGGCCGGCTCCGGTGCGCGCAAGCGCCCGGCAAACCCCTACGGCAAGCGCGTCGAGGTGCCCGCCTCGGTGCATGGCATCGACCCGGCGCGTGTGGACCGGCGCGCCATCGACGTGGTGCGCACCCTGCAGCAGGCCGGTTTCGAGGCCTACATCGTCGGCGGTGCGGTGCGCGATATGTTGCTGGGCCTCAAACCCAAGGATTTCGACGTCGCCACCAACGCCACGCCCGAGCAGGTCAAGGGCTTGTTTCGCCGTGCCTTCATCATCGGGCGGCGCTTTCGCATCGTGCATGTGGTGCACGGGCGCGGGCGTGAGAACGAGGTGATTGAGGTCTCCACCTTCCGCGCCTACCTCGACAACGCGGCGGCTGAGCAGGTCGCCGGCAACGAGAAAACCTCGCGCGCGGCCTTGGCTGGCATGCAGCACGCCGTGGACTCGACTGGCCGCGTGCTGCGCGACAACGTCTGGGGCCCGCAGGACGAAGACGCCACGCGGCGCGACTTCACCCTGAACGCCATGTACTACGACCCCGAAAGCCAGATCTTGGTCGATTACCACAAGGGCATCGAGGACGCCAAGAAGAAAACGCTGCGCATGATCGGCGACCCGGCCACGCGCTACCGCGAAGACCCGGTGCGCATCATCCGCGCCGTGCGCTTTGTCGCCAAGCTGGCCGCCCTGGGCTTTACGCTCGAGCCCAAAACCGCCGCGCCGCTGGTGCAGTCGCAGCAGCTCCTGGCCGACGTGCCGCAAAGCCGCATGTTCGACGAAATGCTCAAGCTTTTGCAGACGGGCCACGCCATCGCCACCATCGAGCAGCTCAAGAAGCTGGGCCTGGCCAAAGGCATCTACCCGCTGCTGGACGTGGTGGTGGAGCGCGGCGACACGCCCTTTGTGCTGGCCGCCCTGACCGACACCGACCGCCGCGTCAAGGAAGGCAAGCCCGTGGCGCCGAGCTTCTTGCTCGCCTGCGTGCTCTGGCAGGACGTCAAAGCCGGCTGGGAGCGGCGCCTGGGGCAGGGCGAGCCGGCGCTGCCGGCGCTGCAGGACGCCATCGACCAGGTGTTTGAGCGCCGCATTGGCGACGTTTCGGGCCGCGGCAAGCTCGCCGCCGACATGCGCGAGATCTGGGTCATGCAGCCGCGCTTCGAAAAGCGTGCCGGCCGCGTGCCCGAGAGCATGGTGGCGCAGCTGCGCTTTCGCGCCGGCTTCGACTTCATGCGCCTGCGCGCCGACATCGGCGAGGTGGATGAAGCCCTGGCCAGCTGGTGGCAGGAGTACAGCACCGCCGACGAATTCCGCCGCGAAGATCTCATGGAGCAGGCGCGGGAAGAACAAAAGTCCCGCAGCCGCTCCGCACCCCCGCCAGCGCGGCGCGTGCCGCGCGATGCCACGGCCGCGCCGGCAGCGGCGCCCCTTGGTGGCGCACCCGCTGGCGCTCCGCACGAGGAGGCGATGGAGGGTGCCGCCACCGGCGCGCCCAAGAAGCGCCGCCGCCGCCGTCGCAAGCCGGGTGGCAGTGGGGAAGGCAGCGCGCCTTCCGCCGCGCCGCACGACCTTACGCCGGACGCGGGCGACTAACAGCCGCACCGTCGGCCTGGTCGCAGCGTGAACCAGCCCACCACCGCCTGGATCGGCCTGGGCGCCAACCTGGGTGAGCGTGCCGGCACGCTGCGCACGGCCCTGGCGGCCCTGGCGGCCCTGCCGGGCACGCGCCTGCTGCGCGTCTCCTCGCTCTACCGCAGCGCGCCGGTGGACGCTGGCGGCCCCGACTACCTCAACGCCGTGGCCGAGATCGCTACGCAGCTGCCGCCGCACGACTTGCTGGCCGCCCTGCAAGCGATCGAGCACGCGGCGGGCCGGGAACGCCCCTACCGCAACGCGCCGCGCACGCTGGACCTGGACATCCTTCTTTATGGCGATCTGCGCCTGGACTCTGCCACGTTGATGCTGCCGCACCCGCGCATGCATGAGCGGGCGTTTGTGCTGCTGCCCCTGGCGGAATTGGCGCCTGATCGGGTGTTGCCGCAGTGGCTGGCGGGTGTGGAGGGGCAGGCAATTGAACGCTTGGATGAGACAGGTTGGGGTGAGGATTTCAGAGGCAAATAGCTATGGTAAATGTAGCTATCAGCGCTTTATTTATAAGCGCTGGCGGCCAAAATCATTGTTTTTTTACTTGCCTTGATTGCCCGGCAGTTCGGCACGGACACAGGGGAAGGTGAGCCGAACAGGCCTTGGTGCCATCGCTGCGCTTGGTCCGGGAACGGCGAGGCGCAGCGTCCAATGAATTTACGGGCGCGATCTTCGCTTTTCTGGCGGCATGCCTTTGCCAAGGGCGGGTGCCGGGATGTGCGCCCGGCGGCGCAGTAACTTGTCTCTTGCGTCGCCAAGAGAAAGTCACCAAAGAGAAGGCGACCCCGCTGTCCGTGTCCCCTTCGCTGCGCTACGGGGCAACCTGCGGTGCGCGCTTCAGGCGGGGTCCGCGCAAACTCGCCTGGCGGCTCAAACAGCGCGCGGCCCTGATCCGCCTGAAACTGTGCTCCTCGGCACGGCCAGAGGGGAAGGGGAGCCGAGCAGCCCTTCGGGCCATCGCTGCGCTCGGCCCCGGCGTCAGCAGTGCCCGGAATGGTGGGCGCAGCGCGCGTTCTTTGCCATTCGTCTCTGAGACGGTGCATTCAAGTCCCAGACGATGAGCGGCTGTTGTCGGCCATGACCTGTCATCCTCTGCGGTCAGCTATATAGCGTGGAGCCAGAATGCATCTCGCCAAAGTAGGACAGCAGATCAGCAGAGCTTTGAATGTCGCCGACGCCAATATTCAGAACATGACTGAAGAGTCACGGTTTCGGCCACATTGGACAACCCCATCAGTCCAAATTCTCGTTGTGGATGCTGGAGCCACTTGCCTGGCATTTACGCTCGCTCCCAGACCTATGACATCCGCACATCTTTAGGCAGGGCTTGCAATCATCGGAAGTGGCTTTCCAAGTTGCGCAAAGTACTCCTTAAACCCGTGGTTGCAGTAGTGGTGGGTTAGTTGGGCATTACCCGTACCTGAATGCCCGCCGTCGGAGCGGCGCTCTATGTGGTCATCACTGGCGTGGGCGAGAACTAGTCGCGCCTTGCAAATACCGCACCGCGGTGCAGTAGCCAAACTCGCTTTGATTCGCGCGGCGCTGCGCGTCTCTTTCCAAGCATCCGGACGCTCTGGCGCCTCCCTTAAAGAGTCAGGCATCGCTGAAGAAAACTTGCCAAGTATTTCCGCCTCCGACTTGCCTGCGTCCAAGCCATCCAGAATTTCTCGCAGAAGTGCCTTAATCGGTTCGAGACTGCGCTTCCAGCCTCCGTAACGGGTCAAGATCTGTTGACCAAGATTGCCTCGGCCGATCAGCATTTCCTCCAAAGCGGCCCTGTGCTGGGTGAATTTCACCAATTCGTTCGAGACGATCATGTCTTGAACAAACGACACTACCGCAAGGAACATGCTGGGGCGATGGTTTCCGGTGGTTCCCCAAAAGTAGATGGCCGGATGCAAGCTTAGGGAGGCCGGCTCATCACCGGCGACGTACTTGACCACACCCCACACCCTCGCAAGGACTCGCGACGTTTGGCTGCCGTCGTAGTCGGGAGGTACGTTTTTTGATGCTCCCTTCATCCCCGTGACGATGTTAGCCAGCTCGAGCGCCATACGTAGGCCATTTGCCGTCTGCGCCATGCCCGCAGGCTGTAGTTCGGCATGTGTATGTGGCTGTGCACTTTCTGGTTCGAATATTGCGTCGTAGATGTTCCTTGCATATCGCTCAATCTCCTCAACATGCAGCGGCTCGAAGGCCCCCCAATGGGCATGGCCGCGTCCAGCGCTAACCAACGCTCGGGCAGCCACGACGTTTGGCGCTTTGCGCTCCTCAATCATGTAGCGCTCTGTGGGATCAATCTCAACTGACCGCTGGTTGATATCAAGGAACGACTGCAGCGCAACTTCCGCGTCGCCGACAACCCACTGTGTTTCAACAGGCTGAGCGATGTTAGTACTCCATTCGAGTTGCTCAGGGGTTCGGGTCGGCAATTTGGTCAGTTTCTGCAACTCTGCATATTCCAGGCCCTCGGATCTAATCTGCACCCTGCATTTTTGGGCTGCGTCTCGCTGAGACTTCGGAATTTGGTGCTTGAAAAATGCATGAGACAGTGCGCCATCGCCGTAGTCGTCATTGACCCACTCGACGAAGACGCTCAAGCGGTGAGCACCATCAATAACAAACGTAGAGCCATCGGCGGACCACAGAATGACGGCCGGGATCAGGTGCCCGTTGCGGAAGCTGCGGACCAACGAAACCACGTTGTCAACACCCCAATCGTTCGTCTCGCGCTGAAATAATGGCTTGCGAAGTAACCCGTAGAAGTGACGACCCAACTCCAGTTCGGTGACCTGAATGACGCCTTTCCCAGACTTGGGCTTCTTCGCCTCCACGTCATCTCTTGGTATCAGTGCGTCGAGGTTGACTGTCTGTCTTTGCTTTACTGCCATAGCGTCCCCTAAACATGCAACTCGATTGGGGAATCCTAGCAGCCCGACCTTCGGCGAACGGTGCCAGCGGCGCGAAGGAGCGAATGTGATTGTTTTGTGGGGAGCGGTTTCACAAATGAGATGTCGCCTTCGGGTCGGACGCGGCCAGGCAGCGCTGAGAATTTATTGGCCGGGACCAGCTCCAGCGGCCGCCCGTACGATGGTCTCGCGTCTTGCGATAGAGCGTCCGAACCAGGCGCCATCCAGCGCTCTCGGCCTACTTTACGTTGGATCCACAGGCCCCTCCGCCCCCTCAAGCTGCCGCCGTACGTTTCCCAACACCCCCCGCAACAACGCCTCGCGCAGCGCCTCCGACGGCATCGCCCGCGCCAGTTCCACCGCCCCCACGAGTTGCGCCACCACCGACCAGGCCTGCGCTTCGCTCGCGGTCGCAGCTGCCATGCTGTCCTTCATGGCCACCACGCCTTGTTCAAACGCCTGCCGCGTGGCGTCGTTGGCGCGCGCCACCTCGCCCGCGAGCGCGGGGATGGCGCAGCCAGATTCCGGCTGGGCGACGTGGGCGGGGCTTAGGTAGCCCTCGACGATGCGCAGCAGCTGTTTGCGCGACTTGCCGCTGAACAGCTTGCCCGAGCGCTGCAGCTCGGTCTGAACGATGGCTTCCAGCAGCTCGCCTTTCGAGCGGAAATGCGAATAGAACGCGCCTGAGGTCAAGCCGGCGGCGGCCATCAGGCCATCGACACCAGTGCCGGCAAAGCCTTGGCGTTTGGCGAAGGCGCCCGTGGTCTTGAGGAGTCGGGCGCGGGTGTCCTGTTTGTGGGTGGCGGGGTAGCGCATCGTTGGGTCTTGGAAAAACACTTGCAGTATGGCATCACGATCGTTACGATAACGATCGTTATTTTAAGTAATTCAAGCATGACCACACAAATTGAACCGCCGCTGCGCCCCGCAGCCCTGATCGTCGGCGCGGGCGACGCCACAGGCGGCGCCATCGCCAAGCGCTTTGCGCGCGAAGGCCTGGTGGCCTGTGTTACCCGCCGCAGTGCCGACAAGTTGGCGCCGTTGGTCGATGAGATCACCCGCTCGGGTGGCCAGGCACGCGGCTTTGCCTCTGACGCGCGCAAGGAGGACGAAGTGGTGGCGCTGGTGGACACCATCGAGCGCGAAGTCGGCCCGATCGAGGTGATGGTGTTCAACATTGGCGCCAATGTCCCCTGCAGCATCCTGGACGAAACGGCGCGCAAGTACTTCAAGATTTGGGAGATGGCCTGCTTCGGGGGCTTCCTCGCTGGGCGCGAGGTGGCCCGGCGCATGGTGGTGCGCGGGCGCGGCACGATTTTGTTCACCGGCGCCACGGCCGGTCTGCGCGGCTCGGCCAACTTTGCTGCCTTCGCCGGCGCCAAGCATGCGCTGCGGGCGCTGGCGCAAAGCATGGCGCGCGAGCTGGGGCCGAAGAACATCCATGTGGCGCACGTGGTGGTCGACGGCGCCATCGATACCGATTTCATTCGCGAGAGTTTTCCCGAGCGCTACGCGCTGAAGGACCAGGACGGCATCCTCAACCCGGATCACATTGCCGACAACTACTGGCATGTGCACGCCCAGCCGCGCGACGCCTGGACCCACGAACTCGACCTGCGCCCTTGGATGGAGCGCTGGTAATTCCATTTCTAAATCAAACGATTGCTTTGTCGGCTTCGCTTGGTCAGTACGTCTGTACTGTCTGCGCTTCGCCTTCGCGTACTCGATTGATTGAGAAACCGAATAAACACTGCTGGAGCACACCATGAGCAAAACCGTTGAATTCCTGTTTGACCTGGGCAGCCCCTACAGCTACCTGGCCTGGCACCAGTTGCCCAAGGTGGCCGCAGCGCAGGGCGCTGCCATCGTTTATACGCCGGTGCTGCTGGGCGGCATCTTTCAGGCCACGGGCAACGCCAGCCCGGCCGAGGTGCCGGCCAAGGCCCGCTACCTGGACATTGACCTTGCGCGCTGGGCGCAGGCCTGGGGCCTGCAGATTGCCAGCAACCCGGCGTTTCCCATCCACACGCTGGCGCTGATGCGCGGCGCCGTCGCCATGCAGATGCAGGGAGAGGAGCCCTTCCAGCGCTACATGCAGGCGATGTACCACGCCATGTTTGGCGAGCCGCGCAATATGGGCGACTCGGCCGAGGTGGCGGGCGTGCTCACGGCGGCGGGGTTCGATGCGGCGCAGTTCATGGCGCAGATCGGCGAGCAAGCGGTGAAAGACCGGCTGAAGGAAAACACCAGCCAGGCGGTTGCGCGCGGCGTGTTCGGTGCGCCCAGCTTCTTCGTCGGCGACGAGCTGTTTTGGGGGCAAGACAGGATGGATCAGGTCTCGCAGGCACTGGCGCGCGCCTGATGCTCCCAAAAAAATAGCTGCCAACGCTTACCGGATAAGCGCTAGCAGCCATTTTTGCTGAATTTCAGACGGTGTTTCAGTCCACCGTCGCCCCCGACGCCTTCACCAGCTTCTGGTACTTGGCCCGCTCGGCCGCCATGAATCTGTCGAACTGCTCGGGCGTGGTGGGCACCGGTTCGGCCAGCAAATGGCCAAAGCGGGTCTTGGTCTCGGGCGCGTTCAGCGCTGCGACGAACGCCTTGTTCAGCTTGTCTATCACCGCCTTGGGCGTGCCGGCTGGCGCCACCAGGCCCCACCAGGTGTCGATTTCAAACCCCTTGAGCGTATTGGCTACCGGCGGAACGCCGGGCAGGGCAGGGCTGGTCTGGGCGCTCGTGACCGCCAGAGCGACGAGCTTGCCGCTTTTGATGTTGGGCGCTGCGGTGGCCAGGTTGTCGAAGTTGAAGTCGACCTGGCCTGAGAGCAGCGCGAGCTGCGCCGGGCTGCCGCCGTTGTAGGGGATGTGCACGGCAAAGATGCCTGCCTGCTGTTTGAACAGTTCGCCCGCCAGGTGGCCGGCGCTGCCGTTGCCACCGCTGCCGTAATTGAGCTTGCCGGGGTTGGCGCGGGCATAGGCAATCAGGTCGGCCAGGTTGGCAATGTGGTGCTTCTTGGCCATGTCGGCATTGACCACCAGCACGTTGGGCACGCGCACCATCTGCGTGATGCCGGCAAAGTCCTTGCCAGCGTCGTAGGGCATGCGCTTGAACAGCCAGGGGTTGACCGCATGCGTGGCCGTGGCGGCGATGCCGATGGTGTTGCCGTCTGGCGCGGCCTTGGCGACAAAGTCGGCGCCAATGTTGCCGCCAGCGCCGGGTTTGTTCTCGACGATGACGGTGCCCAGGGCGTCCTTGACGCTCTCGGCCAGGGCACGCGCCGTGATGTCCACCGGGCCGCCCGGGCCATAGGGGACGATGAGGCGAATGGGTTTGGATGCGTCTTGCGCCTGCGCGCCGGTGGCAAACAGCGCGGCGGCTGCGGCGCTGGCAAGGAGGAGGGTGCGGAGTTTCATGGGTCCCATTGTGCAAAAAAGTCGGCGTCTACGTGGTAGGCCGCCCATCTCCTACAGCCTGCAAGCAGTTCTTCCCCTAAAACGGTGAGTTGCCTTCACCTCTTTGGAGAACCTCGATGAACACCGCCACCAACCAACCCAACACCCCCAAGCGCTATGCCGACTGCATCGCTGCCTGCCAAGCCTGCGTGCTGGCCTGCGAGGGCTGCGCCAGTGCGTGCTTGCGCGAGAGCGAAGTCACGGCCATGGCCCGCTGCATCGTGCTGGACCGCGACTGCGCTGATTTGTGCGCGCTGGCCGCCACGCTGATGGCGCGCGACAGCGAGCATGCGTCTGCGCTCTGTGCCTTGTGTGCCAACGTCTGCGATGCCTGCGCAGTAGAGTGTGGCAGCCACAAAATGGACCACTGCCAGGCCTGCGCTGCGGCGTGCAAGCGCTGTGCCGAGGCTTGCCGGGCCATGGCGCATTAAGGTGCGCGCGTGCGCCCGCCAGCCCGCCAGCGCGTTTGCTCAAGCGCCGTGCTTGTCCGCCTCCGAGGTGAACGCGTCTGCGAAAAATTCCTCGGCGGGCAGGCCGCGCTGGCTGCAGTACGCCTCGCGTGCACTGTCCACCACGATGGGCGCGCCACAGGCATACACCTGATGGCCCGAGAGGTCGGCAAAGTCGTCGAGCACCGCCTGGTGCACAAAGCCGGTGCGGCCGCTCCAGGCGTCTTCGGGCAGGGCGTCGGAGACGACCGGGATGTAGCGCAGCTGCGGCAGTTCGGCCAGGCGCTCTTGCACCCAGCCGTCCATGTACAGGTCGCGCGGGCGGCGCCCGCCCCAGTACAGCACCACGGGCCGGGTGCTGCCGGTCTTTTGCAATTGCTCGATCAGGGCTTTCACGGGTGCAAAACCGGTTCCAGAGGCCAGCAGCACGATGGGTTTGTCCGAGTCTTCGCGCAGGAAAAAGCCACCATACGGCCCTTCAATGCGCAGGATGTCGCGCTCCTTCATACCGCCAAAGACATGGTCGGTGAACTTGCCGCCAGGCATGTGGCGCAGATGCAGCTCCACGCCGCCCACCGATTCCTGCGTGTGCGGCGCATTGGCCATCGAGTACGAGCGCCGCACGCCGCCTTGCAGAATAAATTCAACGTACTGGCCGGCGTGGTAGCGAAAGGCCTCGGTGGCCGGCAGCTGCAGGCGCAGGCGGATCACGTCGTGCGACAGCCGCTCGATGGCAGTGACGCGCACGGGGAGCTTGCGGATGGGAAACGCGCCTTCGTCGGTGACCTGGCGCGACTCAAGCACCACGTTGCTGTGCGCCACGCCGCAGCAGGTGAGCACGAACCCGGCGGCTTCTTCCTCGGCGCTCAGCGCTTTGGACTGGTGCTCACCATGCACCACGGTGCCTTCGATCTTCTTGCACTTGCAGGAGCCGCAAGCGCCGTCCTTGCAGCCGTACGGCAGGCCAATGCCCTGGCGGATGGCGGCTGCCAGCATGGCTTCGCCGGGCTCGGCGACAAAGCTGCGCCCGCTGGGCAAGACACTGATCTGAAAGGCGGAATTTGCGGGCGGTGCGCTGCTCATGCTTTGGGTATCCTCGTTGGTTCTTCAAGACGCGAATCAATTTTGCCTTCAAACCAAAGCCCTTCTGGCGCACTGCCTTCGCGCTTTCGCCGCCCGCGGCTGCTCATCGTGGGCTGCGGCGACGTGGGCGTGCGCGTGCTGCGGGCCTTGTCGCAGGGCGGCGTCGCGCCGCGGCTGCGCGTCCTGGCGCTCACCTCCAGCCCCGAACGCATGGCCGAATTGCGCCAGCTCGGCGCCCAGCCGCTGCGCGGCAACCTGGACGATGCGGCCACGCTGCGCCGCCTGGCCGGGCTGGCGACGCAGGTGCTGCATCTGGCGCCGCCGCCGCAGGCTGGCACCGAAGACGCCCGCACGCGCGCGCTGGTGCGCGCTCTGCGCCTGCGCACGCCGCCACGCGCCCTGGTGTATGCCTCGACCAGCGGAGTCTATGGCGACTGCGCGGGGGCCTGGGTGAGCGAGACGCGCGCCCCGGCGCCCGCCACCGCCCGCGCGGTGCGACGGGTGCACGCCGAGCGCAGCGTGCGCCAACTGGGGCGCGCAGGCGTGCGGGCCAGCGTGCTGCGCGTGCCCGGCATCTATGCGCCAGACCGGGAAAACGGCACGCCTGAGGCGCGTCTGCGCCGAGGCACGCCGGTGCTGCGGCCAGAGGACGATGTCTTCACCAACCACATCCACGCCGACGACTTGGCGCGCGCCTGCCTGGCGGCTCTGTGGCGCGGCGCGCCGCAGCGCATCTACAACGTGAGCGACGCCAGCACGCTGCGCATGGGCGAGTACTTCGATCTGGCCGCCGATCTCTATGGCCTGCCGCATCCGCCCCGGATTGCGCGCAGCGAAGCCGCCGAGCAATTGGGCGCGATGCAGCTGAGCTTCATGAGCGAGTCGCGCCGGCTTGACGCGACGCGCATGCTCTGCGAGCTGGGCCTGCGGCTGCGCTACCCCACGGTGCGAGAGGGGCTGCAGATGCAAGATGAAATCACCTGACCATGTAGCTGCCTCAGAAAAGCGGACAGACAACAATGAGAGCGCGGCTTTGATGGGTTCGCGCCTCGTGGCATAGGGCGGAGGCCGGGTGATGCGCCCGGCGGCGCAGTAACTTTTTTTGCCAAAAAAAGTCACCAAAAAAGGCTAGCCCTGCTGTCTGCGACCCCTTCGCTGCGCTACGGGGCAACCTGCGCCGGGGCACTTGCGGGGTGCGCCGTGGAACTCACTTCGCTGCTACGCAGCTACGCTCGAACAACCACGGCGAGTCAGTCAACGAAGCATGCGCGCACCTGCGCGCATGCCACCCCGCAAGCACCCCGCCGCAGGCGCATCCACAAGGGCTGGGAACCACACGGGCCTTTGCTGCGCTCGGCCTGGGGAAATGCAACTTCGGTCCACAGCGACGCGTATGTCTTTTATTGGGCCGAGCGCAGCAATGGCCCGTATGGATGTCTGAGCCCTTGTGGCCGTGCCGAGAAGCGCAGCGGCGGGCGGATCAGGGCTCGCGTCTGTTTGAGCGCGTAGCGCGAGTTGAGCGAGACCCCGCCCGGCGCGAGCATCGCAGGTTGCTCCGTACGCAGCACGGGGTCACGGACAGCAGGGTCGCCTTTCTTTTGGCATCTTTTCTTTGGCGACGCAAAGAAAAGATGCTCGCCTGCCGGGGCGAGACCCGGCTTCCGCCCTGTGCGAAATGGCGCTCTCCAATCTTTGCCGGAGGCAGCTATAAAGTCCCATGCAATAACGAACTAGCGCTTACTGGATAAGCGCGAGCAGCTATCAAAACAATAGAAAACGCTTAGTGTCCACCGGACAATGAAGCCGCCACCGCCCGCTTGAACGGCGGAAAGTTCTGCGCCAGGCGCAGGGCCGCGCCGCGCAGCAGACGGGCCGGGCCGGCGTCCGCCGTGTAGAGCTGTGCGACGAAGTTGGTGGCCAGATACAGCGGTAGCGTGGCGCGGCGGTGCCCGCGCTCGTACTGGGCCAGCAGGCGCGGCGCAGCAATGTCGTCGCCCGACGATTGCGCCGTGCGGATCGCCTCGGCCAGCGCCGCAATGCCCAGCAGCCCAAAGTTGAAGCCATGGGCGGTGACCGGGTGCATGCCTACGGCCGCGTCGCCCACGCAGGCAAAACGCTCTGCCACCAGACGGTGGGGGCGCACGCCGACCAGGGGATACAGGTGGCGCGTGCTGGCCAGCTCCATCGCGCCCAGGCGCTCGGAAAAACGCGCTGTCAGCGCGCGGCCGAATTCGGGTGCCTCCATGGCCTCCAGGGCTTCGAGCTGGTGGTGCGGCAGCGTCAGCACCACGCAGGAGCGGTGTGCGCCGGACTCGGGCGCATCGTTCATGGGCAGCAGCGCCAGCGTCTGGCCGTAGCCAAACCATTCCCAGGCCACCTGGTGGTGCGGCTCCTGGTGCGTCATGGTGCACAAAAGCATGGAGCGGCCAAAGTCGTGCATGTCGGCGCCAATGCCCATGGCGCGACGGGTGCCGGAAAAACGGCTGTCGGCCGCAATCAACAATCGAGCCGAAAGGGCCTTGCCGCTGGCCAGCCGCACATGCGCGCCTTCAGCGTCGGTGTGGGCATGGGCCACACTCTCGCCGGCCAGCAGGGTGATGTCGCCATTTTTGTCTTGTGCGGCGCGCAGTTCGGCAAAGGCGGCGCGTCGGATCAGGTGGTTGGACACCAGCCAGCCCAGTTCGGAGTGGCGCGAGAGGCTGTGCTCGATGCGCATGGCGTAGGGCGACAGGCCGTCGAGCACCTGGGCGTCGCGCAAGGGCGAGAACGCCGTGGCTTCATAGCCTTCGATGCGTCCCCACAGGCCCAGCACACGCATCTGGTGGGCGGAGCGCTGCGTCAATGCGATTTCGCGGCCGTCGTAGGCCGGGTTTTCCAGTGCGGCCAGCGGCTGTGGGTCCGCGATGCCGATGGTCAGCCCGCAGCCAGAGAGCGCACGCGCCAGGCAGAGCCCTGCGGGGCCGGCGCCGCTGATGAGAATGTCGTAGTCCATGGGACGCAACCCTAACTTTTAAGTGTTCCGCGCACAATCAATGGGGTCAATGGGGTCAATGGGGCGAATGTGCTCCGTCGAGCGTATCGCAAACCCAAGGTTAAGCTCAGGGTTACCCCCACATTCCCGTGTCTGCATTGCGCCAAGTTTCCCCGTCGCCGATTCCCTGGACCGTCTACCTGGCCATGACCCGGCCGGGTTTTCTCGTCATCACCGCCATAGGCTGCGCGCTGGGCATGGCCACGGCGGTGGCCAGCGGCGGCGGGTTTTCGTGGCCGCGTGCGCTGGCCACCTGGGCGCTGGCGTTGCTGGCCCATGCCTCTGCCAACATGCAAAACGACTACGCGGATGCCCTCAATGGGGCGGACGCGGCCAACAGCGCCGGCCTGTATCCCTTCACCGGCGGATCGCGCCTGGTGCAGCGCGGCGTGGTGGCGGCTGCCGACATGCGCCAGTTTTCGCTGGTGCTGGCCATCGTGGTGGTGCTGGGCGGTATTTGGCTTGCCGTGCACAGTGGTGGCGGATTGCTGGTGATTGGCCTGGTGGGCCTGCTGCTGGGTTGGGCCTATTCCTTGCCGCCCTTGGCGCTGATGAAGCGCGGCTGGGGCGAGGTGAGCGTGGCGCTGGCCTGGGCCTTGGTGGTGGTGGGAGCCGACCATGTGCAACGCGGGCGTTTTTTTCTGGTTCCAGCCGCCGCGGCGCTGGGCTATGGGCTGATGATTGGCAATATCCTGCTCGCCAACGCCTTTCCCGATGCCGCGGCCGACGCGCGCGTGGGCAAGCGCACCCTGGCGGTGCGCCTGGGCTTGCGGCGGGCGGCCTGGCTGTATCTGGCGGTGGCCGTTGCGGCGCAGGCCTGGGTGCTCGCGCTGGTGGTTGCAGGGGTGTTGCCCCGGCCAACATTGGCGGCGCTGGCAGCGGCGCCGCTGTCGCTGGCAGCCGGCGCGCTGCTGCTGCGCCATGCCAGCGAGCCCACGCGGCTGCGCGCTGCGCTGGTGTTGGGCATTGCAGCGGCAGCGGTTTATGGCCTGGGGATGACCTGGGGTTTCTGGATGGTGCGAGCGCAAGGCGTTCATTTCTAAGCTGGGCAATACATGGCGATTCAGTGGTTTCCAGGGCATATGCACCTGACGAAGAAGGCGATCACCGAGCGCATCAAGGACATCGACGTCGTGATCGAGGTGCTCGACGCGCGCCTGCCCGGCTCCAGCGCCAACCCGCTGCTGGCCGAGCTGACGGGCCACAAGCCTACGCTCAAGGTGCTCAACAAGCAGGACGTGGCCGATGCAGAGCGCACGGTGCAGTGGGTGCATTGGTACAACGCCCAGCAGGACACTCTGGCCGTGGCGCTGGACGCGTCCGAGCCCGCGCCCGCGCGGCGCCTGATCGATGCCTGCCACCTGCTGGCGCCCCAGCGCGGCGGCATGGCCAAGCCGATGCGGGTGCTGATCTGCGGCGTGCCCAACGTGGGCAAATCCACGCTGATCAACACCCTGACCAACAAACGCCAGGCCAAGACCGGCGACGAAGCCGGCATTACCAAGCTGGAGCAGCGCATCACCCTGGCCGACGACTTCTACCTATGGGACACGCCCGGCATGCTCTGGCCGCGCATCGCCGCGCCTGAAAGCGGCTACCACCTGGCCGCCAGCGGCGCCGTGGGCCGCAACGCCTACGACGAAGAACTGGTGGCGCTGGAACTGCTGCGCCGCCTGCAAGTGCAGTACGCGCCCTTGCTGGAGGCCCGCTACCGCTTGAGTCTGGCGCCCGAGGCGGTGGCCGAGATGCCCGACGACGAACTGCTGGCCGCCATCGGCCGCAAACGCGGCGCGGTCATGAGCGGCGGCCGCGTCAACCTGCAAAAGGCGTCAGAAATCGTGCTGACGGATTTTCGCAGCGCCGTGCTCGGCCGCATCACGCTGGAGACGCCGCACGAGTTCGAAGCCTGGCGGGCCGCCGGCCTGCTGGCCGACGCGGAGCGCGAAGCCAAAAAGGCCGCTCGCAAGCAACGCAAGGGCCGCTCGGGCGACGCACCGCAACGCGGGGCGGCGTGATCCCGGCCAAGTAACAGGAAAAGTGCGACAGAACGATTTGCGGCGCCGCGCACTCTATGGTCTTTCTTTGAATTTTTGTGAAAAGGTGGAATGCATGCGCACAGGTTTTTTCGCGCGCTGGTCGTTGTGCTTGGTTCTGGCGCTGTCGGCGCTGGCCCATGCGTCGGCGCAGGACGTGGCGGGCGGGCGGGACCACCCGCTGATCCATCGCCCCGCAGGGAGCACGCTGGTGGGCTATACCCAGGCGGCGCATGGCAGTATCGACTTTCAGGCGTCCAGCTATACGGGCTTCAACCTGGACACGGGCCGGCGCCAGTACGCCGAGCAGCCGCTGACGCTGGATGGCCGCGTCACGCGCCTGTGGTACGAAGTCCCTGGAAAAACCACTGCGACACAGCTGTATGAAGGCCAGGTGCGGGCCTTGACGACGAAGGGCTTCAAAACGCTGTACGACTCGGCGCAGGACAGCGGGGCCGCTGCGGGCAAATGGGTGAATTTTCTGGCCAGTTTTGCACCCGGCAAGCGCGACGCCATCACCAACAACCGCTCGCCGCAGATCTTTTCGTCGGCACGCCCGGCCAGCCTGCGCACTGGAACCTTTCAGCAAGACAACACCACCGTGCGCCTGGTGGCCGTGGATTGGCCCAAGGCCGACACCGATGCCAAGGCGCGCCAGGCCGCCTACATCGCCATTGACATCGTCGAAGCCCGCGTGCTGCGGGGCACCCCTGCAGCGCCCCCATCCGCAGCGGCGCCCCCCGACGACGCGGTGGCACGCGCGCTCTCATCGACTGGCCACGTTCAACTCAGCGGCGTTCGCTTCGTCTCGGGCAGTGCCGAATTCGAGCAAGGCGCCCGCCTGGCGCTGGCCGGCGTGGCGCAATACCTCCAGGCCCAGCCCGAAGTGCGGCTCTATGTGGTGGGCCACACCGACGTGTCGGGCGAGCTCGAAGGCAACCTGGAGCTCTCGCGCGAGCGTGCCCAGGCCGTGGTGGATGCGCTGGTGCATGATTTTGGCGTGGCCGCAGGGCGGATCAGCGCGCACGGGGTAGGGCCCTTGGCGCCCTGGGCCGACAACCAAAGCAGCGCCGGGCGCGCGCGCAACCGCCGCGTGGAGCTGGTGCGGCATTGAGTGGGCGTGATAAAAATCGCAGTTGGACGGTATGCGCTGAGATCCAAGGATCGTTAATCCGTCTCCGGGCGTACATTGCACCTTCACGCTCCATCGAGCCCCCAGCTGGAAAACCAATATGAACATCGTTCGATTCCTGCGCCAATGGCTGGCGCTAGTGGGCCTGTCCCTGCTGATGGCAGGCGGTGCTGCGGCCCAAGACCTGGCCGGCGCCAAGGACCACTCGGCGCTCAAGCGGTTTGCGGGCAGCAGCATCGTCGGCTACGACGCGCGCAACTTCGACGCGATCGAGTTTCAGACCTCCACGTTCAAAGAGTTCGATCTGGATGCTGGCGCCCGCCGCTACGCCAAACCTCCACTGGTGTTGGAGGGCAAGCTCACCCGCCTGTGGTACGAGGCGCCGGGCAACACGCGTTCGCTGGAGCTGTATCGGAACTACGTCAACGAGCTCGCGGCCCAGGGTTTCAAGCCGCTCTACGACTCGACGCAAGATGCCGCCGCTGTCAAGTGGACCAATTTCCTGGCCAGTTTCAGCAGTGCCGGCAAGGATTTCATCAAGAACAACCGCAGTGAATACGTGATGTACGCCGCCCAGGCCAACACCATCCGCACCGGCACTTTCCAGAAGGACAACACGACCGTGCGCCTGGTGGCCGTTGACTGGAACAAGAGCGACGACGATTACAAGGCGCGCCAGGGCGCCTATGTGGCCGTGGACATTCTGGAAACCAAGGCCATGCAGCAAAGCATGGTGGTGGTCAGTGCGTCGGAAATCAGCCAATCCATTGCGGCCAGCGGCAAAGTGGCGATCTATGGCATCTTTTTTGATACCGGCAAGGCGGACATCAAGCCCGAATCCAAGGCCTCACTGGACCAGATTGCCGCTTTCCTCAAGGCCGAACCGGGCGTCAAGCTGCATGTGGTCGGCCACACCGACAGCGTAGGCGGCTTTGACAGCAACATGGCGCTGTCCAAGCGCCGCGCAGACGCTGTGGCGGCGGCGCTGTCCAAGAGCTATGGCATTGCCCCCGCGCGCATGGTGGGCAACGGCGTGGCCTCGCTGGCGCCAGTGGCCAGCAACAGCAGTGAAGAGGGTCGGGCAAAGAACCGACGCGTCGAACTCGTCCTGCAGTAAGGCATTTGTTACTGCTCTGCTGAACCCCTTATTTCATGACCCAAAGCCTCCCCCACTTCGAAGTTCTGCCGCGCGATCTGTCGGCCTATCGCGCCGGCAATACCGGGGTGGAGTACGTGCACCGATTCGAGTCCGGCCGCGCCGGCCCGCATGTGCTCATCAACGCCCTGACCCATGGCAACGAGTTCTGCGGCATGGTGGCCGCGCTGCACCTGCTGGAGTCGGGCGTACGCCCGCGCATTGGCACGCTTACGGTCAGTTTTGCCAATGTGGCGGCGTACGAGAGCTTTGACCCGGCACGACCGTTCGAGAGCCGCCAGCTGGTGCACAACCTCAATCGCGTCTGGTCGGTGGCCGAGCTGGAAGGCTCCGCCGTGAGCCCCGAACTGCTGCGCGCCCGGGCGCTTCGCCCGGTGGTGGCTGCGGCCGACCACATCCTGGACCTGCATTCCACCAGCCAGGACGTGCAGCCGTTCTGGGTCTACCCGGCCTTTGCACGCAATGCGCAGGCGGCGCGCGCCATCGGGGTGCCTGCGGTGCATCTGGTGATGCCCAGAGGGTTGGGTACCGGCGTGCCACTGATCCAGCACGGTCGCCATGGCGACGCAGATGGCACGGGCGTGGCGCTGGTGGCGGAATGCGGCCAGCATTTCCACCAGGCGTCGGCCGACATGGCGATCAAGGTGACCCTGGGGTTTCTGGCGCACTTCGGTTTGATCGAACCAGGGGCGCTTGGCGTGCCAGAGGCACCGGCGCGGCGTTTCGAACTGCTGGAAACCTTCCTGGTGGAGACACCGGGTTTCGCCTTTGTGCGCCCCTTGGTCGGATTCGAGACCTTTGAGCAGGGGGAATTGATCGCCACCGATGGCGCCCGCGAAATTCGCTCGCCTTGCGACGGCTGCACCGTCTTCATGCCCACGCGCGAGCCCATCGTCGGGCGCGAGGCGGTGTACTTGACGCGCCCGCTGAAGGATTGAGTTGGGGCGGCGCTTAGCGGCGCAGAGAACCCTAGAACCCCGAGCCGGGCTGCTTCAGGAACGTTTCTTCTTCCGGCGTGGACCGCCGGCCGAGCGCGGCATTGCGGTGCGGGTAGCGGCCAAAGCGCTGGAGGATGTCCTGGTGCAGGCGCTCAAAGCGCAGGTTGTCTTCAAGCCCCGGCTGATCAAACAGCAGCAAGGCCTGCGCGTGGATCGCCAGCGACTCGCTGTGCATGAAGGGCAGGTAGACAAACGCACGCTGCGCCACGGGCAGCGCGGTGTCGTGCGCGCCCGCCACCATTTCTTGTGCCAGGGCAAGCGCCAGCGCGTCGCTCGCAAAAGCGCGCGCATTGTCCCGGTAGACGTTGCGCGAGAACTGGTCGAGCACGATGATTTCCGCCAGACGCCCGCCCGCCGTGGCGCGCCAGGGCGCCAACTCGCAGCGCTCGGCCGCCTGCAGAAGGGCGCCAAAGCGCTCGGCGATGCGCGCGTCCAAGGCAGTGTCTTTGGCGAAATGCTGCTGCGCTGTGAGCTCGCCAAACCAGAAGTCGAGCACGTCTTGTGCGTGCGGGGCGGAAATATCAGTCAAATTGGCCTCCAACGCTTTATGAATAAGCGTAGAAAGCTATCTAAATAATAGCAATCATGCTGTTTCAAGCGTGATTTTTCCTTCGCGCACGTAGCGCTCGAATTCATCGTGTGGCATGGCGGCGGAGCCTGCGGCATCGTTGTCTGCCGTCCACGACAGCGTGGTGCTGTCCTCGCTCTGGTCAATGTGCACGGGGCCGAGCGGAATCGTGATCGGCGCGCCGTCGCCCGGGGTGTAGTTCACTTCGCCGCTGATGGTGGCTTGCTGGGTCATGGAAAGTTCCTCCGTAACCGTCCATTGAAAGTCACGCGGCCCGCTGCCCCTGTGGGACAAGGGCGCAAAAAATCGCTCGCCCTGGCATGCCGCGGCATGCCCCGCGTGCAGCTTATTGAGCCGCTGCCGAACGCCGACGCTCGCTGCGCACCAGGTAGATGCCGCTGGCAACGATGATGGCGCCGCCCAGCAAGGTGGTGCCGTCGGGCAGCGCCTGCCACAGCAGCCAGTCAAGCCCCACACCCCAGGCCAGTGCAGTGTATTCAAACGGAGCCACCACAGCAGCCTGGCCATGGCGAAAGGCCTCGGTGATGGCGGTCTGGCCCAGAAAGCCCGTAATGGCGAGCCCGGCCACCAGCGGCCAGTGGGCGTCTGCCACGCGGCTCCAGCCGGGCAGGGCCAGCGCGCCCGCGCCCAGCGCCAGCATGCTGGTGGTCCAGAAAACGATGGTGGCGCTGGAATCGGTGCGCGTCAGCACCCGCCCCGCGACGGCCGAGATGGCATAGAAGCTCGCCGCTGCGAGCACGGCCAGGCCACCCAGCGACAGCATGGCGCGCTGGTCCGGCCGCAGCGCCACCAGCACGCCGACCAGGCCGATGCCAATGGCCACCCAATGGGCGGGCCGCACGCGCTCGCCCAAGACCGGCGCAGAGAGTGCGGTGATCAGCAGCGGGGCGATGAAAAACAGCGTGTAGGCCTCGGCCAGCCCCAGCGTGCGCAGGCTGGCGGTAAACAGCGCCAGCATGGCCACTACCAGCACCCCGCGCAGCAGATGCAGGCGCCAGCGCACCCGCAGCAGCTTGCGCAGTTCGCCGCGCCAGATCACATACGCCAGCACCAGCGGCAAGGCGCCCAGGCCCCGCAGCGCAGCCACCTGCATGGGCGGATAGTGGCCCGCCAGGATCTTCAGCAGGGCGTCCATCATTGAAAAGCAGGCGACTGCCGCGAGCATGGCGAGCACGCCGCGCAGGTTGCCTTGGCGTGAAATGGACTCAGACATGGAGAAGTTCGGAGAGCGAGCGTGGGCAGCAGCGCAAGCAGGGCACGTGCAGAGCGTTCGAACCATTCAAACGCTCGTGCAAATGTAGTGCGAAGCGAAGAGGAGCGTCGACGCTGCGGTCTACCGGCTGCGGTCTACCGGCTGCTGTCTACCGGCTGCGGTCTGGCGGTGCGCCGGTTCGCCGCGTCAGCACCCGCTGCAGCAGCGGCAGGGCGCCCAGCACGGCCAAGGCAAGCAATGCACTGAGCACTGCGGTGGCCTCCAGGCCCAGTCCGGCCGCCATACCGATGGCGGCGGTAAGCCAGATGCCCGCAGCGGTCGTCAGCCCATGGACCTTTTCGTCCCCGGTACCCTTGAGGATGGTGCCGGCACCCAAAAAGCCGATGCCGGCGATGATGCCCTGGACGACGCGGCTCATGTCCGGCGATTCGATGCCAATCTGCTGCGAAACCAGTACAAAAAGCGCGGCGCCCATGGCCACCAGCATGTGCGTGCGCACGCCCGCCGCTTTGCCTGCGTGCTCGCGCTCCCAGCCAAGGGTGCCGCCGAGCACACCCGCCACCAGCAGGCGCACCACAATGCGCATGGCGTCCGAGAGATCGGTCAGGTCGGAAAACTCGGCCGCCACGGTGCCGGTGACCTGGTTCCAGGCACTATCATCCATGGCAAAGGGTAGCGGCAAGTGGGGGGGAGTGGAGGCACATGCTGCCACTGTGCCGAGGAAAGGGGCCGTGCGCCGCCAGCCTGGGGCGCTGCGCGCTGTCGGCGAGCGCCTACGCTCAGCGCACACGGGAGAATTCTGAATGAAATCAGCTCGCAGCGCTTGTGCGGAAAGCGCTTGCAGCTATCGTTGTAGAAGCACTACTGGATATTCGCCGCAGCCTTGGCGCGCATCTTGGCGGCGATGTATTCCCCATGCGTTACGTGCAGCAGCCCTGCGATCTTGTTGATGGCGTGGTTTTCGTTGGCGTCGATATGGGCGTCGGCATAGGCGATCTGCCAAAGGGCTTCAACGAGCCGGACCTTGTCGTCGTGGCCGAAGGCGTCGTTGATGCGGCTGGTGAACTGCTGGTAGTCGTAGGCGCTGCGTGCGCTGTCCTGGGCCTGATCCAGCAAGGCGCCCAGCGCTTCGGGCGCCAGGTCGAAGCGCCGGCGCAGCGCGGCCAACGCGGCTGCGCGTTCGCTCGCGTCCATGCGGCCGTCGGCGCGCACCACCTCGACCATGAGGACTGCGGCCGCCAGCTGCACGCGCTGCGCATTCTCGGCGGGCGAATCGGCCTGGGGCGCGTGGGTGATTTCGGTAAGAAAGTCTTTGAAGCTCTGGAACATGCGGTGCAACTGTGCCTGAAAGAGGCTCGATTCACGCCGACCTCGCAAGGTTCCCGAAACTGAGCAACGCCAGCGTGGCGACAGGGCGGCGACAGGGCGGCGACAGGGCGGCGACAATCAAGGGTTCATGAAATCCATCCTTCCCCTGCAACTGCTGGTGGCTCCGCGCCACGACGATCCCGCGCCACTGGTGCTCTACCACGGCCGCAACTGCCCCGACGGTTTTGCCGCCGCACTGGCGGCCTGGCGGTTCTACGGCGGCGCCGTGGAACTGCGCGGCCTGGACCATGGCGAGGCGCGCTCCGTAGCCGATCTGCCGGCGCTGGAGGGCCGGGCGGTCTACATCCTTGATTTTTCCTTCCCCGCCGAGCTGCTGCGCGCCATCGACGAGCGGGCTGCGCGCCTGGTGCTGCTGGACCACCACAAAAGCGCCGCCGATGCACTGGGCGGGTTTGCCTGCCGCTGCGGGGTGGTGCATTTCGACATGGCCAAATCGGGCGCGCGCCTGGCCTGGGAGTTCTTTCTGCCCGATGCGCCGCTGCCCGACCTGGTGCGCTATGTGGAGGACCGCGACCTTTGGAACTGGCAGTTCCCCGAGAGCGCGGCCTACCTTGCCGCGCTCGACATGGAGCCGCAGGACTTTGCGCGCTGGAGCGAGCTGGCCGATTTCACGCCCGAGCAGAGTGCCCAGTTCATGGCGCGCGGCCAGGCGATGGACGAAAAGTTCAGCAAACTCGCGGCCGACATGGCCGAGGGTGCGCAGAGCGTGGTTTTCAACGGCGAGGCAGGGCTCATGGTGAACGCACCGGGGGTGTTCCACAGCCTGTTGGGCGAGCTTCTCTCGCGCCGTTCGGGCACGTTTGCACTGATGTGGACCGCGGGGCAGGGCGGCGTGGTCAAGGTGGGCCTGCGCTCGCAGCGCGGCTACGACTGCATCCCCCTGGCGCAAAGCATGGGCGGCGGCGGCCACGCCCAGGCCTGCGGCTTCAAGATGGCGGCCGAGCGGCTGCCCGGTCTGCTGGCCGGTGTGCTGGACGCAGGGCAGGGAGCGCAATGAGCCTGGTTTTTGGGGCTGCACCCACCGCTTCGCAGGCCCGGTCATGCTGAAGGGGGTCGTCGCATCGGTGCTCGCTTCGGTGCTGTTTGGCGTGATTTACTGGATTTCGCCGTTTCTCAAGCCGCTCGGCGGAGAAGAGATTTTCGGTTGGCGCGTGCTGGCCACGCTGCCGTTCACCACCGTGCTGCTGCTGTGGCGGGGCGAATGGACGCAGGTGCGCGAGTTGGCCCAGCGTGTGCGCCAGCGCCCGGCACTTGGCGCGGCGCTGGTGCTCAGCGCCGCCATGGTGGGCGTGCAACTGTGGCTGTTCATGTGGGCGCCCATGGCGGGCCGGGCATTGCCGGTGTCGCTGGGCTACTTTCTGCTGCCACTGGTGATGGTGCTGGCAGGCGCCGTGCTGTACCGGGAGCGGCTCTCGGGCCCGCACAAGTTGGCGACGGCTCTGGCTGCTGCGGGCGTTGGCGCCGAGTTGCTGCGCGCCGGCGGCGTGTCTTGGGAGACCTGGCTGGTGGCCGTGGGCTATCCGCTGTATTTCGCACTGCGCCGCCGCCTGCGCACCGAGAAGCTCGGCGGCCACTGGGTGGACATGGCTCTGGCTGTCCCTGTGGCGCTGTATTTCGTATTGCGCGCGCCTTCCACGCTGCCCGTCGTGGTGGGCGACCTGCCCCTGGCGGCGCTGGTGCTGGTGGTGGGCGTGCTCAGCGCCGTGGCATTGGCGCTGTACATGGCGGCCAGCCAGTTGCTGCCGATGGGCTTGTTTGGTCTGCTGACCTATGTGGAGCCGGTGCTGCTGGTGGTGGTGGCGCTGCTGCTGGGCGAGCGGCTGGCGCCGGGGCAGTGGCTGATGTACGGGCTGGTGTTTGCTGCGGTGGGCGTTCTGGTGGTGGATGCGCTGCGACAGATCCTGCGCGCGCCGCCTGCGATCAAGAATATGAAAAAAACAGATGCTACCGCTGATGCATATTAAGTTTATTGCTATGATTTTTGAAAATTCTTTGCGCCGCATACAGGAGTTTTTCTTGGCCCTTGAGTCCGTTTTCTCGCGCAGTTCATTGGTGGGATTCGCGCTGGTGCTGGCAGGTTGCAGTGCCACACCGCACCCATACGCCTTGCAGGAGCGCTTTGGCTCGGGCGACATGCATTCGCGCCTGTTTGACGCCACGCCGGAGCAGACCTGCGAAGCGGGCCGGCGCGCGCTGCTCAGCCAGGGCTATCTGATCAGCGTGGCCCGCCAGGACATGGTGGAAGGGGTCAAGAGTTTTCAACCCGACGCCGAATCGCATATGCAGATGACGATTCGCGTGGTCTGCGTGCCCGACGGCGGGCGCGGCAGCGTCACGCTGGGTTTTGTCACCGGCGTGCAGGACAGCTACACCGTAAAGAAAGGCAACAGTTCGGCCAGCGTGGGGGTGCCGGCGCTGGGATCGGTGTCGCTTCCCTTCATGGCGGGAAGCGAATCTTTGGTCAAGGTGGCCAGTCAGACCATCAACGCCGAAGTCTTTTACGACCGCTTCTTCGACATCGTCAAGCGCTACCTGCTGGAAGACACCGCCGCCGTGCCAGATGGGCAAGCACCGGCTCCAAAATAGCATCTGGCCCCGGGCACTCCAGGTTTTTCGCCAGGCGTCGGCCCGCCATAATGTCTGCATGGACCCGCAGCCCCTTGCACCCGAAGATGCCGACCAATGGCTGGAAGCGGTGGTTGAGCCGCTGCCCCAGCTGAACGAGATGCTCGAAGTGCTGCGGCGACGCTGCGGCATTGACTTTTCCGGCTACAAAACCACCACCTTGACCCGGCGCGCGCGCCAGCGCATGGCCCGTCTGTCGGTACTCAGGCCCGAAGACTACCTGGAGATGCTGCAAGAGCAAGGCGGAGAACGCGAGGCACTGAGCAGCGAATTGCTGGTCAACGTGACCGAGTTTTTTCGCGACACCGAGGTCTTTCGCCAGCTGGAGGAGCAGGTGCTGCCCGACTTGCTGCGCGGGCGGGACGCTGGGGACGATCTGCGCATCTGGTGCGCGGGCTGCGCCAGTGGGGAGGAAGCCTATTCGGTGACCATGCTGGCGCTGGAGGCCGCTGGGCGGCTGGGGTTTCACGGCAATGTCAAAGTGTTTGCTACCGACCTTGCGCCCCAGGCCTTGGCGCAGGCCTCGCGTGGAAGCTATGAGGGCGAATGCCTCGCTGCAGTGCCCGAAGGCTTGCGCCGACGCTATCTCCAGGGCGATTCGACCGGGGGCATGCGTGCCGACGCCACGCTGCGCCGGCACCTGGTGTTTGCCCGCCACAACCTGCTGAACGATCCGCCCTTTACCAGCATCGATCTGGCGCTGTGCCGCAACCTGCTGATTTACCTGAAACCCGAGGCGCAATTCAAGGCCCTGTCGCAACTGCACTTCGCCCTCAAGCCGCAGGGGCTGCTGCTGCTGGGTGCCAGCGAAAATGTAGGGGCGTTTGAGTCGAATGCGTTTTCCGTGGTGGACCGCAGCCACAAGCTGTTTCGCAAGCAGCCGGCGGTGCTGGCCCGAAATTTTGACACCCATACCCTGGGCGCCCAGGCTGTGCCGGCCGTGCCGGCCCTGCTCGGCCTGCAGCCATCCGTCGAGGAACAAGGGCCGGAAGGCCTGGCCGCCGAGCTCGACGCCACGCGCGAGCGCCTGCACGAAATGGTGCTGGAGTTGCAGACCAGCCACGAGCGCCTGGACTTGAGCAACGAGGAGCTCACGGCGTCCAATGAAGAGCTGCAAAGCACCAATGAGGAGCTCAAGTCGGTCAACGAAGACCTGTATGCGCTGAACAATGAGCTGGAAGCGCGCAACGACGAGCTCGATGCCCTCAACCGCGACTACGACCACTTGCTCGACAGCACCGAGATCGGCACCGTTTTTCTTGATAGCGATCTGAGTTTGCGGCGCTTCAGCCCCGGCGTGAACGATTTTCTGGCGCTGCGGGGCAGCGACATCGGCCGCCCGATCGGTGACATCCGTTATCGGCTGGGCCCGCAGGAGGCCTTTTTGGAGGACCTGCGCGAATGCGCGCGAAGTGAGAAACGCATCGAGCGCGAAGCCTTGCTGCCCGATGGGCGCTGGGTGTTCGAGCGCATGCTGCCTTTTCGCGACGATACAGGCCAGGGCCACGGCGTGGTGCTGACCTGGACCGACATCAGCAAGACCAAGCGCATCGAGTCGCTCGCCGAAAAGCTTGCAGCAGACCGAGAACGCTTGCTGGCCATACTGGAGGCCCTGCCCGATGGGGTGTACATCGTCAACGCAGAGTACGAGATCGAATACATCAACCCGGTGTTGCAGCGCGAGTTTGGCGACGTCATGGGCCGCAAGTGCCACGACTATTTTCACCACCGCGCCTCACCCTGCACCTGGTGCAAGAACAAGGATGTGCTGGCGGGCAATACGGTGCAATGGCAATGGGTCTCGCCCAAGGGACGCACGTACGATCTTTTTGACATTCCGCTGAAGAACGCCGACGGCAGCATCAGCAAGCTCGAACTGTTTCACGACATCACCGACATGAAAGAGGCGCGCCGGCGCCTGGACGAGGCGGCGCGCATTGCGCGCTTGGGCCACTGGGAGTGGAATATCGCGGCAGACGATCTGCGCTGGAGCGATGAGACCTTCGCTTGTTTCGGCTTTGCACCGAACGAGTTCGTACCCACCTTCGAGCGTTTCCTGCAGCAGGTCGAGCAGGACGATCGCCAGCGCGTGCAGGACGCCGTTTCCAAGGCACTTGCGCAGGATGCCGCTTACGAAATGGAGTTTCGTTTTCGCCGTGCCGATGGCAGCCTCGGTGTGGGCTTTGCCAACGGAATCGTGCAGCGTGATGCAGCGGGACAGCCGATCACGCTGGGAGGCGCCATGCAGGACATCACCGGCCTGCGCGAGTCCGAACTGCGCTTCAAGGTGGCGTTCCGTGCGAGCCCGCTCGCGGCGTCGATTGCGCGCGTGCGCGATGGATTTTTTGTCGAGGTGAATGACCGCTACGAAACCTGGTTTGGCTGGCCGGCGTGTGAACTGGTGGGCAAGACTACGCGGGAAGTGGGCTTGTGGGCCGATCTTGAGGTGCGCGCTGCCTGGCTGGCGGAGTTGCAGCACCGAGGCAGCACGCTCGACTTCGAAGCCGAATGGGTCTGCAAGTCGGGCGAAAAGCGCTGCGTGAGCCTCTCGGCCGAGCTGATGGATCTGCATGGCGAGCCGCATGTGGTGGCGTTTGCCCAGGACATCACCGAGCGCAAGGAAAGCGCCGCACGCATTGAATTTCTTGCGCACCACGATCCGCTCACCGGCTTGCCCAACCGGGTGTTGTTTCGTGACCGTTTCGAACTAGCCAAGGCCTGGAGCGAGCGCAGCGAGAGCAAGCTGGCGCTGTTGTACCTGGATCTGGACCATTTCAAGCAGATCAACGACACCCTGGGGCATCCAGTGGGGGACCTGCTGCTCCAGCAGGTGGCCCAGCGTCTGTCCAGCACGCTGCGCGACACCGACACGATCAGCCGGCAGGGCGGCGACGAATTTCTGATTGCGCTGACCGACGTGCAGGATGTCGAGGCCGTGGGCCGCATTGCCGGCAAGATCACCGAAGCCCTGGCGCGCCCATTCGACATCGAAGGCCATGAGCTGGCGGCCACGTTGTCGATCGGCATCACCCTGTGTCCCGACGACGGCGCAGACTTCGACACCCTGCTGCAGCGCGCGGATACGGCCATGTACCGGGCCAAGGAGAGCGGGCGCAATGCCTATTGCTTCTACACGAGCGAAATGAATGCCCAGGCGCTCGAGAATCTCAAAATGCGTTCGGCCTTGCACTGGGCCCTGGACCAGCGGGAGTTCGTGCTGCATTACCAGCCGCAGGTGGATCTGGTCAGTGGAGCAGTGATCGGTGTCGAAGCGCTGCTGCGCTGGCAGCGCGGCGACGGCGAACTGGTACCGCCGGGCCGTTTTATCCCGGCGGCAGAAGAGAGCGGACAAATTGTGCCCATCGGCGAATGGGTTCTGCGCGAAGCCTGTGCCCAGGCCATGCGCTGGCAGCAGGCCGGGCTGCCGGAGCTGACCATGGCCGTCAATCTGTCGGCAGTGCAGTTCCGGCGCGGCGATTTGCTCGCCAGCGTGACGCAGGCATTGGAAGAGTCGGGCCTGGACCCGTCGCGGCTGGAGCTCGAACTGACCGAGTCGCTGCTGATGGACGATGTCGAAGCGACGCTGCAAACGGTGCAGCGTTTCAAGGCGCTGGGCGTGAGCCTGTCCATCGACGACTTCGGTACCGGGTATTCCAGTCTGGCCTATTTGCGCCGTTTTTCGGTGGACAAGCTCAAGATCGACCAGTCTTTCGTGCGCGACATCGTGACCGACCCGGAAGACGCCGCCATCGTGCGCGCCATCATCAGCATGGCACGCAGCCTCAAGCTGCGGGTCGTGGCCGAGGGCGTAGAGAGCGCCGAAGTGGCACGCATTCTGAACCTCTACCATTGCCAGGAAGCGCAGGGCTACCATTTCGCCCGCCCCATGCCCGCGCAGGCCTGTGCGGACTGGATGCGCCAGCGAGGCACGCAAGCCTGAGGGGCGCGTGCGGTGCGGGCTTACACGGCTGACGGTCCTTGCGCCCCAACAGTTTCACTGATATTTCGGGCGCCGTACTGCGCCTTTCTTTTTGTCCACCGAATCCATGATGACAGCCGTCCATTCCAAAGAGCCCAAAGAATTTCGCATCCTCTCGCTCAGTGGCGGCGGCTACCTGGGTCTCTACACCGCGGTGGTCCTTGCCGACCTGGAAAAACAGGTGGGAGAACCGCTTGGCCGGCGGTTTGACCTCATCGCCGGTACCTCTGTTGGGGGCTTGCTCGCCATGGCTTTGGCTTTTGAAGTGCCGATGGCGAACATCGTTCAGCTCTTTATCGAACGCGGCGAAGAGGTTTTTTCCTCGCGCAGACTGCCGGGGGGCACCGTCACGCGCCTGCTCGACATGACGCGCTCGGTGCTCGGCCCCAAATACACCGGCGAAGCGCTGCGGCGCGAGGTCGCGAAACATTTCGGGGGCCGCACCATGGGCGACGCCCACCACGCAGTGGTGGTGCCGGCCGTGGATGTGAGTCGCAGCGTCACCAAAGTGTTCAAGACCCCGCACACGCAGGGCTCACTGGGCGACGAGGGCTTGTCGGCTGTGGACGTGACCCTGGCCACCTGCGCGGCGCCGGCTTATTTTCCTTGCGTCAAGGTGGGCGAGCGGCTGTACGCCGATGGCGGTCTGTTTGCGGTTGCGCCCGACCACGTGGCGCTGCATGAAGCCGAGCATTTCATGGGTGCCAAGCTGGCGCGCACGCGCATGCTGTCCGTTGGGACGGCCACCATGGGCTACCAACCGGCAGAGTCTGTCGACGCCGATGCGGGCGCCGTTGGTTGGCTGACCGATGGGCGCTTGATTCTCACCATGATTTCCGTGCAACAGCAGCACGTGGACGCCGTGATGGAAGACCGGCTGGAAGAGCGCTACATGCGCATCGACGCGGATTGGCCGGCCAAGGCCGGACTGGGCATCGACGTCGCGACGCCCGAGGCAACAAAGACCTTGGTGGGGCTTGGAGAAAAATCGCTGGCCCAGCTCGATCGCAAGCGCCTGGCGGCGTTTCTCTGATTCTTAAGTGGGAAGGAAAAGCGCAGGATCGACCATGCTGCGGTTCAGCATGACGCCCCAGTGCAAATGCGGCCCGGTCACGCGGCCGGTGGCGCCCACCGCGCCGACGCGCTGCCCCATATCCACGGCCTCGCCCACCTGCACATCGATGGCGCTCAGGTGGCACACCATGCACAGCAAGCCGCCGCCATGGTCCAGCCACACGGTGTTGCCGTTGAAAAAATAGTCTCCGGTGTCGATCACCCTTGCAGCCAGTGGTGCGAGTACGGGCGTGCCGGTCGCTGCCGCAATGTCCATGCCGCTGTGTGGATTGCGGGCTTGGCCGTTGAACACGCGGCGCAGCCCGAATGTGCTGGAACGCCGGCCCGGGACTGGCACCTGCATCGCCAGGCTGGCTGGCAGCGGGGTACTGAAGGTGGCCATGACGCCCGCCTGGTGGGTGCGCTCGCGCTGCCAGCGCGCTTCGTCCTCGGGTGACAGGTCCACCGTGCGCGGCGCCACGGTGAGGCGCTGCTCGCGGTACTGCTTGGGAGCGATGTCGTAACTGAGGCTGCGCGGCGCACTCCCCGCCAGCTCTACCCGAATGCGGGCCGGGCCGGGCGTTGCCGAAAGCGGGATGCCGAGCACAGCCGTCCAGGCGCTGGCGTCGCCCAGCACGAGCAGCGGCACCTCGCCCGAGCCGTCTGCGGCTGGTGCCAAGGCGCGCGGGCGCAAGGGCGAAGCCCCCAGCGTGAGACGCGCGACGCCGCCCGGAACCAAGAGCGTGCGTGGCAATGGAGCTGAAGCGCGCCCGGCCGCTGCAGCCGGCGCAGAAAGAGCCATCGGCAGAGTGAGTCCGGCCAGTGAGCCCAAGCCGCGCAAGAGTGCATTGCGGCGTGAGATCAACTCGTCGTAGGGCATGGCGAGCGGAAAATATGAGGACATGGCGCGTTAGCCAACGAGCGAAGGCGTGGCTGGAATACACGCGCGAAAGAAGTCTGCCAAGACACTGCGGGCAAGTTTCAGTGCGTGACGAATTCGTAGTTCACGACTTCACTGTCCACCATGTCGAGAATCTCGTTCAGCGCCTCGTCCTCGTCGGTGCTGGCCCAGGTTTCTTCGGGGTCACTGGCGAACAGTGGTTCCACGGTCAGGTCCAAAAAGGTTCCGTTGGGAAGGCGCAGCACCGGCGTGCCCTCGGAGGTGTTGACCAGTTCCCAGTCCTCCGGGACGGACATTTCGAGTTCAAGGGTGACGCGGAGTTTTTTCATGGCATGGGGTCAAAAATGAGGAGGTCAATGACAGGAGGGGTGCAACAAAGTCGCCGTAGGCCGCATCATGCGCTGGATTGGTGTAGGTCTCGTGCTGAACGCCGCACCTTGAATTTTTTGGAAGGATTTGATTTTGCAGCTTGAACTCAAAATTCCGCCCCCAGTTATTGCCGCAACGGTCGCGGCGGGCATGGTGGCGGTAGCGCTCTGGGTGGGGCCGGTGCTGAATTTGCCCATGGCCTTGCGCATGGGTGGCGCGCTGGCGCTGGCTGCCATGGGCGCCTGCTTTGATCTGGCTGGGATATGGGCTTTCCGAAAGGCCAAGACCACGGTCAACCCGATGGCACCACAGCGCAGCGCCAAACTGGTGGCCAACGGTGTCTACCGCATGACGCGCAACCCCATGTACCTTGGGTTGGTGCTCATTCTGTTGGGTTTGGCGTTGTACCTGGCGTCGCCCTGGGCGCTGCTCGGGCCGCTGGCGTTTGCGGCCTACATCACACGTTTTCAGATCTTGCCGGAGGAGCGCGCACTCACCGCGCACTTTGGCGCTGCCTACACCGCTTACTGCGCCCAGGTGCGCCGCTGGCTGTAGCGCATTGGGGTCGGTCCCCATTTATTGGGCTCTGGCGCGCAGGCCCTGGGCCAGGGCGCCCAGGGCAATGCCGGCCAGTGCCCACAGAAGCATCCAGTTGCCAGTGCCCAGACCCGCAATCGCCGGGCCTGGGCAGACGCCGCACAGGCCCCAGCCGATGCCGAACAGGGCGGCGCCCCGCACGGTGTCGCGGTTCCACACGCTGGCGTGGTGGTGAAAGCGCTCTCCGAGCAGCGGGCGCGAGAACATGCGCGGTGCCAGTTGGTACGCCACCAGCGTGACTCCCATGGCGCCACCCATGACCAGCATCAACCCATAGTCCTGAAAGCGCAGGAAACCCAGCACCACCTCGGGCCGGACCATGGTGGAGACGGCCAGTCCAAAGCCAAACAGTGCGCCCGCCACCAGCACGGTGACAAAGCGCGGCAGACTCATGCGTTGCGCGCTCATGCCAGCCACCTCGCGGCCAAATTGGCGGTGAGGAAGGCAGTGGCCATGAAAGTGAGCACGGCCAGAAGCGAGGGCCACTGCAGCGAGCCCAGCCCGCAAATACCGTGGCCCGAGGTGCAGCCATTGCCCAGCCGCGCGCCGTAGCCCACCAGGACGCCCCCCAGCAGCAAACGCCACGCCGGCACGTCCGTGGTTTGCGGTGCGCCATGGGCAAGTACCAACCACCACAGGAGCGCACCCAGCACCAGCCCCAGCGCAAAGACCAACCGCCAGTTGCGCGAATCGGTGAACCGGGCTTGCTGAAAGAATGGCCGCTGGACCACGAACGACCAGGTTGATGAAAACACCGTGCTCATACCGCCCACCAGGCCGGTGAGCACAAACAACAGCGCCACGCCGGCGCCAATGAGTACGCCGCCGAGCAGGTAGTGCTGCCAGCCCAGGGGGAAGAGGGAAAGCGTCAGGTCCATGGGGCTGCATTATCTGGGCGGGTCTGCACGCTGCCTACGGGGAGCATGGAAAATGCTGGCATGAACCTCATCCACCTGTTGCAGCGCCACGCCCGACTGTCCCCCGATCGCCCCGCCATCTTCGAAGGCAGCGAGCCCTGGGCCAGCTACGGCGAATGGGCTGCGCGCAGTGCCGCGCTGGCCGGGCGCATGCGCGCTGCGGGTCTGGTGCCCGGTGACCGTGTGCTGCTGTTCATGCGCAACCACCCGCGGTATCTGGAGGTGCTGTGCGCCGCCTGGTGGGCTGGGCTGGTGGTGGTGCCGGTCAACGCCAAGCTGCACCCGCGCGAAACCGAATGGATCGTGGAAAACGCCCAGGCGCGCTGGGGTTTCGTGACCGCCGACGTGGCGCCTGGGCCGCTGGCTGGGCTGGAGCGCCAAATCGACATCGAGTCGCCCGAGGCCGAGGCCTTGCTGGCGCCAGTGAATGACCCGTGGGCCGTGCCCACCGCCGAGCGTGCCCCGGACGACGTCGCCTGGCTGTTCTACACCAGCGGCACCACCGGCCGGCCCAAGGGTGTGATGCTCACGCACCGCAACCTTATGACCATGGGGCTGACGTACTTCATCGACGTGGACCCGGTGGCCTCGCAGGATGCCATTGTTTACGCCGCGCCCATGTCGCATGGCGCCGGGCTGTATGCCATCCCGCATTTGATGGTGGGTGCGCGCCATGTGGTGCCCCAGTCCGGCGGGGTGGACCCGGCCGAGCTGTTTGCGCTGGGTTGGGAGCTGGGCGGCCTCTCGACCTTCGCCGCCCCCACCATCGTCAATCGCCTGGTGGACCACGCGCAGCAGGCGGACCTGGACCAGGAGGCCTGCGCCCGCGCCTTCAAGACCATCGTCTATGGCGGTGCGCCCATGTACGTGGCGGACATTCAGCGTGCGCTCTCGGTCATGGGGCCACGCTTTGTGCAGATCTATGGCCAGGGCGAAACGCCCATGGTGGCCACAGCGCTCTCGCGTGCGCAACTGGCAGACACCGCGCATCCGCGCTACCTGGAGCGCATTGCTTCGGTCGGCGTCGCCCAGACACCGGTGCAGCTGCGCGTGGCCGACGCGCAGGGCTGCGAGTTACCGCTGGGTGAGGTGGGTGAGGTGCTGGTGCAGGGCGACAGCGTCATGGCTGGCTACTGGCAGAGCCCCGAGGCCACGGCCGCGGCCTTGCGCGGTGGCTGGCTGTTTACCGGCGATGTGGGCTGCCTGGATGCAGACGGATTCCTGACGCTCAAGGACCGCAGCAAGGACCTCATCATCAGCGGCGGCTCCAACATCTACCCGCGCGAGGTCGAAGAAGTGCTGCTCACCGCTCCCGGTGTGGCCGAAGTGGCCGTGGTGGGCGCGCCGGACCCTGCCTGGGGCGAACTGGTGGTTGCGTTCGTCGTGCTGCAAGCCGGCGCCGCGACCAGCCCCGAAACGCTTGACCAGCACTGCCTGGCGCAGATGGCGCGCTTCAAGCGGCCCAAGCACTACCGTATGGTGCAGGCGCTGCCCAAGAACAACTACGGCAAGGTGCTCAAGACGGAACTGCGCGAGCAGTGGCTGACATCGACCGAGGCCGTTTCAGGCCTTCGCTGAAAGCATTCGCATCGTTCGCCGACCGTTGCGCGGCGGTGCTTCCAGGGTTTCGGCAGGGGCGCCAAGCGCGCTGCACATGCCATACTTCACCGAGATATTTGGCCAGCCGCAACCCCCATGAAAACCCATATCGGCCGTTTTGAGCTCAAGCGATTGCTGGGGCAGGGGGCACAGGCACAGGTCTGGCTGGCATTTGACCCGCGCCTGGAGCGCGAGGTTGCCATCAAGCAGATGAAGCCGGTGCCCCAGCAAGAGGCGTCTGCCGTCCAGCAATGGCTGCAGGAGGCGCGCAGTGTCAGCCGCCTGACGCACGCCAACATCGTGCCTGTGTTTGAAGCCGATGTGCACGAGCAGCAGCCCTACCTGGTCTTCGAGTACGTGGCCGGTCAGACTTTGACCCAGCGCCTCGCGGCGAAAGGCGCAATGCCCGCTACCCAAGCCGTGCCTATCCTTCAGGACGTCCTCAGTGCCTTGGCCGCAGCCCATGCCGACGGCGTGGTCCACCGCGATCTCAAGCCGTCCAACGTGTTGCTTGACGCCCGTGGCCGCGCCAGAGTCATGGATTTCGGGATTGCCGTGCGCGTTGCCCGGTCGCCCAGCGACGCCAGCCAGCCCGATGCTGCGGGCAGCCCCGGCTACATGGCCCCCGAAGCGGTGCGCGGCGAAGCGATCTCTCCCTTGATGGATGTCTACGGCGCTGGACTCTTGCTCGCCGAGCTGCTTTGGGGCCGGCCCATAAGAGAGGGGCGCGACGTGGCGCACGTGCTGCAGCAGACCGCTGCCGAACCGCTGCAACTGCCGGCGCCGCTGCTCGATGCTCTTGACGATGCCCTGCGAGCCATTGTGCTGCGCGCCACGGCGTTTGACCCAGCCCAGCGCCATGCCGGCGCGCAGCCCTTTTTGGACGCCTTGCTGAAATGGTCAGGCGCGCAACGGGACGCAGCTTCGGAAGATGCTGCCGCCGGAGCCAAGCAGAACAGCACCCTTGAATTTCTGCTTCGCCGCATGCGCAACAAGACGGATTTTCCGGCGCTCTCGGAGTCCATCGGCAAGATTCAGCGCATGGCTTCTTCCGATACGGAAAGCATCAGCAGCGTCACCAACGAAATCCTGAAGGACGTGGCGTTGACCAACAAGCTGCTGCGTCTGGTCAACAGCGCGCACTACGCCCGGGGCGACAGCATCGGAACGGTCTCACGCGCGGTGGTTCTGGTGGGCTTCAACGGCATTCGCAACATGGCGCTGAGCCTCGTGCTTCTGGAACATATGCAGGACAAGGGCAATGCGCACCTGCTCAAGGAAGAATTCTTGCGTGCCTTGATGGCCGGATCGATCGCCTCCCAGCTGGGCAGTACGGCCAAAGAAGGCGAAGAGGCCTTGATTGGTGCCTTGTTCCAGAACCTGGGCCGCATGCTCTCGCAGTTCTACTTTCCGGAAGAAGCGGACAGCATTCGCAAGCTGGTGGCCTCGCCGCGCGAGCCCATTAGCGAAGAGGCGGCTTCCAGCCGCGTCCTGGGCATCGGCTTCGAAGCGCTGGGGCTCGGAATTGCCAAGGCCTGGGGCCTGCCCGAGGGCATTCAGCGCTGCATCGTGCGGCCCCCCGGTTTGCCCCCTGGCCGCATTCCGGACGACGCACTGGAGCGCTTGCGCTGGCGTTCCCGCGCCGGCAATGAAATGGCCGATGCCATGCTGCACGCCGATCCCGACGAGGTCCAGGCACGCCTCAGCCAGGCCGTCCAGACCTATCAGAAATCCTTGGGGCTGAGCGTGGACGAAATGCAGGCGGCCACGGTGACAGCCCGCAAAAAACTCGTCGAGCTGGCGCAGGCCATGGACATCAACGTGCGCCCCAATTCGCGCGCCGCCCAGTTGCTCCAGGGGGCGGACGCTGCGCCAGAGCACGCGCTGGCCACTGCCACCGGGGGGGACGCCCTGGCAGCGACGGAACTGCAGGCCACCCAAAAACTGCCGGTCTCGCTAGGTTCAGATCCACCGGGCAAAGAGCCAGTCTCTCAAACCTTGGCGGCCGGCATCCAGGACATCACCAACGCGATGGTGGAAGAATTCAAGCTCAGCGACGTACTGCGCATGATTCTGGAGACCATGTTCCGCGCGCTGGACTTTCACCGCATCGTGTTCTGCATGCGCGAGTCCAGGTCCGACATGCTCACCGGGCGCTTTGGGCTGGGCATGGGTGTGGAGGGCGTCGTCAAGCAGTTTCGCGTGCCCATGGGCAAGGTCAGTGGCCCACCCGACCTGTTTGCCACCATCTGCGCCAAGGGGGCCGACACCCTGATCAGCGACGCCAGCGCACCGCGCATCGCGGAGTGTCTGCCCGACTGGTACCGCAAGGCGGCCGACGCCCCCACTTTTCTGATCCTTCCGTTGCTGCTAAAAGGGCGTGCGTTCGGCATGATCTATGCCGACAAGGCAGAGCAGGGCAGCCTGGTGGTCGATGAGAAAGAGCTGGCCATGCTGCGCACCCTGCGCAACCAGGCGGTGATGGCGTTTCGGCAATCGTCGGCTTAGGGCCTGCAAGCAGGCCTTGGCCGCCAGGTTCCTGTCGAGGCGCGCGAATGCCCTATGGTGTCCCCATCGCCCGATGGGCTCCATCCGACATTTCTTGTGCTCCTGACCGACTTTTCTCCTTTGGCGTTCCTTGCCACGCTTGAGCCCTGGATGCAGGCGCTCTTCGGCATGGCTGTGCTGTTGCTGGCGGCGATTGCTTTGCGCCTGCTGGCGCTGTGGGTGTTGAAGCCTGTGCTGCGCCGTGTGCGCCAGCGCGCAAGCGCCTGGCCTACGGAAATCCTTCTGCACGATGCAGTGCTTGCACTTTTGGGGCGCATGCTGCCCTGGGTAGTGGTGCAGCGCGGCGTGGACCAGGTGCCGCATCTCAACCCTGCCGCGGCGACGGTGATCAGCAACGTGGCCATGGCGTTCATCGCCATTCTGGCGGTGCGCACGCTGATGGCGATGCTCGACGCGCTGTTGACACTGCAGCAAAAATACAGCGCCGACAAGGGCGACCAGGCTTCGGTCCACAAGGTGCGCTCCATCAAGAGCTACGTGCAACTGGGCAAGCTGATGCTGATGTTGGCCGGCGGCATCGTCGCTGTGGCGGTGCTGATGGACCGCTCGCCGCTCATCGTGCTCTCGGGTCTGGGGGCGATGTCAGCCGTGCTGATGCTGGTCTTCAAGGACACCATCCTCTCGTTCACTGCCGGCGTGCAGCTTTCGTCCAACGACATGCTGCGCATCGGCGACTGGATCGAGATGCCCCAGGTCGGTGCCGATGGTGACGTGATCGACATCGCCCTGCACACCGTCAAGGTGCAGAACTGGGACAAGACCATCACCACCATTCCTACCTGGCGGCTGATGAGCGAGAGCTACCGCAACTGGCGCGGCATGAGCGAATCGGGCGGGCGGCGCATCAAGCGCACGCTGCAGATTGACGCCAGCTCCATCCGGTTTCTGGATACCGCCGATATCACCCGCCTGTCCGGCATTACCGTGCTGCACGAATACATGGAGAACAAGCGCGCAGAGATCGACCGCGCCAACGCCGAAGCCCGCACCACGCTGGGCGAGCGCGGCGACTTGCTGGCCAACCAGCGCCACCTGACCAACATCGGCACCTTCCGCGCCTACGTGCTGGCCTATCTGCGCGCCCATCCCGGCGTGCACCAGGGCATGACGCTGATGGTGCGCCAGCTCCAACCCACCGCCGAGGGCGTGCCGCTAGAGCTGTATTGCTTCACTGCCAGCACCGCCTGGCTGGTGTACGAGGCCACGCAGGGCGACATTTTTGACCACTTGCTGGCCATCCTTCCGGAGTTCGGGCTCAGCTTGTATCAGCACCCGAGTGGCAGTGATTTGCGAAACCGCCTGGGTTCCGGTGCCGCCGTGGAGTAATCAAAAAATATAGCTGCTTACGCTTCATACATAAGCGCTGAAGCACTATTTGAGGGTTATTTTTGTAGCGTGCAAGCTTGGCCCGCAGGGCCGGGCGGCGCGATGGCACCCAGGTGCCCTCGCTATGATTTCCGTTCCATGCCCCATTACCTCACCGCCGCCCTCTACCAATTCGTCGATCTGCCCGATTGCGCCGCATGGGTCGCGCCGCTGCAGGCCTGCTGCGATACGCACGGCGTCAAAGGCACCTTGCTGCTGGCAGAAGAAGGTATCAACGGCACCATTGCCGGTTCGTCTGAGGGGGTGCATGCGGTGCTGGCCTGGCTGCGCGCCGACCCCCGTCTGGCGGGCCTGCAGCACAAGGAAGCCATAGCCGACGTCCTGCCCTTTTACCGGATGAAGGTGCGGCCGAAACGCGAAATCGTCACGCTGGGGGTGCCGGGGCTCAACCCCTCGCAAAACGCCGGCACCTACGTTAAACCCGCCGACTGGAACGCGCTGATTGACCAGCCCGACGTGGTGCTGATCGACGTGCGCAACGACTACGAAGTGAAGATCGGCAGCTTCGACGGCGCCATTGATCCGCTGACCAAAACGTTCTCCGAACTGCCCGGTTGGGTCGAGCGCGAAGCCCAGCCCGGCGGTGCGCTCGCTGGCACTGGTGGCCAAAAGCCGCGCGTGGCCATGTTTTGCACCGGCGGCATTCGCTGCGAAAAATCAACCGCCTACCTGCGCACGCAGGGCTTCGACGAGGTGTACCACCTCGAAGGCGGCATCCTCAAATACCTGGAGACCGTGCCGGCCGAGCACAGCCGTTGGCACGGCGATTGTTTTGTCTTCGACGAGCGTGTCTCCGTTGGCCACGGCCTCGCGCCTGGTCACCATGAACTGTGCCGCTCATGCCGTTGGCCGCTCGGGCCCGACGAGATCGCCTCGACGCTGTTCGTGCGCGGCATCAGTTGCCCTTACTGCCACGGCACGCGCAGCGCGCAAGCGCTGGCGGGCCTGGCCGAGCGGCAAAAGCAGGTGGATTTGGCGCGCCAGCGGGCGCAACCCCACATCGGTGCGCGCATGCCTGGGAAGGTGGGCGAAGGCGCGAACGGTGAAGTGCGGCCGCAGCAGTGGCCACCGCTCGATAACGATGGCGATTGAGCGCGTTGGCGTCAGACGAGTGGCTGGCGCAGGCAAGCCGAAAAAATCGAGTCAAATTGCCTCCCGACGCTTACCCACAAAGCGCTGACAGCTATCAAATCTGGTGCCTCTACGCGGCAGCTTGATCAAAATCCCAAGCCGAAAGCGCAACGCCCCTCACAGCCCTCACGCCTGCCACACCCCAAACCCCGCAGAGCGCAAGTCGATCCCCACCTCGATCTCCTTGTCCACGGCGTCCTCGTAGCCCATGGGGTTGAAGCCTTCGTACAGGTCTGGCAGCAGGCGCAGGCCGTACTGCGTGACGTAGCGGTTGGCCTGGATGCCGGCCTTGTGCTTGTCGAAGCGCACATCGGGGTCCAGGCCCGTCATGCCCACATACACGCACGGTTTGCCATCGATATAGCCCGGGTTGTTCTTGCGGAACTTGGCCTCCAGCAGCACGTCCGGGTGCAGTTCGACCACATAGACATGGTGGTGAGCGCGGCGGCGGCGGGGCATGCGGCGCAGTGTAATCGTAGCGGCCATTTATTCGTTCAAATAGGCCTCTAGCGCTTATGTAGTAAGCATCAGCAGCTATCAATTTTGAATCTTTCACAGCTGGCTGTCTGCCTGGTTTTCGGCGATTGCCCGCTCGTCGAGCAGCTCACGCGCCGCATCACGCGCCAGCGTGCTGGGAAATAATGGGTGGCGCCCCATTGCATCGACCGAATTCCCCAATCCCCCGCACGCCCATGCAGATTCCCCATTTCTATCCCATAGGCACCCCCGGCCAAGCCTGGGGCGACGCTGAGCGTGCCCAGTGGCGTGCGCGCCAGAGGCGCCAGCGCAGCTATGCGGACGACGTGCTCACCGCCATCGACGCGCTGCGCAGCCACTTTGATGTGCAGACTTATGGCGAGCTGCGCTATGGCAATGAACATCACGCCCAAGAGCGCTTCTCCCTCATGGCCCTGCGCAGCCGCCATTGGCAGAGCGATCTGCCCAGCGTGTTGGTCACCGGCGGTGTGCATGGCTATGAGACCAGTGGCGTGCACGGCGCGCTGCGCTTTCTGCAAACGCATGCCGCTGGCTACGCCGGCCGGGTGAACCTGCTCGTGGTGCCATGCGTCAGCCCCTGGGGGTACGAGCGCATCCAGCGCTGGAACTTTGACGCCATCGACCCCAACCGCGCGTTCCGCGAGGGCAGCCCCGCGCAGGAATGTGCCGCGCTGATGCGCCTGGTGGCGCCCCTGCATGGCCAGTTTGCCGCCCACCTCGATCTGCACGAAACCACCGACACCGACAAAACCGAGTTCCGCCCGGCGGTGGCTGCGCGCGATGGCACGCCCTTGGAGCCCTGCAGCATTCCCGACGGCTTCTACCTGGTAGACGACAGCGCCAACCCGCAGCCCGCGTTCCAGCAGGCGATCATCGAAGCGGTGGCCCGCGTCACGCACATTGCGCCGGGCGCCGCCGACCACGGCATCATCGGCTCACCCCTGGCCGCCCACGGCGTCATTCGCTATGCCATGCAGAGCCTGGGCCTGTGCGCCGGCATCAGCGGCGCGCGCTACACCACCACCACCGAGGTCTACCCCGACAGCCCCCGGGCCACGCCCGAGCAGTGCATTGCCGCGCAAGTGGCGGCGGTGTGCGCGGGGGTGGACTTTGTCTGCACGCAGGGCAGGTAGCCCTGCGTGAACCGCCCACTGCGCGGTTATTCCTCATCGTCCCCAGGGTCGTCGCCGCGCAGCCGGCGATCGAGTCGCCCGCGCAGGGATCCGGTTTCCTGCAGAAACTGCGAAATGGGTACGGCCGGGGCAAGCCGCAGGCTCGGCGGGAAAAGGCTGCTCATGTAGAGCTCGTTGGACAGCCGCATGCGGTCGAGCCACTGCGCCCCAAGCCACGCCGGCACACCCAACAGCACCACGGCGCCCACTGCCCATGCCAGGCCGGCGCGGCGGCGCGGCAGGACAGCCGCCAGGTGGGCATAGATGCCGGTCGCCAGTACCAGGGAGATCAGCAGGTAGGCAAAGCGCGACAGCGTTTCCCACGAGAAAGCGAAGGCAGCCAGATTCGCAGCCACCTGCATCGCTTCGGCCGCCAGGTACATGGCGCAGGCGATGCGTACGTGGCGCCAGAACTGCAGGCGGCCGTCAAACACCTTGTTCGCAATCGCCCACAGGCCCGACCAGGCGCCCAGCATCACCACCAGGCCCAGCAGCAAGCCGGGCAGCGATTTGAGGTACTTCGAAACCTCGCTCGCCTCCAGCCATGACGAGCCCAGGACCGCGGCCACCATCAGCGCCACCAGCACAACCGTGGTGGCCAGCGTGCGCCACGGGAACTGCGGCAGCGCTTGCTCTTCGGCGATGGCCGTGTCGGCCAGGCGCAGCGCAATGCGGGTGCGGCCGATTTCCAGCGGCGTGCCGTCCGGCCAGTCAAAGCGCTCGCCGTTGCCATGGTGCTTGCGGTGCAGTGTGGCGCCGTTGCGGGTCTCGCATATTTCAACGCTGACCGTGCGCGGCGCGTCCACCGCGCGGTCGATGCGCAGGTGCAGGGGCGCAACGAACGGGTCGTCCAGCACCAGATCGCAGTCCAGCCCCCGGCCCACGGTCATGGGCCAGCGCGTGATGGGCGCGCGCGCCAGCAACGCGCCGTGGCGGTCAAAGGCTTCCATCAGTCCAAGGGTCGGCATCATGGCGCGCCCTCCCAGCGAAACGCCTGCAGATAGCGGTCCGCCAGCTTCAGGCCGTTGTCGAACGCGATTCCGCGCACGTCCAGGCGGGCCAGCACCCCTTGCGTCGATTGGTTGAGGGTCGCGGCCATCACGGTCATGTCGTACAGCCCCGGCAGTTTGCGGTAGGCCGACATGCAGACGACCGCGCGCAGCGGCAGGCTGCCCTGGTCCACATAGCGCTCGGTGCACTCGACGGCCGTCTGGCGGCGGTTGCCACGCTTGAGAAACGGCTCGTTGCCAAAGCTCTGCGAATAGGTCCGGGCGAAACGCGCGGCGCCCAGGGTGGGTGCGTCGTAGGCCTCGTAGCTCAGTCGCACCGTGCCTGTGTTGAAGTCGCCGGCCACCACGTCGCTATCGGCCTGGCACTTGGTGCGTTCCAGGTTCAGCGCGTGAAAGTCCGGGTCGCGCCCGGACCCCCAGCAGCGCGCCAGCGCGTCGTTCGGCACCGGCACCAGGTATCTGCCGTGGCGCTGCTCCTGAAACGGGGTTTGAAGGAAGCGCTCGGTCAGCAGATTCTGGTGCACCTGCAACTGCCGCGTCACTTCGTCGTAAGCCGGCTGGGTGATTGCCTGGGCGTGGGCGGCGCGCTGCACCAGCGCCTGGGCGAATTCGGCCGGAATCAGAAAACTCACCTGTTCGCCGTCGAGCCGCTTGGCCACGTTGACGCCCAGCACCCGCCCTGCATCGTCCACTGCCGGCCCGCCGCTCATGCCGGGATTGAGCGCGCCGCCAAAGAAGATGCGTGGATAAAAACTGCGGCGCACCAGGCCGTTGTAGGTGCCTTCGGTGACCGCAAAACCGATGTCCAGGGGGTTCCCGAGCGAGTAGATGCGCTCACCCTGGGCCATGGCCTCGGCTGCCGGGCGAAACTCCAGCACCGGCGCGGATGCCGTGCGGTTTTTGGCGCGCAGCACGGCCAGGTCGCGCTGAACGTCAAACGCCAGCAGCTCGACCGCGCCTTCCTGCCCATCAATGGTGACGTAGGCGCCGCTGTAGCGCTCAGGCTCCAGTGCGAGCTGGCTCGCCACATGGAAGTTGGTGACGATCAAGCCGTCGGCCGACACAAAGAAACCCGAGCCGATGGACGCCTGGGTGTTGGAGTTGCGCAGCAGCGTGCGGATCTGCACCAGCTTGTCGCGCGAGAGTTCATAAATGCGCCGGGCGTCGCGCGACAGCGCCGCAGCCGGCACCGCTGGGGCCACTGGCGCGATGCCCGGTGCGGGCGCCGCAACGTCCTGCGGGCTCCCCGCAGAGCTGGGCACAGCCGCCGCCGCAGCACCCCCCGGGGAGACTACGGCCGACGCGCGAATGGCCGGCGCACTCGTAGCGCTGGCGTTCGGTGGGGTTTGGGAATTTGCCAGGCCGCAGGCCAGCAAAAGAAGTGGGGCGACAAGCCGAAGCGGCCAGCGGGTGGGGAAAGGCATTGCGGCATTTTAAGAAGGCGATGCGGCAGGGCATCCACCAGATTGCGTGTTTTGCGCCACGGCTCCAGTACCTGCCGCCATGGGACTCAGCTGCCACGGCAAATCGTTCTGAACCGAACCATTGAGAGCTTCGCCTTGGCTCCGCATCACATTGAAACGGGTCCCTCTGAAATTCTCAATGAAATTGGCCTCTAGCGCTTGTCCAACAAGCGCTATGTGCTATTTAAAAGATAGCAAAATGCTGGCTCAGCGCCGCCCGCCCAGCAGCCCGCCGCCGATCTTGAGCAGGTCACTCAGCCCCACCTGGCCGTCGCCATCCTGGTCGAGCAGGCTGCCCAGAAGGCCACCCCCCAGCCCGCCTTGCTGCTGCACGCGCGCGTGCTCCTGGCCCAGCACCTGGCCCAGACCCCCGGCGTTCATGCCGCCGCTGCTCATGCGCTGCGCGAGGAACGACATCACGATGGGTGCCAGCATTTGCAGCAACTGCCCGGCATTGGCACCCAGCCCTGTGGCCTGGCCCAGGCCCGCCTCGGCGCGCTGCTGGCTGCCACCAAAAATATGGCCGAGGATGGCCGCACCATCCGGCTGGCCACCGCCCGCACCGCCGCCACCACCCAGCAGCGAGCCCAGCAGGCTCCCCAGATCGTTGCCGCCAGTGTGGTCGCGCTGCAGTGCCCCGAAAAGGTCCATGGCGCCCTGGGGCTCGGCTGCATTGCTGCCCAACTTGCCCAGCAGCAAAGGCAGGGCCGCGCCCACCGCGTCTTCGGTCTGCGCAGGGCTGGCGCCCAGTTGCTGGGCCATCTGCTGCAGCGGGGCGCCTTGGAGCTGGGCCATCAGTTCGTCGACCAGGGAGGTGGGTGCGTTCATGGCATGTGACCTTTCAGAAAGAGGCTGGGACCGTCAGGCCCTGCAGACATGGTAGGCCACGATGGCGAGAATGCTGGAGGGCACAAAGGCTAGCTGCAGGGGAGGGAGGCTGACACCCGGTTCCGCTGTCGACAGGATTCTGGCCCCGTTCAACGTAGCGTGTGGCTGGGCGCCTGAAAGGACTCGCATGGAATGGCAACACATACTGGACACGTTTGCGCGCATGCCGCTCGCAGACCAGCAGACCTGGTGGCGCGGCGCTGCCGGTTTGCTGGCGCTGGTGTTGGTCCTGCTCTCGCTGGAAAGCAGGTTCTTCAAGCGCAGTGGGCGTGTGCGCAGTTGGCTGACCGTGCGTCTGGTATCGGCCGTGGCGGCGCTCTTTGCACTGGCCGCGGTGGTGTTGCCAGCGCGGCCGTCGGCGGCCCTGTGGCACTGGGCATCTTTGTCGTCGCGCTGTACACGGTTGCGCCGCTGATTTGGTTTGGCAGCCACCTGCTGGCCGGGCGGTGGGTGCGCCCGCCCCTCACGCGCGCCGAGAGCCTGGTGCTGGGGGTTACGGGCCTGGCGATTCTGGCGATCCCGGGCACCGCTTTCTTTGCAGCGCAGGCGCCACTGCAAGCCGCCTCGCGCGAGATCGGCCAGCGCCGCGAGGTGCCGGCCGACAACCCGCCCCTGCAGCACACGGTGCAAGCCGTGCAGCGCTACCACCTGGCGGGAGCGGGGCTGTCTATACCCAGTCGCTGCTGGGCGCACCCGACACCCGCCCGGCGCCGGAGAAGTGCGCAGCACCGATTGCGTGATGACCGGATTCCAACGCGTGACCAGCAGTGCAGACTGGCAGGTGCAGGCCGTGGGGGTGCTTTTTAACCTGCCAACCGGCGGCGCGGCCTTGCGCAGCCTGATAGAGAAATCTCAATAGAAAGGGCATCTTGCCCCGCGAATGAATCCATCGCTTTCATGGCGTTGGACCACACCACCTCCAGATTGATATCGAAGTAGCCGTGGGCGATTCGGTTGCGCATGCTGCGCATGCTGCGCCAAGGGATGTGGCTGTGCGCTGCCGCAAAGGCGGAGTGCTGGTCCATCACCTTGGTGGCCGCTTCGCCCAATACATCAGGCTCATCACCACCGCTTGCTGGGTGCGCTTGACTTGCATGAAGTCGGCCTGCGCCCTGCCGTCCACGAAAGACTGCGCGTCGCCAATGGCTTGCCGCATGTGATCCAGGTAGTCCGGCAGTCTGCTTTCGCTCATAGGGGTTTGGCTTCGCGCGCTACAACGTCACGGAACTTGATGGGCAAGTCCTTCAGCGTGAGCACATCGACCGATACGCCCAGCAGCTCTTGCAGCTCGTCTTGCAGGCCACCCAGATACAGAAGTGTGGTGCCGAGCAATGTGTCCACCAGCAGATCCAGATCGCTGCCCTCCTGATCGTCGCCACGCGAAGCGGAGCCAAAGACCCTTGGATGCGTCACCCGATAACGCGCCGCTGCTTGACAAACAGCATCGCGGTGTTGGCTCAGGGCGAGGGAGTGGCGCATGGGTTGCAGTTTGCCGGTGCACCAAATTTATGGGGAAAAAATGGGCCTCTAACGCTTGCTGGATATACGCAACCAGCTATCAAAAACGGATTGAATTGGCTTGCACCGCCGATACTTGCTTTTGTAGCGACGGCAGATCGTTCTGCACGGTTTGCCAGACGATGCCAAGGTCCACGGTGAAATACCCGTGGGCCAGGGCATTGCGCATCTCATACGCAAAGCCCCAGGGCACAGTGGTGTTGCCTTGCGCGAAATCGGGATGGTTCTTGGTGATGTTGTTGCAGGCTTCACCGATGACTTCCAGATTGCGGATCACGGCGTCGCAGGTTTTGCGGTCTGCCATGAATGCGGCCAGATCCATCCCCGCCGTGTAGTCCTGAATGTTGCCAATAGCCTGCAGCACGTGCTGCAAATAGTCTGCCACCCGCAGCGGGTGCGCCCGGCTCATACGGCCATGGCCTCGCGCAGCACCTGCTCGCGAAAGCTGGCGGGCAGGCTGTTGGGAGTGAGCACGTCCACGTCTATCCCCAGCAACTGCTTGAGTTCAAACCGTATGGCGCCAATGTCCATCAGCGTGGTTTGCGCGGTGGGCTCCACCAGCAAGTCCAGGTCGCTCTCGGGGGTGTCGTCGCCATGCAGTGCCGAGCCGAACACTCGCACGTCGCTCACGCGGTGACGTAAGGCAATCTCGCGGATTTGCTTGCGGTGCAAGGCGAGGGCTTCTGACGGGCGCATGTGCTACAGTTTACCGGCGCACCCAATTGATGTCTCAAACAAGCCGCTAGCGCACGTGGGATATGCGCAACCAGCTATCAACAATGCAGCAAAGTCAGTCTGCGGCCTGCAGTGGCGCGGGGGTGTAGGGCTGCGAGCCCGCGTTGCCTTTCTTGAGGGATGTCCTGCATAACTCTACGCGAGTGCGTGTAGTGCGGATCGGGATGGGATGCAAGGCGTGTTTTGCAGCGAATAGCCGTAGCTATTCGCTGTGAAGCACAACGCCGCAGACCGCCCGAGCCGTGCTCCCACGCGCCGTGAGGAGTTATGCAGGACATCCCAAAGCTGTAGCGCCCGGCCTTGGTGGCCTCGGCAATAGCCAACCACTCCAGAAACAGCGCGTGCGTTTGCGTCAGGCTGTTGGTAAGCGAGATGACCACCAACGCGCGGTTCCAGAAGTCTTTGTTCTGGTTGTGCTGCACCAGCCGTGCGCCCACCTTGCCAGACTGGCCGATGTAGGCCCGCGGCAAACCGGCCTCTGACAAGTCGCCCATCAAAAAGTACACGCGCACCTGCTGCGCTTCGGGCAACTTGAGGAAGTCCGTCAGCTGGCTGCGCGGCACTTCGATGACGCGAACAATCCGCGTCGTGATCTCGGCCACGCGCATGCCGCGCGGGTCGCCGGCGGGGAGGAAGATTTGGATGGTTTGGGGGCGGAGCATACGGACCATCTGAATGGCAGTTAGGTCCGTCGCCTCGGAACTTGGCTCGGTCGTTTGGTTTCGTAGGCTTTCAACCCTTCATCGCCGGTAAGTATTTCTACCTCAAAACCAGCTCTCGAGTAGTGTTCTGCTACGTGCTTAATAGTCGCGTCACCGATGCTTGTTCCTCCAACTGCCAAGTTGGGCCATGTAGCCGCCAACTCTTGAAGGTTTGATGGTTCCCAAAGTGTTGATTGTTCCGTGAATGCCGTCCACGGAGAAGATGCATCAATCGTATTTTGCAAATGATTGGTCAGCGAAGTCGCCAAACCAAATCGATCACCTCTACATTGGGAAATGTGGTTGCCCGTCTCAATCAAGCTGGCAATTGGTAGTACGAAAAGGCTGCCACGCGCGCGTTCAGCTTGGAGAAGTTGATTAATTCGGTCGTAGTCCCAATGGTCTTGCGCCCCACCAGCCGTATCTTTACCAGGAACGCGGAGCCAACAACAGAGAATAGATGTGTCGAGAATAATGATTCTTCTAGACATTTGTCGCCTCATTAGGGTCAGTGAAATCGAATGATTGCTGAAGCGACTTTTCAATCAATCCGCGACTTGACAAACGCCCGATGGAGCCTTGCGCTAATAGTTTTGGCAGTTGCTTAATATCTTCTAGCAAAACCAAAACGCTATGCCCCGTTTTCTTGTCTCTATGCGCAACTGTGATAAACGGCAACATTTCTGTGCCCATTGCATCCAGTAATGCCGGATTGTGGGTTGTTGCAAGTACGTCAACACCACGTTGTTTACCAATTGTTCTCAGCATATCAAGTAACATGTTTGCTCTTGATGGATGCAATCCGTTATCAATTTCCTCGACAACTAAAAGGCTTTTCTCTGGTCGCGTGAGTAGTGCGGTGAGAATTGCGAGAAATCTCAGTGTTCCGTCCGACATACCGCGCGCATCAACAGTATGAGATTCGCCCGCTTCAAGCCAATCTTCTTCACAATACAGCATGGCATCCGACTTGAATTTTCCAACTGTTTCGGCATAGACATTACGAATGTCTCGTTCTGGAAGCTTGCTCGCATATTTGGTTAAAACGGCTTCAATGTCTTTCTGTTTCGCCTCAGGAAGCGCGGCGATAACTCCGGCGATATTTTTCGCATCTGAATCCAATTTTTCGGCCAGAGGTGAATACGCGCGCATGTGTGATGGTATGGGGTCGAGATAAAAAATATCTTTCAGCGATTCAACGACCGTATAAACTCCATCCTGAATCTCTTGCCTTAGTTTTTGGCCCACTAGCTGAAATAACACTGAATGTGACCGACCAAGTGTTCTGGGGGTTCCTTGTTTTTCGTTGTAAAGGCGTGCAACAATATTGGGTGCAGCGTCAATGTAGGGATCTGTTCTAAAAAGTTTGACAGTTCCCGCGACCGACGTCCTTTGCCCAGACTTATTTGTACGATATTTTTTCCTAAACAGTTGTTCCGCAATGACGTCACAACGGTTTTCTGAAACGCGGCATTCGATCCGATATTCATAGTCCGTCAATTCGTCGGCACGACATATGACTCCCATCGCAAATGTTGAGCCCGGGCGTTGCGCTGCCCAATCAACGCCGCCGCGCATGGGAGTGAGGGCACCATCACCCTGCAATGCAGAGGTGAGCATTGCTCCCGACGCTATCCGGTTTAAGAGAATAAACGCATCTAGGGCGTTTGATTTGCCGCTGGCATTCGTGCCAATGAGTATGGTCAAAGGATCGACATGCAAAGAAGACCGTTCGTAGCTCTTCCAATTTTCAAGTTGAAGTGTCGTAATCACTCGGTCTCCTTTTAAATCGCACGTGGTGGAATTACTTACCCCAACTGTCCTTCAACCCCACCGCCAAGTTAAACACCGGCTTGCTCCCTTGCACGTGATCCACCAGATCTGCCACAAAGTACGCATGCCGCTCAAACTGAAACTTGTCATCCGGATCGGCCCGCACCAAAGAGGGCGCCACGATGGCCGTGACCACCTTCATGCTGTCCGGGTTCAGGCTCTCGATAAGGTCCTTGCCGCCCGCATGCCGCTGCGCATCCAGAAACAGCCGGTCGTACATGCGCACTTCGGCCTTTACGCCATCCGCCACGCCCACCCAGGTGATGACAGCTTTGACCTTCACGCTGTCGGCGCCGGGGGTGCCGCTCTTGGTGCCGGGGATGACGGTGGCGAGCACTTCGGTGATGTTGCCGCTGCCAAAATTCCCATGGTGCATCTTCTGTATTCAATGGCCAGCAGGAACCACCCCTTGCGCCTGTTTCGCCGCTTGCGCCAAACGCACAAAACTCGAACACTGCTCCACCCATTGCAATCTCTGAAGGAGGCTAAGTTGGCCAAAAGCGCGCAGGCGTTCGTCGCTGACCAGATAGGTGCGCTGATCGCGGGCCGAGAGCTGCCGCTGCTGGATATCTGCGTTGGCGGTGTTGGCCGGGGCTGAAGGGTTCGTCATGGTGGGATTGCGCCGGGCTTGTTGATGCGGTGCAGGTGTTCGATGTCTGACAAGTCGATGGGTCTGCCTGCACTTTGCTTGAGGGCGATCAGGTCGTCAATGGTGGCTAGGACAACGGTAACGCCGCCACCAGCCCGCCGATCAGCACATATTCGACCTCGTGGCGGTGCAGTGCGGCGAAGAGGTCGAGGTAGAACATGGCGTTGCCGATTTTCTTGTGGAGCCTACTTGCCCCAACTGTCCTTCAGCCCCACCGCCAAGTTAAACACTGGCTTGCTGCCCTGCACGTGATCCCCCCGATCCGCCACAAAGTACCCGTGCCGCTCAAACTGAAACTTGTCGTCCGGCTTGCCTTGCGCCAATGACGGCTCCACGATGGCCGTTACCACCTTCAGGCTGTCCGGGTTCAGGCTCTCAATGAAGTCCTTGCCGCCCGCATCCGGCTGCGCGTCTAGAAACAGCCGGTCGTACATGCGCACTTCGGCTTGCACACCATCCGCCACGCCCACCCAGGTGATGGCCGCCTTGGCTTTCACGCTGTCGGCGCCGGGGGTGCCGCTTTTGGTGCCGGGGAGGACGGTGGCGAGCACTTCGGTGATGTGGCCGTCGGCGTCTTTGTTGGCGCCGGTGCATTCAATGACGTAGCCGCCCTTGAGGCGCACCTTGTTACCTGGGAACAAGCGCTTGTAGCCCTTGGGCGGCACTTCTTCGTAGTCTGTGCGATCGATCCACACCTCTTTGCCGATGGTGAAGTGGCGTGTGGGCGATTCGACTCCCTCGGGCGGGTGGGGCAGGGCGGGCTGGGTGCAGGGCTCCAGGTGGCCGGCGCCGAAGGCTTCGTCCCAGTTGGTGAGCACGAGTTTGACGGGGTTGAGCACGGCCATGCCGCGGTGGGCTTTTAGCTCCAGGTCTTCGCGCAGGCACCCTTCGAGCGTGGCGTAGTCGATCCAGCTGTCGGATTTGGTGACGCCAATGCGTTCGGCAAAGGTCTGGATGGAGGCAGGTGTGTAGCCGCGCCGGCGCAGGCCGACTATTGTTGGCATGCGTGGGTCGTCCCAGCCGTTGACCTTGTGGTCGTACACCAGTTGGGCGAGTTTCCTCTTGCTGGTGATGACGTAGGTGAGGTTCAGGCGGGCGAACTCGTACTGGCGCGGTGGCGGGGCGCTGAGCAGTTTTCCCTCGATCAAACGCTCCAGCAGCCAGTCGTAGAAGGGGCGCTGGTCTTCAAATTCGAGCGTGCACAGGCTGTGGGTGATTTGCTCCAACGCGTCTTCAATCGGGTGCGCGAAGGTGTACATCGGGTAGATGCACCACTTGTCGCCCGTGTGGTGGTGCGTGGCGCGGCGGATGCGGTAGATGGCCGGGTCGCGCAGGTTGATGTTGGCGCTGGCCATGTCGATCTTGGCGCGCAGCACCATGCTGCCGTCTTCGTGCTGGCCACCCTGCATTTCACGAAAGCGCGCCAGGTTTTCTGCCGGGGTGCGGCTGCGAAAGGGGCTGTCCACGCCGGGTTTGCCGAAGTCGCCCCGGCTGAGGCGCATCTGCTCGGCCGTTTGTTCGTCGACATAGGCGTAGCCGGCTTCGATCAAGTACTCGGCCGCGCGGTACATGAAGTCGAAGTAGTCGCTGGCCTGGTAGGGTTTGTCGTTGCCCGGCTGGCTCCAGTCAAAACCCAGCCATTTCACTGATTCGACAATGCTGTTGACGTACTCGGTGTCTTCCTTTTCCGGGTTGGTGTCGTCAAAGCGCAAGTGGCACACGCCTTTGTAATCGCGTGCCAGGCCGAAGTTGATGCAGATGCTTTTGGCGTGGCCAATGTGCAGGTAGCCGTTGGGCTCGGGCGGGAAGCGGGTGCGGATTTTGGCTGGGTCGGGCGCGCCTGCGGCCTGGTGCGCGGCGTCGCCGGGGCTGCCGGCCCAGCGGCGGCTGGCGTAGCTGCCTTTTTC
>Ga0208401_100121_pt1 | contig 62695 bp, 50 predicted proteins | sample LakWasM112_LOW13_2_FD_183928 | JGI IMG/M metagenome (GOLD analysis project Ga0208401, IMG submission 183928) | Freshwater sediment methanotrophic microbial communities from Lake Washington under simulated oxygen tension - Sediment Metagenome... | ecosystem: Environmental > Aquatic > Freshwater >...
CGGCGATCCACTCCCAGCGCCCACCCTCCGGATGCAGCACGCCATCCTCGGCCAACAGCTGCAGGTATACGGCAGGATCGACTGGGCCAAAGGTGTCGCCCTTCAGGAAAGGCAACTCAAACGCAGCGCAGCGGATATGGTCCAGCAGGATCACCGGCTGGTCGGGTGCTATGCGCGCGTGCTCGGGACTGGCATCCGAGAAGAACTCGGGATGCCGGACGATGTACTGGTCCAGAGGGTCTGAAGATGCCACGAGGACACCTAGGCTGGGCTTCTGGCGACGCCCCGCGCGTCCGAAGCGCTGCCAAGTGCCGCTGACGCTGCCGGGGTAGCCGTTGAGCACCACGACATCCAGCGCGCCAATGTCCACGCCGAGTTCCAGCGCAGAGGTGGACACGATGCCGTCGATGCGTCCGTCGCGCATTGCCCGCTCGGCCTCCCGGCGCTCGGTGGGCAGGTAGCCCCCGCGATAGGCTCGGATGCGCGCCGGCTTGCGCGGGTCATGGTCGAACACGTCCTTCAGGTATTTGGTCAGCACCTCCACCATCGTCCGCGACTGCGCGAAAACCAAGGTCTTCAGCCCGGCCTTGATGGCCATCCGTGCGATGCGGTTGGACTGCGAGCGCGCCGAGGCACGCAGGCCCAGATCGGGGTTTACCACGGGTGGATTCCACAACAGGACGTGCTTCTCGCCTGCCGGAGCGCCGGACTCGGTGATCGCAGTGACCGGGCGGCCGATCAGGGCTTCTGCATGCTCCTTGGGATTCCCGATGGTCGCCGAGCACAGGATGAATTGTGGGCGCACGCCGTAGAAGGCGCAGATGCGTTCCAACCGCCGCAGCACGTTCACCAGGTGCGAACCGAACACGCCGCGATAGGCGTGGATCTCGTCGATTACCACATAGGCCAAGTTTTCTAAGAACTGCGCCCACTTGGTGTGGTGCGGCAGAATGCCCTGGTGAAGCATGTCCGGGTTGGTCACCACGATGTCGCCCGACAGACGGATCGCCTGACGCTGATCACCCGGAGTGTCGCCATCGAAGGTGGCCGCGCGCACGCCTAGGTCACCCGCCTTCGACAGTTCGATCAGCTCCGCCACTTGGTCTTGCGCCAGTGCCTTGGTCGGAAACAGGTACAGCGCCTTGCTGCGGCGGGTCATGGCGCCGGCCACGACCGGCAGCGTGTAGCACAGCGTCTTGCCGGAGGCAGTCGGCGTCACCACGACCACGTCCTCGCCGCGCTGCACAGCGTCCCAGCAGGCACCCTGATGGGAATAGAGTCGTTCTCGCCCGCGCGTGCGCAGAGCCCCGTGAAGCGGCGCCGGCAGGTCCGAAGGGAGATCAACGTAGCAACCCTCCCGTGCCGGTACCACGAAGGCACCAGTCACGCGTTCGGGGTATTTGCGCGCCAGACGCGGTGCGAGCAGGTGGCCTACATCCGTCTGTGTAGGTTCAAGATCAAGGCGTGCGAGTTGGGTCATGAATCCTCCGAGGCGGGGAGGATGGCGGCCTTGGGTCTCATTCCGTGCGATTAGCAGACGCAGCGGCGAAACTCAGACTTTTCCTACGCGGCTGTGGGGCAACCACCGATCGCTCTAGGAGTAGCCTCTGACTAGCCTGCAGAGGTCGGCAACGTGCGGCACCGGACAGGAGTCCAGGTCATCCAGCCGCCGCGGGCCGCGTCAGGGATGGCGCGGCTGCCGAAACCAGACTGCGTAGCGCAGGGCAGCTGGTTCAGTGTTTGGCGCGTGCGGAGCCACTCTTCAAATTCCCGACCTCTGCCAATTGGGACGCGCGTGGTCGCACCGTGTGGCCATGCAGAAGTTGTGTGGATTAAGAGCGGCAAGGTCATGGGCAAACCGGGACGAGGCTTGTGTCCGGTTTCGGCCAGAAGCGGACATTCTGTCTGTTGTCTCCGCACCAACTCATTCCTTGGGCGCTTTGATTGTGTGTTAGCGCAAAACAGGTAGCGATCCAACCGCGGCGCGCAACTCATCAAACACCACCCGAACCCTGCCTGATACGGGCCCGCGCTGAGGCCGGTAGACATACAACCCCCATGCAGGAGGTCCCTCCTGCTCCAGTACCTGCACGAGCTTTCCGCTGGCGATGTAAGGAGCCGCCATGTAGTCGGCCAGTTGAGCGAAGGCAATCCCGGCCAACGCCGCCCCCATTTCCATATCGGCGTTATCTGCGATGAAGGCCGGCGAAGTGGGCGTCCACTGGTGTCCCGCCTTGAAGTGCCAAGGCCAAGGGCGGCCGGTATTGATATCCACGGCAGCTGTAACCGGCAACCTTGCTAGCGATTCGATCCCTTCAGGTACGCCCACTTTCTTGATCAGGCGCGGAGCCGCAACGATCGGAAGCCGCATGTCGGCCGCCTTTCGCGCAACGAAGCGGCTGTCACGCATGAATCCGACCCTGATCCCGACGTCGATTCCTTCGTCAACGGGGTTGCTGACGCGATCGGATAGGCGCACGTCCAGCGTGATGCCGGGATGGCGCGCGGCAACGCGCTCCAATGCGGGTAGAACTGCCCTGGTGCCGAGGCTGTGTGGCGCGGTGATCCGAACCGTGCCCGACAGGGAAGCCTGCTGATCCGCACCAGGTATCCGCCACAGGTCTTCGAAGCGCTCCAGGGCAGGACGCACCTGTTCCAGCAAGCCCTCGCCAAAAGCCGTGATGCGCACCTGCCGTGTGGTTCGATGGAACAATACCTCGCCGTAATACTCCTCTAGGCGCTTGATAGCGCGTGTGACGCCTTGGGGCGATGTCCCCAGCCGTACAGCCGCATCGCGAAAACTGCTGCTCTCTGCCGTCACTCGGAAGATACGTAGCAGCTCGAATTCCTTGTTCACAGTGCGTCTGCTCGGCCGGTTGCGATGCTCGACTTTATTCCATATTGAGGAATTATGAAATCGCAACAATTCCATATACATAGCCTGGGCGGGTTCCCAAACTTGTCGTCATTCCGGGATGCCCCGGATCCTCCCACACGCACACGGAACCCGAATGAACACTTCGAATCTGATTGCCGCCTACTACGACGCCTTCAATCGCGGCGACCGCGAGGCCATGTTGTCGATGCTGACCGATGACGTCGCCCACGACCTGAACCAAGGGGCGCGCGAAACCGGCCGCGATGCGTTCCGCGCTTTCCTGCAACGCATGGATCGCTGCTACGGCGAGCAGTTGCGCGACATCGTGGTGATGGTCAGCGCCGACGGCCTGCGCGCGGGCGCCGAATACGTGGTGCACGGCGAATACAAGGTGACCGACGAGGGGCTGCCGGAAGCCGAAGGCCAGCGCTACGTGCTGCCGGGCGGCGCGTTCTTCGACGTCCGTGACGGCAAAATCGCGCGCGTCACCAACTACTACAACCTGGACGACTGGATCGCCCAGGTTGGCGGGAAGCGCTGACATGGCGGGTGACATTCGCGTGCTGGTCCGCCGCGGCGCCGACATGGTCGAGTGGTTCGACGACGTGGCACGCCTGCGCGCCGAGGTCTTCCGCGCTTTTCCCTACCTCTACGAGGGCGACGCCGAGTACGAGAAGCATTACCTCGCCACCTATGCCCGCTCGGCAGGCAGCGTGCTGGTGCTCGTGCTCGCCGGCGACACGGTGGTGGGGGCATCCACCGGATTGCCGCTAGGCGAAGCCGAACCGGCCTTCCAGGCGCCGTTCCTCGACCGAGGCATCCCGGTGGAGGAGGTGTTCTACTGCGGTGAATCCGTCCTGCTCCCGGCGTTCCGCGGACAGGGCCTTGGGCATCGCTTCTTCGATGAGCGTGAGGCGCATGCCCGTTCGCTGGGTGGCATCCGCTGGACCTCGTTCGCATCGGTGAATCGGGCAAGCGATGATCCACGGCGGCCGGCCGATTATCGCGGCAACGAAGTGTTCTGGACCCGCCGTGGGTACACGCGGCAGCCGGACATGCAGGTAAGCCTGCCGTGGAAACAACTCGGCGAAGCGCACGAATCCGAGCAGACGCTGACGATGTGGCTGCGTCCGCTGGAGGCCGGGCAATGAAGATCGCCGTCGCCAAGTACGCGGTTGGCAACCCCGCCGACTTCGAGGCCTTTGCCGCACGCCAGCGCCAGATCCTGGGAGAAGCATGCGGTGCCGGCGTCGAACTGGCCGTGCTGCCCGAATACCTGTCGCTCGAACTGGCGTCAACGTTCGCGCCCGAAATCAGCCGCGACTTGAACGCTTCGCTGGCCGCGCTGCAAACGCTGCAATCCGAGTGGCTGGCGCTGTACGCCGACCTGTCGCGCGAGCTGCGCCTGGTCATCCAGGCCGGCACGTTCCTGACCGAAGTCGCCCCGGGACGCTATCGCAACCGCGCATGGTGGTTCGCCCCGGACGGCACGCGCGGCTATCAGGACAAGCTGCAGTTGACCGGATTCGAGCGGGACGCTGGCGTCATCGAGGGCGGCGACGAACTCAAAGTCTTCGACTTGGCGGGCGTGCGCGCCGGCATCGCTGTCTGCTACGACAGCGAATTCCCCTTGCCCGTGCGCGCCCAACGCGAAGCCGGCGCCCGTCTGCTGTTGGTGCCGAGCTGCACGGACACGCAGGCGGGCGCGACCCGGGTGCGCGTCGGCTGCATGGCGCGCGCACTGGAGAACCGAATATTCGTCGCGCAGGCGGTCACCACCGGGACCGCCGACTGGAGTCCGGCTCTGGATACGAATACCGGCGAGGCCACGATCTACGCGCCGATGGACCACGGCTTTCCCGACGACGGCATCCTCGCGACGACCCGCGGCGGGCAAACGTGGGCGATCGCCGATCTCGACATCGACGCGCTCGAACGCCACCGCGCGCAGGCCCAGGTGGCCGTCGACCTCGATTGGGATGGCCAGAAGGCGCCGGCATTCCGGCAGGCCCGGCATTCGTGACCGGCAATTCCTTTCACCCCGCACACCACCCCGAACCCGAAGCGGAATGCCCGCCGCCAGGTTCACTCCAACCCGAGGCATGACCATGACGAAACTCCCCGTACTCGCCCTGCTGTGCTCTTCGCTGTTGCTGCCCCTCGCCGCGCATGCCGGCGATGGATGCGACGGCCTGCCGAACTGGCAGCAGCTCAAGCAGGCCCTCGCCAATGCCCGCAAGGACGCCAACGGCGGCTTCAACCTCGACATGTGGGGCACCGTGGTGGCGACCGACGGCACGGTTTGCGCCGTGGCCCATACCGGCGCCAAGGTCGGCGACCAGTGGCTCGGCAGCCGGGTGATTTCCGCGCAGAAGGCGAACACCGCGAACGCCTTCAGCCTGCCGGGCCTCGCCCTGTCCACCGCCAACCTCTATTCGCCCACGCAGCCGGGCGGCAGCCTGTTCGGCCTGCAGTTTTCCAACCCGGTCGATACGCAGGTAGCTTACGCCGGCAGTGCCGCGGACTTCGGCACGGCGAAGGATCCGCTGGTGGGCGCGCGGATCGGTGGCGTGAACGTGTTCGGCGGCGGCCTTGCGCTGTACGACGCGAAGGGAACGCGGGTGGGCGCGCTCGGCGTCAGCGGCGATTCCTCTTGCGCCGACCACAACATCGCGTGGAAGACCCGCCACGCGCTCGCGCTGGACTACGTGCCGGCTGGCGTCAGTCCCGCGAAGGACGACAACATCGTCTATCTCGACAAGACCGAGCAGGCCAATGGCTTCAAGCATCCGCTTTGTGGTGGAACCGAGGACAAGGTGACCCTGCCCCCGGTGCGAAAGCAGTAAGTTGAGCCACAACGGGCTGGCACAACCCGCCCTTGTGCAACGACCGGGAAGCCGCCGCATGACCACCATTGGAAGCACGCCAGAGACCACCACTGTCTACGGCATGCCGGCCGACCGGGCCGCGGCCGTGGACGAAGTGCATGCGCGCCCGCATCCGCTGCTCCAGCCCCCGCGCGGCCTACTGCAATTCACCCTCAGCAACCAGCGCGAGCTCTCCAATGTCGCATGACCGCCTTGCTTGACCAGATCCTCCCAGGCCCCCGCAATGCCATACAGGCGCAGCTCTTTGAGCTCTTCGTCCAACTCACGCATGATCGGCCTCCTGCACGACAATGTCTGTGCGCAGGCTGTCGTAGCGCGCCGTGTCGGCCAGGGGGGCCTGGCTCACCTGCAGGATGGTCGCAACTGTCTCGGGCAGGGGCTGTGCCTGCAAGCGTGCCAGCACGTTGATGACGTGTTCGCAGCTCACAGCTTCGCAAGATCGAAGCGTAGAGCCTTGGGTATAAAGTGGCTCGTTTCTTCGGTCTTCTGGGGCGGTGATTTACGCGACCTGCAGTGTCGGATAGTCTGTATAGCCCTTGGCTCCACCTGCGTAGAACGTGTTGGAGTCAGGCGCGTTCAGCGGTGCCTTGGCCCTGATGCGTGCGGGCAGGTCCGGGTTAGCCAGGAAGGCGGTGCCAAAGGCCACAGCGTCAAGCTTACCTTCGGCAATAGCTGCCTCTGCCTCATCAGCGCTGTAACCCATATTGCCCACCAACACACCCTTGTACTTTTCACGCGCTACGGGCATGACATCGGCCTTCTGCACGCCGAAGAAATCGGCGCGCATCACGTGCAGGTAGGCTAGCTTGAAGGCATTGAGCCTATCGGCCACGAAGCCGATGAGGGCCAGCGGGTCGCTGTCTTTCATGCTGTTGAAGCTGTTGAGGGGCGACAGGCGCAGACCCACACGTTCGGAACCGATCGCCTGGGTCACGGCAGTGAGTACCTCGAACAGCAAACGTGCACGGTTTTCCAGCGATCCGCCGTAAGCATCGGTGCGCTGGTTGGGCGTGTCGCGCAGAAACTGGTCAATCAGGTAGCCGTTGGCGCCGTGTACTTCCACACCATCAAAGCCGGCGGAAATGGCGTTGCGTGCGCCTTGAGCAAACGCAGCCACGATGCCGGGAATCTCTTCGACGGCCAGGGGGCGGGGCACCGCGTGCGGCACCTTGCCTTGGGGCGTGTGGATCTCACCCTCAATAGCGGTGGCGCTGCTGGAGACAATGGGGGCGCCATCGGCAGCGCCAGGGTAGGCTGCGCGGCCAGCGTGCCAGATCTGCATGAAGATGCGTCCGCCCTTGGCGTGCACCGCGTCGGTCACCTGCCTCCAGGCTGCAATCTGCGCGTCGTTGTAGATGCCAGGCTCATTGACGAAGGCCGATGTACCGGGCGCCACCATGGTGCATTCGGAAATCAGCAGGCCGCCGGTGGCTCGCTGGCTGTAGTACTCGGCCATCAGCGCGTTGGGCATGTGGCCAGCGTCGGCACGGGCGCGTGTCAGTGGTGCCAGAAGGATGCGGTTGGCAGGTTGAGAGAACCTACTTGAAGTGGATTGAATAGCATGTGGATGAAAACCCAGATTAGTGAACAGAAAACAGTGGTAAAGCTAACAGTATTCCCAATACTCTGACCTTTGAAAGGTCACTGAAAACTATTTTGGCACGGCTGGTGCTTTCGCACCCAACGCACGATGTAGTAGACGCAAGTGGGTAAGCCTTTGCTTCGGACAGTTTCGCGGCTGTCTCCAGCCGTACATGCACCAAACGCCTTTGGTCATCCACCGCGTCGCAACTCCCTGACACCCCGGCCCAGCTTGCGGCGCAACAGGGCCCGCAGGGTCACCCCATCCGAGTACCCGACCTGTGCGGCGACCTGGTCGACGCTGGCGTTCCCGGTGCGCAAGAGATGGACGGCATGCTCCACGCGCAGGTCCTGGAAATACGACAGCGGTGTCTTTCCCAAAACGCTTTGCAGCCGCCGCGCCAAGGTGCGCTCGCTTGTGCCCGCGGCACTGGCCGCCTCGGCCAGCGAGAAACCCTGCGTGAGCCGACGTCTGGCCCAGCACTCGAAGCGCTCCACCATCGGGTCGGCATGCGCAAGGTGGTCGGGAATCACGAACTCGGCTTGCGAACTGCGTGTCTCGACCAGCAGATAGCGTGCCACCAGGGCCGCCAGCGCCGGACTGCGCCCTCGGATGATGCGCAAGGCCAAGTCGACGTGGGCCAAAGCGGCACCCGCGGTGGTGAAGCGTGTCGAGTTCACGATCATGCGTGACTCGTCCAGAGTGACGTTCGGATAGCGCTGCCGAAACATCGGCCCCAGCCACCATGACGTCGTCGCACGATGCCCATCAAGCAGGCCACTCTCTGCAAGCAAGAAACTACCGGAGCAAGCGGCACCAAGGTGCGCGCCAGCGGTGCACCACTGCTGTAGCGCCGCGACCGCGTCGGGCACATCGGGGCGTGTGAGTCGAGCCGAGAGCGTGTCAGGCATCTTGTCGCCAAACGCCGGCACGAGCACGACGTCTGGTTCGGGCACACCATGCGCAGTGACCACGGGGACCGTCAAGCCTTGCGCAGTTCGGATGCGACGCCGCACGCCCACCAGCGTGAGCTCTATGTGCGCGGGAGCCTGTGGCAGCGAGCCCGCCATCGCATTGGCTAAGCCCACTGTGTCAGTGAACGCCGCAAGCCCCAGATCAAACACGCCATCACAAACAAGGAGGTGGAGTTTCATGGCAGCAATGATATCAATGTTGTCATTATTGCCAATAGAGATGTCTGTCATGAAGACTCAGACTGCAGTCTCGTCGATCCCTTTACTCACTTTTCCATTTACCCAAAGGAATACAGCATGACCAAGCTCGCCCTGTTTGTTCGCCTCGAAGCTAAACCCGGCCAGGAAGCTGCGCTTGCCGACTTCCTGGCCAGCGCACTGCCGCTCGCCAACGCCGAGTCCGGCACCACGGCCTGGTTCGCATTGAAGTTTGGCCCTTCGACGTTTGGTGTGTTCGATGCCTTTGCCGATGAGGCAGGTCGCCAAGCACATCTGAACGGCCAGATCGCCGCGGCCTTGATGGCCAACGCAGCGACCTTGCTCAGTTCTCCGCCCAATATCGAGAAGGTCGAACTGCTTGCAGCCAAACTGCCTGCATGACAACTCGGCCTTGACCCAATCAGCTCACGCTGCAGGATGGGGGTCGCACAGCCCTACGTGCGACCCCTCACTCGTGTGATGACGAATGAGTTTCTCAATAGCCTCGGGTGGGACTTTCGTATGGTAGCTGTGCGCACGATACGCCTGGGAGTTCTTCCCAGCGCGGAGGCCCTCCTGTCTTGACCGCAGTTCCTTGGACCCGGTGTAGCGTAAGCCTGAATCGCCCCGGGATTCCCGGAGGCTCGTTGGCGTGAGTCACGTCTCCGTGGGCGTCCCGACAGAATTGCAGAGGGCCACGACACATCGTCCGCTTTGGGTCGCATCACGCCTTGTTTCTGAGTGCAGGAGAAGCCTGACCAACCCTCTCAATAGGAGTTGGTCATGGCAACCCTCAACACATCTCAATCCCACGAGCCCTGGAACAAAGGAAAGCTGATCGGCCAGAAGGCCCCACTCAAGCTGAAAGACATTTGGGCCATCCGGATCAGACTCCAACTGGGCCACAAGGTCCGAGATCTTGCACTGTTCAACCTGGCGATTGATTCCAAGCTCCGCGCTTGCGACTTGGTGAAGCTCCGGGTTTCAGATCTCTCACATAGCGGCCAGATGGCGTCCCGCGCCATGGTGATGCAACAGAAGACCGGTCGCCCTGTCCAGTTCGAGATCACCCAATCGACTCGCGAGGCCGTGCAGGCTTGGATCACCCATTCCGATCTCAAGGCCTCGGACTTCCTCTACACCAGCAGGGTGTCGCAGTCGCCTCACTTGTCGACGCGGCAGTACGCTAGGATTGTCCATCGCTGGGTTGAGGAAGCTGGTCTAGAGTCGGGTTCCTACGGCACACACACGATGCGTAGGACCAAGGCATCGCTGATCTACCGTCGCACACGGAACCTGAGGGCCGTGCAACTGCTTCTTGGCCACACGAAGTTGGAGAGTACCGTGCGCTATTTGGGCATCGAGGTTGATGATGCGCTGGAGATCGCAGAGCAGACGGATGTCTGAATCAATAAAGCTCGGTCCTCGACCTTGGAGGGTCGAGGATCGGCCCATAGACAACATCCTGAAGCCGAGCCTGCATGCACAAGCAGCTACGCGAGTAAACCGCGTTCCAGCGCCAGCTGGTGCAGCTCCAGATCGTTCAGCAGACCCAATTTCCCACGCACGGAGGCGCGATGCAGGTAAACCGTTTTGACGCTGATGCCCATGTCGATGGCAGCCTGTTTCGGTGTCTCACCCCGCGCCAAGCGCAGAAAGACTTCCTGTTCCCGTTCGCTTAGTTCTTCAAGCCCAGGACGGTTGGTTGCCGGACGCTTCAGATCGCTACTGAGATACAGTTGGCCTGCCACAACCGAGTGCAATGCAGCCACCAACTCATCCGCAGCGGCCCCTTTGGTTACATAGCCCGCCACGCCACGCCGTAGCGCTTCCGAGATCCAAGGCTCGTGGTCGTGCATGCTCAGGACCAAGATGGCCAGATCTGGTAGTTGCTCACGTAGGTCAGGCACCAGTGCCAGCCCGCCACCCGGTAGGGACAGGTCCAGCACCAGCACGTCAGGGTGGTGCAGTAGCACTGCCTCACGCGTGTCCGCGATGCCGTGACATTCCGCAACGATTTCGAAACCGGCTTCCTGCTCGATGAGCGCCCGGAAGCCAGCGCGGACGATGGCGTGGTCGTCGGCCATGACGATACGAATCATGCGACCAGAGTAGCAATCTGCAACCGGCCGCCAACTGGAATTTTTCCAGGCAGCTAGAACCTGCCGGGAGCTACGATGCCGCCATGACACACACGATGCCTGCCTGGGCCAAGTGGACGCTCGCAGTGGCAACCTATGGCATAGGCCACTACCTACTTGTCCTCCCCGCAAACTTCTACTGGTTTCCGCCTGCCGGGTGGCGTTTCCTGTGGTTGCTATTCACACCCATGTGGCTGTGGCCGGTACTTCTGTTCGCCGAATGGGCGATGTACCTGCCGGCTGGGTTGCAGATGTTCGCCGGCTACGGCGGTTGGATGACCGCCTTGACCCTCGCGCGCATGGCGGGCCTGATGAGTGGTCCATGGTGGCTACGCCGCTCAGGCCACCCACTGTTTTCCAATGATGCCGCGTCCATGCGCCGATTGTTGGTGGCTGTCGTCGCCTCCGCTCTTGGCAACGCCATTTTCAACACCTGGCGCCCCTTTGATGGCGCGATGCCGTTCCCCACTGTGGATCGCTTCCTGCAGATAGCGCTGGGCGACATCAACGGCACCCTGATGTTGGTTCCGCTCGGGCTACTCCTGCTTCGCAACCGCCCGACCCGCTTCCTGTTGCAGCGCTGGCTCCGCGACATCCCACTGATCCTGCTACCCGCCATGCTGTTGTATGCCGGAGCGATCCACGCGCTTGGCAGCGTGGTGTATTTCTTCGCCACCGCCCTGTGCGCACTACCCATCCTCTATTTCGCCCAGCGAACAGGCTGGCGTGGGGTCGCCATCGCGCTCCCGCTGGCCAATATCGCGGTCGCCGTCGCCAGCATCCGTTCCGGCAACACCGAAGCCGCCGTCCAGGTCCAGTTGTTCCTGTCCGTCGCAGGCGTTTCCGGCTTGCTACTGGGCGCCTCGGTGGACGAGCTCAACGCGCGCAACGAAGCATTGGTCGCGGGCAACGCCAGACTGGATCAGCTCACCGACGAACTCCGCAGTGCCGCTAGGCGCAACCTCTCCATGTCCGAAGACCTGCGCCGCCGGCTCGCTTCGGAAGTGCACGACGAGCTTGGGCAGAACCTCACCGCCCTGCAAACCCGCATCAAGCTGGCCGAACGCACGTCTGATGACCCCGAGGCTTTTGCGCCATTGCGCGACATCCTGAACCACATGAGGCAGGCAGTGTCAGGCCTGATGAACAGTCTGCGCCCCGCCGGCCTGGATGCCTTCGGACTGGCGCGATCGCTACAGCAAGGCAGCATCCGTGAAATGGTGGAAGCCAGTGGCGTGACCTACCACCTGCGCATCGACAATGACCGCAGCCTTCTGGAACGGCTGGACAACGACACCCAGACCGCGATCTACCGAATCGTGCAGGAGGCAGCCACCAATGCCGTGCGCCATGCCGAAGCCCGGCATCTGGTCGTCAGCATGCGCGCGAGGCCCAGCACCGCAGGCACGCAGATCGCGCTGTGCATCGCCGATGACGGGCGCGGCATCGACGCAGACTCGCCCCGATTGCGCGCTGGCGGACTCGGCCTGCAAGGCATACGTGACCGCGTTCTGCTGCTGGGCGGGCGGTTGCGCATACGCAGTGATGCAGGCGGGACGCGGCTGGTCGTGGTGTTCCGCGCGCCTACGCGTTGAGACGTAGCTCGCCAGAAGCCCAGCAAGCGACTGGAAAAATTCTTATGTGAAGTTCCGCGAGGCTCTCGCATTCTGATCGCAAGGAGCCGTGGGCTGCAGATCAGTCCGGTCTCAGGGGAAACGGATGGATGATTCACTTCTATTGGCCGTGGCGACAGGCGTTAGCGCTGTGCTGGGAAGCCTGATCACTGGCCTGATCACATACTGGACCGCAACCAATCAGAGGGCTGCGGCTGAAAATAAGCGCAAATTGAAGCTCGCATATCGCGACATCGCGGCATTCCATCGCCTTGAAGAACGCTACGCCACCGTGCTTGCCGCCACCGACGCACGCTCGGCATCCGCTTGGAAGAGGGATATCCGCAGGCGATTGCGCGATGACGGATTCAATTCGCCAAGTGATAAAGCAACTGCCCATCTGGCAGAGCAAAGCATCACCGACTTGTACTAGGAGCCAGACATGCTCATGTTGAACGCATTAATCGTTGCGCTTGTCGCGACCTCCTCGGTATGGGTGTATCTGGATGCCACGAAGCACAAGATCGGGAAGGTCGCTGGGCTGAAGAGCCTATTCAATATGTCTGCTGGCGCATGGGCCATCGTGACGCTATTGCTTTGGATCATCGGCTTCCCTGCCTACCTCCTGAAGCGTAAGAGCCTGATCAAACTGGCAAGCTCCCACCCGGTCGAATTTGATGGAAGGGGCATCAAGACTGCAATCTTGTCTATCGTCGGCGGAGTTTGGTTTCTCGCCGCCGCTGCAAATGCCCTGACAGGCTACGAGAATGAAACAGGCAACTCACATCCGAACGGTAAAAACTGGTTCGATGCAGCCACTTCAGCTGTTCCGTCGAGCGATTGGATGTTGAGCGAAAAAACATCAGGCATTGACGGCAAGACACTGATCGCGACCCGCGCCTACCAATTCTCAAGTCAGAACGCGCAATTCGACGTCGAAATCGCTTGCCAGCCTGGAAAGAAGTCTACCTTGGGCGACTTGGCGGCTGGCAATCTAGGCGGCACGTCGCGCCTCAGTATCAAGTCATTCGTGGGCGACACTGCGAAACCTTCCGAATCTAGCGCCCTTGTATCGGAAACGAATTTCGTCCGGCAGAACGATTATTCCAATCCAGCGGAACTCAACTATCCGACTTCCCGGATAAGGATTGGCGAAAACATCTACTCCGGCCCAATGGCCGCCATGGTTCTGCGAATGGGTGACTACTCGAATGAAGCCATTTTCACAGGACTGCTCAATCTTGGCGAGAGCATCCCGATGGCTGTCGAACTAAAGAATGGCGCAGGCACGTTCGAGATTGAAATAGATCGATCTGACGAGGTGGAACGCGTTCTGGCCGCCTGCGGACTGGATGCGGCGTCCTTGGCACGCGCGAAAGCGGAGCAACAACGAAAGCAAGCAAACGACGTTGTTCTTGAAGCGCTGGAGCGCTCCTGCCAAAGGTCAGGGGACGCCACTACCTACGACTCTGCTTGGGTTGAAAAAAGACTGTCTGAACTCTCCATTCCTCCTGACACCGCATCGGATGTGGAGCTGGATTGTGAAAAATCAGCGCCGCAATTCTTGGCCGCCTACCACAGCCAGATAGATGGGCATTACCGCACCTACCTCAATTCGAAGGAGGCTTCAGACCGCCCGGATGCCGCAAATGGAAGCATGCCGGCATGTTCGAAAGAAGAGTTTAAAGCGTATCTAAAAAATCTCGGGGGCGCTGACATGGGCGCCGCTGACTTCGCAGTCCAGTCGGCTTCGCAGCCTCCTGAGTGCGAACAGCGGATTCCTTCGACTAATTCTAGCGATATTGATAACGCGTCAGCAGCAGCAATGGATGCCGCAGCCTCGGCTGCAGACGGTGCAGCAGAAGATCCTGAGCGGTCGTGGTGATCTCATTGTTAAGGGAGGTTGGGCAACGGCATTCTGCCGAAACTTCGGAAGTGTCATCGATGATGTTGCATGCGTCTGACACCAGTGCGGCGGCCAACAGGCCACCATCACACAACCTGTGGCTACAGGCATCGCACACGCATACGAAAGTTCAAGCAGTAGCGGCATTGCTCAGCTTGGTCTGGTCCGGCGCAGGGCAGGTCTAAGCCGGCGCGATCGACCGGGGCATCTGGATGATCGGAGTCGGATTTTTCCTGTTCTTAGGGGTAACTAGATGTGGAGTCGCCATCATCTTCGTACTGCCGTTCTGGATCTGGTGCATGTTCGATGCGCGCACCCAATCCCTCAAACACAATCAAGCCGTGTGTCCAATGCGAACCATCACAGGAAGCTTGCTGGCCTAGACCTGCCGGGCGCTCTTTAGCTTAGGCCCGCGAAATGCCTGGGTCTTGAAGGTTAAACGCCGGAAGTGTCAGTGCTGCTAGCTTCTGCCTGCCATGTGGAAGGCAGTCACACCAACTTTGACGTTGTCCATTCCAAGCCGCAGCAGATGGCACGAAGTTGCGTCGACAAGCCCTGACTAAATCGCCCCTGTTTCGTAGAAAACTACAAGTCTGATTGGACCGTCTGCCGTTCGAAACGCTACCGGAGAGACGCCGCCATTGGATCCGTGCCGGCACCACCTAATCAACAGTTCAAGCCGACGTCCATTCCTCCGCTGCGCTACGGCATGGTCGATGCTCAACTGCGATGTTGAACGTCCGCTTCGGGTCGAAGGCAGACATTCGTTGTTTGATGGGCCTTGAATGCTTTACGCCCGGCTTTAGCGCATAGGCGTCCATTGCCTTATCCACGACAATTCGCGTCAGTTGACGAACCACGAACCAGGCAATCGGAATAGAAATCGGTTCCCACCCACTACGTTCTCGCTCGCGCCTTTACATCTGCACGTGACGCCGCCCCTATGCGGCTCTTGCACCGTTATGGTACCTAGGCTGCTGTCGAATACTACTGTCTGACGCATGGCTACCGATCGCAGTACGCAATGGGCACAGATAGCCGACCTGTTCGACCGCTTGGTGGACCTTCCGCCCGTGGAGCGCGAATCACAGCTCCGCGCTGCGAACATTGATGGTTCGGTGGCGGACCAAGTCCGCGCGATGCTCGCAGCACTAGATGCAGAACCCGCGTTCCTCGAACCGCCGATAGCGCCGGCACGCTGCATCGAGCCCGGCTCGCTCCCTGCCGGCACCCGCATTGGCGCCTTTTTGGTCGACCGTCTGGTCGGGCGCGGCGGCATGGGCGAGGTCTACCTTGCCCATCGCGACGATGCCGCCTTCGCCCAGCAGGTAGCGCTGAAACTCGTCCGGGTGGAAGCCGCCGCGAGGCTGCCGCAATTTGAGAACGAACGCCGGATCCTCGCCCGGCTGGAACATCCTGGCATCGCTCGCCTGGTCGATGGTGGCGTGGCGCCGGACGGGCGTCCGTACATGGCGATGGAATTCGTGGAAGGACAGGACATCGTGTCGCATGCCGACGCGCACCAGCTGGACGCGGAGGCGCGGCTGCGCCTGTTCGGCCAGGTGTGCGAAGCAGTGGACTTCGCACATCGCCGGCTGGTGGTACACCGCGACCTCAAGCCCGCCAACATCCTGGTGGATGGCGAAGGCCGCGTGCGCCTGCTCGATTTCGGCATCGCCCATTTGCTGGGCGACGACGACAGTGCGCAGACCCAGGCCCTGCTGACGCCTGACTACGCGGCGCCGGAACAACTGGAAGGCGGCACGATCACCACAGCCACCGACGTCCATGCGTTGGGCGTGGTGCTGTACGAATTGCTGGTGGGCCAGCGCCCCTGGACACTGGCCGGGCTGCCGTTGCCGGCCAGCCTGAAACGCCGGCTGGAAGCGGACCCGGCGCCGCCCAGCGCGCGCGCCGCCGACGCGGGGCCGGTGCCGAAGTCGCAGTTGCAGGGCGACCTGGATGCGATCGTGCTGAAGGCATTGCGGCGCGAACCCGAACAGCGCTACACGGGTGCGGCGCAACTGTGGGAGGACATCGCTCGCCACCTGCGCCGTGAGCCGGTGCAGGCGCGTGGCGATGCGCGCGGCTATCGCTTTCGCCGCTTCATGGCCAGACATCGCTGGGGTGTCGCCGCAGGCGTGGTGGTGTTCGCGGCGCTGGCAATCGGTCTGGCCGGGATGGCGTGGCAGGCGCGCAAGACAGCGCTGGAGCGCGACCAGGTGTTGCAGGAAATGGCACGCACCGAGGCAGTCAAGAATTCGCTGCTCCTGATGTTCCGCACCGCCGGCGAAGGCGCCAGCGGCGACGACACCACCGCCAAGCAGGTGCTGGACCAGAGCGCGCAACGGCTGGCCGACCAGTACCGCGACCAGCCGGAGACGCGCGGCGAACTGGTTGAGACGCTTGGCTCGCTGTACCTGTACATGAACGACTACGACGGCGCGGTGCCGCTGCTGCGCGGCTACCTGGACGACAAGGCCAGCGGCGCCAGCGCGGGCAAGCGCGCCGACATCGGCGTGCTGCTGGCCGAGGCCGAACTGCGGCGCGGCGATGCGGTGGCCGCACGCAAGCGCCTCGACGCCGCGCAGGCGTTCTGGAACGCTGACCCCGAGCGCTATCGCAAGCCGCTGATCGGCAGTCGCCAGCTTCAGGCGCAGGTCGAGAAGGAGGAAAGCGGACTGCCCGCCTCCATCCGCACCCTGCAGCAGGCGCTGCTGGAACACGACGCCTACTTCGGTCGAAACAACATCGAGACCGCCAACATCCTCAACAGCCTCGGCATCGCCTACCAGGCCAACGGCGACATCGACAAGGCGGACGCGGCCTTCCGCGACAGCTGGGCAGTGCACGAAGCGCTGGGCAACGAACGCAGCGCCGCCGCGTTGCTGACCTTGGGCAACTGGGCGACCGTGGCCTACCGCAAGCAGGACCTCAAGCGCGCCGAGGAACTGCTGGCCCATGCCAGCACGCTGCGGCGCGAGCTGTATGGCCCGTCGGCGGCGCTGGCGGCGATGCAGGGCAACCTGGGCAAGATCGTGCTGCGCGCCGGTCGTCCGCGCGATGCCCTGACGCAACTCGAACCGGCATTGGCGATGGCGCGCCAGTACACCGGCGAGCACAGCCCGCTGACCGTGGCGATCCTGCAATCGCAGGTGGAGGCGAAGATCGCGCTGCGCGACCTGCCTGCGGCGGAGACATTGCTGGTGCAGGCCAAGGACGCCGCGCGGGCGAACTCCGGCGAAACCCAGGTGCTGTTCGCGATCTGCATGGGGCTGGAAGCGCGTCTGCGGCATGCACAGGGCCGCGATGCCGAAGCCGGCCAATTGGCCGATCGCATGGCCGGCATCCTCCATGCATTGGGTGAAGCCGGCGCACCCTACGCATCGGAAGTGCAGCGCCTGCGCGGCGAACTCGCAGGTGCGGCTGGCTAGGCGTTCTCCGGCGACAGCTCGACGTACAGCCAGGCCTTGGCCTTGAGCCAGTCGCGGCGCACCGTACGCTCGGCGATGCCCAACACCTCGGCGGTCTCGGCCTCGCTGTAGCCGGCGAAGAAGCGGCACTCCACCACCTGCGCCAGCCGCGGCTCCAGGTCCTGCAAGCGACGCAGGGCCTCGTCGACATGCAGCAGTTCCTCGTCGGATCCCGCCGGCATGCGCTCGGCGATCGACAGGGTGAGGTCGGCCAGGCCGCCGCCGCGCTTGGCCGCATAGCGCTCGCGCGCCGCATCCACCAGCACCTGGCGCATGGCGATCGCCGCGGCGCGCAGGAAATGGCTGCGGTCCTGCCAGGCCTGCACCTTGTGCAACTTCAGCCAGGTCTCGCTGATCAACGCCGTGGTCTGCAGGGTCTGCGCATTGCCCAGCCGCCAACGTTCGCGACTGGCGACATCGCGCAGCTCGGCATACAGCGCCTGCACCAGGTCGTCGCTGGCGGGGAGGGACGACGTGGCGGGATCGGGCGATGACATGCGGGCAGTGTCACCGATCCGGGGGTTGGGCGGAACGATTTCGATCGAGCATGGCCGGATTTCCCGCCGCTTCCCGATAGGACTGCCCATGCCGCCTTTCGCGGCGCCATGGACCTGCCGATGAAGCCCATCGCGAAACTCACCTGTTGCCTTGCCCTGTGGTTGCCGATGCTGGCCGCCAGCGCCTGCGAAACTGGCCAAACCAGCCGCGTGCTCGACGGCAAGGCGCGCTGCGTGGCCGCCGCCAAGCCGACACCGCCTGCACCCGCCGTGCGCATCCCGCTGCTGCGGGGATTGGCGACCACGACCGCGGTCAGCGGACCGAAGGGCGACGAGGAACAGGTGGCCACGATTGTCTCGGCCGATGCCGAGCGCATCGCGCTGTCGGTGGATTTCCGCAGCCCTGGCAAGGTGGGCATCGTCTCCCGCACACGGCAGATGCGGCGCGCCGATCTCGCCAGCAGCAACCGCCTGAACCACGTGTTCCAGACCGGCGATGCCGACAGCTTCCCCGGCAGCACGATGTCGCGCTTGTCGAGCGCATCGCTGGCCGCGTTGAAGCGCGATGGCCAGATTCCTCTGGTGGTGGGCACCGTGGCCGACCGCGGCAAGGCGGGGCAGGACCTGCTGGGCCTCGTGCCTGCGGGCCGCAAGTATTTCCGCGGTGTGCTGACGCGCGTGCCGAACGCGCCGGCGACATTGACCGTGCGGGTGAACGGCAAACCGGCGGCGCTGCCGATCGTGCGCGGCAAGGGCCGTTTCAGCGTCGGCGCCGACAGCATCGAACTCGAACTCGACGTGCTGGACGATGCCGCCAACCCGATGGTCCTGCGCATGCGCCAGGACCGTGCGCAGGGGCAGACAGTGCGCATCGACTACCCGTCGCCAAAACCGCAGGCCAGCGTGCTGGAAACCGCGCTGGCCACCAGCTGCCGCGCCGAGTTGAACGGCATCTATTTCGACTTTGGTCAGGCCACCTTGCTGCCCGCGTCCAAGCCGGCACTGGATGCGGCGGCGCAGCTGATGCGCGCCAAGCCGGGCTGGACCCTGCGCATCGAAGGCCATACCGACAGCATCGGCAACGCCGCCGCCAACCAGTTCCTGTCGCAACAGCGCGCCGACGCGGTGCGCAGCGCGCTCATCACGCAATACACGCTGCCGGCCGCACGCATGACCGCCAGCGGCTTCGGCTCGACCCACCCGGTCGCCAGCAACGCCACCCTCGAGGGACGCGCGGCCAACCGCCGCGTGGAACTCGCCCGCACCTGTCCCTGACCCGCGAGCCACGCCATGCACACGCGTTTCCTGCACGTCACCCTGCTCGCCGCGAGCCTCGCGGCCCTGTCTGGCTGCGGCCAGCACGACAAGACCACCACGACCGGCGATGCCACGCCCGCGCCCGCCGACGGCATGGCCGATTCCGCCACCACCGCCGCCGCCGATCTCGCCGCCGGCGCGCCCGATCCGCATGATCCCTGCGGGCTGATTACCCAGGCCGAGGCCGAAGCCTTCCTCGGCGGGCCGCTGGCCGGGCCACCCTACCTGTCCGGCAATCCGATCGGCGACCGCGCCGAAGTCCCGGACGCGGACGGTTCGGTGTGCTGGTACAGCACCGCCGACAACCGCAATTTCACCGTCACCGCCGAATGGGAACAGGGCGGCACGATTTCCGCCGGCGTTGCCGCGCACGCGGACAAGGCAGAAGCCGCGACCAAGGGCCTGCTGAAACTCAAGGACGGCACCGAGCTCACCGGCGACTGGGACGAGGCCAGGCTCAACGGCTGCTGCGATTTCAGTGCGCTGCAGGGCGACAGCTTGGTCGAGATCGACTTCGGCGGCAGCATGGCCAGCACCGAACAGGCCGCCGAACTGGCCGACAAGGCGCTGGCGCGATTGCCCGCGCCATTGTCCGTGGATGGACGCGCCGGCGTCGCCGCTGCGCAAAAGCGCCTGGATGCGCGTTACGCCTCGGATGATCCCTGCGCGCTGTGGAGTGCGGAAGACATCACCCGCCTGCTGGGTGCACCCAGCGGCCCGCCGGAGCGCAGCGGCAACGAATGCACCTGGAGCTTCCGCAACAAACAGGGCCGCAACGCGATGTTCGTGGCCACGGTGAATCCGTTGAACGGCTATCGCATGTTCCGCGCCCAGAACGCGACCTTCGCCGGCTTCGCGAAGGGCATCAACGCGATGGGTGCGGCGGAAGGCGTGCAATTGCGCGCCAGCCAGGGCGTGGAAGGCCCGTGGGAGGCCGCGGTCAACGGTCCCATCCAGTTCAACTCGGTGCGCAAGGATGCCTCGATCGCGCTGCGCCAGTCGGGCATGAGCGAGGACGACATCCGCGCCCTGCTCGGCCATGCCTACGACCGCATCGAAGCGGGGGCCGCGCGATGAAAGCTTCGCCGAATTACATCGCCACGCTGCTGTGCGCGACCGTGCTCGCCATCGGCATCGCCGGGCCGGCATTCGCCGACGATCCGGTGCGCACGATCTACGACATCGAACTGCAACCGGATGCGCGCATCCACGGCGGCAAGTCGGCCTTCCTGCAAGGCACCGCCACCCCGTACGGGCACCAGTTCCAGGTGCAGGGCACCGAGCTCGACCAACCGATCGCGGTGGGCCTGTACACCAAGGACCCCTCGCATCCGCTGAAGCTGCGGGTGGTCAAGGACAGCTTCAAGGAGCCCGTGCGCGAGGAGCAGACCGATGCCGATGGCCGCATCGACCTGCACTTCCGCACTTACGATGGCTTCAAGTTGTGGGTCGCCGCCGAACAACCCACCGACTACCAGCTGGTGGTCTGGGTCGGCGACGAGATGCCGTCCGCCGCCCCGCCGCCGCCCGCGGTGGTGCCGGCCAGCGAATACGTCGAACCGCTGGCATCCGCGAAGGCGCCCACCGCTGGCACGGGTGGCGGCTGGTCGAAACGCGAAATGGGCATGGCCGCGATCCTGGGCCTGGTGCTGTTGATCGGCGGCGGGATGCTGTTCCTGCGCCGCAAACCTGTTGGAGGTCGCTGATGAATCGCCCGATGTTCCGTCTTGTCGCGCTGGCCGTCTTGCTGGCGCTATCCGTCCCGTCGATGGCGACCGAACCGTTCCAACCGCTTCCGGATCTTGAGGCATTGCCGGACCTGGACAACGCGCCGCCACGCAAGCTGCACGCCGACCAGCCCAGCTGGGGCCAGCCGGTGGACGCGAATGGCAATGTCGGCGGCGCCAATACCGGCAAATCCGATGGAAATTTCAACGGCACCGCCAGCAGCACCGACAACGGCGGCTATGCCACGAACAACACAGGCGGCAACACCAATGGCAGCGCCAGCAGTAACAACAACGGTGGCTACGCCAGCAATAACACCGGCGGCAACAACAACGGCAGCGCCAGCAGCAACGACAACGGCGGCTATGCCAGCAACAACACAGGCGGCAACACCAATGGCAGCGCCAGCAGCAACAACACCGGCGGTGGCAACACCAATGGCAGCGGGAACAACAGCGCGAACAGCGGCGGCATGAACAGCGCGGGCAAAGGCGGTCTCAACAGCGGCCTGAACAGCAGCCACGGCAGCGGCCTGAACAGCGACGCCTATCCGCCATTGACCAAGGTCGATGCCGCGATGCAGCCGAACTACGCGCCGCCGGGGATGCCGCAGATGCCGTCGAAATGCGCGGAAGACAAGTCCTGCAGGCCTTGCTTCGAGGACGCCAACGCCAACCTGGACATCCGTCGCCGCAACCTGGAGAAGGTGCGCGGGATCTACACCTACACTCATCGCTTCGCGCAGGAAGGCAAGGACTTGATGAACGGCGTCGGCGGGCTCGCCGGCGGGGCGCCGGCGGTGGAAGCCGCGGTGCAATCGCGTTCCGTCGACCAGTCGCTGGACGCGTTCGACGACACCGTGCGCGCCAAGAACGCGGAGCTGCTCGGCAAGCTGAAGGACGACCTGCACGAACTGGCCGCCTGCGAAGCCAAGTACTACGGCAACAACGAGTGGTACCCGCGCTATGGCGAGCTGTACTACCAGTTCATGCAGGCGCGCTACTCGCTCTAAAGCGCAGGATTCCGGAGGAAACACGATGAACAGGTCCATCCTTGTGCTGGCCATGCTGCTGTCGCTGGTGGTTGCCGCCTGCCGGAAGCCGGAGGCATCGGTTGCCGCCACGCCCGCCCAGACCGCACCGGCATCCACCACGGCGGCTACGCCGCTCCCCGATGCGCCTGCGGGCACCGCCGCGCCACAACCGCCACCGCAGGACCTACTCGCCTTCGCCGCCGGCACGCAGATCGTCGCCAAGCCGCAGGACAACCAGGGCCTGTTCCAGATGGACAGCGACCCGATCAACCTGATCGACGAAGCCGCATCCACCGACTGGACCGCCATCGCCAAACCCGTCCCGGTGGTGGTGTTCGAGTTGCCGGAGCGCACCGAGGTCGAGCGGCTGGTGTTCGACAGCGCCGGCCTGAACCGCGACGAGAAATCGCCGAAGTCGGTGAAGGTGGAACTGTCCGATGCCGGCATCGACAGCGGCTACACAACCATTCTGGAAACGCAGTTGGAGAAAGCCCGCAACGACCAGTCGTTCGCGGTGGCGGAAAAGACGGCCGGGCGCTGGCTGCGCCTGAGCGTGGCGAGCAATTTTGGCGACGAGTATGTCGGCATGACCGGCTTTCACGCGTACGGCAGGCAGCTGACGCAGGAAGCGTCGCTGCCCGTTGTGAGCGGCACGTACGACGGCTGGAACGGCTGGGGCAAGGTCCGGCTGAAACAGGAAGGCACCCGCGTCACCGGCTGCTACGAATACCGCGATGGCGTGATCGCCGGCGGCATCGAGGGCCGCCTGCTGAAGGCCACGATGCAGGAAACCGACGACGATGACACGCAAACGAAGCAACTCGGCCTGTTCTCGTTCAGCCAGGATGGATCGCTGGTGATGGGCCTGGCGCGTGCGGCAGACGCGGAGCCGGGCGCCGGTTTTTCCACCTTCTATACCGGCAAGAAGCTGGGCAACGACATCGGCGATTGCCCGCGCATCCCGGGCTGGAAGGGCAATGCCGCGCAATCGCAGATCGGCGCCGAACTGGAAAGCAACGGACGCGCGCGGCTGGACGGGATCAACTTCGATTTCTCCTCCGCGCGGCTGCGGCCGGAGTCCGAACCGCTACTCACGCAGGTCGCCTCGATGCTCAACGAACATCCCGATTGGACGCTGACGCTGGAAGGCCATACCGACAAGGTCGGCGGCGCGGCCTACAACCAGCGCCTGTCCGAGCAGCGTGCGGCGGCGGTGGTCGCCTACCTGGTCGCGCAGGGCGTGGACGCGAAGCGACTGGATTCGGTCGGCTTCGGCATGGACAAGCCGGTTGCCTCCAACGACAGCGAGGCCGGCCGCGCGCAGAATCGGCGGGTGGAGATCGTCCGCAAATGAACGCCACCTTGAAAACGATCGTTGCGATGTTGGTGTTGTTCCCGTTGCTCGTTATTGCTCAGGCCTGGCACGCGCCGCGACCCGGCAGCGCCGAACGGGCGCAGGTGATGACGGCCTTGCGCCGCGAACTCGCGACTTTCGATTCGGATGCGATGAAGCTTCGTTTCGTGGTGCGCGAGTTGTGCGTCTCGGGTACGACCGGCTGGATCGCCGCCGATCCGCAATCGGCGGATGGCCGCAACCAATACGAGCCGGTGAGCGCGTCGCTGCGCATGTGGCGCGGGCGCTGGGTGGTGGAGACGCTCGCCTGTTCCGAGGAGGAATGCCCCGCCGGCACCACACCGCACGAAATCAGGAAGACGATTCATCCTGCATGCAGGTGATCGGTTCCACATCGAAAAAGGTTGAGCGCATTGTTCGAACCCGGGTCAGTCTAAGCACAACCGCTTTTTTGATTGCACAAGCGTCCGCTTTGGGTCGCATCGCGCCAATATTCCATACCTAAGCGAATCATGACAGTCCCTTTCACCAGGATTTGGTCATGGCCATTCTTAACGCATCTCAGTCCCACGAGCCTTGGAACAAGGGAAAGCTGATCGGCCAGAAGGCTCCACTCAAGCTGAAGGATATCTGGGCTATCCGTATCAGGCTTCAACTCGGCCACAAGGTCCGCGACCTTGCCCTGTTCAATCTGGCGATTGACTCGAAGCTCCGCGCTTGCGATCTGGTGAAGCTGCGAGTATCCGATGTCCACCACGGCGGACAGATGACGTCCCGCGCGATGGTCCTGCAACAGAAGACCGGACGTCCTGTCCAGTTCGAGATCACCCAATCGACTCGCGAAGCCGTACAGGCTTGGATATCTCACGCCAACCTCAAGGCATCGGATTTCCTGTTCACCAGCCGCGTGGCGGAATCGCCTCATCTGTCGACGAGGCAGTACGCCAGGATCGTGCATCGGTGGATAGAAGAAGCTGGACTCGAATCGAGCGCCTACGGCACCCACACGATGCGCAGGACCAAGGCGTCGTTGATCTACCGTCGCACGAGGAACCTGCGCGCCGTCCAGCTGCTTCTCGGCCACACGAAGCTGGAAAGCACGGTGCGTTACTTGGGCATCGAAGTCGACGATGCACTAGAAATCGCCGAGCAGACGGATGTCTGAAGCCATAAGGCTCGCTCCTCGACCGTAGAGGGTCGGGGAGCGGCCAGAAGCAGACTTCGGCGGGTGGGCATCGTCAAATCGATCGTCGGCGATGGGGGGGGCATACCGCAGCGGAATCGCGCACGCAATTGACCTCACCTGACCTTCGCTTTCGCCGCCTCCAATGCTTTTACGAGTCCGCGCCTCAGCACATTCGACGCCGCCGAAAACTGTTCGAGCTGGGCGATGCGACTTTCTAGCTCAGCCACTCTGTGCTCCTCCCAGCTTGTTCGCTGCACACCCGCTCGGACAAGTCGGATGCGGAGTTCGGTCAGAGGGTCTTCTTCATCCAGCTGTCGTGCCAACTCCAGCCACTCGGCGCTCTCACGGCCAGCGACGTGCGACGCCAACGCCAGCACGTGATGGATGAGGGTTCGTGCCGTCCGATCGATCGCCGACGCGTTCTCCAACAGTGTGCCGATTTCATCGTTCTTGGCACCCGAGCGCGCCTCGAGGGCACGCCAAAGCTGGTTGTGATACCGAGGCGGCGCATCGGGGCCTAGCGAATCGAGGGTGTCGACCACACGATCGATGGACTCGAAGGGCGCGAGACCGCGCGGGAATGCAGCGGCTTCAGCCCAAAGGTCCAGGATTGCCTGCGCACATTCGTGCTCGGCCTGCTCACGCTCGGACGTCGGCGCGCTTTTCGCGCGGATCATCAGTTCGGCGACGTAGTGGGCCATCCATCTCGCTAGCGTGTTAGTTGACTCTACGAGCCTTAGCTCGTCGACGAGCTTTTGTCCGAGGGCCAGCAATGGTGCCGACAAGGCGCGGCGCTCCCGTGCCTTCGACGGTGACGATGCTGGTCGAATGCTCTTCCGCGCCATCTTCGCTCCTGCTCTCGTAATTGAACGGCACCACGTACCGGTGACACCTCACTTCCACCACCAGCGTTTGATTTAGCAAACGAAGGCTGCGCCGGAGGAATTGTCGGTCGACCACCAGCCGCTGCCCGCTCGGTGCATGGCCGCGTTCGTCGTCGCTGCTCTGGCCCCACCGCTCGACCCACGCGACGCAGGTTCCGTCCGCCTGGAGCCAGGCCGTCCTGCTGCCGTCCGCCACCAACCCGAGCTCGGCGGCTATTGGATCGACGATATCCAGGAATCGACGCGCCAGGCCCCCTGCCCAGGGATCATCCGAGTCGATGCCGGATTCTCGGCCGGACTCGCGCACCCAGCCTTTCAGTACGAATTGCCCGTGGTCAATCTCGTGCGTGTCATCAAATTCCGGCAGCGCGAAGTCGTAGGGGTTCCGAGCGGTGGCCAGGGCGCGTGACAAGGCTCCAGCCCGCGACGGGGACGCCAGCGCACTGATCACGCGGAGCGTTTCGCAGCTACGCCCTTGGTATTGAGTCCAACTGCCCGCCACGACCACGTTGGCCTCGTCTACCTGCAGACGCGAGAGTCCGTAGGTCTTCGTCGCGGCGACGGGCCAAGTTTCCTTCTGGGACTGCGGAAATTGGATTGCGTCCCTGGGAGGAAGATCCCGGTGATCCGCGAGCCAGTCACCGTCGTCGTGGAGCGAGGCGTAGTGCTCAAGCCAGTAAGCGAACGATCCCCACGACGACTCGGGGTCCTCGTGGAGTGGCAGGCTTTCAAGCAGCTCCCCGGCTGCCGCCATGACCGCGTGGTAGGACAGGTAGGACGATAGGTCGTCTTGTCCGCCGAGCTCCCGTCCGCGCCGTCTGTTGGACTCACTGAAATAGCCCCGCGTGGCACGCGCATCGCGATCGTAGTAGCCGGTTTCGTCCAAACCCCAGTCCACTCGGATGATGCGACATGCGATCGACTCGACGTCCTTGGGCCGGATCGAGAAGCAGCGAGCTAGGGGCTCGAACCAATGGCGGCTGAAGTCGTATCCGAACGAAAAGTCGCAGGCTTCCTCCGTCTCAGGAAGGCTGCCCTGTGACCGCGCGTGGTAGGCCGAGAACTCGACGGGGAGCGTCGAAGAATTGATCTGCTCGAGCCCGGCGCGAGTGGTCGGCTCGAGGTCGATGTGACCGTGATCGGCCAGCGCCAGCAGCGTCTGGGCCGCCATGCCGCGGTAAAACACATGCGGATTCTGCCGCGTGGCATGCGACGCAAGCCACGGGGCGTGCCGGGCAACGAGCGCCCCGCTTTCCCGAGCCGTACGCGCCAGAGCGAGGAGCAGCCATTGGACCGCATGCATTCGATAAAAGTGCAGCTTTGCGTCCGTGAAGGCGGTCATAGTCCCCGCGGTCGCCAGCGCGACGACGTCTCCAAGGAGCGCTTCACGCTCCAGCCCGCAGAGTGCTCGAACGACGTGAGCGGCTTGCCACCGTCGATCCGACTCGACAGCGCCGAGGGCCGCCCAGATGTACCCTGCAAGCGCCTCGCGGCATCCGCCGCCATGGTCCAAGCGGCCGCTCCAGCGCCCGTCGCCCTGTTCGGAGCCCAGCGCCTGTTCGAGGTGCCCGAGGCCATAGTCGAGCACCGACCGCGCGGAAGACGCGTCCAGGAATTGGGCGAGGACAGCGACGAGCTGGAAAAGCGCATGGGACGTCGTCGGCAGACTGGTATTGGCGATCGAATCCAGCGCAACTCGCAGCAACTCGTCCCGCGTAACCCCCGTTTTCTCGAGAACGAGTTCATACGGCAGGGACTCATAATGGCGATTGACCCCCAATCCTGTCGCGTGCTCCTGTGCCATGCGTCGAACGAAGTCCGCCAACCCATGACGCGCCGCGAGCCGACCCGCCCAGCTGTCAGGGATGCTCTCGAAAAGCCCGCGCACGGCGTAGGGCGTCCAATCGTCCACGGCGTGCAAGCTCTCGACGAAAAGCCGTTCCCGCCCTGCCGGAACTCGGGCGAGCGCCTCGTGCATCCACTGCGCGCGCCAACGACCGAAGTGCTCGTCCGGAAGCCGCGCGACGCTATCGACCAAGCCTGCCGGGGTGCCCACGTCGACGCCGGCAAACACGAAATCCCAGTCAAGGTCGTCCTCGCGGGAGGCGGTCCAAGATTCCTCGCGGGACTCGTGCTTGGCTTCGGCGCGGCGCGCCCGCTCCTCCAGATGGCGGAATCGCTGCGCGTCCAGTCCCCGTGATTCAACGGTCTTGACGACATCCTTGATCTGTCTGCTCGATGGCGAGAACCGCATGTAACGGTAGAAGTGCGCCAGGAGCTTCTGCTTGGCTGCGGCACCGGCTGCGGCATCCAGCGCCGCTGCCACCAGCATCGGCCAGTCCCAATACCCGTCGAAGCAGACGAACGATGCCGCATCCCGCGCGTCGAGGTCACCACGCTTGCAGAGGGTCTCCACCAGGTGAGGTACGAAGCGCTCGGGATCACCGAATCGACGATCGCGCCAGCGACTCAGGATGGCAGGCGCGGTGCGTGCGGAGAGGAGTGCGAGAGCCTCGACCGTGTGCTCCCAATCGAAGTGCTTGTCGCGGTGAACGTAGGAATACGTCAATTCGGCCGCGCGCGAGAACCGATAGGCGAGTTGCGCGTCATCGGCCCGGTCGGCTGCGCAGGCGTCCGCCATGTGCAGCAGCGCATGCCAGCGCTCCAGGTTCTCCTGCCCGATCTTGCTTGAGACGCGTACCGCCTCGTTGAAGTATTGCCGGGCTTCGTCCTCAGCGCCGCCCAGGACAGCGCGGGCAAGGACGATGTAGCTGTCGGCTAAGGATTCGGCGGGCTCGGTGTCCTCACCGATGCGTCCGTGCGCTTTTTGAGCAAAGCGGAGCACGACGTCCAGCGATCCGCCGGTCATTGCAGCGCGCCGCGCGAGGTCCGCGAGCGTCGGAATGTAGAGCGGAATTCGAAGGTCGGCTTGCCACACTGCCAGCCTCTCCCACAATGCATCGCCTCCGCCGAGCAGCACGATGCACTCCGACCACAGCCGTGCGATCTCGTCAGCCGTGGCCGACCAGTCGCGATAGACATCCGCTCGGTGGCGCGACCACGCTTCTAGGGCTGCGGCTAACGCAGACTCGAAGTCCTGCGCCGTAAGCACGCCCGAGCGGACGCGAGTGTTCAATTCGTGCCAGGGCAGCAATGCTTTGAGGTTCGTGAATTCACGGCTGCTGAAACGTCGTTCGTTCGTCCCCTTCGCCTTGCTCTTTGGAGCCGGGCCGTATATGAATTCAAGCGTGAACGCCTTCCGCTCCAGATCCGCGAGCAGTGCGTAGGCCCGAAGGAACGCAAATCGGTCATCGTGGGAGTGCTCGGACTCTAGTGCGTGAGGTGTCTTTTTCGGCAGGTAGCGTCGTAGCAATCCGGCGAGTGCTCGTTTCGATGAAAGACGGTAGTGGCGCGCCGTGGCCACCATGGCCGCAATGGCCAGGATGCGCGTGCCTTCGCCACGCCAGTCGCCAGGCGCTTCTAGCTTGATGCGCGGATGCAGCAGCAGACGCAAGGTTCGAGCGGCGGCGGCCTTCGGCACATGCCGTGAGACGCGATGTAGCTGGTCAGCGACGGCGAGCACCAGCCCAACATCATTGCCTGCCGCCAAAGCGAGGGCGTCGGTATCCGTCCATCGCCCGGCGTCGACCAGTCGTCCCGCGAGCGGATGGCCAACCGCAAACGATAGTCGCCGAGGGCTCCAGCGTCGCAGTTGGCTAGCACAGCATTCCGGACCGTGGACATTGAGCTCCGTCCAATGGAGCTCTAGGACGTCCTTGTCCTCGAGCGACTGGTTATGATCATTCTCGTGCCGATTACGAAAATAGTGGCCTAGCCAGTCGTAGGCAAAGCGCAGTCGGGCGCGAGCTTCGCCCCGGAGATCCTCGCGGCCCGACAGCAGTGCCGCCTCGTAGGCATGCTCGGACCCCGTCCAGTTCCCGCCCGAAATCTGACGGCGCGCGACCTGCTCAAGCAGTTGATCAGATCCCAGGAACCGGGCCGCCAAGTCGACGTTCCCACTCAAAAGCGTCTGCTTGCGGTCGTCGGCCGCGACCCGTCCGCCAGCCTTCAGCGCCAACTTGGCGGCCTCCACGTAGCGGCCTTCGCGCAGGGCCGCGCGCGTGGCGAATTCCAGGCGCTGCAACTCGATGTCACGCCGGGCGATCTCGTCGTTGTGCGGCAGTGCATCCTCTGACAGTGCCAAGTGCACCAGTTCGTCTAGCCGGCCGGTGCTCAGCATCAAGGCCGGAAGCGCCGAAGCTGCGTATTGGCTATCGCGGGCAAGCGGCTTCAAACGCCGCACGAATGCGTCGAGCTGCTCCGCGCCAGGCTTGAACTGTTCCTGGAACCACGTTTCCGTTGGCTCGTCCCGGAACTGGACTGCGTCGTCTCTCAGGAGCAATGGCCGTCCAAGGTCGTGGACGAAGCTGCGAACCAGCCCCTCGTCGACACCGGCGGTCTGCGCGATGATCGTGATCGGAACGAACGGTCGTAAGGTCGCTAGCGCGGCACAGATGCAATCGATCTGCGGCTGCTCAACGTCCGGCGCACTATGGCGAACCCGGGAGATCGCCTTTGCAAGGAGCTCGCCGATCGTATCTTCCACGGTCCGCGGCCTAGGGCCCAGGCTGCGCAGGACCGCCGGCAAAGCGGCGGCAGGGTCGAGGTCGAGTGCTGCACGCTGCACACGTGGATTGTGGGACGTTAGACGATGGAACTCTTGGATGTCCACCTCCCGCGCATCCGGAAAACGGCTTTTCAGCAGGTCGCCGGTTTCCTTCTCGGTGAACCCATCCAAACGGAAGCGGACGATCTCCGGCGCGGGTCGCAACCGGTCGACGCGATGAGGGCGCGCGGTCAGGACCAGCCGGACGTTGGACGGAAACGTCTGTGCGAGAAGAAGACGCGGGAAGCTGGGTGGGTCGTGGAACTCCTGGGATGCCATCTCGGCGTTGTCCGCTGCGTCCAACACCAGAATCAACAGTGTGTCGTCGCCGATCGCCGCGCTGGCTTGGGTAACTCGCGCCAGAAAGGCGCGAACGTAGGACGCGTCGTCGGCCTTTGGGGTCGGGATCAGCGGATGGCACAGCGCTCGGGTGGCCATCTCATTGGCCAGCTGAACCAGCCCATCCTTTGCCCGGTGTCGCAAGTCGATCCCGTTTCGATAGCCTCCATTACCGAAGCAGTCGTAGACGAAGGTCATGCTCTCAGGCATGGCCAGGCCAATCTGTGTAGCGACGATAGACTTGCCGTAGCCGCCATCGGCGGAAAGGATGATGGGCGAACGCGCCGTCTTGATCGTTTCGATCAGATCGGGCATCTGCGCGCGAGGCACGACGACCGCTGGTTTTTCCAGGAGATTGGACGCCGGAAACAAGTCGTCCAGACGGACGCCCATGGCATCGAGCACGTCCTCGCGATGGATTTCGTGGTTTTTCTTGAACTCGGAAGTTGCTTTGCGTGCGACGAGATCCCGTAGGGTACGCGCGGCATCCTTGTCGCTATCGGGAAGGTACGCCCGCAAATCCATGTCCAGCAGCGCGCGTTGCTCCAGAAACCCTTCAACGCGAGTGATGGGCTTAAAAAGGCCCGCAAAGATTTTGATTTCGGCCGGCGACAAGCCGGTGACGCTCCCCACGTAGCGCGCTTCCCTGCCGGCTAGGCCCTGTTGTAGCTCGACGAAGGCGCGTTCGACCTTAGCCGAGAGCGGACGATTGGTCTCGAACTCGAAAACGAAGCGCGCGCACACGTCGTCGACGCCAAACCGTGTCACGAGTTCAGTGAAGCGAGCAGCGAAGTCGGTCAGCGTCTTTCGCAAGCCGCTCGCGGTCCACTCCTTGTCGGGATGGAGGGTGGAGTGCTTGAGCTGGCGGTAGTGGACGCGGCGCGCCTTCGACAGGTCCGTGCTTCCGTAATACAGCGCAAGATCGATGGATTCGGCGCCTGCGTCGACCCCGTCAGCATTGGAAATTCCTTCCACCGAGACGACGTTCAGGTCGGAGGTCGCCTCTAGCAACTCCAGGCACAGGCGGGATGCGCGCGAATAATGGAATTGATCGCCGTCCCGACTGGGGCCGACGTCAAACGCGTCCACTTGGCCAGCCTTGGTAGTGCTCGTTCCCATTTTCCCGGTCCACTGCGGCATGTGCGTCCAGCACAAACTCACGATAAGCGCAAACTCACGATAACTGAATACTCGATGGCGACGTGAGGGCTAACGGGTGCCGTGGGAGCGGTTGGTCGGTTGCTGGAACTCCCACAGAGCGACCCAGGCGGAGCATGTGACGACCGCTTTGGGTCGTTCGCGGCCTTCGGTTCAAGCGAATCAGGCCATCTAGGAAACTGCATTCAGCCGCAGGCCTTCCAGATAATCCGCCCATGCCTGCATCATCTTCTTGCGCTCAGCGAGATGCGTAGTTCGGTTATAGGCGCGACCCAGCGGGTCCCGAACAGCATGCGCCAACTGATGCTCAATTAGATCTGGCCGAAACCCCAGTACCTCATCAAGAACGGTACGGGCCATTGCCCTGAAACCGTGGCCCGTCATGGTGGTACCGTCGTAACCCATCGTTCGAAGCGCCACGTTGATTGTGTTTTCGCTCATCGGCCGATCTGCTCCACGAACACTCGGAAATACAAAAACACTCCGCCTAGTGATCGGATAAAGTTCGCGGAGTAGACCAACTGCCTGCGTCGACAACGGAACGATATGCGCCGTTCTTGTCTTGCTTGTTGTGTAGCGCCACTCGCCAGCATCTAGATTGAAATCCGCCCACAGCGCACGCCTCAATTCACCAGGCCTTACAAAAAAAAGTGGCGCGAGCTTAAGCGCGGTAGTCGTCACTACACCGCCGCTGTACGCATCAAATGCCCTCAGTAGTGAGCCAATTTCGGCTGGCTCCGTGAGGGATGCGAGATGCTTCGTTTTTGTTTTCTCCAGCGCTCCTACCAGGTCGGATGCCGGATTCCGTGTCGCTCTTCCAGTCGCAATCCCATACCGAAATACTCTTCCTGCATGCGCACGCGCTCGATGAGCGGTCTCGATCACACCGCGGCGCTCTAGCTTTCTGAGTGCCGCCAGGAGCAAAGGAGCTGACACAGCTTCTATCGGTAGGTCCTGAATGCTTGCCAAGTCTTTTTCAATCAGTCTGCGCTCACGCTTGACCGATTGCGGAGCCAAACCCTCTTTCGCCCGCTTCTCTAGAAGCTCCATTCCGATCGCGCCAAAGGTACTAGCTGCATGCTCGATCTGCGCGGCGCGCTCTGTTCGCCTAACGATAGACGGATTTGCCCCACCTCTGAGCAGTCCACGAATACGATCTCGTTCTGATCGGGCATCGGACAAAGACACGCTCGGGTATTCACCCAAAGACGCCATCGTTGCCTTTCCACCGTAACGGTATCGGTACCGCCACAATTTGGCTCCCGACGTGCTGATCTCGATGACTAAGCCATTTCCGTCAGCGACGCGGTAGAGCTTGTCTTTAGGCTTTAGGGCTCGCAATTTCGCGTCTGTGAGCATGTGAGTAGACCAGTTGTGAGTAGGGCTGAACTTTTCAGTACCTTATACTCACTAGTCTACTCACACTTGCTCTGGATGGAAGCGAACATATTGATCCAAATAGGACAGTCTCCATGGCTTCAGACCGCCACTACACGAGTTAATTTGGACGCTTCTGGTTTCCAGTGAACAACTATGTGGTGGGCCCACCAGGACTCGAACCTGGAACCAAAAGATTATGAGTCTTCTGCTCTAACCATTGAGCTATAGGCCCGTGGCGCAAATTGTAACCGTGGCAAGTAAAAACCCGCCAATTACGGCGGGTTTCTGTGTCGCAACTGTGCAACTTCAATCAATATCGAGGAAGCTGCGCAGGGTTTCAGAGCGGCTGGGGTGGCGCAGTTTGCGCAGGGCTTTGGCTTCGATCTGGCGGATGCGCTCGCGCGTCACGTCGAACTGTTTGCCCACTTCTTCCAGGGTGTGGTCGGTGTTCATGTCGATACCAAAGCGCATGCGCAGCACTTTGGCTTCGCGTGGGGTCAGGCCGGCCAATACGTCGCGCACGGTTTCGATCAGGTTGATGTCGGTGGTGGCTTCCACCGGCGACATCACATTGGTGTCTTCGATGAAATCACCTAAGTGGGAATCTTCATCGTCACCGATCGGGGTTTCCATCGAAATGGGTTCTTTGGCGATCTTCATGACCTTGCGGATCTTGTCCTCGGGCATGTCCATTTCTTTCGCCAACTCTTCCGGCGTCGCCTCGCGGCCATATTGCTGGAGCATCTGGCGGCTGATGCGGTTGAGCTTGTTGATGGTCTCGATCATGTGCACCGGGATGCGGATGGTGCGCGCCTGGTCGGCGATCGAGCGGGTGATCGCCTGGCGAATCCACCATGTGGCATAGGTCGAGAACTTGAAGCCGCGACGATGCTCGAATTTGTCCACTGCCTTCATCAGGCCGATGTTGCCTTCCTGGATCAAATCAAGAAATTGCAGGCCACGGTTGGTGTATTTCTTGGCAATCGAAATCACCAGGCGCAGGTTGGCTTCCACCATTTCCTTCTTGGCTTTGCGTGCCTTGGCTTCACCGTAAGAAAGAGCGCGGTTGATCTCCTTGAGATCGACCAGGGTCACCTGCATGGTCTTTTCAATCTGAATGGTGGCTTCTTGCTCGCTGATGATTTTTTCGCGCACATCGCGCAGGGCCGAACCCCACTTCTGCTTGCGCTTGAGCAACTCATCCACCCATTCCAGATTGGTTTGGTTGCCTTCCCAGGCCTTGATGAAATCCTTGCGCGGCATTTTTGCCACGCGGGTGGCCATGTCAAGGATGCGGCGCTCGTGTTCTTTGACCTGATTGACCACATCGCGCAATTGCTTGACCAGCACATCGGTCAATGGCAACGGCAGCTTGAAGGTGACGAACACCTCGGCCATTTCTTCGCGCGCCTTTAGTGCCGGCTTGGATTCGGGGCCGCCCTTGGCCACCGCTTTCAGGAAGCGCGCATGTGCCGCCGCCATGACCTCCATGCGTGCCGCCACTTCCGCCGGATCTGGCCCGGTGGGTGCCGGCTCGTCGGCTTCGCCGTCGGCAGTGTCCTCGTCTTCATCGATTTCGGTATCGGCCTCGTCCACCACCGGTACCACTTCCGGCTCGGGCTCTCCATCATTGAAGCCGACCACAATTTCGGCCAAACGCTTTTTGCCGGCCTTGTGCAGCGCGTAATCTTCCAGCAGCATCTGCGGCGACAGCGGGAAGCTGGCCAGCGCGGCATTCATTTGCGACAAGCCTTCTTCGATGCGCTTGGCAATCGCGATTTCGCCTTCGCGGGTGAGCAAGTCCACCGTGCCCATTTCGCGCATGTACATGCGCACCGGGTCGGTGGTGCGGCCACCCTCGGCATCCAGCGAGGTCAGCGCGGCAGCGGCTTCCTCGGCGGCGGTTTCATCGACTTCGCGGCCACCCACTTGCTGGCCGGCCAGCAACATGGTTTCGACATCAGGCGCAGCTTCGTGCACCTCGATGCCCATGCCATTGATCATGCCGATGATGTCTTCGATCTGCTCCGGATCGACCATGTCGTCAGGCAGGTGATCATTGACTTCGGCATAAGTCAGATAGCCCTGTTCCAGACCCTTGCTGATCAGGATCTTGATGTCGGATTGCGGAGCTGTCTGCCGTTCGTTGGCCATGGGAGGGTACCGTGTCGTGAGGGTTTGCGCGTAACGCAGCAAAGAGAACCAAGCATTATACCGCGCAGCGGAGGCGTACGCTTGAACGTGGTCTGGCGGCGTGGTCGGGGGATGTCAGGGGCGGAGCAGGAAGGTTGCCGGCCCGTCATTGACCAGACTGATCACCATATGGGCACCAAACCTCCCGGTTTCCACCCCCGGCGGGTGCAATTGCCGGCAAATGGTCAGCAATTGGGTAAAGCGCTGTTCAGCCTCCGCCGGTGGTGCGGCCGTGGTGAAGCTGGGTCTCATGCCGCTGCGGGTATCGGCGGCCAGGGTGAACTGACTGACCAACAGCAATTTCCCACCGATATCCGGCAAAGATCTATTCATCTTGCCGGCATCATCTTCGAAAATGCGATAACCAAGCATGCGCTGGGCGAGCCGATGCAGTTGCGCTTCGGTATCCCCCGGTTCGATCGCCACCAGTGCCAGCAAGCCCGGCCCAATCGCGCCCACCACGGCATCATCCACGCGCACGGCGGCTTCGGTGACACGTTGAAGTAAGGCAAGCATGTCGCCAGTGTAGGCCGCTTCTGCGCGCATGCACGCCTGCGTGGCCTTGCTTACACTGCGTGCATGGTCTCCCTGCTCCGTTTACTCCAACCGCTGCGCAGCACCCGCGCGCCGCCTGCCATCCAGCGCGACATGCTTGCCGTCACCCTGGCCGGTGGCGCTGCGATTGAGGTGCTGCGCGTGCGCGATCCGCGCGCCAAGCGGATCAAGCTGGCGGTGGATGAGCGCGGCGTGCGTTTGACCCTGCCGCTACGCGCCACCCTGCGGGAAGGCGATGCTTTTTTGCAGCAACACCACGCCTGGCTGACGCAGCAATTGCATCTGCATGCCTGCACCTACGGCGAGGCACTGCGTCGCGATGTCACCACCACCTTACCGTTGCGCGGGGTCGAGCTGCCCTTGCATTGGGCACTGGGGCGGGTAACCCGCGTGCAACTGGATGCCGCCGGCACGCTGCGTTGTCAGGCGTCGACGCAGGCCGGCTCCGCCGCGTTGCAGCGTGCGCTGCGGGATTTTTACGAAGCCCAGGGCCGGGCGGATCTGGGGCGTTGGTTGCCGCGTTACTTGCCCGAGTTGCCGCGCCAGCCGCGACGCATCGTGTTCAAGCGCCCCAGCACGTTGTGGGGCTCGCTGGCCCCGGATGCCACGTTGTCACTGGATCTGGCCCTGCTGCTGGCACGCCCGTCTGCGTTCGAATATGTAGTCGTGCATGAACTTTGCCACCTGCTGCATGCCAATCATTCACCGCAGTTCTGGCAGGCCGTGGGGGCACGCTTCCCGCAGTGGCGGGATGAACGCGCCTATTTGCGCAGCGAAGGTCGCGCCTTGAAAGGTCGGCTGCGACAGTTGCTGGCCGGGTAAACGTGCACTCTGCGTTCCCTATGACAGACGCCACTGCATCTTGGGGAATGCATACCATGAATAATTCCATTCGCTACTTGCCTTGCCTGCTGGTCATCGCCAGCGTGATGGCGCTACCTGCCTGCAAGAAAGCGGCTGAAAAGGCCACTGAAGCCGCCATCGAACACGCCACCGGGGTGAAGATGGATAAAGACGGCAACAAGATGACCATCAAGACGGAAAAGGGTGATGTCAATGTCACTGCAGCTGATGCAGGCGGCAATGTGACGCTGCCGGCCAGCTTCCCCGCCGATATTATCTTGCCAAGCAATCACAAAGTGGCCAGCGTGGTGGATATGGCTGGCATGCAGATGGTCAATTTGTCCACCACGCAGGCCTTGAACACGGTATATGCCGATACCGACAAGGGCATGCAAGCCGGTGGCTGGAAGCGCGATGTGGCGATGCAAACCGGCGATGGCGCAACCTTGGCGTTCAGCAAGGACAAGCGGCAAGCCTTCTATCAATTGGGCAAGGCCGATGATGGCGGCACCCAATTGGCAATACGCACCGGCACCGCCGAATAAGCTGAGTCAGCGTCAGCCCTGCAGGAACGCGTGCACGGCGCCGGCGATGTGTGCTGGCTGTTGCATATGCAGGTGGTGACCACCAGGCAACAGCAACAGCTGGCCCTGAGCCAAACGCTGCACACGGCGTTGCCGCTCGGCATCGGGAAGATACGGCTGGGCGGGCGTGGCGAAGATTGCCAATGTGGGGCAGGTGATGGCGTCCAGTACATCGTCCACCTGTTCGCAGGTCATGCGGGTCAGGCTGGGCTGGGTCAGGCGCGAATCGCTGCTCCAAACGTAGCCCCCATCCACTGCGCGCACGCCGCGCTCGACCAACAGCCGCAGCAAGGCAGCATCCAGCCCACTGCCTGGTACCCGGCTGGCATGCAGGCGCGCTTGCACGGCGGTATCGATATCGGGAAACACACGCAACCCGCGTGACTGTCGTTGGCGCTGGGCAGCCAGCGCTTCGCGCATGCGCTTGGCGGTGTGCTGCGGTGCTTCGCTGAGTGCGCCCAGCATCTCGATGACCGCCAAGCGCCGAATCCGCTCGGGGCAGGCGGCCGCCAGCAGGCTGGCAATTCCAGCCCCCATCGAATGCCCCAGCAAATCAAACTGTTGCCAGCCAAGTGCGTCGGCCACATCCAATACCACCATCATGGCAGTGTTGAAGTTGTAATCGCCGCCCACGGGCAAGTGCAGGCTGTGGCCATGCCCGGGCAGATCCAGTGCCACCAGATCCAAACCTTGCAGATATTCGGCCATCGGCAAAAAACTGGCCGCATTATCCAGCCAGCCATGCAGGGCCAGCACTGGCCTGCCGTGCCCATGGTTGCGCAGCGCGCTGAGGCGCCCTTGCGGGGTATCGAAAAAGACTTCGCGCATCACGCCCAACCCGAATCGGAGATGGCCAGTGCCGCCAACGCTTCGGCATGCGCGGCACTGGCATTGAGGCACGGGATATAGCGCAGTGCTTGGCCACCGGCAGTGGTGAAGGCACCTGCATTTTGCATCGAGATTTCTTCCAGCGTCTCCAGACAATCCACCGCAAACCCGGGGCAGACCACATCCACGTTTTTTACCCCATTGCGCGCAAGTGCTTCCAGCGTTGGCAAGGTATAGGGCTGCAGCCAGCGTTCGCGGCCAAAGCGGGATTGATAGGTCAGCAGCAGCTCGGTACGCGGCAGCCCCAATGCACTGGCAATTGCGGTAGCGCTGCCCTCGCAATGGGCCGCATATGGATCGCCCTGGTTCACCAACCGCTGCGGAATGCCATGAAACGACAACACCAATTTTTCGGCGCGGCCATGGGCTGCCCAATGCGCACGAATCGACGCTGCAATCGCCTGCGCCCAGCCCGCATCGGCATGGTAGTCATGCAGCATTTGCACCTGCATGCCGCGTGCGTGCATGGCGATGGCATCGGCCACGCTGGCAGTGGTGGTGGTGGAATACTGCGGATACAGCGGCAACACACGCAGCTGGGATGTGCCTTCGGCCTGCAGTTGTTGCAACGTATCAGCCAGTGCTGGCGCGCCATAACGCATCGCATGCACCACCTTCCACTGTGGCAAGCGTTGTTGCACCGCGTGGGCCAATTGCTCGGTATAGACCGCCAGCGGCGAACCCCCGGGCAGCCAAATCTCGGCATACTTGTGCGCCACCACCGGGCTGCGTCGGGGCAGGATGAGCTTGCGCAGCAACGGCCGCCACAGCCAGCGCGGCAACTGCACCACCCGGCGATCGGACAGGAATTCATCCAGATACGTCGTCACCGCTTGGGCCGTGGGTGCGGAAGGGGTGCCGAGGTTGACCAGCAGCAGGGTCGGCATGGAGGTTTGATCGCGCATCCGTATAGGATCGCATGCGCCGCAGACGGTGTCGTCCCGACTTATCATTGATTCATGGCGGCCGCGCCACGATGCAACCTTCCCCCACTGCCGCCACGGAGAGCACGATGCCCGCCACCCCGCGCCGTTTGAGCCTTGCCCTAGCCGTTCTGATTGCTGCAGGCAGCGTTGCCGCAGGCACCCGCGAAGACGCCCGTGCTGACGATGCCGTACGCGTGGTCAAGCAGATTCAGGCCATTCCCGAATCCTCCATCCCCGACCGCCTGTTGGATGAGGCCAAGGGTATTGTGGTGGTGCCCGATACCATCAAGGCCGGCTTCATGTTGGGCGGCCGCCGCGGACTGGGCCTGATGTCGGTGAAAACCGCCAACGGTACCTGGTCCAACCCGGTGTTCGTCAAACTGACCGGGGCCAGTTTTGGCCTGCAGGCCGGGGTGCAGTCGGCCGACGTGATTTTGGTGTTCCGCAGTGAGCGTGGGCTGGACAATATCGTCAATGGCAAATTCACCTTGGGTGCCGATGCCGGGGTGGCCGCAGGCCCAGTGGGCCGCAATGCCGCCGCCGCCACCGACGGCGCAATGAAGGCGGAAATCTGGTCGTGGTCGCGCGCGCGCGGGCTGTTTGCCGGCGTTGCGCTGGATGGCGCGGTCTTGCAGATCGATAACGGTGCCAATAGCACCGCGTATGGCGAAGGCAGCACGCCGCGAATGATTTTCGAGGGCCGTGCGCCGCAAGCCGCTTCCGCCACATTGGCCCACTTCCGTGACACCTTGGAAGAAGCCACCGCCGCCGCCCGCTATGCACGCCAGCGCGCCAACCCGCCACCGGCTCCAGTGGCCGAGCCTGGTGCCGCCACGGTACAGCCGCTGGATAGCCACACCCCCGCCACCACCAGCCCGCTACCGGCCACGCAACCTTCGGCAGCGCCGGCGATCAAACCCTAATATCGTCACATCCTGGTCAACGCGCACTGGGGTATGCGCGTTGTCCGGGTAACATTCGAATTCTCCATTTCAACAAAGGCACGCAATCATGGGCGGTTTAAGCATTTGGCATTGGTTGATCGTGCTCGCCATCGTGATATTGGTGTTTGGCACCAAGAAGCTCACCTCCGGCGCCCGCGATCTTGGCAATGCGGTCAACGAATTCAAGAAAGGCATGAACGGCGATAGCGACAAGCCGCAGGCACGGCTAGGCGAAGACAAGTCGGCAGCATCGGCCGAACAGAAGCAGCACGACAACGCCGCGCAGTAATCCCGCAGCACGCGCATGTTCGATTTTTCGCTAGGCGAAATGCTGGTGGTGGCCTTGGTGGCCTTGGTCGTGCTGGGCCCCGAACGCCTGCCCAAGGCGGCGCGCTTTGCCGGTCTGTGGGTGCGCCGTGCGCGTGCGCAATGGCATTCGGTGCGTACCGAGCTGGAGCAGGAACTGGCCAGTGAAGAACTCAAACGCAGCTTGCAAGAAGGCCGGCAGGTATTGGTTGATACCCGCAGCCAGTTGCAAGACAGCCTGCACGACGCCCACTCGCACTTGCAGGAACTGAGCGAGCACACCGGCGAAGCTGGCATTGAGCACATGCACGTACCGGCCAGCACCGGCCCGGCCACCCGCACTGACACCGGCACCGGCAAGTACGATGACTGATGCCCGGAGCGATATCGAACGACCGCTGATTGCGCATCTGCTGGAGCTGCGCCTGCGCTTGCTGCGCGGCAGTATTGGCCTGCTGGTGGTGCTGGCCGGCCTGCTGCCGTTTGCCAACAAGCTGTATGGCTATTTGGCACAACCGTTATTGGCCAAGTTGCCCAAAGGCGGGCAGTTGATCGCCACCCAAGTGGCCTCACCCTTTTTTGCGCCAATGAAATTGGCGTTCTTCGTGGCTTTGCTGGTGTCGATGCCGTGGCTGCTGTATCAGGCATGGGCGTTTGTGGCACCCGGGCTGTACAAGCGGGAAAAACGCCTGGCGCTGCCGTTGTTGTCCTCGGCATTGCTGTTGTTCTATGCCGGCTGCGCGTTTGCCTATTACCTCGTGCTGCCGATGGTGTTTGGATTTTTGGCCCGGGTCACCCCAGCAGGGGTGGCGATGATGACCGATATCACGTCCTATCTGGATTTCGTGCTGGTGCTGTTTTTGGCGTTTGGCCTGGCCTTTGAATTGCCGGTGGCCTTGGTCATTTTGGCGCTGCTGGGCTGGGTTACACCCGAGCAGCTGCGCGAAGGTCGTGGTTACGCCATCGTCGGGATTTTTATCGTGGCTGCCGTATTGACCCCACCGGATGTGGTCAGCCAGTTGATGTTGGCGATCCCGATGTGCCTGTTGTACGAGGCCGGGATTATTGCGGCGAAATTCGTGACGCCGCGCAAGCAGGCCGATGGTGCCTCTGCCTGAGCCCGCCCCTGCGCGGTTCTGGATGCGCTATGCGGCGTGGTCGCTGGATGCCGTTTGCCTGTTGCCATGGATCGCGCTGTTGGGTGCCGCGCCCCTGCAACGGGCCATGAGCGAAGCGCTTGCCAGTTTCAGGCAACTGTCGGCAAGCATGGGCCAGCTGATGGAGAGCGCGTTGGCGCAGGGACAGACCCCGCTGGCAATGGCGCTGGCAAGCCTGTCCGATCCGCACCTGCTGGCCGATATTGACCGCCTCGAATCGGCGCTCTTCACCCTCTTGCTGCTGCCACCGGCGCTGTATGCGCTGCTAGCCTGCGTGTATTCGCTCGGGTTTGAACGCTCGCATTGGCAAGCCACGCCCGGCAAGCGCGTGCTGGGCTTGCAGGTAGTGCGCGTGGACGGCGGTGCAATGACACTGGGCACCGCGATGCAGCGATTTTTGGCAGCCGGGTTGAGCTGGATCAGCCTCAATCTTGGGCATGCGCTGGCTGCATTTGCGCCGTATTTGGCGCTGCATGATCGCCTCAGCCGGACGCGTGTACTGGCAGACTCACCAGGGCTGCCCGCTTGGGCCAAAGCATGGTTATGGGCGCAGCTGGCTGCAGGCTTGTTCGCCTGCCTATGGCTGTTCTCGTGGATGCAAAGTGCCATGCAGGCGGCGCTGGATAGCGCGCTTGGCGGGATGTAAGTGCCTCAGGCCTCGAAGCCGTGAATGTGCGTGACCGGCGGCGATGACGCGGCATCACTGAAGGTATCGCGCCATGCCAGATAACTGGCACCCGCCAGCAGGACCAGTACCACCGCGGCAAACCCCACCATCGCCAACATCATCAGCAAGCTACCCACCACCGCGTGAATCAGATTGCCGATCACACCCAGCAAGCCGGCCACCAGCAGCACCACAAATGCAGCCAGCATCAACGCACCCAAGAACAGTACGCCCACCAGCAAATTCGCGCTCAGGTTGATTACCGATGCGCGCAGTGCATGGCGCAGAGCCGTGCTTACATTGCAGCCGGAAAACAGCATCAGCGGAATCGAAAACAGCATCAGCGCATAGCTGAAGTAGTTGAACGCCATCTGCACCAAAAACAGCAAGCCAGGATGCTGCGGCTCCGGCAACACCGGTGCCGCGCCTTGCATCACCGATTGCATGGCTTGCATGTAGTCGTGCCAGTAATCGCCACCGGCAATCGCCATCATCAACAGCCCGCCGATGACCGCCAGTACCACTTGTACCAACCCCAGCCACGCCAAACGCCGCCCCTGCGCGCTGCGCAGCGGGACAAACACATCACGAGCGCGCACCAACCGGCCAGCTTCGGTTTCACGGATGACATGCATCAGGCCACCCAGCAGCACCGGCACCAACACCATGATCACCAGCGTCAACGGCAATGCCACCGCCATCACCACGCCCAAGTCCGGGTTGCTGCCAATCGCCTTGCCACCCAGCATCAGCGTGGCCAAGACCAGGACCATCAGCAAGGCCGCGGTATATAACGAGGCAATCGCCAACAACGCCGCCCCGAACACCGCGCGCGGATTTTTTGCACCCAAATCAATTGCCTGCCGAAACCACACCAAGCCCTGACTGGCCGGCAACCTGCGAATGTCCATGCTGCGCCTCGAGAAGATGCGCACAGGATACCGGAGTGCGCGTCAACGCCGCGCGTGACGGACAAATCTGCGCAGGATTTTGCGTGCCAGCGGGGCGGCACTGACCGCGTGCGCCAGCTGCTTGGCATCACGGCCTTCGTGCGTCAATGCGTCCTGCCGTGCACGGATATAGCCGCGCATATGGGTGGTGCTGAATTCGGGATGAAATTGCAGCCCCCACACTTGCTCGCCCCAGCGGAACGCATGGCAGGCATCGTGCGCATTGCGCGCCAACACGGTGGCGCCAGCGGGGGCTTGCAGCACGCTTTGCAGGTGCGTGGCTTGTGCCGGAAAACACGCCGGCAGGCCAGCAAACAAGGGGTCGGTGTGCGCCTGCGGGTGCAGGTCGATGCCGACCGTGCCCATTTCCCGCCCATTTGGGTTGTTGCCTACCTGCCCGCCCAGCGCATGCGCGAGCAATTGGTGGCCGTAGCAGATGCCCAATAGCGGTAGCCCCGCGTGTGCGGCTTCGTGCAGCCAGGTGGCGCTGCGCTCGCTCCAGTCACGGTGCTCGGTCACCATCGCCGCCGAACCGGTGACAATCACCCCGGCAAAGCCTGCGCGGGTGGGCAAGGCTTGACCGGCTTCCACATCCACCACCACCGCCGCATCCCGCGCCAGCCCGGCAGCCACCCGGATCCAGTGTGCAAAGCTGCCATAACGGCGCATCGACGGCGTGGGTTGCCCGGTTTCAAGAATCAGGAACGGTTGCATAGGCAGGAAAGCGCAAGGTGGGTGCGTGTGCGCATTTATACTACTTGGCCACACCGTTGCACCTGGTCAACATGACTGCCCATCGCGTTTCCATCACCTTCCAAGAACTCATCACCCGCCTCAACGCCTATTGGGCCGAGCAGGGCTGCGTGCTGATCCAGCCACTCGACCTGGAAGTGGGGGCCGGCACCTTCCACCCGGCCACCTTCCTGCGTTCGATCGGCCCGGAGCCGTGGAACGCCGCCTACGTGCAGCCCAGCCGTCGCCCCACCGACGGCCGTTATGGCGAAAACCCCAACCGCTTGCAGCGCTATTACCAGTACCAGGTGGCGCTGAAGCCCTCGCCCGACAATATCGTCGAGCTGTATTTCGATTCGCTCAAACAGTTGGGTATCGATCCGCTGGTGCACGATTTGCGCTTGGTCGAAGACAACTGGGAATCGCCCACGCTGGGTGCGTGGGGCCTGGGTTGGGAAGTGTGGCTGAACGGCATGGAAGTGACCCAGTTCACCTACTTCCAGCAAGCCGGCGGCCTGGAATGCCGGCCGGTACTGGGGGAAATCACCTACGGGCTGGAACGACTGTGCATGTATTTGCAAAACTGCGACAACGTCTATGACCTGGTGTGGACATATGGCCCAGACGGTGCGCCAGTGAGTTATGGCGATGTCTATCACCAGAACGAAGTGGAACAGAGCGCCTACAACTTTGAACACGCCAATGTCGAAGAAATGTTCCACCGCTTCGATGCCTGCGAAGCGGAAGCGCTGAAGCTGGTCGAGGCCGGCTTGCCACTGCCGGCGTATGAGCAAGTGACCAAGGCCAGCCACAGTTTCAACCTGCTGGATGCGCGCCGCGCGATCTCGGTCACCGAACGCCAGCGCTACATCCTGCGTGTGCGCAAACTGGCGCAGGCGGTGGCTGAAAGTTATTTCGCCCAGCGTGAAAAGCTGGGGTTTCCGGGGTTGAAGAAAGCCACTGCCAGCACGGAGGCCACGGCATGAGCATGCAGCCGTTATTGATCGAACTGGGCACCGAAGAACTTCCGGTCAAGGCACTGCCCGGTTTGGCGCAGGCGTTGTTCGATGGCGTGGTCGCCGCGCTGGACAAGCGCGGTATCAGCATTGACCGCACACTGGCCAAGCCGCTGTATTCGCCGCGCCGTCTGGCCGTGTTGCTGCCGGGTGTGGCCACTCAGCAGCAGCCGCAAACGTCGGAAGTGTTGGGCCCGTATCTGAACATCGCGCTGGATGCCGACGGCCAGCCGACCAAGGCATTGCAGGGCTTTGCCGCCAAGGCCGGAGTGGACTGGACGGCGCTGGAAAAAACCACCGACAGCAAGGGCGAGCGCTTCGTGCATCGCGCCACCACGGCCGGCGCGGCCACCCGTGCGCTGTTGCAAGACGTGCTGGCCGAGGCGATGGCGGCGATGCCGATCCCCAAGCCGATGCGCTGGGGCGCGCACAGCTACGGGTTTGCTCGGCCGCTGCATTGGCTGGTGGCGCTGCTGGGCGATGAGATCGTGGACGTCGCGGTGCTGGGCATCAGCGCGGGCCGCATGAGCCGTGGTCATCGCTTCATGCACGAAGGCGCGGTGTGGATTGCCCGCCCCGGCGACTACATCGACGCCTTGCGCGCCGCGCATGTATTGGTGGACCCGGACGAGCGCCGCAACCGTGTGCTGGCGGAAGTCGAAGCTGCCGCCAACACCGCCGGTGGCAGTGCGCGCATCACCGACGACAATTTGCAGCAGGTGGTGTGCCTCAACGAATGGCCGGTGGCAGTGGCTTGCGCATTCGAGCGCGAGTTCCTGAGTGTGCCGCAGGAAGCGCTGATCGAAACCATGGAGAACAACCAGAAGTTCTTCCCGGTGCTGGATGCGCAGGGCCGGCTGACCGAGCACTTCATCGGCATTGCCAATATCGAATCGAAAGCGCCTGCGGAAATCCGCAAAGGCTATGAGCGCGTGATTCGCCCGCGCTTTGCCGATGCCAAATTCTTCTTCGATGAAGATTTGAAGCAAGGCCTGGCGGCGATGGGCGATGGCCTGAACACCGTCACCTATCAGGCCAAACTCGGCAGCGTGGCCGACAAGGTGGCGCGCGTGGCGGCACTGGCCGAAACCATCGCGGCGCAAGTGGGTGCCGACCCCGTGCAGGCGCAGCGCGCAGCGCAGTTGGCAAAAAACGATTTGCAATCGCGCATGGTGAATGAGTTCCCGGAATTGCAGGGCATTGCCGGGCGCTACTACGCGCAACGTGCGGGCGAAACGTCCGAGGTGGCGTTGGCCATCGACGAAGGCTACCGCCCGCGCTTCGCCGCCGACGACATCGCGGCATCAACGCTGGGCAAGGTGCTGGCGATTGCGGAGCGGTTGGACACCTTGGCCGGAGGCTTTGCCGCGGGCCTGAAGCCGACCGGCAACAAGGACCCGTTCGCGCTGCGCCGCAACGCGCTGGGGCTGGCGCGCACCATCATCGAGTCCGGGTTCGAGCTGAACCTGCAAGCGCTGCTGGTTGCCGCCAACAATCAGTTGGCCGGCAAGGGCGTGCAGGCCGATGCACATGAACTCTACGACTTCATCCTCGACCGCCTGCGCGGCTACTTCGCCGATCGCGGCGTGCCGGTCGCGCACTTCACGGCGGTGGCCGAAGGCAAGCCCGCCTCGCTGGCCGACTTCGCCCGCCGTGTGGATGCGATCGGTGTCTTCGCGCAATTGCCGGAAGCCGGCGCACTGGCCGCCGCCAACAAACGCATCGGCAATATCCTGAAAAAAGCCGACATCGCGATTCCGCAGATGGAAGACGCGGCGCTGCTCAAGGAACCGGCCGAACTGGCGCTGGCCGAAGCGGTGGAGGCCGCCTACGCCGATACCGGCTTGGCGCTGGCGCAGGGCGACTACGTGACGGTGCTGACCCGGCTGGCGCAGCTGCGCGCCCCGGTGGATGCGTTCTTCGATGCGGTGATGGTCAATGCCGAAGACCCCGCCATCCGCGCCAATCGTTTGGCCCTGCTGCAGCGCCTCGCGGCACGCTTGGGCAGCGTGGCGGCGATCGAGCACTTGTCGGTGTGAGTGACCGGCTGTCCGCTTTCACCGCCAGACCTCGATAACTGTGTTGAAGCCGGCACTGGGTCGGCAACGAGGATGGCGTGATGAACGTGGGCGCAAACGTGTGGCGGGCACGCACAAGCGTGTTCGGGCTGATTCTGACGGTTGCAGGGCTATGCTCTGGCGGGGTGATGGCGCAAACCAGTGCCGGAGCCATTGCGGACGGGCGCGGGCGGGTGGTGGCGTTGGCGGCAGGCAGCGACGCAACGTGCGCACTGAATGAACGGGCTGGGGCGCAGTGCTGGGGCAATAATTGGTTTGGAACCCTGCCCCCCCCACGGGGGAACTTCACTGCCGTGACGATGGGTGAGAACTTCGGCTGCGGCCTGCATTCTGATGGCAGCGTCGAATGCTGGGGTGGAAGCAGCAGCGTGCAAGCGGTTCCCGCAGGCGCAACATTCACCACCATTGCGGCCGGCGGCGACCATGCCTGCGGCTTGCGCTCCAATGGCACCGTGCTGTGCTGGGGAAGCAATAGCCATGGCGAAGCAACGCCACCAAACAAGGCTGCATTTGCCGCAGTGACGGCCGGCTGGGCACACTCATGCGCATTGACTGCAGCGGGCGTTGCGACTTGCTGGGGTGACAATTTGGCAGGCAGTCTCGACGTTCCCGCCAATGAACGGTTTACCGCAATTACATCGGGCTACTATCACAATTGCGGCCTGCGCGCGAACGGCACGGCGCTTTGCTGGGGTAATAATCAGAACAACAATTTGCCTTCCGGCCAGGTCTATACGGCGTTGGCAGCCGGCGTGAACTTCACCTGTGGGTTGACGCTCAACGGACGCATCGTGTGTGGCGGCGATAACACCTTCGGCCAGGCTTCACCGCCGATCAGCAGGGTAAACACCTATGTTGCGCTCACCGCAGGTTATTACCATGCGTGCGCACTGACCGCCGGTGGTCGCGTTGTGTGCTGGGGCAGGAACGACAAGGGCCAGGCGACTGCCCCGAAGGGAGTCTTCGGGATGGGAACCGTTGCCGCCGGTGCCACGCATGCCTGTGATCTGGGTGCCGATGGCAGCCTGGTGTGCTCGGGCTCCAACAGCTCCGGTGAAGCAACGCCACCGGCCGGTAGCTATGCCGATGTTGGCGCCGGCGGTGGCTACAGCTGTGCACGCTCGGCGGCCGGTGCGCTGTCATGCTGGGGGTTCAATGACAGCAACCGCGCTAGCCCGCCCACTGGTCAATATGCCGACATGCGGGTGGGAAGTTTGGGTGGCTGTGCGCTGAGCGGGAACGGAGGATTCGGCTGCTGGGGCTGGAACAATAGCGGACAAAACATGCCTGCGATTCTGCCCATCGGCATCGGTGCCTACTACCGCCAGCTCGGCCGTGGCAGCTTCCACGGCTGCGGCATCGTCAATGACGGCAGCGCACGTTGCTGGGGCAACAACGGCAGCGGCGCCCTCAATGTTCCGGGGAGTGGCTGGCTGGCGATTGGCGAGGGCAGCCAGTTCAGCTGCGGCCTGCGCTCCACTGGCAGCGTGGTTTGCTGGGGTGGGCCCATGACCACAACGCCGGTACCCACCGGTTACTTCAAGGCGTTGGCAACCGGCGAGGATCATGCCTGTGCGATTCGCGACAACGGCGAGCTGGCCTGCTGGGGCGACAACTCCCACGGCCAGGCGTCACCTCCGGCAGGGCGCTTTGTACATGTCAGCGCGTCGTACTACCAAAGCTGTGCGGTGCGTGACGATGGCACCCGCACTTGCTGGGGCACCCCCTGATTTTGCATTGTTCCAGGCACTGTTCAATGACGGGGCTTCGGCCCCGTCTGTGTCTGCATCAGGCGTCGATATTGGCTTGGCTGGCGTCCGCCAATGCGGGCTGTTCGCCAGTCGTTCGCCCTGTATCCGGGCTGATTTTTTCGATGGTGTGGCGTAATTCGCGGCCCAGCACCACGCGCGCATCCTTGGCCCAGGCGTTGAGACGCTCATCGAACATCAACTTGCTGCTGTCGGGGTTTGGCCACACCAGTTTCAGCTCACGCAGTTGCTGGATGAAGCTGCGGAACAGCGCTTTATCGAAGAACTCGGGTGCAGCCGGCGCGTACAGCAGCGATAGCCGTTGTGCGGCAAGTTGACACATGCTTTCCAGCTCGCCAGCACCCAGTACGCCGGGGCCGTTTTTCACCAGCACGCTGATGGCGATGTAATAGCGCTCGAACGCTTGCTGCAAGGTGTGGCCGAGCGCGCGCAGGCGGAACACTTCGTCACTTTGACCGGCATTGCGCTGCAAGATGCCGCCATCGTCCTCGCTGACTTGCTCCAGCAGGCCTTCGTGAATGAACACCTCGATGGTGCGGTCGATGCGCTGTGCAAAGGTGTCGGCATCCCACGGCAAAAACAGCTCGGCCTGCAAGAACGGATACAGGCTGCGTCCGATTTGCTGCAATTGCCGCCGTCCCATACGCCGGTTGTTCTGGAAGCACACCGCAATCCACGACGAGGCGGTGAACAGGTGCAGCACATTGTTGCGGAAATACGACAACAGCACCGCTTGGTCGCCTTCCACACCCAACACATCGCCCAGTGGGTGTTGGGTGCGGGTAATCAGACCAATTTCTTCGCCATGCGCAATGATTTGCTGCGGGGTGTGCGGCGTTACCGTGACCCATTCGGAATACGCCACGTCCGCCAACAAGGTTTTCGACAGCGCGATCTGCGCCAGCAGGTCGGCTTCGCCCATCGCGTGCTTGGGCGTGGACAACAGTGCCAATGCCAGCAGATTGATTGGGTTGACGTCGGCGGCACGATTGACATTGACCTGAATCTTCTGCGCCAGCGCATCCACTACGCGCGCAAACCATGCCGGCTTTGCGTCATCGGCGACTGGCTGGCCATCCCAGTCAGGTGCGTGTTGCGCGAGGACATCCGCCAATTGGATGCGCTCGCCAAAGTTCACTACCACTTGCCCGTAATTGCTGCGCAGCACTTTGGGAATGCCGGTGATCAGCTGCCAAATCGATTCTTTTTCTTTCGGCTTGCCGGATAATTCATCCAGATAGCTGCGGCCTTCCATCAGTTTTTCATAGCCGATATACACCGGCTGAAACAGCATCGGCCGGGTCGGCTGGCGCAGATAGGCGCGCACCGTCATCGCCAGTGAGCCGCCCTTGGGTTGCAACAGGCGGCCGGTGCGTGAACGCCCGCCCTCGATGAAATACTCGATGGAATAACCACCGGCCACCAACTGCGCCATGTATTCGCGGAACACCGCAGAATACAGCGCGTTACCCTTGAAACTGCGTCGCGCAAAGAACGCACCGCTGCGGCGCAGGATGCTGCCGACCACCGGCAAATTGAGATTGATGCCGGCAAAAATATGCGGCGGCACCACGCCGTGGGAATACAACAAATAACTCAGCAGCAAGTAATCCATGTGGCTGCGGTGGCTGGGCACGTATACCACTTCGTGGCCCGGTGCTTCCTGCTTGAATTTATCCAGGTGATGCACCAGCACGCCGCGATAGATGCGGTTCCACACCGGCGTCAGCAAAAAGCTGACCGAGCGCACCACGGTGTTGGAATAGTCGGCGGCGATTTCCCAGAAATAGGCATTGGCTTTCTTCCAGGCCTCCTCCGGCTTGCTGTTGTCGCGGCGCGCCTGATCGGCAATGGCGTCCTTCACCAGCGGTGCCGATAACACTTGCTCGGACAACATGCGGCGGGTGGACAAATCCGGACCAATCACCACTTCACGCACACGCCGGAAATGGGTACGCAGGACACGCGACACCTTGCGTACGGCACGTTCGGGCGGCAGCTCTTCGGCCAGCGATTCGCGAATCGACATCGGTGTCGCAAACTGCACCAAGGTATCGCGCCCATTGAGCAAGATCGCCAGCAAGCGGCGGAAGCGCCCCACCAAGGTCCAGTTTTCCGAGAACAGCACCGAGAACCAGCCGCTGCTGCGTTTGGGGGCTTGCCCCACGAAGATCGATACCGGCACCAGTTGCACGTCCAATGCCGGCTTGTCTCGGTGCGCCTGCAGCAAGCGTGCCAGCGAGCCTGAATGGGTCTTGTGCTCGGCCCCGGGCAACAGGCCCAACGCATTGGCATGCCGGCGCGACAGGGCAACATAGGCACGCTTGCGGCCCAGCGGATCACCGCTGATCGGTTGCAACGGCAGCGGCAGCCCGGCCTCGCGGCAGGCACGCTGCAAGATCAGTGCGTTGGACAGGCCATAGTCTTCCAGCACATAGCAGATCGGGCGTTGATCCTCATGGCCACGTACCGAGTCTGCCGCAATATCCAACTGCAGCCACGGATCCAGCACCGCGCCCAGCCCCCGTGCCCACCACGGCACGCGTACCTTGCTGGTGCGCAGTGGTGGCGCAGGCAGCGTTGGCGAGGCCTCCGTTATTGCTGCAGGCTTGGCGGTTGCGGTGTCGTCGGTTACCGGCGCGGCCGTAGCGGGCGGGGCTTTCGCAGTCAGAAATTCAGGCAGCGGTAACGGCGCCGCATCCCGCGGCAGGGTGCCCTCCGGTACAGCCGCATCGGCCACAGACGCAGGGTCGTTGGTATTGGGCGGGTCAAACAGGTTGGCCTGCGGAGGGGGCTGACGATTTGGCATCCCCCGCATTATGGCCGAGAGGCGCATCCAAGGGGCGGCTATGGGAGGTCGCGGCAGGGCGCGTTTGTGCGGAGGAGATCACGTTTCAAGGCAGACAAAAAGGGCCACCCCGAAGGGCGGCCCTGGTCTTGCGGCCTTGCAATGCCGGATCAGAACTTCTGGGTGTACTTGACGTACCAGAAGCGCCCGATGTCAAAGCCGCCGTAGTAGTTCACGTTGGCGCTGGGCTGGGTGTACAGGGTCGGCCCGATCTTGTTGAACGCATTGTTGGCGCCCACCGAGACGTTGGCATCCCACGGCAACTTGACCCGGAATTGCAGGTCATTGAACACCGTGGCGCCATGCACATTGCGCCGACGGATGGCGCTGGCCGGCGTGGTGGTGCCGGTTACGAAACCACCGGTGGGTGCGTATTGAATCTGGTTGCATTCCAGATTCGGATCGTTCAGGCCGGGGACGAAGTAGGTGCAGCCTTCCGCCATCGACGAGTAATAACGCACCATCCAGCTGGCACCGAAGATCCCGCGTTCCCAGCTCAGGTTGGCATTCGAACGGATGCGGAACGTGCTGGTCACCCCCACCGAGGACACCGGATAACGCGGGTCGTTGGTGGAGATCAGGATGTCCTTCGAGGTGTAGGTGCTGTTCGAGGTCACCCGGAAGTCACCCACGGCCGCCCAGCTCCAGCGGTAGCTGATGTCGAAGTCGAAGCCTTCCACCAGACGATAGCCCGCATTGCGGCTACCGTAGGTCACGCGCGGGGTGCCATCGGCAGCGCGGGTGAACAGAGCAGCATTGCAACGCGATGCGATCCCCTGCACATAGCAGTCGTTGAGGATCAAGTCCGGGCTGTCGGCCACGATGGTGTTTTCGATACGAATCTTCCACCAATCCAACGCCATGTTCAGGTTTTCAACCCACGGCGGACTCCATACCGCGCCCAAGGTTTTGGTCTTGGACGTTTCCGGTTGCAGCAATGGGTTGGAGCCGCTCACGAACGCAATGGGGGTCTGCGTGTTGGGCGAGCCTGCCAGACCAGTCTGACTGCGCTGACGGTAGGTGGCGGCCAGCGCACCCAACGCACCATTGCCACCGACACCATTGGTGCAGTTGCCACGGGTGGTGGCATTCTGCGCCGAGCTGCCAAACAGGGTGTCGCAGGGATCGGTGAAGAACGAGAACGTTTCCGAGCTGCCGCCGTACAAGTCAGCGATGGTTGGTGCGCGGAAGCCCTCGGCCACGGTACCGCGCAACATCAGCTGATCCAACGGCTTCCAGACAAAGCCCAGCTTGCTGTTGGTGGTATTGCCGAAGGTGTTGTACTTGGAGTAGCGCGACGCCAGGTTCAGCGTCAGCTCCTTCGCCATGACCACATCCTTGAGCAAGGGTGCGGAGAGCTCGGCGTAGAACTCCTTGACGTTGTAACCGCCACGGGTGGGGCCAGACGACAGATTGGTGGAGCCGCCGGTCACTGCAAGGGCATCCGGCACGAATTTGCCGGATTCATTGCGATATTCGGCACCCACCGCAAATCCGAGCTCGCCCGCTGGCAGGCTGAACAAGGAGCCAGCCAAGTTCACGGCCCATACCTTGGTGGTGGTCTCGCCAGTGGCATGTTCTTCTTGGAACAAGTAGTTCTGCAAGGCTTGGTTGCCAGACAGCGCGCCCGCACCGGTGACGCCATAGGCCAGGAAGGGATTCCAGACTTGGCAGCCAGCGACCACATTACCCGGCGTGCCGCATACCACATTGCCGCTGGCATCCTTGAACGAGGCGCCCACCGCATTGCGCACATTGGCCAGATTCAAATTGCCATAGGTGTTTTGCAGCAATTTGTTGCTGTTGTGCATATAGCTGACATCCCAATCCCACGGCATGCCATTGAAGCCTTCGAAGCTGCCTTCCAGCGATGCCGAGAAGCGGTAGGTGGTCAGATCAGAGCCGGAGATCCGCGGCACTTCCCACGTCCGCCGCCACCAGTTGCTGATGGTGGCCCCGGTCGGGTTGAAGTAGCTCTGTGCCGACATCGGTGTATTGAACGAAGCGGCCTGCATCGGGTAACCGGCCACGGTGCGGTTGGACACGCGATTGCTGTACAACACGCCCACCTTGGCGGTGATGGCGTCAGTCAGCTTCAGGTTGCCATCGATATTGAGCGACTTCGACTCCAGCGGTGTGCGCAGGTCGGTTTGCTCCAGGGTATTGGTCTTGTCCGCAATGCTGCCTGGGGTACAACCGGTGCTGGTGGTTGCCCCTGCACAGGTGCCGGTGGCCACATTTTGGCGTATGTAATCGGCCGGGTTACGTGGGTCGCCGCCGGCTTTGAGGATGACGCGAGTCCCGGCAGGAATGCCCGGGATCGGCGTGGACGCGGTGGTGACAAAGCCGCCATAGGCACCCACCGTGGTCCAGTTATCGGTCGGATGCAGCGGGCCGCGCGGGTCTTGGGTGAACCAGCGGTCGGTTGCGCCCACGCCATCTTCCTTGCGGTATTCGCCAGAGACCACAATCGAGCCACGGTCATTGCCCATGCCCCACACCACGTCGCCCTTCTTGATCGCACCGTCGCCCTCGCCGTACTGGCCGTAGTAAACGCTGGCGATGGCGCCATTGAAATTCTGGCGGGTAATCACGTTGATCACACCGGCGATGGCATCCGAGCCGTAGATTGCCGACGCCCCATCCTTGAGTACTTCGATACGCTCCACTGCCGACGCCGGGATGGTGGAGATGTCTGCCAAGCCGCCAGTGGTGACACCAAGGCGGCGACCATTGAGGAGCACCAAGGTGCGCGCGGCACCGATATTGCGCAGGCTGATGAAAGTACCGCCGGCCGCCTCGCCAGCGGACAGCGGCGAAGCGCGCGAAATTGGCGGAGCACCCGTGGCGGTGATGTTTTGCAGGATGTCGGCGACCGATTGGAAGCCCTGCTTCTCGATGTCGTCGCGGGTGATGAAGGTTACCGGCTGGCTGGTTTCCACATCGACCTGGCGAATGCGCGAACCGGTCACCACCAAGGTATCCAAGGTCTTGGCCTTGCTGTCCTTGTCGCTGGTTGTGGGCGCGTTCTGCGCTTGCGCTGCGCCGATTCCGCTGCCAATGATCAGTGCGAAGACGACTGCGTCGCGCAGCCGGTTGGTTTTGAATTGCATGGTTCTGGACTCCCCTCAAGAGTGTTGTGCTGCGTTGCTGACGTTGGGCAACATGGGGGAGGCTAGCATATGTTACAGAAATGTAATGATTGTTTTCACGCAATCGTTACAAAGTGTGTGCTAAAGCGCGCCAGCAGTCCGCCCGACAGAGGTTTCCGCCCGCGCCACAAAATCCCGTAGGTACCAGTGTCCATCAAGGCGGACTACCGGTACGACGGCGTCGATGGGGCGCCCGGCCAGGGTGTACTGCAAGCGCAGCTGGGCCTGATCGCCGGTTTGCTGCGTCAGGCTCACATGCAGGCCGCGCAAGCTGGCGTCGATATCCAGCCCGTACTGCTGGTGCAACTGCGCCAGCAAGGTGGCGAGAAAGGGTGACAGCCGGTTCAGGCTTTGGGTCATGCCGAGGGTGGCAAATGCCTGGTTACCGGCCTTGCCGTCGATGCCGCTGCGTACGGCGGCGGCCGAGAGTACGGAAAAAAAGCGCTGGGCGCGTTTGGGGTCTGCCAGCGGTGCTTGCAGCGCCCATGTGCCGATCGCAGCAATGGCTTGGTGGCTATGGTCGTGCTCGGCCTGGCTGCTATCGGGATCGGTTTGCACGTACTGACCACCGAACACCATCAAGGTGCGGATGGCTTGGTCGATATCGGCATCGGCCCCGGCAAATTGGCTGCGAAAGGTCACCATCAGTGCCTTGTCGGCATTGGGGACTTGTAGCGCAGCCAGCATGCGCGGGATACGGGCATCCAGCGGCAATTCATCCAATGGCCAGCGGCTGCGACCGGTGCGCCAGGCCAGCTCCAACTCGGCATGCAGTGCCGGCGGCACCGCCAGCCGCGCAAACCCTGCGCCATCGCGGGCCAACAGGCGGTCACGCAACACATAGACCGCATCCACGGGACGCAAGGCCGCGACCTCGCTGTTGGCAATACCTGCAACAGGGCGCTGGCCACCGCCACCTTCGGGCTGGCAAGCCACCAGGCACGCCACCAATGCAATCCCGCACAGGTGTGCAGCAGTGAAGTACCAGGAACGTGCGGAATCGAGTGGCATCCGGGGAGTGTCAGGGCCAGCGCGCTATGACGCAAGCGCAAGCCAGGTGCAACCTGGACAAAGGACTGGACAAAGAAAAGGAGACACCGGCGATCGCGCAGGGTCTCCTCAAGCGCCGGCAGGGCCGGGATGGATACGGATGTAGCAGCACTCCGGCGTGCACCGGAATGGCATTAGCCTACTTTGGATAAAACATTAAATCAATACATCACGTAATGATTTTAAGTCATTGTTTTTATTTGGAAAAATCAAGTGCTTCATGCTTGAGGTTGCGACGCTCGCCTGCTGGCAATCCCCAGGCGTTGTTGAACAACGCCGGCTCCCAGCTGCCATAGCTCGGATTGGGCAGCATGAACCAGCGTTCACCAAACCAGTTGGTGTAACGGCTCACCAATTCGGCACGGGCACTGGGCGTGTTGGCAATGACCTGCACGAAATCACCAAGCTGATCGCCAAACTGCATCAGCACGCGGTACTTCTGACCGGCCAGGCGTCGCCGACAGTCTTTTTCGCTGCCGTTTTGCTCGCAATCCTGGACGAATGTGCCCAGACCAAGGAACACATCATCGCTTTTCACTGGAAGACCGACAGCCTTCAAGTTGTCGATGGTGGCTTCTTTCAAATGAGTTGCGCGATTGGAGATGTACAAAACGGTGATGCCGCGCGCGTGGGCGGCCTTCGTGAAAGCAACGACACCCGGCACTGCCTTGGCTTTTTTCTCCGCCACCCAAAGATCCCACGTCACATCGCTGTAATCCTGGCCGTCCTGAATCAGGCGCGCCTGATAAGGCGAGTTGTCCAGCACGGTCTCATCCACATCCATCACCACTGCAGGTGGCAGGCCGGTACTCGCGTTACTGCGCTCATCGGCTACCAGCGCGTCCCAGCGCCTGTCCTTGAGCGCTATGTCTAGCCGGTCGGCAGCCGCACGATAAATGGTTTCGGTGACGGCGCCATATTCCGCGGAACGCTGCATCCACAGCACTGCATTGAGGTTGTCGTGGGGCGCAGTTGCGTTGCTTGTGGCACTCGCTACTGGTGCCTCTGTGGCGGATACAGGGGCCACCGTTGCGGCCAACGGCGCTGTAGTTTTACAGGCCGACAATGCCAGTGAAGCAGCGAACAGGGTCAGGGTGAAAACACGGCGCATGGCAGGGCTCAGGGGCAGCGGGCTGCCAGTTTACTCGTCACACATGAAAGTGTTGCTTCAGTCCGCCAGCATGGCGCGGATATTGGCCAGGCTGGTGCTGCGGCGCTCGGCTTTTTGCGCGGCATCAGCCACCGGGTCGGCACCGTCGCGCTGGAGTTCATCGGCAGGGAGTTCGTCGAGAAAACGACTGGGTTGCAAGCGCAGTTTGTCGCCCCAGCGCTGCGCTTCTTTCGCGTGCGACAGCCATAGGCGTTCTTTGGCGCGGGTGATGCCGACGTAGAACAAGCGGCGTTCTTCATCGAGGCGGCCTTCGTCCAGGCTCGCTTCGTGCGGCAGGTTACCGTCTTCCACACCGACGATGAACACAAAGCGGAACTCCAGCCCCTTCGAGGCATGCATCGACATCAGCCGCACCTGATTTCCGACATCGCCTTTGTCTGCATGCGAGAGCAGCGCCAGCGCGGCGGCCAGCTCGCCGGGGCCGGACGTTTTCGGGCCATCAAACCAGTCGGCCAATTCATCCAGATTGCGCCGGCGCAGCTTGAACTGGGCTTCGTCTTTGCAACTGGCCTGCAGCGCAGCCAGCAGACCGGAGCGTTCATTGAGCTTGCGCACCAATTCCGTCGGCGGCAACGTGCGTGCATCGTTGCGCAGCCCGTGCAGGAGGCTGGCAAAACCTTGCAGCGCATTGGCGGCGCGGGCCGGCAATTGTTTGGCCAAGGTAATCGATTCGGCGGCGCGTGCCAGCGGCACGTGCGCGTGCGCGGCCAGTTCACCCAGCTTGGCCAAGGTGCCCGCACCCACGCCGCGATTGGGCGACTGCACTGCGCGCAAAAACGCGGCGTCATCGTCTGGGTTGGCCAGTAGGCGCAGCCACGCCAACGCGTCCTTGACTTCGCCGCGGTCCAAAAACGCGGTGCCGCCACTGAGGTGATACGGAATGCGCAGCAGTTGCAGGGCTTTTTCCAGTGCGCGGCTTTGGTGGTTGCCGCGAAACAAAATGCAAATCTCACCCCACGGTGGCGGCGCGTCTGGTGCGGTGTGTTTTTGTGCGATGAACTGGATTTCCGCAGCCACTTTGTCGGCCTCGTGCGCGGCGTCGCGGCACTCCCATACGCGGATGCGTTCGCCATCGGCGGCATCGCTCCACAGCGTTTTCGGGTGCTCGTGCGGGTTGTTGGCAATCAGTGCATTGGCGGCGCGCAACACGCGGTTGGAGCAGCGGTAGTTTTGTTCCAGCTTGACGATTTTGAGCGCCGGGTAATCCGTACCCAGCGAAAGCAGATTATCCGGATTGGCCCCGCGCCAGGCGTAAATGCTCTGGTCGTCGTCGCCCACGCAGGTGAACTGGCCTGCGTCACCAGCAATGGCTTTGAGCAGGCGATATTGCGCATCGTTGGTGTCTTGGCATTCGTCCACCAGCAGATAGCCGATGCGCTCGCGCCAGGCCATGCGGGCCTCGTCATCGGTTTCCAGCAACTGCACCGGCAGTCGAATCAGGTCATCAAAATCCACCGCATTGAATGCCGATAAGCGCTGCTGGTAGCGCGCATACAGCGCGGCGGCTTCGCGCTCACGCGTGCTGCGCGCCGCCTCTGCCGCTTGTGCCGGCGACAACCCGGCATTCTTGGCGCGGCTGATGAGGTGTTTGGCAGCATCGATCACATCGGGTTTGCTGCCGGGTGGCAGCAAATCTTTCAGCTGCGCGCTGGAATCATCGGCATCAAAAATGGAAAACCCGCGGCGCAGGCCCAGCTTGGCGTGGTCAATCTGCACAATCTTCAGGCCCAGCGCGTGAAAGGTCGACACCGTGAGGTCCTGCGCGGCATCGCCTTTGATGCGCTTGCCCACGCGCTCGCGCATTTCGCGTGCGGATTTGTTGGTGAAGGTGATTGCGGCGATGCGCTTGGCCGGGTAGCGGCCGGACTGGATCAGATGCGCAACCTTTTCGATGATGACCCGGGTCTTGCCACTGCCGGCACCGGCCAGCACCAGCAGGGGGCCCTCGGTGTGCAGGACTGCTTGCCGCTGGGGGGGATTGAGACCGTGCAGGTTGGGTGCTGACATTTCGCCATTTTCAGTGCTGGCGGGCGTTCTGCCCAGCCTTGTTCACCGTTAAAATCCGTGCATGGCCAAGCTTTATTTCTATTATTCCGCGATGAATGCGGGCAAGACCACCACGTTGCTGCAAAGCGCGCACAACTACCGCGAGCGCGGCATGCGGGTGGCGATTTTGACCCCGCGCCTGGATGACCGCGCCGGGGCTGGCACGGTGGCCTCCCGTATCGGGCTGCGTGCGCAGGGGTTGGCGTTTTCACGCGATGCTGATTTGCAGCAGGTGGTGGAAGACGACATCCGCGACAACGGGCCATTGCATTGCGTGCTGGTGGATGAGGCGCAATTTTTGAGCAAATCGCAGGTCTGGCAACTCAGTGAAGTGGTGGATGCGCTGCGCATTCCGGTGCTGTGCTACGGCTTGCGCACGGATTTTCGCGGCGAGCTATTTGAGGGCAGCCAGTATTTGCTGGCGTGGGCCGATGAGTTTTCCGAAATCAAGACGATTTGCCATAGCGGCAAGAAAGCCATCATGAATGTACGCATTGATGCGCAGGGGCGCGCCGTACAGGACGGGCCGCAGGTGGAAATTGGAGGCAACGAGCGCTATGTGTCGGTGTCGCGTGCCGAGTTCAAGAAGGTGATGCGTGGCGAGGGGCTGATCGAGCCGTTGCAGGTGCCGTTGCCGCTTTGACCGGCTTGCCGCAGGTGTTTCGAATCGCCTGGATTTCACGCGGCACCGCGCCGCCTTCGGGGACAGCCAACTGCATATCGGCCAATACCGCATCCAGGGTGACGCGCGACAACTGTGGTTGCTGCTGGCAGCGCAGTTGCGCCGCATATGCACGTGCCAGCCAGACCGCTTTTCGCTGCTCCAACCCATTGCTGTGCAGTTGTCCTAACCGATCGAGTTGCTCGAGCGCATTTGGCTGGCCCTGGCTGGCCAAAAGACGTGCCAGTGAAACCTCGGCACGCCGGGTGTGTGAATGCTCGGGGCCATATCCCGCGCGGGTCAGCTGCACAGCTGTTTCCAATACGCTACGCGCGAGCACGGTTTGCCCGAGTGCTACCTGGATTTCACCAGTCAAACGGTCACTATCGCCCACCAATTCGTGGTTGGCACCGAATTGGCGCGCCCGCAGGTTTGCTGACTCGTGCGCGGCTGCCAACGCATCACGATCATGGCCGGCATCGTGCTGGATCATCGCCAGATTGAACAAGCCGGCGGCAATCAATCCGTCATTGCCGGATTTGCGCCAGGCATCCACCGCCTGTTGCTGAAAACGCATCGCGCGCGCAAGGTCGCCGCGTTCCCACGCCACGATTGCCAGGCTGTTGTAAGCGCGCGCCATATCCGGATGGTTGACGTCCAGGCGCGTAGTCATCCACGCAGTGGTATCAAGGAAGATGGTTTCGGCTTCATTGAAGCGGCCCAAGTCCACATACAGCGCCGCCAGTTGGCGGTTGGCATCAATCGCGGTGCGATGGTTGGGGCCGTGCAGTTCTTGCGCCAATTTCAGGGATTGCTTGCAGTCGCGCACGGCATCATCTACGGCATCCATGTTGCGCTCCAGCGAGCACATCGAGCGCAGCATATCGATTGCTTCAGGATGGTGATCACCGGCTTTTTGGCGTAGCCGCATCAAGCCGCTGGCAATGGTGTGCAGGGCTTCAGCGGGGCTGCCACCATCGGCTTGCAATGTGGCCAAATCGAGTGTGGTTTCGGCCAGCCCAGTCTCGTCGTTCTGCTTGCGCCGCAGATCCAGTGCGCGCATGAACAAGCGTTTGGCGGCATCGGTCTGGCCCACTTCGCGAAGACAACGCCCCAGTTGCGTGTAATACGCGGAGACTTGTTGTGACAGGCGCGATTGCTCGGTATCCACCTGCAGCTCCAGCCGCTGCATTTGCGCTACGCACAGGCCAGGATTGCCCAATTGGCGTTGCACGTTGCCACGCAGCGTGACTGCTTCCATGCGCAGACTGAACGGCGCATCCGGTAATTGCGCCAGTAGATTGGCTTGGCGCTGCAACAACGCATCGGCTTCGCGATAGTCGCCCAAGCTCAAACGCAATTGCGCCACCACGCCATACAGCTCCGCACGCGCCTGCGGCTGCCGCGCCAAGCTGTGTTCGCCACGCAAAATACCCATATCCAGCAAGCTGCGCAGGTCGATTGGGGTGTTGGGTGAACTGCCCGCGTCCTGGAATAATTCGGCAATAAAACGCTGCATGGCTTGCGCGCGCGAGGCTTCATGCAAAGCGCGTTGCGCCTGCCATGCCACGACCCCCAGCGCGGTCATCAGCACCAATAAAATGGTGGTGCCCGCCGCCATTGACCAGCGATGCCGTTGCACGTATTTGCGAACGCGATAACCCATGCTTTCACCGCGCGCCAGTACCGGCCGGCCGCGCAGGAAGCTGAGCAAGTCTTGCGACAATGCCTCGGCCGAGACGTAGCGTTGGTTCGGGCGTTTGGCCAACGCCTTGAGGATGATGTTATCGAGATCACCCAGCAGCACTTTGGCCAGGCGACGTGGCGTATAGGGCCGCACCAGCAGGGGATCGGCCAGTTGCGCGGCCTGCGATGGTTTCAGCGGTGCGCCGTCGAGGATGGCTTCTTCCCACTCGGCATCGGTCTGGCGCTTGAGCCGGTATGGCTTGCTGCCGGTCAACAACTCGTACAACACCACCCCGAGCGAATAGACATCGGTCATGGTGGTGACCGGCTCGCCTCGAATCTGTTCGGGGGCGGCGTAGTGCAAGGTGAAGGCACGCACGCCGGTGCGGGTTTGTTCTACCGGCAGCGGATCCACGTCGAGCAGTTTGGCAATACCGAAATCGAGCAGCCGCACATGCCCATCGGGAGTGACCAGAATATTGGAGGGCTTGAGGTCGCGATGCACGATCAAGTTGGCATGCGCATGGCTGACCGCATCGCAAATTTGGCGAAATAGATCCAGCCGCGCGGCGATGTCGAGCTGACGCGCCTGGCACCAACTGGTGATCGACTCGCCATCCACGTACTCCAGCGCCAGATACGGTTGCCCGCCTTGATCAACGCCGGCATCCAACAGGCGTGCGATGAACGGGTGCGCAAACCGCGCCAGTATTTCACGCTCGCGGTCAAAGCGCTGGCGCAGGCTGGAATCGACCAGGCCGGAGCGCAACAACTTCAGCGCCACTTTGCGCTCGTACAGGCCATCGGCACGTGCAGCCAACCATACCTGGCCCATGCCGCCTTCGCCCAGCACGCGCTCAAGCCGGTACGGGCCAAAGCGCGCACCGGGCACCACGCCGGCCGGTAGTTGCATCACCGGCGTGTTCAGGAATTCGGCATCGTCGGCTTCAAGCAGCAACAGACGTTCAAGTTCGGCGGCCAGTTGCGGGTCTTCGCAGCGCAGCACTTGCAGGTGCTCGGCGCGTTGGTCGGCAGGCAGCTCCAGCAGGGCATCCAGCAGTGGCGACAGGCGTTGCCAGCGCGCGAGATCCATGCCGGCAACCGCCTCCCTGACCTTGCGGTCAGGCCGACGGGGTCTCCTGCAACGAGGCCAGCAGGAACATCCGCGCTTTCTGCCAGTCGCGGCGCACGCTGCGCTCGGAACGCTGCATCAATGCTGCGATCTCCAACTCCGACAGGCCGGCGAAATAGCGCAGCTCCACCACCTGGGTCAGGCGT
>Ga0208401_100122_pt1 | contig 61999 bp, 55 predicted proteins | sample LakWasM112_LOW13_2_FD_183928 | JGI IMG/M metagenome (GOLD analysis project Ga0208401, IMG submission 183928) | Freshwater sediment methanotrophic microbial communities from Lake Washington under simulated oxygen tension - Sediment Metagenome... | ecosystem: Environmental > Aquatic > Freshwater >...
GCATGGTTAAAAGACGCCCTGGAAAAGCTTCCTACCTGGCCCAATCGCCGCATCGACGAACTGCTGCCTTTCGGCGACCTGGATTAAAGCATATCGGTAACGGACTGATGATGTGTACCGGTTGGACGCTTACATTCTTAGACGTTATTTTGATCGAAAACTTACATATAAAAATCCTTATGTAAGGATGATGGCGTTTATCTTACATATAAAAAACCTTATGTAAGGCAGTTTACGTTTTATACAATAAATAAATCAAAATAGCGGGCAAACACATACAATCGGTTACGTTCATAGCCGGTCGTTTCGACCAGAATGCCCATTTCCTCCAATTGTCTCACCAAGCCGTTTGCGGACTGATGCGAGATAGCCAATATCTCAGCCGCCTCGCTGACTGTCAGCATGGGCCTTTGATACAAATGCATCAGCAGCTTTTTGGCGTTTTCCGCGCGTTTGCCCAAGCCCAGAATCCGGTGTTCCACATCCTGACGCAAAGCCATGATAGCCATAAAGGTATCTTTGCTTTTAGTCGCTGTTTCCACCACGGCAGTTAAAAAGAACTTCAGCCAGTGCAGCAAATTGTTAGAACTGCGCACGGCCGTTAAGGCATCGTAATAAGCGCCGCGATTACGCTCGAAAAAATCGGATAAATATAACGCCGGTTTGTGCAATAAGCCTCTTGAAACCAGATACAAGGTAATCAGCAATCGGCCAATCCGGCCATTACCGTCTAAAAACGGGTGGATGGTTTCAAATTGATAATGGCTGATCGCTATGCGGATCAAATCGGGGACTTGTATCTGTTCGTTATGCCAGAACTTTTCCAAATCGCTCATCAATTCACCCACTTCGTTGGGATGCGGCGGCACGAAAACAGCATTGTTCAGGTTAGAGCCGCCAATCCAGTTTTGCGAGCTGCGAAACTCTCCCGGCGCTTTATATTCGCCACGCACCCCGTCCATTAAAATGGCATGGGTTTGTTTCAGCAAACGATTCGATAACGGCAGGATTTTAAGCTCTTCTATCGCGACATTGATTGCCTGAACATAATTTTGCACTTCTTGCCAATCGTCGCGTTTTTCCGGCGCGATTTGCTCTTTGCGCATAATCACTTCGTCCATTTGCGTTTGCGTGCCTTCAATGCGGCTGGAGGTATTCGCCTCCTTGGTGATGAGCATCTGAATGAAAAAATCCACGCGGCACCATCAACTACAGTGCATTGAGTTCGGCTAAAGGGCGGAAAACCTATTAAAAATCGTCGAAACACTTTCGACGATTTTTGCATAGCTGTTAGATTAATAGTTGACATCGAACATGGATTTTCAACTCTGATGTACTCAAATTCACATATTTCGAAGAAGCAAGCTCGCTCGATCCACTGTCCTTGCTGGCCAAAAATTTGGGTGTGTTTTGCCACTAATTGGGCTCGAAATACAAAACCAATCTGAAAGATCCTCGAATAATGATCGGACAATAGGAACATCTGGCTGACATTTTGGTACTTGCCCCCAATCGAGCTCGATCAGCGCATCTTTACCGCGCTTAGTCTCTTCGTAAGTTACCTGCCCACGTTCAGTTAAATGCTCAAGGTAGCGTTTTGGATGAAGTTCATTACGCCACCAAGGTTTATTTTGCTGCTGTTTTTGGGCGTTTTCAGCGTGGCAAATAGGTAGCCAAAGAGAGTCATTGCTCTCAAATTGCTCGACATCGGTAGGATGAACAAGACATGGATTTACACCGCTTTGAACGCCTGCCAATCCTAGAGCGGCGGTGTCGCCAAACAGATAGGCCTCTACCATTGGCTTGAACAGGTGAAAGGAGCATTTCTGCTGTAGCTCATTACGCAGACGATCTTCAGTTTTTGAGTTGTGATTCTTAAGCTGGATAACTTCGTTTACAGCAGCCCGAAAATGCTCGGCAATCACGGCCTCTTGATCCAAATTTCCAAGTTCGACATCGTCGATAACCATTACCAAATCCGCAGGCTGTCCTGTTTTCCCTATTATTGCTTCAGCAATCATGGCTTTTGCCAGTTCTATCATTGGTTTTGATGGAGAAGAGTTTGGCGGCAACGCTCGCAATCGATTACTTGTCGCACATGGAAGTGGCCCTCGAGGAACATCCCAAATCACTTGTTTACCATCCCGCTGATTAGGGAAAAACTTCTGGAGCGATTTGTGGAGCGCGGCTTTCTCCATATCGCCAGTAACGATGAGCTTAATCCGAACCATGTTTAGCCCTCGTCCTCATTACTCCCAATCTCGCCCTGCTCATAGAGGTCTCCCAATTTAAAGCCCTCCAACCATTCACTATCATAAAGTCGATCCAATCGACTTGGCATAAATTCACCAACATCAGGTTTCTTCATCACATAAATTTGTTCAGGATTTCCGGTTAACTCATCTAACAATACGGTCGAGTGCGTTGCCAGCAGCACGGTGAGATTATGCTCCCTTGCCCAACGAGTCGTTCGCCGTAAAAATGCGCGTAACGCATAAGGATGAAGACTATTTTCAGGCTCATCTATAGCGATTACGCTTTCACTCTCTGCACCGGCTATCTCGCAGAACAAAATGAGTAGCTGGAGAACACCGTTTGCCTCATCGGATAATGGGCTAGCTTCCTCCTTATTTGGCCGATAGATGTGGGCAACTAATGTGTTACCGGCTTCACTGAAATCCATAGTTTGGAAAGTATTAGGAAATGCAGCGGCCATGCCTTCAATTACAAAACGATAGCGATAATTATTGGCCCGCTCCTGATGCCAACGACGCAATAAGGCAAGCGTATTATTGCCTCTAGGGTTTAAATTACGATCTTCGTTAGAATCTGAACCCTTACGTAAAGTCCATAGATCAGGATCGTGATAAACGGAAATGTTTTGAAGGAACACTGCCATAACTCGAAGCGCCGGATCATGTACGCCCCGATCCATTAATGCCCGTAAACCCAATTGTTGACTAGGTTCGATCCGTTCGCCTGCATAAAAAAATTCTCCCAAACTATCTCGTGAGAAAATCACTTGGCCTCGTTCGGATAAATGTTCGTTATTCAGATAATCGACCGATCCTTCACGTTCGACGAGCTGAATACGCCAACTTACTTCGCCTATATCCAAACCAATTTCCACCGGCTCTTCTTCGTTAATCCCCCACGTTCTAAGATTGCTGCTACCGCCAAGAACTATGCGCACTGCCTCAGGTAAACCGCGCTGATAGGCCAAGCTCAATAGCTTTAATGTCAGCAATAAGGTTGTTTTGCCTGCGCCGTTTGCGCCAATCAACACTGTTACAGGAGGTTCTGGGCACCAGTTAACTTTTTGTAATGCACGTAAATTGCGGACATGAATCGAAAATCGCGGTGCTTGGGCTGGTCGCGAAACTTCTCTAAGCAACCAAATTAAATTGTCGGCTTCGGTGTGTTCATGTGCGGTGATTCTTTGCTGTTTGCGTAACCAAGTTTCCATATGCTCGATCACTTTGTTTTTGAATCCATTGCCGCGCCCCCATTCGTGGCGGCACATCTGCCATACTGGGTCATCCTTCAATTCGTTATAAATTTGCTCAGAGACTTGTTCAGCATAACGGCGTATCACTTCAAATTGGGCGTTTTGATATAGGTTTTTTCTTAGTCGAATATCATCCCGTATTTTTTCAAAAGAAGGATCTTGTTCCAATTCATTTAATTTTATAAAGATTGCATCCATCAAATTATCTAGCCACCGTGTCGCAGCCCGCGACGCTTCAGCTTCAACTGCTGCGTAGAGGTTCAATTTGGAATAGGCACCATTACGTCGGCAAGTTGCATAAATAACCGAGGCATAGCGGGTTTCAGCAATCGCTTGGTACAAACCTTTTAGGGGATCGCGCAGAGGCATGTCTACCGGTAAATGTTGGGACATGGTTGCTTTAAGTGCGTCATCAACTGATTTGCGAAGTTCTGGACGCGATTGAGAATCTGCGCTATCCAAAAATAGCAACGCACTTTCAATTTGTTCATTGAGGTATTTTTCAGTTTTCTGCCTAAGTTGATTAATGTGATGATCAATCACCGCTAGCAAAGAACTTCGATCATCATTCAATACATCAAAAGCGATAATTTGTGTTTTTTCAATCTTTTGTGTAAAACCTGCCCCTTCCAATATGTTGTAACATTCATCAATTTTCAGTTCCTGTCCAAATTCCCTACTGCCTCCTGCACCATTGGTTTGATCCGCATCACCTTGATCCAATATCACTAAGAGTGTTCGCGGAATGGCTTGGCGTAATTCAGCATCCCCTGTCATATAGCGCAGTAATGTGCGCATTGCGTCACCCGGTGCGTCCTTAAAAGTTGCGCATAAAACTAACAAGGCTCGTGGATCGCGCACAAATTTCAGTAAATCTTCACGGGATTCCACCACTCCATCTAAACCTCGGGTATCGATAAGCGTTAAATTTAGTTCCGATTGACTGCCGGGTAGCGGCTCTGGAACCACGACAGTCATTCTGCGGGGCAACATAGCGCTTGGTTCTGTTCCAAGGTTTATCGCTTCAAAGCGGCTTTTAAGCGCTTTTAGGTTCTCTAAAGAATGCTCACTCCACCACCATGTGGTTTTAGTCCGAGCGGCAAGATTAGCTCGCTCAAGTAAATGTTCGGAAAATGCGACCGATGAGCCGAATGAAGCAATTGCTTTGTCCAATGGGCGGATAGTACGGCGCTTTCTGAGCCCGCTATCCATATAGGTTTCCTGATACTCATTGTAATTGGTCATTCCGCGTATGGCCCGTTGAACTTCCTGGGCAGTAGGATCAACTTCATCAGCACCAAATTTTGATTCACTGGGTTGATGTCGCCGCCATTCATCCTCGGCATAAATTTCGATCTCTTTTTTCATATCACCTGCTGAAAAAGGCTCGATTATTAGACCAAGAGTTCCTTCGTCGTTTTCTTTGGGGGCGCGGATGCGAACTTCGCATATAGTCGTTCTGCCCCCCCCGATGGCTAGTACAGAATTATTCTTTAAGCTTGCTTTATCTTTGGGGCTGTCGCCGACAAGAAGATTGGCGGCAATACCGATCAGCGAAGATTTGCCTACCCCAACGCTGCCGATAAAAACGATGTCATGATTATGATCATCCAAAAAACTCTGATTTTTACCGATAACGTCAATCCATTGCTTAGCTGTGGTAGCTGTATCTTGTTGGTTTTCTGTGGACGATGTTACTAACCGATCAAGCTGATCAAGGATGTTTTGAGATGAATGTTGAGTCATAAGTATTCCAAGAAAGCCATAGGCAGGACAACGCAAAAACAGCGGAAAATTCTAAATCTGGGGATATGCTATCACGTCAGACTACAATTTTAATTAGGGATAATGTATGCAAACTCAAACGGCTGTCTGGTTTTGGGAGAACTCAGTCAATTAGCTTTTATAATGCTGGCCGTAAATTAAAGTGCAATAGTTTATGCTGCTATTGAGATGGCATTATGAAATGATCTCCCGCCTCCTCATTGGCTTGTTCATTGAAACACCTAGCCAAGTCCTCGAAGATGTAGCCCATCGCGATATTGGAAATGCATTCGAGATGAAAATAGACATTGGCGACAGCCCTGACGACTTCTTCTTTGAATTTGAATTTTTCCAAGATGCTGTGCGCCCGCGTGGAAAACCCGGATATGAAATACTTCAGGTTCGAATTGATATGATCGGGGTCGGTCAGGATGATTTTAAACGACAAACCGCTTTTGTTGAAAAAACTGAGCCTAGTTTTTTGAAAGACGATTTTTTCGATGCTTTCGTCGCCCATGCGCTTGTCGGCAGACTTACGTTTTGAGAGTTGGACATTTTACCGCTGCACTTTAACCCGATAATCGCCGCCAATCACCAGATATTCCGCTTCGCCGTGCAAGGCATGGTGCGGCAGCAGTTCGTTAAAAAAAACCAGCTTAACCATCGGCACTTCGACTTCCAGAATATACGCGCCGAACTCGCTGGCAATGCTGCGGCGGTCGGTAAAGGAAACGATATTATTGAAACGCACGATTTTATGGGTTTTATCCTGATCCAAAACCAGCCAATCATCGTCCAGTGAATTGACGCCGCGATAAAGGGTTTTATGCGTCGCGGCCGGAAACTGAAAACGTTCGATAACCCACTGACAATATTCGTAAAGAAGATCCAGTTGCATGTAAATGCAGTTGTTGTGATAACGGCTGTTCATCTTTTCTTCGATGTACATGATCCAGTCTTTGCTGATGAAACTGGCTATGCGCTGTTTGTGATAGGTAGGAAACAGTCCGAAGCGGCTTTCGACCCAGCCTTTAAAGACCGCGCCTTGGGCATTGTTCGAATCCAGCCCCCAATCCTGAATTAACCTGAGATAACTGTTGCGGTAACGCCGTCGTCCCGAATGATCGTTGCTTAAGCGTTGCTCGGTTTCAAAGCCGAAAACAACGCACATATAGTCTTGAAATATCCGGCCGCAGTCTTCGCGTGTCGGTTGTCTGTGCAATTGTTCAAACAAGCCTGAAGCCGATTCGCGTGTACCTGCAATATGCAACGCTTTGGGGTTTTCGTTAAAGGCGTGACTGGCCATGCAAGCCGTCGCCAAGCCGATTAAGTTGGTGCTGTGGCCATGTTGGGAAATATCGGGCATTGGTCGACCGGAAAAGTCTTCAGGCAATAAGTGAAGCAATTTTTACATTAAATTGCCCATTTAGCCAGATAACGTAGCCGATACAGAAAATCGAGCGGCTTGCTAACAAGAGCAGTCTTGTCAATCGCCTTGAACACCTGGGATAGAGCACCTATACTGCTAAGCACGGGTATGGTTTCAATGTTGTTTCCCCTAAAGTGACGCAAACAATTTATTCGGCATTATTAGTAATGCTTACGAACACGTTACATCGAAGTTAACCCTATATTGAGGAACGCTTATTTTGGAACCGCACTTTTCTTTCCTTTCCTATATTGCCTGGAAGCAGCGCCTTGTCTTTTGGATCGGGGCAATCATTGTCGGTCTGGTTATCGTTATGATGACCTTGCTCAGCGAATGGGCGGCACAGACCTACCGCCTCCTTTCATTACAATATCCCTGGTTTCATTTTATCATCCCGCCTGTCGGAATGGGCTTTACCGCCTGGATCACTTTTCGTTTCTTCCCCGGTAGCGAACGTAGCGGCATTCCGCAGGTTAAAACAGCGCTGGATATTTCCAGCAATCTAAATGAACGCTCTCAATTAATTTCCTTAAGAATCGCTTTTGGAAAAATGTTCTTGCCGATTATGGGCTTGCTTTCCGGCGCGTCGATCGGTTTTGGCGGACCCGCTGTACACGTCGGGGCATCCATTATGCTGTCGCTGGGCAAGACCATTAAATTTCCGCCTCATTATTTGGAGAAAGGCTTGATTCTGGCGGGCAGTGCCGCCGGATTCGCGGCTATGTTCAGCACACCGTTGGCGGGCATTATTTTTGCCATTGAAGAGATGGGCAGGACCCTGGAAGAGCGCATCAGCAGTCTGGTATTAACCGCTATTATTTTTTCCGGCATTACCGCCTATGCGATATTAAACAGCTACATTTATTTTGAAGATGCGTCACTGGTCATGCCGTTGGGACAAAGCTGGCTTGCGGTGCCGTTATGCGGGATTAGCGGCGGCTTTCTGGGCGGCATATTCAGTAAGAGCACGATTCTCGGCAGCCGGCTTCTCAAGCAAACCGGAATCTCGATTGTTGTGATCGCCATCGTTTGCGGCGGGGTCGTCGCTACCATGAATTATTTTTCCGATGGCGCTACCGTGGGTACCGGTTATCAACAAACCAAGGCCATATTAAACAGCGTTCAACCTATCGATTTTTCTTATCCATTCCTCAAAATGCTCGCAACCTGCGCAACCTTCTTTAGCGGCATACCCAGCGGTATTTTTGTGCCGTCACTTTCAACCGGGGCGGGGTTTGGCGTTAATCTGGCAAACTGGTTTCCGATAGCGCCCGCTTCGGCGATGATTTTGCTGACCATGACCGCTTATTTTTCCGGCATGCTGCAATCGCCGCTCACTTCGTTTGTGATTGTTATGGAAATGACTAATAGCCATGAAATTCTAATTCCGTTAATGGCTACCGCTTTTTTAGCCAGCGGGACATCAAAGCTCATCAATCCGGTGCCTTTATACCTCGCGTTATGCGATAGCTATAAACCTTGCTTAAGCAAAACAAAACCGATTAAAACTAAAGTTTGACGCCTTGGTTTGTTTAGCGACGGACATTAATCTTAGACGCTGCAACGGTACAATCGCCGCCCAAATATTCGCGGGCGCGGCCCGCTCCTACAGTGTCATTCGTTCTCGCTCATCGCTAAGTAGTTGGGCAAAAGTTTTCTGGCATGTGTGGGAGCGGCTTTAGCCGCGACAATCGCGGCTAAAGCCGCTCCCACACATGCCACTCATGTTAGGAAACTTATGTACACCTACTTATGCACAAGCAGGGCGATGACAGACCTTCCGGTTTTTTAAAACCTGGAAGGTTTAATTTGCGTCGTTTCGAATGAAGCAACGTGCCCCGACCTGCTTGATGCGAAAGGATGTAGTCAGGTCTACAAAACAAGAGCGGGGACCCTGAATAAACGTTATTTTTAGCGCTATAAAACCATCGTTTTTAATACCCGCCAACAATCACAACACGGCTTCTTCCCCCGCCCTGTTTTTCAACCACCACCTTAGCCCCAATCCGCTCGACCAAAATAGGCACATGCGAGATAACGCCGACCTTTCTGCCCAGAGCTTGCAGGGTATCCAGGCTGGCGATGGCAATATCCAGCGTTTCCGGGTCCAGGCTGCCGAAGCCTTCGTCGATAAACAGCGATTCGACCTGGGTCTTGTTGGATGACAACGACGCCAAGCCCAAGGCCAGCGCCAGCGATACCAGAAAGCTTTCGCCGCCGGACAGGCTGTGTACGCTACGCACGTCGTCGGCCATGTCTCGGTCGATAATTTGCAGTTCCAGATCGCTGCCCGGCACCCGTTGCAGGGCGTAGCGTTTGGCGAAGTCTTCAAGATGCTGGTTGCTGTGCGCCAGCAATGCTTCCAGAGTCAGGCTTTGGGCAAAAGTACGAAACTTTGCGCCGCTTTTTGAGCCGATCAACTCATTCAGGCTTTCCCATTGCACCCAGCGGTCTCGTTGGCTGTCAAGTTCCGCTTGCAACAATTGCCCGGCTGCGATTTTTTTATCGTCTTCCCGTAGCCGTATGTCGTGTTCCTGTTTTTGGCTCTGCGCAATCTGTCTTTGCCGCTGCAATTCAGTCGACAGCGCGTTGGCGTCTTCCTCCGGCCTGTCGACCGGCTTGCCTTGATGCTTAACGCAATCGTCGGCCTTCACTTTTAATAAGGCTGCTGACTCTTGCAGGCCCCGCTCCAGAGCCGTCATTTGGTTTTTCTGCTCAATCAGCCAATGCTCGTCTTTTTCCAGCAACCGGCTCAACTGCTCAACATCGATGGCCTGCTTTTGCAGCGACTGGTTTAGGGCGCTTAGGGCTTTTTCCAGATTGTCATAACGCCTGCCGGTCTCGGTTCGCCAATGCAGCTGATTTTGTTTATGGCTTGCCAGCGCCGTTTCCGCCTGGCTGACGCTGTTACCGGCCTGCTGGTGACAGGCTCTTGCAGTCTGCACGTTTTGGTTAACGGTCTGCTCATAGCTGTCGGCAGTCATCTTCGGCAACACCGCCTCGCGTTCTTGTGCCAGTTTTTGCAGCGCTGCTGTTTGAGTCCTTAACTCGGCCTGTTTAAGCCGGTGTTGTTGCCGACGTTGATTCAGCGCCTGCCCGACAAGTTTTTCATCATGGGTGATTGTCTCCAGCGATTTAGCGGCAGCTTCAATCTGCTGTTCGGTGCGCTGGAATTGCTGCGCTTTTGCCGCGCACGCTTGCCTGAATTTTGCGCTGAAATCATGCAAATCGGATTGCCAGTTGTCCAACTGTCGGAACGGTGCCGCCAACAAATCGACAAGCGCTTGCAATTGCTTTTCCAGCTCCTGAACACCGGCGGCGGCATGTTCAAGGCTGGCTTTATTTTTGGCATGTTGTTTATCCAACGCGGCGTATTCGGCTGATAATTTTTCTTTATTTCGCTGATCCGCATCGAATAAATCCTGCGCCGCCTTAAGCTGTTTTTGCAATTCCAGAGCCGCTTTTTGCTGTTGCCTAATGAGCGCCAGCGCGGAATTAACCTGCTCATCGCGGACTTTAAGCGCGGGCAAAAGTTGGCTATCGGTAACGGCAAAATCCGGTTTATCTTGCATAACTACAGCGGCCCAATCACTGCCGCACTGAGCCAGTTTTATCTGTGCCTCGGCCAGCTTGTTCGCCAGCGCTGCCGCTTGCTCATGACCTTGGCTACTGCTTTTGGTCAATTCGGCAATAGCTTTAATCCACGTTTCATTTTGGCTTTCCAGCTCTTGGACCCGTGCCGACTGCGCTACGGCGTGTTCATTGCCAATACCGGTCTGATCTTTCCAAGGATGCTCAAGCGCCCCGCAAACCGGGCAAGGCTGATCTTCCTGCAACAAGGAACGGAACTGTTCGGCGTTTTTATGCGTCGTTGCCTGTATCAGTTCCAAGGCTTTTTTTGCCTCGGTCAAAGCGATGGCGTTAGCCGTCTGCTGCTGGTTTAAGGTTTGCAGTTGCCGCGTACTCTCATTAATCGTCTGCTCGGTGGCCGCCAGCTGGTCCCTATCCTGCTTGACGGCCTGTTGCAGCGCCTGCGCATTGTTCGCCAGATTCAGAGCCCGCATGACCTGCTCTCGCTTGATTTCAAGCGCGTCTTTTGCCAGATGCAGGTCGTCGAGAGACTGTCGGCTGTCCTGTTGTTTCAGTTGCGCCAGCGTCTGTTGATGCTGTTCCAGCTTTTTGTTGCTGTCATCAATGGCCAATTTTAACGCTGCCAGACTGCTCTCATCCTTGGTCACCGCCAGTCTTAATGCTTCCGCGTTGCGTTCGGCGTCTGTTTTGCCGGTATTCAAATTTTGATAGCGCTCCAGCTCGGCATCCCATCGGCTCCATTCGGCCGCGATGGGTTTGATCCCCTGGTTTTGTTCCAGCCATACGTTAAGCTGTTGCAGCGCCGTGGTTTGTTCGGCCTGCCGATTTAGCAGGGCTTGATGCTCTTTTTCGGCGCTGTCCAACGCTTGAAGCAATTGCTTTTCTTCTACGGACAAGGTATCGACAGCCTGCCGGATAATATCGATACGGGTGTCCAAGGCCCGCGCTTCGATTAATAGCGGTTGCGCCTGCTGTTGTTGCTGTTCGGCTTCGGCTAATGCAGTTGCCAGCGTGCTGAGCTGTCCCTTTGCCGTTTGCAGTTTTATATCAGCGGCGGCTTGCTGATCGACGCTGTCTTTGAGCTTTTGTTGGGCATCAAGGTGCTCGGCGTTTGCCGTTTGATACTGGCTTAACAGCGGTTTTAATGGCTGCGCGGCTTCGACTTTTTGCATGAGTTGCCACCCGGCTTCGGCCGCATCCCACGCCTGTTGGCTGCCGGCAAGAATGTCACGGGCAACTCGCTCGGCTGCTTGCCGTTTTTTCAGTTCGGCATACCAATCGATGATTTTTTGGTTATGCTCGATTTGTTGATCCAGATCGGCCAACTGGCTGGTGAATTGGTCGCGTTGCTGTTCCAGCAGTTGCCGGGCTTCTTTATCCAGCGGGATTTGATCCTGCATTCGGCTTGTAATCAGGTTTAGCGCGTCTTTTTCCTGTCTGGCCCGATCGAATGCGGCGATGGACAGTTCGGAATAAAGCTCGGTGCCGGTGATGCGCTCCAGCAAACTGGAACGCTCGTCTTTTTTGGCTTTCAAGAACGCGGCAAAATCGCCCTGCGCCAATAACACCGAGCGGCGGAACTGGTCGAAGTTAAGGTCGATCAGTTCGCAGATCTTCTCCAGCGTATTTTTCTTGCCCTGACCGATGCGCTGGCCGTCGTCAATTTTACTTAACGTGACTTCCTGCGCCTGCAAGCGCCCGTCCGCTTTGCCTCGGGCTTTGCTGACTTCCCAGCGCGCCCGGTAGTGATGCTTGTCCTTGCCGATAAAATCCACTTCGGCGTAAGCGTGGCCGGTACCCCGGCGCAGTATCGAACGTACGTCAGTACTGACCACGCGCAGGTTTTCATCCTCGTCTTTATGACCGACCGCAAAACCGTGACCGTCCGGCAGTCGCGGGATTTTGTCGTACAGCGCCAGACACAAGGCGTCCAGGATCGTGCTTTTACCGGCGCCGGTTTGTCCGGTAATGGCGAATAATCCGGCCTGTTCCAACGGCCCTGAGTTCAGCAGAATTTCGAACGGCTCGGCAAGGCTGGCCAGGTTTTTTCCGCGTATCGCTAGAATGCGCATTATTCTGTTCCTTGCAGGCTTTCAACCAATTCGTTAAATAGCACATTCATGGCTTCGGGCGCGTCCTTGTCATATTTGTTTTGATAGCAGCGCTGGAAAACATCCAGCGGTTGCAGTTCTTCCAGGCGTTCTTCGATTTTTAAATCGGCAAGGCTTTTTTCGCTGCCGCTGTAAGCGGTGGATATTTTCAATAAGCGCACCGGCAGTTTGGAAATGACGTCTTCAATCTGCTGGCGCAATCCGGGCTCGGGTTTTTCCAGCCTGATACGCAATTCAAGCAGCGGCCGTTGCTCTATCGGCAAATCATCCAGAGCCAGGTTTTCCAAGTGCCCGATCACCTCAGACAAAACGGCAAAATCTTTGCCGTTGGGAATCCTGAGCAATTGAACGCTACGGGGGATTTTAACGGCAACGGTTTCAACCGGCTGCCCTGCCCGAACATCGACTTGAACAATCTGATGCAAATAATCGGTTTCATCGAACGACAGCGGAATCGGCGAACCGCTGTAGCGGATATGCTCATTCGCGCCGACTTTTTGTGCCAAGTGGAGATGACCTAAGGCCACATAAGCAATGTCATCGGGAAATAATTCAACCGGCAGCGCATGCTGGTTGCCGCCCAGTATTTTGCGCTCGCTTAATTCGGACACCGCGCCATTGACCATATAACAATGCCCGGTCAGGATCAGGCTTTCGGCATTGCCCGCCTTTTGTTGCAACTGCGCGAACAATTCGGCATACAGCGATTTCATACCGGATATTAACGGATCGATGTCTTGCTCGCCTGCGGGAAGATCGGCATTACGCAAAAACGGCATGGCTCCGCACCAGGCTTTAACCTCGCCCGCAGCATTGGTCAGCGGCACCAACAAGCGCTCCCAATCGATATTGCCCTGCTCGTCGCGAGGCAAACCGCCGACCACAGTAACGCCCAACGCATTGAGAATGGGCGATGGCGCATCCAGTCGTGAAGCGGAATCGTGATTGCCGCCGATTAAAATAATATTCAAATTCGGCAGCCGGGTTCCGGCTTTGACCAGAAAGTCATAAAGCTGAGATTGCGCGGCGGAGGATGGATTTGCCGAATCGAAAATATCACCGGCAACTATCAACGCATCGGCCTGTTTGTTGTGCAACTCATCCAGCAACCAGTCCAGAAACTGCTGATGTTCCAGTTGCCTGGATACGCCATGTAGATGATGGCCGAGATGCCAGTCTGCGGTGTGGAATATTCTTAACATTGGTTACCTGCTTTAAAGGAGTTTGATGGCAAGCAATATAACAAAGCTTAGCTGTCTGTAGCGGATCAATCTTTTTAGTCATCTACACACTGAGTCTGGCCTATAGGTTTGAGTAAAGTTAATGCGCCCAATATATGCGATTAGATCATTGTCTTTATTGGGATTAATAACTTTAGTCGAATCACATCGTACTTAGGTACCATGAAAAACAACTGAGTAATAATACTAGCATGTGATATGATCCTCTTCCCTTTTTGGTATTGACAGTTGTTGATGCCTTAATTGTCAAATTAGGCGCACTCATTCTCTTTTGCTAACAATTCATTGGCATTTCGGTTCGAATTTACAACTATTGGAAAACTTCGGCGGAGATAATGTGGCCTCATAGCCCATTTAAAGACACTGCGACTTGGAACAGCCCTACAGAGTGCCACGATCTTAATTAATCAAAACGATATACAAAATGAAAAAATATCTATATCTAGCATTACTTATGGCGTGTCAACCGGCAGTTGCCATAGACATTCCGCCTGTCAGTCAACAAACTGTTCCGCTTGGCCGTTTGCAAGTAAGTGAAGTCATAGAAGGATCTTATATTGTAACTATGAAACCCGACGAACCAGAGACGATTAGTTTATTCAATACTGTTCAGAAAAAATCAAGACAAATTGGTCAACCTGCTAATATTAAAAAAGATTTTTCGTCTATGGCTATGGCAATGCCTATTACATGAGCGGCACATTTTTTTCCGCTCCTTATGTCAGTGGGTTGTTTGCTATTGGCTGTCAACTATACCCCACCGAGTGTACTCAACCGCAGGTTGCTTTTGACGGACTAAAGGCTGCGATGACGTCCAATACAGTTGTCAACTCAGATGGCGCACTTTTGACTGGAGCGACGTCGCTAATGATTAAACAATCATGGTAATTTTTTGCTATACCAATCTTTTTTGGTTTTTTAGGGGTAATATCAATGCATTTAATCAATAATTTTTGTATGGCAACAGCAGCCGTTTTATTATTTATCGGTTCCGCTTTTGCGGAAAGTAATTCTACTGACAGTTATCCGACTTATCAGGATGGAATCCTGACGATTCCACGCGTCGATACGCCTGATCAAGCCGGAAATTTCCTGAATGCAACGTTTAAATCTACCGCACAAGGTACTTGGGAATTGCAGGGTTTTAAAACAGTTAATGAATACCCTTTGGAGAAAGCCCCAATAGAGCAAGTCAAACTCGTTATCACAAATTCTTTTCCCATTCAGGTGTTTTTAAACGTTCAAGGCACCTTTACCAGTGGTTGCGGTGACTTAGGGCAAATAAATCAACGGTTAATTAGCAATCGCTTTGAAGTTACGATCCATGCCGAATTTCCTGATGCGCCGCTCTGTACGCAGCAAGTAAGAGCATTTGAGAAAAATATTCCTTTGTCCGTTTATGATTTGAGTGCAGGAAGCTATGAATACAGTATTAACGGCGGCGATTATGTCGGTACATTTACGCTAACTCAAGATAACAGGTTTGCGTTAACCAATAAGTCCCTGATACCGATACCTTTGGACACCCCCTAACTTAACCCATAATAAAAGCCATGCTCGTGGAGAGAGGATAACAGAGGGGTTGGTTAAAACGTAGATTCCTGACCTCAAGTCAAGCTGCAAAGAAAGGCCCACACAGCGCGCCCTACGCTGACCCGACCGACTTACGCGGCTTTCTGCTCTTGTAAAGGCAGCAGCCCGGAAACACTGGCCTCTAATAACACCATCTGCACAAGATGATTATTCGCATCGTAAGACAAAACGACATGCCAATCTTGCGTTGTTTCTCTAACGATAGGGTTGTCGCTAAAATGCAGTTCCAAAATATCGTCTTCTGGATAGTAACTGATGTTACGCATGCTCATAATAAAAAGCGTAGTCCACGAAAAACACAAAAATAGTTAAAACACATCAGAACGTTGCCAGATAGACCTTCCAGGTTTTAAAAAACCTGGAAGGTCTATCTATCGGCCTGCTTCTTGCCCAACGCCAGGCCAGGGACTATCGGAATGACGACACATCCCGTAGATACTTGTGTAACACGAAGTTTCACCTCCCTGTGTCTGGGTTCCGGCATAACCCACAGGGATGTGGGGAATGCAGATATTGCAGGAGCAAATATCTGTCCCTGCCAGAACGACGGCATCCCACAGACCTGGGTGTATAACGTAAGGAGCTTGTCTTGGGAATCGGTGAATGAATGCCGGGTATGACGCCGTCAGCGAGAAACCTACAGCGGATGTTTTTTTCCTGCCTTTCGTGCTTTTCGTGCTTTTCGTGGGCAATGCGTAACATCAGATAGTAAATTGTTTTCACATGACATTCTCTAAACCAAAGCCTAACCCAGCAGCAAAGAATGATTCACTGCCGCTGCTGACTATCCATAGCCGCCCGTAAAATACGGTTGATCCGAGTCTGATAGCCTTTACCCTGTTTCTTAACCCATTCCAGCACATCCTCATCAAGCCGGATAGTGAGTTGCTTTTTTGAAGGCGGCCAAGGGGTGATGATTTTGTCAAAAAACTCATCCCCAAGCTCCGGACTATCGGAATAATCGATGTCCGCATCGGTCATCGCATCAATTCTTGCTAAGTCGCTTTTGATAGATTTTTTGCTCACGTTCGTTTGCCTTTCTCATTGAGATAATGCGCGTTGCCTCATTCCGTTGCGTATGAATCAGTACCACAACACGGCCTTCCAGAGTGCCAAGCGTAATATATCTTGCTTCCCCATAATCGTTACGGTCATCCTCAAATGTTACGCACTCGCCGGAAAAAACGATGTTCGCATCTTCAAAGCTTAATCCATGTTTTTGTAGATTCGAGGCACTTTTGCAGTCATCCCAGACATAATTCATTTTGTAGCTCCTTTACAATTATTAGAAAGTATAACTCTTTTTGTAGTTACAAATGTCGCAGATTTTATAATGCACTGGATCGCGAATAGCTGCATCCTAGCCGATGCGGCTTCGTGAACTTCGTGGTGTTATGCTTTAAATTGATGCGCATGGGTCCTGAGAAACTCACAGCTCCAATCATTCAAGAAAGCCCCAAAACATCCTGCATGTCATACAAACCGCTGTCCTTATCGGCCAGCCAAACCGCCGCCCTGACCGCGCCGTTGGCGAAGGTCATCCGGCTGGTGGCTTTGTGAGTGATTTCCACCCGCTCGCCGTCATCGGCAAACATCACGGTATGCTCGCCGACTATATCCCCTGCTCGAATAGTTGAAAAACCGATGGTTTTCCTGTCGCGCTCGCCGGTATTGCCTTCCCTGCCGTAAATCGCGCAGTCTTTTAAGTCTCGGCCTAAGGCGTCGGCTACCACTTCGCCCATGCGTAATGCGGTGCCGGACGGCGCATCGACTTTATGCCGGTGATGGGCTTCGATCACTTCAATATCGGTGTAATCGCCCATGACTTTGGCGGTCATCTCCAACAATTTAAGCGACAGGTTGACGCCGACGCTCATGTTGGGAGCCATCACGATCGCCACGTCTTTAGCCGCCTCAGAAATAAGGGCTTTTTGCGCATCGCTGTAACCGGTGGTGCCGATGACCAGCTTTTTTCCGGCCTCCCGGCAGGTCTCGATAAAGGCCATTGAGGCATCGGGGCGGGTAAAATCGATCAATACGTCGAATTGATCGACAACCGACGCCAAGTCATCGACGACTTTAACGCCGACCACGCTGATACCTGCCAATTCACCCGCGTCGCGGCCTATGGCGAGACTCTCGGGACGGGACACCGCAACAGCCAATTCGGCCTTTTTATCCAGCGCCGCCGCCTTGATCAAGCAAAGGCCCATGCGGCCGGACGCACCTACTACAGCAATACGCATCATGACTTATCCTGTTAGTTTATCGAAAAAGCTTTTTACGCCGTCAGTCCATGAAGACTCTTGCGGACTGTGATGTTTACCGCCGCCGGATAAGGATTCGCTGAGCTGCTCGACCAGGGCTTTTTGTTCTTTGGTCAGGTGTACCGGCGTTTCGACCTGCACTTTGCACAGCAAATCGCCGACCGGGCCGCCTCTGACCGGCTTGACGCCTTTGCCGCGCAGCCTGAACAATTTTCCGGTTTGGGTTTCGGCAGGGATTTTCAACAGCACTTTGCCATTCAAAGTCGGCACTTCCAACTCGCCGCCCAAGCAGGCGGTAGGAAAACTGATCGGCACTTCGCAGTATAAATTCGCGCCATCGCGGGTAAAGATTTCATGGTCTTTTACCTGAACCTGAACGTAAAGGTCGCCTGCCGGGCCGCCGAATTCTCCGGCTTCGCCTTCTCCGGCCAGGCGTATGCGATCGCCGGTATCGACGCCGGCAGGGATTTTTGCCGACAGGGTTTTATTTTCCTGGACTCTCCCCTGGCCGTAACACGCACCGCAAGGATCTTTGATTTGTTTGCCGGTACCGCGGCAGGTTGGACAGGTTTGCTGGACCGAAAAAAATCCCTGTTGCATCCTGACTTGGCCGTGACCGTGGCACGTTGTACAGATAACGGGACTGGAACCTTTCTTAGCGCCGGAACCGCTACATTCGCCGCAGGCGACCAGCACCGGCACGCGGATTTTGGCATCGGTGCCGAACACGGCTTCTTCGAGCGTTAATTCAAGGTTGTAGCGCAGGTCGGAACCGCGCTGAACGTTACTCCGCTGCTGTCTTCCCCCGCCGAAAATATCGCCGAAAATATCGCTGAAACTTTCACCGCCGCCGAAACCGCCGGAACGCCCGCCGCCCATCGATGGATCGATTCCGGCGTGGCCGAACTGGTCGTAAGCGGAGCGTTTTTTAGGGTCTGATAAAACTTCGTAAGCCTCTTTAATCTGCTTAAACTTGGCCTCGGCCTCCACCGGATTATCTTTATTTCTATCCGGATGAAACTTCATCGCCTTGCTGCGATAGCTTTTCTTAATCTCTGCATCACTGGCGTTTCTGTCTACACCGAGAAGCTTGTAAAAATCTTCTTTTGCCATGGTTCAATAGTCTATTGTTGGATTTTGGTGATTATCATCTGATTTTGTCCGAGATACTCCGTAAAGAGGATAAGAGACCGGTTGCTAAACCGCAAAAAGAACACGAAGGGACGCGGAGTTTTTGCTTCGCGAGCTTCGTGTTCTTCGTGGTTTTATGCCTTAAGTTAATGCATAGGGGATAAGCTACCCCCAAGCTACATTTTACTTCTTATCGTCATCTTTAACTTCTTCAAACTCGGCGTCGACAACACCGTCATCCGCCGCATGATGCTCTGAAGAAGCATGAGCGCCGGACGCGTCACCTTCAGATGCCGATTTTTGCGCGTAAACGCGTTCGGCCAGTTTACCGGATAACTCGGTTAAATCATTGGTTTTGGCTTCTATTTCCGCTTTATCATCACCTTTAACCGCAGTTTTCAATGCTTCAATCGCATGCTCAATGCTGGTTTTTTCTTCATCGCCGACTTGATCGCCCAGTTCTTTCAGTGATTTTTCAGTCGCGTGAATCATGCCGTCCGCATGATTGCGCGCGTGAACCAATTCTGTCAGTTTACGGTCTTCATCAGCATGCGCTTCGGCATCTTTAATCATGCGTTCAACTTCGTCATCCGATAAACCGCTGGACGCTTTGATAACAATCGATTGTTTTTTGCCGGTCGCCTTGTCTTTAGCCGACACGTTCAAAATACCGTTGGCATCAATATCGAATGCAACTTCAATTTGCGGAATGCCGCGCGGCGCCGGCGGAATATCGGCCAGATCAAAACGTCCCAGCGATTTATTGGCCGCCGCTTTTTCGCGCTCGCCTTGCAATACATGAACGGTCACTGCGGTTTGATTGTCGTCCGCGGTAGAGAACACTTGCGATGCATTAGTCGGGATCGTGGTATTTTTCTCGATCAGTTTGGTCATGATGCCGCCCATGGTCTCGATACCCAGCGATAACGGGATAACGTCCAGCAACAACACATCTTTAACGTCGCCGGCCAAAACACCCGCCTGAATCGCCGCGCCTAAAGCAACCGCTTCGTCAGGGTTAACGTCTTTGCGCGGTTCTTTGCCGAAAATGGCTTTTACCATTTCCTGCACTTTCGGCATACGGGTTTGACCGCCGACCAAAATCACGTCATTAATATCCGATGCCGATAATTTCGCGTCTTTCAGCGCCATTTCGCAAGGGCCTTTAGTGCGGTTAATCAGCTCTTCAACCAGCGATTCCAGTTTGGCGCGGGTCAATTTGACGTTTAAATGCTTGGGACCTGAGGCATCTGCGGTAATGTAAGGCAGGTTTACATCGGTTTGCTGGCTTGAAGACAATTCGATCTTGGCTTTTTCCGCCGCTTCTTTCAAACGTTGCAAGGCCAACGGATCGTTATGAACGTCAACGCCGCTTTCTTTTTTGAATTCCGAGGCCAAAAACTCAATGATTCTTGAGTCGAAATCTTCACCGCCCAGGAAGGTATCGCCATTGGTCGATAACACTTCGAATTGGTGCTCGCCTTCTATTTCGGCAATTTCAATGATCGAAATATCAAAAGTACCGCCGCCTAAGTCATAGACTGCAATTTTGGTATCGCCTTTAGGCTTATCCATGCCGAAAGCCAATGCTGATGCCGTCGGTTCATTGATGATACGTTTAACTTCAAGTCCGGCAATACGACCGGCATCTTTAGTCGCTTGGCGTTGCGAGTCGTTAAAGTAAGCCGGTACGGTAATGACCGCTTCGGTGACTTCTTCGCCCAAATAGGCTTCGGCGTCTTTTTTCAGCTTCATCAAAATACGCGCTGAAATCTCGGGAGCCGCCATTTTTTTGCCGTGAACTTCAACCCAGGCGTCGCCGTTTTCAGCTTCGACGATTTTATAAGGCACCATTTTGATGTCTTTTTGTACAACATCGTCTTTAAAACGGCGACCGATCAAACGTTTGATCGCAAATACGGTATTTTTCGGGTTGGTAACGGCTTGACGTTTTGCCGACTGTCCAACCAACACTTCATCGTCACTGCTGAAAGCGATAATGGAAGGCGTAGTGCGCGCTCCTTCGCTGTTTTCAATTACTCTTGCGACGCCGTTTTCCAATACCGCGACGCACGAGTTTGTGGTTCCTAAATCTATGCCGATTATTTTAGCCATTGAATTCTCCAGACTTGAATTTATTTAAAAAAGTAAAAGTTGTTACAAATATGAGGCTGCTTTGTTTGATTTCAAGCCTGTTCGTCGATGCTAGGGCTATCTGTCGGTTTTTTTTCGGCTGCTTTGGCAACCAAAACCATGGCCGGACGAAGCAAGCGCCCGTTCAACATATAACCTTTTTGGAAAACGTTAACGACCGTGTTGGGCTCGACGCCATCTACGGCCTGCATGGCCATGGCCTGATGCAGTTCGGCATTAAACGGTTGATTGATGGGATCAATCGCTTCAATTTTGAATTTTGCAAAGGCTGATTCGAATTGCTTAATCGTTAATTCGCTGCCTTCGCGGAATTTTTTCACGTCCTCGCTATCGCCTGTTGCCGCCTGCAAGCCTAACACCAGGCTGTCCAATACCGACAATAGCTCTTTGGCGAACCCTGTCAGGGCAAATTTGTGCGCATCTTCCAGATCCTTTTGGGTTCTTCTTTTCAGGTTTTCCATTTCCGCCTGTGCGCGAACCGCTTTGTCCCAATTCTCCTGAGCTTTTTGCTCGGCTTGGGCCAAAGCCTGTTGTAACTCTCCAATGGTGAGTTCGTGCTCGGCTAATTCGGTGTGCGGCGGTTCTACAACCGTTCCGTTTTCAGTGTTAGCCTGGGACTCAGGCGCTTCCTGATCAGTACTCATTATTTATAGCTCCTTACTATTTAAAATTAATGTGCCTCAGCATCCAATACAATGGAACGCAGATTACGGCAGATAAATATGATGAACACGGATAATTCAAGGACAATCTTATTTGAGCTTAATTATCAGCATCATCGGCGTTCTATTTTTCAAAACAGCTGAATAGTTGCGTTATTTTATAGTGGGGTCGTTGATTTTGGATTCAAGGCGGCGCCCAACAATTTTGCCGTCACATCAACAAAAGGGATGATTTTCTCGTAGGCCATACGCGTCGGCCCGATGACGCCCAGCACGCCGACCACTTCGTCGCTTACCGAGTACGACGAGGTCACCAGACTGCAATGATCGAAAGCCCGATAACCGGATTCTTCACCGATGAATATCTGTACGCCGTCGGCTTTCATGCATTGATCCAGCAAATGGATAACGCCCTGCTTTTGGCTGAATGCTTCAAACAGGTTTTTTAGCCGTTCCATATCCGACAACTCGGAAAACCCCATTAAATTGGTTTCTCCGGACAGGACATAATCATCTTTTTTATTATCCTGATCGAACGCCAGTTGCGCCATTTTTACCGCATCCAGCATGCCCTGGCTCATGCCGGGCTTTCCTGCCCGGCACCCTTCGGGTAAATGCAAATCTGTTCCCGACAGATTTGTCATGTCGGGCTTTCCTGCCCGACACCCTTCGGGTAAATGCAAATCTGTTCCAGACAGCTTTGTCATGCGTTCCTGATCTTCCTGCAACTCTTTTAAAACCGCTTTGCGCACCGCATTGAGGCTGCGACCGGAATAAATGGAATTCAAATAATTGGCTGCCTGCTGTAATTCGGCGGGGCTGAAAACTTTGGAGGTATGGATGATTTTGTTATGGACTTCCTGCTCATTGGTAACAAAAATGACCAATACGCGGGTATGGGATAAAGACAGGAACTCGATATGCCGCAAGCACACCTGTTCTCTTTTAGGCAAGGTCACTACCCCTGCCATCTGCGTTAATTCCGACAGCAGGCGAGAAGCGACGCCGATTACATCATTGGCATCCTCGCTTAACGACAAGCCTTGATGCAATCGGGTTAAATCTTTCGATTCCAACGGTTTAACTGTCAGTAAGGTATCGACAAACAAGCGGTAGCCGCTAACCGTAGGCACCCGTCCCGCCGAAGTATGCGGCGAATGCACCAATCCCAGGTCTTCCAGGTCGGCCATGACATTGCGAATAGTGGCCGGACTTAAGTTTAAATCCGAATCTTTTGATAAAGCCCGCGAGCCCACCGGCTGACCGTCACTGATATATCGTTCGACCAGCGTTTTTAACAGCTGTAACGACCGCTCATTTAAAAACTGCGTATTACCCACACCAACCTCTGCAACCAAATTTAGCACTCCATTAAGACGAGTGCCAGCGAGGCAAAGTATCAGCTCATTGGGCCATTGTCAACAAACCTGAAATCTCAGTTAATGTTTATCTTTCCTTGATATAGACAGGTCTTGTCGCCCCGGAAACTTACTAACGTCTTTTCCGGACGATTTTATTTTTGCTTGATCGAAACGACGTTATGCTTCCTAAAAACCGTCCCGACCCTTAAGTACGCTATTGGTCGGCATGTTAAACATCTTGTTTCACATACTCCCCGACAAAATCGATTGATGAGACGATGCCTTTTATTACTTTATTTTCTGTTATGACTATATGATTGATTTTATGCTTTACCATTAGCTTGGCCGTTTCCCTGGCCGATGTATCGGGGCTGACTTCAATAACCTTATGCGTACACAATTCCCATGCCCGCTCGGTTTTTGGGTTTTTTCCCCGCTCATGGAAATGCACAATGTCCGAATAACTGATTACGCCAAAACAGCCCTGATTCGAGTCGATAACCAGCGCAAATTTTAATTTATGCAAATCCATTATCTTTTCAACTTTATCGATAGTATCGTTAATGTCGACTGTCGCAATGTGTTTATTCATTAACGATGATATTGGGTTATCCATAGCATTAATGCCTAACGTAAAATCAAGAGAAGGCGAGCGCCGGCCTTGGCAAACCGTTTTATCCAGGAGAAAATTTGATTCACAAAAAACACGAAAAAGTCTTAGCTGACACATTGTAGACCGCATTTTTCCCGCGGCATTACTGAGGGTAATTCTTTATCTAAAGCCCAAACTGATTACACCGGCCTGCGCGCCTAGCCCATGAACAGTCCGACTGCAAGCAACTGTAAAAACACCAAGCCCCAGAAATAAAGCCCGAACAACACGGCCTTGACTGGTATCGGTTGCTGAGGAGAATTGCGTTTGACCATAACGACACCGCCCAGAGTCGCCGTCAGCGCAATGGCGACTCCGATCAACGCAATGTTCATCGTTAATCTCTTACCGGCGGCGGCGCCAGCACAACTCTTGAGCCATTGCTTTCCGCAGCGCTGACAACACCGGCCGCTTCCATGTCTTCAATCATCGTTGCGGCGCGGTTATAGCCGACTTTAAAACGTCTTTGTACGCTGGATATTGAGGCTTTACGGGTTTCTGTGACAAATTGCACGGCTTCGTCGTACAAGGCGTCGGTTTCGGCATCGCCATTGCCGCCACCGCCGCTCATGCTATAGCCGTCGCCGGAATCGGAAAGCTCGCGGGTGATGTCTTCAAGATAATTCGGCGGCGCGGTTTGTTTTAAAAATTCAACCACGCGATGCACTTCATGGTCATCGACAAACGCACCGTGCGCACGAATGGGAATGCTGGTGCCTGAAGGCAAAAACAGCATATCGCCATTGCCTAGCAAAGTTTCCGCGCCGCCTTGATCGAGAATGGTGCGCGAGTCGATGCGCGATGACACCTGAAATGAAATCCGGGTAGGCACGTTGGCTTTGATCAGGCCGGTCAATACGTCAACCGATGGGCGCTGCGTGGCCAGAATCAAATGAATGCCCGCCGCCCGCGCTTTTTGCGCCAGACGCGCAATCAGCTCTTCAACTTTCTTACCGACGATCATCATCATGTCGGCTAACTCGTCGATGACGATGACGATGCTGGGCAGGGTGCTTAAGGTGGGATACTCTTCGCCTTCTTCCAGCGGATTGATCATTTGAAACATCGGGTCCCTGATGGTCTCGCCTCGTGCGGTCGCGTCGTCTATCAACTGGTTAAATCCGGCCAGGTTTCTGACGCCCATTTTAGACATTAGCTTATAACGTCTTTCCATTTCCGCAACCGCCCAGCGTAACGCGTTGCTGGCTTCCTTCATATCGGTTACTACGGGCGTCAATAAATGCGGAATGCCTTCGTAAACCGACAACTCCAGCATCTTCGGATCGATCATGATCAAGCGCACCTGCTCCGGCGTCGCTTTATACAGCAGACTGAGAATCATGGTATTGATGGCGACTGACTTACCGGAACCTGTGGTACCGGCAACCAGTGCATGGGGCATTTTGCCAAGATCGGCAACCATCGGCGTACCGGAAATATCCTTGCCCATCGCCAGGGTCAGCAGGGACTTGGATTTTTCAAACGGCGCGGACACCAATAATTCGCGCAAGGTCACCATTTCCCGTTCCCGATTGGGAATTTCAAGGCCGACTACCGATTTGCCGGGGATAATTTCCACGATACGAACGCTGGTCACCGACAAGGCCCTGGCCAAATCTTTGGACAGCGTACTGATGCGACTGACTTTAACGCCCGCGGCAGGTTGTAATTCAAAACGGGTGATAACCGGTCCCGGATGAAAACCGACCACGGCAACGGCGACATTAAAATCGGCCAGAATTTCTTCCACCAAGCGCGACATCTCTTCCAAATCGGTTTGCGAATAGCCTATAACACGGGTGTCCCGGTGATCCAACAACTCCAGGGAAGGCAGTACGCCTTTGCTGGCGTCGTATTTAACGACCGGATGTTTTTTCGGAGGGAGTGTGTTTTTTGCTGTTTTTTCTACAGGCTTTTCAATAGCCGTTAGGGCTTTGGCGCTGATTTTTTTCTTAAGCTCCGCTTTTCCAGGATGCTTAACCAATGTCTGAATGCGATTAACCGAACGTTCCTGCAACAAGCCCAGTACGCCGTTACAAAAAATCCGGCATATACATACGGTATATTTGCCGATGACATCTATCAGAGCGACCCATGACAAGCCGGTAACCAGGGTAACCCCGGCCAACAAGACCACCAATAAGAACAGCGTCGCGCCCGAATTACCGAATACTACCAGCAATGCATTGCCGGTCTCCTGGCCTAAAATGCCGCCGGTATTGCTGGGTAGTTCGATGCCTATTCTTAATAGATATAAATTCAATAATGCCGCGCCTGAAATAATGGTCGCTATCGACCCTATCCATTGCAGCGCGATAATCATTTTTTCGCGGCCTTGCCGGCCCTGAGTGTAAATGAGATAACCTTGCCAGAAGATAATGACCGGAAACAGGTACGCGACCAACCCGAAACAGCTGAGCATAAAATCGGCGATCCATGCACCAAAGACACCGCAAGCGTTAGAGACAGTCTGCACTGATCCGCTGTGCGTCCAGCCCGCATCTTCGTTACTAAAAGTGATCAGCGAAATTAAAAAAAATAATGCACCTGCAATGAAGCCTAATAAAGCGACTTCACGCAAGCCACGAAAGGTTTTTTCTTCCATTACAGCAGCCATATTTCACAACTCGTCACATAAATTACCAATAAAACATAATTATAGATTAATAATACGATGTTTTACATTAGTAATGTCAGCAATGAATTTCTGTTCGCATTTCTGTCATTATCCCCGGCTATGCTGATAAAACAGTTTACGAAACACGCTTTCCTCTTCATAATTAATTTTTTTATCTGCCCCTGCAAAGGATTTTTAATGAGTGATTCCAAACATTGCCGTCTGTTGATTTTAGGCTCAGGCCCTGCCGGTTATACGGCCGCAATCTATGCCGCACGCGCCAACATGAACCCGGTCATCATTACCGGCATGCAACAAGGCGGACAACTAACTACAACGACCGAAGTGGATAACTGGCCCGGCGATGTTGAAGGATTGCAAGGACCGGCACTCATGGACAGGATGCAGAAGCATGCCGAACGCTTTGCTACCGAGATAATCTTCGATCACATTCACACCGCCGATTTATCCGCTCGGCCTTTTAAATTAACCGGCGATTCGGGCGTTTACACCTGCGATGCACTGATTATTGCAACCGGCGCTTCAGCGCGTTATTTGGGCATGGATTCCGAAGAAGCTTTCAAAGGCAAAGGCGTTTCGGCTTGCGCCACCTGCGACGGATTTTTCTACAGAAATAAACCCGTTGCCGTCATTGGCGGCGGCAATACGGCTGTTGAAGAAGCCCTTTATCTATCCAATATCGCATCGAAGGTCATTGTCGTGCATCGCCGCGACAAGTTTCGCTCCGAAAAAATCCTCTCCGACAAGCTGATTGAAAAATCGCAAAACGGCAATGTCGTCATCGAATGGAATCATCACCTGGATGAAGTGCTGGGCGACGACATGGGCGTTACCGGTCTTAGAATCAAGAATACCCTGGATGGTTCGACCAAAGAACTGGATGTTCATGGCGTATTTATAGCCATCGGCCACACCCCCAACACCGGTATTTTCGAAGGCCAGTTGGATATGGATCACGGCTATATTAAAGTCAAAAGCGGCATTCACGGCAACGCCACGGCAACCAGCGTCGAAGGCGTATTTGCTGCGGGCGATGTAATGGACTCCGTCTATAAACAAGCCATTACTTCGGCGGGCGCGGGCTGCATGGCGGCGCTGGATGCGGAAAAATTTCTTGATGAACTGACAGCTTCATAATTGAAACCACATACCCGCTACGAAACCGGTATTAAAAATCAGGCGAAGGGCAAACGAAAAAACCCATGCCCCAACTAAAGCCGTCTTTAGCCTTGCAAAAATGCGACTGACTGTTCTTGATCCTAAAAACCCGGAGCAAGATTTTCCTTTGGCAAGCAAAGCCCTCCGCGAACCGGACGGCTTACTTGCGATCGGCGGATGCCTGTCCCGAAATCGGCTGTTAAACGCTTACCGGCACGGCATATTTCCCTGGTATAACCGCGGCGAGCCTATCTTGTGGTGGTCGCCGGACCCGCGCTTGGTTTTGTTTCCCGATAAACTGGTTATTTCCCGCAGCTTGCGTAAAACCCTGCGGAAAAATATTTTCTCAGTAAGCTTTGACCAAGCTTTTAATGAAGTCATCAGCGCCTGCGCAGATCCCCGCAAAGACGCCGACGGCACCTGGATAACGGCAGAAATCAACGCCGCTTATAATCAACTGCATGAAGCCGGATTCGCCCATTCGGTTGAAACCTGGCTTGACGATGAACTGGTCGGCGGATTATACGGTGTTGCCCTGGGACAGGTTTTTTTTGGCGAATCCATGTTTCACACCAGAACCGATGCCTCCAAAGTGGCTTTCGCTACCCTGGTGCAGCAACTTAACGCCTGGGGCTACCGGCTGATAGACTGCCAAGTGCATACAAGCCACTTGGAAAGCTTCGGCGCTCAGGAAATTACTCGGGATTATTTTACAAAATTACTCGATCAATATTGCGACATCCCCGCCAACCCGTCGGCCTGGCAAACTCAATAACCGCCATCCTGCTCAATCCCGCTATCTTTTTTTCCGTTAACGGCGCGCTGTATGCGATACATGGTAAGACCTATGTTGGCCTGTTGAGCAAAATACTTGAAGGTATTAAAATTTTCTTCGCTTAACGGTTGGTTACAGATTCCGCGATCGGTATAAATTAGACCGATCGGTATTTTGTTGGAAAAAATCGGCATCATAAAACATTCGTTTTTGCCGACCACATTAATATCCCCCAGCGCATACAGCTTGCTATTATCCAATGGCTTAGCCCAGAAAGCGCGGCTACCGGACAGGGCATGAAAAAAAAGATTGGCCGGCGTTTCCGAGATATTGAACATAACCTTGTGCTCATAGGTATCTTTACGCCAACCCAAAGACAGCCTTTCTTTAAGGGACTGTTTATCGGGAGACAATAGAGACAAGATAGTTCGATCCATACCGATACCGCGATGAATTCCCTCAAGCACCGTTTCCAGTAACAGATTAATATCAAACTGGTCGCTTATTATGGACGCTATATCCTGTGAAATCTGAAGTTGCAATTGTGTTTTATCAATAACCGGAGCAGGCTCGTCCATGACGATGACTTGATTTAGACGGCTTTGCAGCAGCAAAGCGGCATCAGTGGCTCCAAATTGACAGGCAATATCGGACGCAATACCGGTGTTACTTTGAATCTTTTCATTGATAGCTTTTTTGGATTGCCTGGTAAGCGCTTCAATTTTCCTGACACAAAGCGCATATTTTTCTGAATAGACCCCCTCTTTTAAGGCTTCAGTGATTTCATAACCCAAGTGAACCAAGTCAACTCTGGGATTTTTATTTAATATCTTCGGCTTGATCGATTCTTCAACCAAACTGCCTAATTTCCAAGACTTACTTAAAGAAGCGCCCAGCTCGGTCAATGTAAAGCCCAGCACTTTTTTCTCCGCCTCTTCGCCAGTGTATTTTCCTTTATTGATCAGGTCTTGAATTTGCTCTCCCTGTTCGCCGCAAAAGCACCAAAAAGAAATACAGCCGATATGATTAAGCAACGTGGCAATAAAAACCTCTTCCGGCGATTTATCGTTGACCTCAATCGCTATGGACTTGGCATGTACCGCCGCATGAATAGCCTGGGCTATTTCTTGGCTGGCCTGCTGTTTGTTGACCGCCGACAGAATGGATTCAAAAAAGGAACAAACCAGCGTTAATTCACGAATAACATCGGAACCGATCATGATAATAGCCCGCGATACCGTCACCATTTTCTGACGCGAAGGATTGTAATGAGGCGTATTGCTGATTTTTAATAACTTAACCGTCAGATTCGGGTCCTGCAAAATAACAGAGGCCAATTCCATAGCGCCTTTCCTGTCATCGCTCAAAATGTCATTAATACTCAGCGCTGTATTGGAAAATATCGGCATCTCTTCATTGCACAGCACATGCGTCCAACCATGAAGGGTAAGGGGTTCCGCTATAATTTTGGGGGGTACTACTTCCATGCTCATGTCTATTAAATTGAGACTTAAAGGATCGTTCGTCACTGTCATTTATTTTTTTACCCGTAATACCTTTAACCTTAAACGCTGACAAAACGAGTCAAAACGCAATTTTTTACTGCCGTTATGGGTTCCGGTCATTACGCTAATCATGTTTCATGACAAGATGCTTATAGTTTTTCGGCGATTGTTGTTTTAAATAGTTTGTTAAGAAATCTTTCCAGGTAACGATACCTAGAATAACCTTGTCATTGCCGACGACAGGCAGACAGGATATATCCGCATCCAACATTTTTTGGACCGCAATGTTGCAATCGGTTGAGGGCGTCACGGTATCGATCTGGCGTGACATAATTTGATGAGCACGTTTTTGTAATGTTTCTATATCGCGTAATGTTTCGGAAGCCGTATGAATATAAGGACTTAAAGCACTCAATAAATCACGGTCCGAAATAACGCCGGCAATCGTTTTGTCCGCTTCATTCTCAACCAGCAGATGATGAAAATAGACGTGATCGAAGATCTCCTTAATCTCAAATAACTCGGTATCCATGTTAACCGTAACCGGATTAGCGGTCATAATGTCAGCGACAATCATAATCTGAATCTCCTGCTTTCAATCGAATTTTTTACAATAGCATATCAGTAAATGTAGCTGTTTTTACGACATTTCAGTTCAATTATATAGTGCTGAATCTCTATTCATAGCGCTTTTACGCGGCATGTCTTCAATCGCGGCTTTCGAACGAACGCGACCGCCGGAACCGACTGTTTTTATCTCATGACATTATCTATAAAAAATAATATCGCCTTGCCGCCGAATAAAGCGAGGTCCGTATCGCCAAGGCTCAAGGCGCATACTTAATTCAATATACCGACGTCAAATGACTAAATAGATTCAGCTATTTTAATGCGCCCTCAACACAACGCATGGGTTTTCTATGTTTTTACAAAGTTTTTAGGTTAAAATAGAGAGCTTTCGAAGCTGGACGAGTGAGCAGCGATGGTGACCCCGAAAATGCACCTCACTCGGCTTTGAGCTACCTGCAATGTATCCGACGCATTTCATCCACTCCGATGGCTACCGCCACCGCGGTCTTAGGTTGTGTGACTGCGGTTATGGTATGTAGCCCACCGCCCCGGTACGAGTCCTCAACAAACGATCATCGTTTATTGAGAGCGGTCACCAAAAAAGTTTTTTATGCCCAACTTTAGAGTAAAAACATGACAGATTTAGCGCATTACAGAAACATTGGCATCTTCGCTCACGTCGATGCCGGTAAAACCACAACTACCGAGCGGATTTTAAAACTTACCGGTAAAATCCACAAAATCGGTGAAGTACACGATGGCGCGGCAACCACAGACTTCATGGAACAGGAGCAAGAGCGCGGCATCACCATTCAATCTGCTGCGACTACTTGTTTCTGGAAAGACCACCGTTTCAACATCATCGACACCCCAGGCCACGTTGACTTTACTATTGAAGTTTATCGTTCGCTGAAAGTGCTTGACGGCGGTATCGGCGTTTTCTGCGGTTCAGGCGGCGTAGAGCCCCAATCGGAAACCAACTGGCGTTATGCCAACGATTCCGAAGTCGCCCGCGTTATCTACATCAACAAGCTGGATCGTATCGGCGCCGACTTCTACCGCGTAGTCAAACAAGTCGAAGACGTGCTCGGCGCAGTACCGTTGGTTATGACCCTGCCCATCGGCACTGAAGACCAATTCTCCGGCGTCGTTGACCTGCTGACCCAAAAAGCCTGGATATGGGATGATTCCGGCGACCCGATGAACTACGAAATCAAAGACATTCCCGCCGACATGGTGGCTGATGCCGTAAAATGGCGCGAAAAAATGATCGACCAGGTTGCCGATCAGTTTGACGATGTCATGGAAAAATACCTTGAAGGCGAAGAACCTGATATTGACACCATCAAACGTTGCATCCGCAAAGGCACAATCAATCTGGATTTCTTCCCGACTTTCTGCGGTTCGTCTTTCAAAAACAAAGGCGTGCAGTTGGTACTTGACGGCGTTATCGATTACCTGCCTTGCCCAACCGAAGTTAAACCACAGCCTGAAGTCGATCTGGAAGGCAACCCAACAGGCACTTTTGCTATTGTTGATGCCGACAAACCGCTACGCGCGCTGGCATTCAAGATTATGGACGACCGCTTTGGCGCGTTAACGTTCTTGCGTATCTATTCAGGCAAGCTGGAAAAAGGCACTTCGGTACTGAACACGTTCACCGGCAAAACCGAACGTATCGGCCGTATCGTGGAAATGCATGCCGATACCCGTAACGAACTTGATTCAGCGCAAGCGGGCGACATTGTTGCGGTACTGGGCATGAAGAACGTGCAAACCGGCCACACGCTGTGCGATCCGAAATTCCCTGCAACACTGGAACCGATGGTCTTCCCTGATCCCGTTATCTCTCTGGCGATTTCACCGAAAGACAAAGCGGCTTCCGAAAAGATGGGTATCGCGCTGGGTAAGATGATTCAGGAAGATCCGTCTTTCCACGTTGAAACCGATGAAGACAGCGGCGAAACCATTCTTAAAGGCATGGGCGAACTGCATCTTGATATTAAAGTCGACATCTTAAGACGTACTCACGGCGTTGACGTTATCGTCGGCAAGCCCCAAGTGGCCTACCGCGAAACTATCACCAAATCGGTTGAAGACGAATATACCCACAAGAAGCAATCAGGCGGTTCAGGCCAATACGGCAAGATCAACTACATTATCGAGCCCGGCGAGCCAGGCAGCGGTTTTGTATTTGAATCGGCGGTTACCGGCGGTAACGTACCGCGCGAATACTGGCCTGCGGTTGAAAAAGGCTTTAAAAGCATGCTGGATAAAGGCGTTCTGGCCGGCTTCCCTTGCTTGGACTTTAAAGTTATCTTAACCGACGGTGCTTTCCACGCGGTTGACTCGTCTGCGATTGCATTTGAAATCGCTGCGAAAGCGGCGTTCCGTCAATCGATCCCCAAAGCGGGTCCGCAATTGATCGAACCGATCATGAAAGTTGACACTTTTACGCCATCCGATCATGTGGGTGATGTAATCGGCGACCTTAACCGTCGCCGCGGCATGATCAAATCCCAGGATGCCGGTGTAACAGGCGTTCGCATCAAGTCTGATGTGCCGCTGAGCGAAATGTTCGGTTACATTGGTGACTTACGTACCATGACCTCGGGTCGCGGCCAGTTCTCTATGGAATTCTCGCACTATTTACCGTGCCCGAAGAACGTGTCCGAAGAAGTCATTAAAGAAGTGAACGAACGCAACAAAAAGAAATAAGCCGGAAGGTACGCCGGGCAGTTCGCTGCCCGGCTACACCGCTATACTCCGCACTATCTTCCCGTACTCGCTCGACAAACTACCCACATACTGCTTATCGCCAGCCGATCATTCAGTAAACCTAAAAAATCAATCACCCGTAAAATTCATGGAGATCCTAAATAAGGCACACGATGCTGGATTTGGCATTTGAATTTTATCAAGTTCCAACAGGTTTTTTTGCCTGCCAAACACCCAGCTCAGCAGCGCCAAATGAATTGGCGGCGCGCATCAGCCGTTCTGGCGACCCACTCAAATCCGGGAGACAGGGACTGAAATGCCATGGCCGCCGTCATCATCTGCGGCGGTATCGGAAAAAGTGAGGATTCCGCCCAGGTTAGGTCGTACAATTTTTGAAAACCGCTTATTTCCTTCCGGATAAAAAAGGCACGAAAACGACCGGCTCCAACCCCTCAACTTCATAGCCGCTTTCCGTACGCGTTACTTTCTGCAACTGCTGGCTGCTGCCTTTGCCGATAGGAATAACCATCACGCCACCGACAGCCATTTGCTGCATCAACATTTCCGGTATTTCAGGCGGCGCAGCGGCAACCAGAATACCATCGTACGGGGCATGATCCTGCCAGCCCCAGCCGCCATCGCTGTGCAAGTAACTGACATTCTTGAGTTTTAGATCCCACAACCGATCCTTGGCTTTTTTCTGCAACGGCGCGATTCTTTCAACCGAATAGACATGATCGACCAGCTGCGCCAGAATTGCGGTCTGGTAACCGCAGCCGGTGCCTATTTCCAATACTTTTGCCAATCGGCCCGATGAGGCCAGCAGCAGCTCTGTCATTTTTGCGACGATATAAGGCTGGGAAATCGTCTGGTTATACCCAATCGGCAGTGCGGTGTCTTCATAAGCCCGACTGGCCAAGGCCTCATCCATAAAAATATGCCGCGGCGTATTACGAATGACATCCAAAATTTTATTGCTTCGGATGCCTTGCTCCATTAGCCGATTGATCATGCGCTCACGGGTGCGCAAAGAAGTCATGCCTATGCCTTGCAGGCTTTGAATCATAAATCATGCTCCTTGGGTAACCAGGCCTTTAAATCATTGATCCGCTCATACCAGGTCAAATCCAGCTGTAACGGGGTAACCGACACGAAACCTGCATTAATGGCATAAAAATCGGTTCCGGGACCTGCATCCTGCTCCGCTCCCGGCGGCCCTACCCAATAAATAACACGGCCGCGCGGATCTTCGCTCTTGATGACCGGCTCCGATTTATGCCGCTGCCCCAACCGGGTTGCCTGATAGCCCTTTAAGTCCTTGATCGCGACATCCGGGACATTAACATTAAGAATAGTGTCTTGCGGCAAGGGATGATTAATCAATTGTTGTAACAGCGTCACCGCAACATGCGCGGCGGTTTCAAAATGACTGGGGTTAGCGCCCGCCAACGAAATGGCGACGGCGGGCAAGCCTAAAAAACGCCCTTCGGTTGCCGCCGCAACAGTCCCGGAATAAAGCACATCGTCACCTAAATTGGAGCCATGATTAATCCCGGCAAAGACCATGTCCGGCTCATGTTCCAGCAAGCCGGTTATTGCCAAATGCACGCAATCGGTGGGCGTGCCGTCGACTTTAATAAAGCCGTTATCCGTCGCATAAGCGCGTAACGGCATTTCCAGCGTTAAAGAATTACTCGCCGCACTGCGGTTTCTATCCGGCGCTACCACCGAAATTTCAGCATGTCCGCGCAACGCATCGGCTAATGCATTGAGTCCTTCGGCCAAGTACCCGTCATCATTACTTAACAAAATACGCATTATCAATCGCCCTGAAGCCGATTAAGCTATAAAATCAGCCATATTAGCAACAATACTTAACAAAATCAGCTTTCGTGGCAAAAAAAAACCTTACCCCAGAAGACAGCGATTTATTTCGCCTAACTATCGGCAAAGTACAGGCTGTAAAAAGCGACAAAGTACTCTTAACGGAAAATAGAAAACCCAAGCCCTACCCTAAACGGCAACCGGTTGACACGGAGGAACGTTTAAACGACGCGGCTGAATTCGATGTTGAACAACTGGGCCTTGAAGACTCGCTAAGCTTTACCGCGCCCGGACTACAGCATAACGTCCTAAAAAAACTGCGCAAAGGCCAGTTCGGACAGGAGGCGGAAATCGACCTGCATGGACTGGGCAGCAATGCAGCAAAACAGCAACTGCTGAATTTTTTGCATGACAGCGTAGCCAGGGGCTACCGCTGCGTCCATATCGTCCACGGCAAAGGTTATCGTTCGGAAGACAACCATCCCGTACTCAAGAACAACCTCAACTTATGGCTCAGGCAACACCAAGACGTCCAAGCCTTTTGCTCGGCGTCGCCCAAAGACGGCGGAACCGGGGCGGTTTTGGTGTTATTGCGGCATAACCACTCAGCCTAAGCAGCCGTTCAAAAGTCTTTTTAATATTTTTTATTCACCGCGAAGGCACGAAGAACGCGAAGTTTTATGTTTTTCTTCGTGATCTTCGTGCCTTCGTGGTGAATCAATCAGTTAATCCGGGTTCCGGCGCAACCCGGCTTTATATCGGCAAGGCGGAAAAAGCGTCCAACTCCTCAACAGCTGCCGCCGTTCGGCGTATTAATTCCAGGTTGCAATCCAAATTCATCATGCCGCCCACCGCAAGCGTGACCACCATGGCCTCAAAGGCATAAACAAGATGGGCGCGGTAGCGTTGCATCAAACGGGTTTTGTCAATATCGACCCCATTGGCCGACAGCATAAGCGCATAGTTGGCGAGCAATTCCGCTTCATGTTGCCTCCGTGTCTCTATACTCAGCGCGGTTGACAAAAAATAGGCCACATCGCTGACGCCCTCGCCGATGCGAACCAATTGCCAATCGAGAAAACCGACCTTTGCTCTACTCTTGTCCCAGAATAAATTACCGGGATGACAGTCGTGATGAACCAGGGTTTTGGGTGCGTCGGAAAGAAAGCGCATCGCCGTTCGACGATGCCGGGCATAATGAATAGCGGGAACGTGCAAAGCGGAGGGCACATGCGGAGCGGCCTGCCGCAAGCCGCGTTTCATCAGCGGCACGGCCAATGCCGTACCCAACGCATCTTCTACAAACCGGATCGGTCCGGCCAACCAGCGGTATTTGGGGTCGAGATGCACGTTATTCCAAAACCGCGCATGGCTACAGGCAAGCTGCTCGACAACCAGAGCCGCTTGTGCGAATGTCAACGTATCGCAGGCGCTACTGGGAACGCCATCGTATTCAGCCACATCGGCAAGCACCAGCGTAGAACCGCGACCGAACCGGCTTTGCGCCGCCAGGCAAACAGGCTTGCTAAGAGGCACCGCTTCCGCCACTTCGTTATAAAAACGCACTTCGGTTTGCAGCAGCCTGGGCAATGCGGTGATGATCCTCGCCCGCCAAGCCAATGACGGCAGTTTTACAAACCACCGGGTCGGCAAGGTTTCCGGGCCGTTATGTTCGACGGCGACGCAAACCCGCGTTGTTGTGCCCACGTCAACGGCGACCACATCCACCTTGGCAACGACAGTGTTGGAGTCATGTTGATCGACAATTTGCTGCGCCCAGGAAACCGTTAAATCGCCTGGATGGCTTACGAGAATAGTCTGCTTCATTATTATTGTTGTTGTATCTGATTTTTTGCTGCGTTTTGTAGCCGATTTTTTTATTCACCACGAAGACACGAAGGTCGCGAAGTTTATATTTTTTTGGTAACTGTCCGGCCTATGCTAAAGGAGCTATAAACGTTGTAAGTTAGACCTTCCAGGTTTTAAAAACCTGGAAGGTCTAATTTCGTCGGTTCAAATTTCCGCATCCGTGCCCGCGTGAGATATACCTTGTGTCTTCGCGGTGAAACTGCACGCTTAATAATGCGGCGGCACTTCATCAACATTTTCTCCTGCGCCGGCTTCGACAGACAGGCTTTTAATGCGCTCGTTGAGCATTCGGCATGTAGCATCCAAGCGAGCTATCTGTTGCTGCTGCCCGGCGACTATTTTATTTAACGCTTGCAGCAAATCTTCCTGATAAGCGGCTTTTATTTCCAATTCGATGAGTCGTTCGTCATTCATGATCGGCTTAGATAACTTTTGAAAATTGTTGTTGTTTTTGCGCCAGATATTTGTCGAATACCATGCAGATGTTGCGAATCAATAGACGACCGACCGATAATACTTTGATGCCCTCCGCTGATAAAACCAGCAAACCGTCGGCCTGCATCGGCGCTAATGCCTCAAGTTCATTGGCAAAGTAATCACCAAAGTTAATCGAAAACCGCTGTTCGATAGCAGCAAAGCTCAAATCGAAATGGCAAATCAACTGGGTGATCACAGCACCGCGCAACTTGTCGTCGTCATCCAGTTCGACGCCTTTAAACACCGGCAATTTATTCGGGCTGATCAGTTGATCGTACTCGTCCAGCTCTTTGACATTCTGGATATAGGCATCGCCAACCCGGCCGATTGAAGTAATGCCCAAGCCCACCAGATCGCAATCCGAGTGCGTTGAGTAGCCCTGGAAGTTGCGATACAAATGCCCTTCGCGCTGGGCGACGGCCAGTTCGTCGTCGGGCTTGGCGAAATGATCCATGCCGATATAAACATAACCGGCCTGAGTCAGTCGTTGTCCGACCATTTGCAAAATAGCCAGTTTAACGTCAGGGGTCGGCATATCGGCATCGTTAATCTGGCGCTGGGTTTTAAACCGTGAGGGCATGTGCGCATAGTTGAAGATCGAGAACCGATCCGGCTCTACAGCCAGGATTTTATCCAGGGTAAGGGCAAAGGTTTCGACCGTTTGCAACGGCAGGCCGTAGATCAAATCGATATTGGTCGAGCGAAAACCTTCGGCTCTGGCGGCTGCTAAAACGCTGAAGGTCTGCTCTTCGCTTTGCAGGCGATTGACGGCTTTTTGCACGGCCGGATCGAAATCCTGCAAGCCTAAACTGAGCCGGTTAAAACCCAGTTCGCGCAGTTGCTTGATGGTCCGGTCATTGGTTTCCCGAGGATCGACTTCTATCGAATATTCGCCCTTGTCGTCGTCCCTTAAGTGAAAATACTCACGGGTGACAGCCATCAGGGTAAGCATCTGCTCGTAGCTTAAAAAAGTCGGCGTGCCGCCGCCCCAGTGCAATTGATTGACAACCCGGCTGGAATCGAACAAATCGCCCTGCATCGCAATTTCCTTGCACAGGTTTGCCAAGTACGGTTCGGCGTGCTTGCGGTTTTTGGTGACGATTTTATTGCAGGCGCAATAAAAGCAGACGGTATCGCAAAAAGGAATATGAAAATACAGCGACAGCGGCCCGCCTGCTGCATTGGATTTGGCTATATGCTGACGGTATTCCTTATCGCCGAAGCCTTCGTGCAACTCCAACGCGGTCGGGTAAGAGGTATAACGCGGACCGGCCTTATCGTACCGGTTGATCAGGCCCAAATCGAATTGTATAGATTGATCCATCATTTTATTTGGCTATTGATAACTATTTTATGGGCCTCTTTATCAGTCAACGCAACCTGTTCGATAACGCCGATCAAGTCGCCGGGCTGCTGCATCGCATCGCCGGATTTGGAAATGCGCGCCAGCAGTTTGACTTGCTCGAAATTCGATAACTTCATGGTCGGCATCATCGCCATCGCATCGGTCAGGTTGACGGTTAAGGGCAATTCGGAAACCTGTTTACGCACGATAGCCAGCGGCATTTTGGGGCCGGATAAGGCCTGGGCATAAATAAAAACAGTGTCGTTAGGACCGGCTGATTTTTGCAACTCGGACGCCAAGCTCACCTGAACATCAATGCTGACCGCTGTGGCCGGTTTTGCTTCTTCTTGCGTAGCTGCGCCTTCCGGCATCTGCGTTGCAAGCTTCGCCAACAGCACTTGTATCTCCTGCTGGGCTTCCGAGCCCTGCGGCAACTGCGCTTCAAGTTTTTCCCACAAAGCCATTGCCGCTGCAAAATCGCCTGTTTGCGCTTTTGCCATGCCGCCCAACCATAGGCCGGTCACGTTATTGGGCTCCATCGCCAAGGCTTTAAAAACCAGTTCGGCGGGTTTTCCGGCCATTTGTTCATTGCTTGCAAAGGCCAGGGCATCGGCATAAAGCAACATAATTTCCGGCTGATCGCCTATTAACCGGTAGGCGTGTTCAAACGCTTCGACGGCTTTAGGATATTGCTGCAAATATTTGTAGGATCGGCCTAACATCGTCCAGCCCATCGCATCGTTCGGTTGTTCTTTCAGGCGCTCGGCAAGCCCGGCAGCCATGTTTTTCATTTGCTCCAGTTCGGGCGCCGCCTGATTAGCGGCCGCAGGTTGATCAACCTGGCTTAACGACTGATAGTTACCCAGTGTCCAGTAAAGCGCCCCCGCTACCAAAGGGATAGCCAGAACCAGTACGAACGCCATCCAACGGCCAGATGATTTCGAAGCTTCCGCTCCTGCTAACGCCCCTCGCCTACGTCCTGTAGGCGATGTCTTCGCTTGGCTCTGTATGTCGAGATCATCGCTCAAAGCCTGTTCAAGCTCGACCAGCTGCTCGTCATAAAGCGCCTGAGTTAATGCACCTGCTTGCAGTTGTTCCTTAAGCTCGGCCAAGCGCTGCCGGGCAATGGCGATATTACGCTGATCCTGGCCTGCCTCGGCAAGCGGGTGTTTTCGCAGCAACGGCGGCAACACAATCAGAAAAGCGCTTAAGATCATTACGCTGACAATCAGCAAAAATAGCATATTCAAGACTGATCATCCTTCTCTAACAAATCACGTATTTTCGCCAATTTCTCAGCGTTCTCGTTCCCTGTGTTGGAATCCAGGACGGAGGCGGTTTTTTTACGCCGCGCAAACAAAAACACCGCAATCAAACCGATTAACAGGAACACCACCGGCCCTATCCACAGCAGGCCGGTTTTGAGCTTGAACGGAGGATTATATAAAACGAAATCGCCATAGCGATCGGTCATAAATTGGGCGATGTCCTGCCTTGATTTGCCTTGTTGGAGCATTTCGTAGACTTGTCTGCGCAAATCCGCGGCCAGTTCCGCATTGGAATCGGCGATGGTCTGGTTTTGGCAGACCAGACAGCGCAATTCCGAAGTCAACGTTTCGTAAGCTTCTTGCTGCTCAGGATTGGCAAACTGCCGGTATTCGACACCGGCACAGGCTATGCCGGACAGTAACAACAGAAAAACGATAGATAAATGCTTCATTAATTTTCGGCTTGTAACTTGGCGATCAAAGGTAGGAATACTTGCTGCACATCTTCAGGCGTAACGGGACCGGTATGCTTGTAGCGGACCACGCCCTGCTTGTCGACGACGAAGGTTTCCGGCACCCCGTAAACGCCCCAGTCGATGCCGATGCGGCCATCCTGATCCATGATGCTGACATCGTAAGGATTACCCAATTGCGCCAGCCAGCCTAAGGCGGCCTCAGGCGCGTCCTTGTAATTTAGGCCGACGATAATGGCGGCTTTTTGCTGAGCCAATTGGTTCAATATCGGATGCTCGGAGCGGCACGAAGTACACCAAGACGCCCAGACATTAAACAGCCAGACTTTGCCTTTTAAATCGGTTTGGGATAATTTTTCTGTCGGATCTTGAAGCTTGGGCGCGGAAAACGCCGGGGCCGGTTTGTTAATCAGCGGCGATGGAATCTCGCCGGGATGAAGGTTTAGGCCCAGCGCCAGAAATACCGCGAGAACGATAAATAATATTAAGGGGAGGATGTACTTGAGCATTATGTTAATTGTTTAAGTTTAATAATGGTTCAGTGTTAGTGAGCTTTATTTAGCAAAATAAAAAATAATAAAGTGACTTTGCTTCATCTCAGTTTCAATCAGTAGAATCTTTAAATCGGATATAAGTATTCGACCCACTCTCAATATTTTTTTGTTGTACTTTTATGTAATCAAGTGATCTGATTAATTTACCTAGTTTTGGAAAATTATAATTTCTAGGGTCAAATGAGCTATCCACACGTAGAATATAAGAGCCTACCGCTCCTAAATTTGCCCATCCGTCTTCTTCAGATGCGGCCTCAATAGCCTCTCTAATCAGCTTTTTTAAGTTCACATCCTTCGATGGGTCTACCATTTTAGATGGTGGCTCGATTTTGTCATTTTTGGATGAGGAGGAAATTGTGTTACTAGTATTTTGTGAAGCAGTGGTGCTTGTTTCTACAAACTTTGTATTTTTCTTAGTTTCATCTACAACGTTCTCATCATCCATAATGGTTTCGGTGAAAATAAATTTATTACACGCCGCACGAAAAGCCTCAGGCGTCGAACGCCTACCAATTCCAATAACCTCAAGCCCAGCTTCTCTAAGACGAGTAGCTAATTTAGTAAAGTCGCTGTCACTGGAAACCAGAAAGAAACCATTAAATTTCCCCGTATAAAGCAAATCCATTGCATCAATAATTAATGCTGAATCAGTGGCATTTTTACCTGAGGTATACGCAAACTGCTGAATAGGCTGAATAGCATGTTTATTAAGTACATTCTTCCAGCTACCGAGCTGTGCATTTGTCCAATCGCCGTAACAACGCCGTGAGGTTGCATCTCCGTATCTGGCCGCTTCGGTTAATATGGCGTCTATTGCTTTCGCTTGAGCATTATCGGCATCGATCAATAAAGCAAATCTTTTGTTTTCATTAATTTTCATTGTCCACCTGCTGGTATCTTGGCAATTCGATACCGTCTATCACTGGCTGCAATAAACCCGCCTGCCGCCATAAACAACGCCCCCAGCCAAATCCAGCGGATAAATGACTTGTAATAAATCCTCATGCTCCACGCGCCCTTGTCGCCCAGCGGTTCGCCTATCGCAACGAACAAATCCCGAAACAAACCGGCATCGATAGCCGCTTCGGTCATCGGCATTTTTTGCACTTGGTAAACCCGTTTTTGCGGCTCCAGTTTAGCGACCTGCTTGCCTTCGTAACTGACCGTTACAAAAGCCTGTTCGGCAACATAGTTAGGCCCCTGGGTTTGCTTTACACCGTGAAATTCAAAGATATAACCGGACATATCCAGCTTGTCGTCAGGCGCCATGCGCACATCTTTTTCAACGCTGTAAACCGAGGTCAGGGTAATGCCGATCACGAAGACGGCGATGCCAAGGTGCGCGACGGTCATGCCGTAAAAACCGGCCGGTACGCTTTGCAGCCGTTGCCAGGAAAAACCCTGCGGCCCCATGCGGTCGACAAAAGACATCACGGTAATCGCAACCGTCCACAACGCCAGCGTCAAGCCCAAAACCGCGCCCCAGGAATAAAACGGCATGCCCAACGGGATCAGCAATCCGCCGGCAACACAGGCCAAAACGACCCAGCGCACCTGTAAGGCAATCACGTTAATATTGTCTCTTTTCCAGCGCAACAGCATGCCCAAGCCCACGGCAATCGCCAGCGGCGCCATTAACGGAATGAACACGGCATTAAAATACGGAGGGCCGACCGAAATCTTGCCCAATCCCAAGGCATCAATCACCAGCGGATACAAGGTGCCCAGCAAAATACTGGAAGCCGTTACCACCAGCAGCACATTGTTCAGTAATATTGCCGACTCTTTTGAAACCAGTTCAAAAGTCGCGCTGCTTTTGACGTAAGGCGCTCTTATCGCATACAGCAGTAACGAACCGCCCACCACAATCGCCAAAAATACCAGAATGAACAAGCCCCTTGCAGGATCGCTGGCAAACGCATGTACCGAGGTTAAAACGCCGGAACGTACCAAGAACGTACCCAGCAGGCTTAACGAAAAAGCAAAAATCGCCAGCAATACCGTCCATGTTTTAAATGCGCCGCGTTTTTCAGTGGCCGCCAAGGAATGAATCAACGCGGTGCCGACCAGCCAGGGCATGAATGAGGCGTTTTCAACCGGGTCCCAAAACCACCAGCCGCCCCAACCTAATTCGTAATAAGCCCACCAGCTGCCTAAGGCAATGCCGATGGTTAAAAACATCCAGGCGATATTGGTCCAAGGTCTCGACCAGCGCGCCCAAGCCGCATCCAACCGGCCTTCGAGTAACGCGGCAATGGCGAAAGCGAACGCAACGGAAAAACCGACATAGCCCATATAAAGCATCGGCGGATGTATCGCCAAGCCAGGGTCCTGTAACAAGGGATTTAAGTCGCGTCCTTCCATCGGCGCAGGGAACAGTCGCTCAAACGGATTGGAGGTCAGCAATAAAAACAGGATAAAACCGATGGAGACCAGCCCCATCACGCCTAAAACGCGGGCGACAGTCGCATCGGGAATAGCGCGGCTGAACATCGCAACCAAGCCTGTCCAGCAGGATAGCACCAACGCCCAAAGCAATAACGAGCCTTCATGCGCGCCCCAGACGCCGGAAACCAGATACAAAACCGGCAATGCGGTATTTGAATTAGTCGCAATGTATTTGACCGAAAAATCATGGGTCAAAAACCCATAAGTCAGACAGCCATAGGAAGCGACCATGAAGAACAGTTGCCCAAATGCGGCGGGTCTTGCCACCGCGACCCAGCCGGATATGGATCTGGAAGCGCCAAAAATGGGCAATATCCCCAAAATAACCGCCATGCATAAGGCCAGAATCAGTGAAAAATGTCCCAACTCTGCAATCATGATTTTTGGCCTGCAACAACTGGCTCTGGTTTATTTTTTAAGCTGTCTTTTACTTCCGGCGGCATGTAATTTTCATCATGCTTGGCCAGCACTTCTTCGGCGATAAACACGCCCTGTGCATTTAACCGGCCGTGGGCAACGATACCCTGTCCTTCCCTGAACAAATCCGGCAGGATGCCCGTGTATTCGACGGTTACATCTTTACTGAAATCGGTCAGTTTAAAACGCACCATCAGTCCGTCATTCGGCCGCTCCACTGAGCCTTTAATGACCATGCCGCCCAAACGAAACAAGGCGTCTTTGGGCGCTTTGCCTTCGACGACATCGGTGGTCGAAAAAAAGTACATCAAATTTTCATTGAAGGATTTAAGCGCGAATCCCGTGGCTAAACCGGCTCCGATGACCATCAGGCCGATAAGCATTAAACGCTGTTTTCTGGCTGGTTTCATGATTTACTGCCGTTTCTGTTTGAGCGTCAGGGAACGTAAAAGCTGCCTGCGTTGCACCACCGGAATAATAATATTGGCGAGTAGCACGATTAAGGTCAGGCCGTAAGAGGTCCAGACATAAAAGGCGTAGCCGCCCATTGCGAAAAATTCCTGCATTGTCATTATTGAGACTCCGAAATCATGTTCTTCACCCACTGCGCATTACGTTCTCGCAACAGTAACTCGGTGCGCGAACGCTGCAACATGGCAATCAGGTAATAAAACTTGAACGCTATCGCCATCAGCAACAACGGTATCAGCATGCTGACATGAATGGACGGCTTATCCATTTTTGTTACCGTCGGGCCTTGATGCAAGGTATTCCACCACTCGACCGAGTAATGGATAATCGGAATATTGACCACGCCGACCAAGGCCAAAATAGCCACGGCTCTGGACGCGGTGCGCTTGTCGTCTATTGCGCCGTACAATCCGATAACGCCGAGATACAAGAACAACAATATCAATTCGGACGTTAGCCGCGCATCCCAGACCCACCAGGTTCCCCACATCGGCTTGCCCCATAAGGAACCGGTCACCAGCGCGATAAAGGTAAAGCTTGCGCCAACCGGCGCGCTGCTGATCGCGACAATCTCCGCCAGCTTGATACGCCAAACCAGTCCTATTCCACCGGCAACCGCCATGACCATATAAATGAATAACGACATCCAGGCGCTGGGCACATGAATGTAGATAATGCGATAGCTGTCGCCCTGCTGATAATCCGCAGGCGCCAAATACAATCCGCCGTAAAGACCTGCGGCGGTTAGCAGCAGGAAAATAACCACCAGCCACGGCATTAATCGTTCGGTGAACGCGTAAAAATGCGGCGGCGATGCCATACGGTGAAAGAAGCGGACTACGGGATCAGGAATTAAAAACATAGTAAATCAGGCGAAAGGTACAAGGAAAGTCTGTTTTCAGGCTTTGCAGTATGAAGGAATCCAGCTGCGTTCAATCATATAATCAGGCAATTCATTAAAATCAAAAGCGACGCCGTCTTTAATCATCCGCTCAACATCAAACAATTGCCCGACTTCGGGAATATCATTAAAGAACATCGTGTAAAACGGCTTCACCAACCATTTTGAAACTTTGATGCCTATCGGCCCGACAAAATTCCTTCGTTGTCCGACATGCGCCACTTCGTCAATGGTAATCTCATCCAGCAATTCTTTTAAACGGTCTCGTACTTCCGGCTCATCGGCCAGCACATCATCAAACAGGTGATGTAAGTGACAATAGAAAGTCACGCCCATCAGTTCGGTGACGAACGCCGGTGTGTCCATTAAAAAACCGGGTAATTTGGGAAACTGCTCGTAGATTTTTTCTTTGATAGGGCCTAAAGGCACCCATTCCACTTTATCCAAACCGCAAGTGCGGAGCATTTCATCAAACAGGCGTACATGGCAAAATTCTTCAGCCAAATGCACGCGACTGATTTTATCTTCTACCGTATGTGAATTCGCCATATCCGGCACTGCATCCCAAGCGCCTTTAATGCCCACCCATTCATGCCGGGCAAACTTGTAAATGCCGGTCAACATCAGCGTCATGCGATCCAGCGACTTAGGGTCGTCTTGCATCTCAACATAATTGCGATAAAAAGCCTCAGGATCGGCCAGCGGCCGGCGCAATTTAACCGGGTTATCTTGAAAATGTTTTAGCCGATCCCTTTTCTTGGCTAAATTCTTCTCGTCTTCCAACAATTCTCCACCATGGTGTTGGGTAAACTCCCAGTAATCGTCGAAATTTTCTTTTCTTTGTTGCGGAGTAGCGGGTGCAAAAACGGACAAATATTTAGCGGATGCCATCATCATTTCTTCCAAAGTCGATAATATGACCGATTATTCTACGAGATATTATCAATTAATACTCATTTTTAATGCTGCCGCCACCGGCAACGGCGCCAGCACTAAAGCCATCAATAAAATGGCAATCAAAATATTAATCTGCGCATCGACGGGTAGTCCACCGCCGGCCATTTGTACGGCATTGCCGGCAAAAATCAACACCGGAACATATAACGGTAACACCAGCAGCGACAAAATCATGCCGCCCCGACGCAGCCCCACGGTCAGCGCCACACCGATAGCGCCTATCAGGCTTAATACCGGCGTTCCCAGCAACAAGGTTAGTAACAGGACGCCCAGAGCATGATTGGGCATGCCTAAAAAAACCGCCAGCAGCGGAGCGACAATCAACAGCGGCAAACCTGTCACTAACCAGTGAGCGACAATTTTAGCTAACACCAATACCGAGGTCGGATGAGGGCTTAATAAAATCTGTTCCAGCGAACCATCGTCAAAATCCGAACGAAATAAGCTGTCCAGCGACAGCATCGCCGCCAGCAACGCGGAAACCCAGATAATGCCAGGCGCAATGGCCTGCAATAAATGCGGTTGCGCGCCGATACCCAACGGGAACAAGGTTATCACCAGAATAAAAAACAGCAGTGGATTGGCTATTTCCGAGCGGCGTCGTAAAGCCAAAACCAGGTCGCGCCGAATAACGGCAAAGAATGCACGGGATAAAGACATCAGGATAAATTAGTACGCCGGACATCGACACCATGCAGGTCTATGTCATGATGCGAGGTAAGAACAATCATTCCGCCGTTAGCGCAATGTTCGATCATTAAGGTTTCAATGAGGGCGATGCCCTGCTTGTCCAATGAGGTGAAAGGCTCATCCAGAATCCACAAGACATTTTCGGTAATCAGCAATCTTGCCAGGGACAGTCGTCTTTTCTGGCCTGCCGATAAAGCCTGAACCAGAACATCGTCATAGCCTGCCAAATGGACCTTGGCTAAAGCCGCGTGAATGGAATACTGTCCGGGGCTACTCAAGGCCAGCGACATTTTTAAGTTTTCCAGTACTGTCAGTTCTTTTTTAATGCCATCCAAGTGACCGACATAAGCCATCTGGGCATAAAACAGGCTGTCTTTTACCGTGTCCCCGCACCAGTAAATCGCGCCTGAATCAGGCTCCCGGAATCCACACAAAATGCGTAATAACGACGTCTTTCCGCTGCCGTTTTTGCCTTCCAGCAATAAAACCTGCCCTGAAACCAGTTCAAACGCCAGTTCTTCAAATAGAACCCGGTCGTCGCGAATACAGCTTAAACCCGCGCCTTTAAAAGTGCATGTTGATTTTGCTTGCATTGTTTATTTAAGAGACGAGCAAGCGTTGCCGTAAAGTTTCATAAAGCAGCACGCCGGTTGCAACCGACAGATTAAGGCTTTCTACCCGGCCCAGCATCGGCAGCTTGACCAACACATCGCATTGCTCTTTGGTCAAGCGTCTTAAGCCTTTGCCCTCAGCGCCCACGACCAACGCCAGCGGTACCGTAAAATCGGTTTGATAAGCAGTTTGCGTGGCTTCCCCGGCCGCTCCCATAACCCAAATACCTTGCTCCTTGAGCCAACGCAAGGTTCTGGACAAATTGGTCACTTGATAAACCGGCACCGTTTCTGCGGCCCCGCTTGCCACTTTACAGACCGTCGGAGTAATCCCGGTGGCGTTGTCTTTGGTAATAATCACGCCATGCGCGCCGGCAGCATCGGCGGTTCTAAGACAGGCACCAAAATTATGCGGATCCTGGACATTATCCAACACCAAGAATAAAGGCGTCCCCGACAGCGTTAAGACTGCATCCTTTAAGTCGCTTTCCGATAACTCGGCAGGCATTTCCACTTCGATGACGATGCCTTGATGACTATTGCCTTCCGCAAAACGATCCAGTTTTTTCCGATCGGTTTTTTCGGGTTCTATGCCCAAATCCAATAAATCATCGACCAGCTGCGTCAAACGCTTGTCTTGCCTCTGGCTGTCAACCCAAGCTTTATTGATCTTTTTAGGGGAATAATCCAAAGCGGACTGTACTGAATGTATACCGTATATTTTGCTTAACTTCATTTTTTACGACGTCTCTTTTTAGGCTTATCCCTAGCGACTTGTTTTTGTGCCAGCTCAAAGTCAATCTTCTTTTCGTCCAGATCGACACGTGCGACTTTAACATTGACGCTGTCGCCCAACCGGTAATTAATGCCGGTACGCTCGCCTCTTAACTGATGACTGGTGGCATCAAAATGAAAATAATCCTGCGCCAGATTACTGATATGAACCAAGCCTTCAACATAGATTTCGGCCAGTTCGACAAAAAAACCAAACGAAGTGACTGCTGAAATAATGCCGGGGAATTCCTCACCAACCTTATCCATCATGTATTCGCATTTGAGCCAACTTACGACATCCCGCGTAGCATCATCGGCACGTCGTTCATGGGCGGAGCATTGCTCGCCCAACACAACCATGTCGGGAACCCCGTAAAAAAAGCTTTCTACCGGCTTGCCCTGCAAACAATGCCTGATCGCACGATGTACTAATAAATCGGGATAACGGCGGATAGGGGACGTAAAATGCGCGTAAGCTTCCAATGCCAAACCGAAATGGCCTTTTAACTCAGGACTGTAGACAGCCTGCGACATCGAGCGTAACAATACGGTTTGAATCAAATGTGCATCAGGCCTGTCTCTAATTGACTCGATCAGCTGCATATAATCCAGCGGCGTCGGTTTAGCACCTCCGCCTAAGCTCAAGCCCAGCTCGCCAAGGAAGGTTTTCAAGTTAAGCAGCTTGTCGGCGCTCGGGCCGTCGTGTATCCGCAACAACTTGGGCATTTTTTTATTATTTAAAAAGCGCGCCGCCGCCATGTTCGCGGTGATCATAAACTCTTCAATCAATTTGTGCGCATCGTTGCGCACTACCGGCACTATCTTTTCGATCTTACGTTCCGTACCGAAAACAATTCGGGTTTCCTGAGTGTCGAAATCCATCGCGCCGCGCTGTTCACGACTCACCCGCATAACCTTGTAAAGCGCATAGAGCTCCTGCAAATGAGGCATCAAGGCTTTATATTTTTCTGTAAGCGCCCGATCACCATCGACAAGCATTTTTGCAACTTCGGTGTAAGTTAGTCTCGCATGAGAACTCATCACCGCGTCAAAAAAGCGCGACCGCGTGACTTGGCCTTGCTCGTTGATAAGTAACTCGCAAACCATGCATAATCGATCTACATGAGGATTAAGTGAACATAGGCCATTGGATAAAATTTCCGGCAACATCGGTATGACCCGTTCCGGAAAATATACCGAGGTGCTGCGTTTTTGCGCTTCTTTATCCAATTCCGAATTAATCTGCACGTAATGCGAAACGTCGGCAATCGCAACCAACAGTTTCCAGCCTTTAGGTGTTTTTTGGCAATAAACGGCATCGTCAAAATCGCGAGCGTCTTCGCCATCAATGGTGACTAAAGGCGTTTTCCGCAAATCGACCCGATCCTCTTTTGCCGACTCAGGCACTTCTGCTTTTAACTGTTTAATTTCTTCCAGCAACTCAGCAGGCCATTGATTAGGCAGTTCATGTGAACGAATCGCCATTTCGATTTCCATTCCCGGCGCCATATGTTCGCCCATGACTTCGACAACCCGGCCAATAGGCTGTCGAAGCTTAGTCGGTTGCTCGACAATTTCCGCAACGACAATCTGTCCTTGCTTGGCTGTGCCGGCACCGCCTTTTTGAAGCAGGATAGTTTGAGCTATATTTTTATTGTCCGGCACCACGTAGGTAAAACCGTCTTCCTTATAAAGCCGTCCGACAACATGGTGAGTATTTCTCTGTAGAATTTCAACGACAGCCCCTTCCCTGCGACCTTTTTTATCAACTCCGGCAATACGCACCAGCGCCCGATCATTGTGCAGCAACGGATTCATTTCCCGGGGCGATAAAAACAGGTCATCAGATCCATCATCAGGCTTAAGAAAACCGAAGCCGTCCGCATGACCGATAATACGCCCGGCAATTAAATCTTCGTTATTAACCAGACAATATTTCTTGCCCCGATTAAACAGTAATTGCCCATCCCTTTCCATTGCCCGTAAACGGCGGCGTAAAGCCTCCAGTTGGTCTTCGCTGTCAAGAGAAAACGCCTCGGCAATTTCTTCACGGCGCAGCGGCTTTCCAGCATGTTCGATAAATTGGAGAATTAATTCGCGGCTGGGAATAGGGTTCTCATATTTCTCAGCTTCACGCTGAGCATATGGATCTTTTGTTGAACTAAAATCAACGTCTTTTTTAGACTTCAATGTCATTTAAATAATCAAATAAGGGAAGATGGATACAATAAGCATATCTTATATATAAGCTTAGTATATCGATTAGAATTGAAAGAGAAAAGTTTTTGGGTCTTATGTAAAAAAACTATTCCCCATTAACTCAATGCCAACTTCATTGCATTTACTCGAAAGCATTTAAGTTTAGGTAAAAACCTCACACTTAATTGACAAACACAAAGAGGATAGGTATAGTTCGCGCTCACTTTAGCTTTTACAGCTAGCCTCTGCCGAGGTGGTGAAATTGGTAGACACGCCAGCTTCAGGTGCTGGTGGGGGCAACCCCGTGGAGGTTCAAGTCCTCTCCTCGGCACCATCAGATTATATCCCTTTCTTATTGGCTTTACCCGCTTCTTGACAAAAAGAGGAAAGCAAATTTCTCTGCGTTACACACAATGTACCGAACAAAGGAGAAATCCCCCTAATGCTTCATTAAGCACCACCAACCTATATAACAGGGCATCCGTATTAAAATTTATTGGAAAAAAGCGTATTAGCGGAAAAATCATCATATCAAACAGCCAGGACATGCGATGTTTTTAGGAAGACTTAACTTTGAAGCTCCTTTGAAAGCAGATTCAAAACCTAACGCTGAACGGAAGCTTACTATTGATTTAAGCCCCAACAAGCGCTCTATGCGGATAAAACATGCTTTCCCTGTGGGACATACGAGTAAAGGAAAGACTACCTTCAATTTTTGAGCAACCAATCTGAACAATGGGCGGCACTGTATCGCTCACTATTAAAATACTGCCAGATCAACAATATAGCTCATAAAAAACGACAACCTGCATCTTCAAAAACTGCACACGTTAATCTTCCTGATGCATATGCCCCTGTATCCATACCGATACGATTATGACGCATTTCCGGTTCATCGGTAACAGAGTGCCCATGCACAATCACTCTACCGTGAAACACATCGCTATTTAAAAATTCCTCACGAATCCACAACATGTCTTCGGGGCGTTGGCGCGTCAACTTAACTTTAGGTTTAACGCCGGCATGGACGAAAAAATACCCACCTATTTCGTAATTAAGGATTAGTTTATCGAAAAAACCTAGATGCATGGCAGGCAATTTTTCTCTGAATTCAGTCCTTAATCGCTCTAAATCTTTTGAAGTAGGTATGCCTTGAACCTTTACATCATAACTGACCAGAGTCGATAAGCCACCAAACCTGAACCAGTCATGTGCAATCGAAGGATCTTTACCCCTCAAAAACTGCAACAACACTTGTTCATGATTGCCCAATAAAAACACTTTTTCAAAATCAGAGAAGCTACTCCCCAACAAACAATCAACTACCTGTTTAGAATGCACGCCCCGATCAACGTAATCACCCAGATAAACCAGTATCTTGCTGCCATTAAAATTCAACGCATCACTTGCTATTTTCTGATGCACCTCCTCCAACAAATCTAAGCGCCCATGAATATCACCAATGCAATATAGCCTGTGATTTTTTGGTAAGCCAATCGGTAAAGGCTCACTTTGCTTAGAATTAAGGATTTTTTTGAATAAAGATTTCAAGGTCACGAGAGAATTCTTTCCAGTTATCGGGAGCGTAGGCAAACGCTTCTTCGACGAACGGTTTACTTTGAGGGTGCATTGCAACAAATTCGACTAGCTTTGCGGCATGAAAAATCCATGCAACAGGTATTTGCTTTTTCCATAACCCCTGCATTTCTTCATTGAATTCATTATAGTAATCAAAACTAAATGCTAGACGTGACATTAACAGCTCAGGTTCGACGCGACCTGAGTAAAAAGATAAACGCAACGCGTTAATAATCTCTTCTGACGGCAGTTTAAGCATTTTATCAACTGCCGCCAATCGAAACCACGCATATGGATCAACTGGAGATAATTTTAATCCCTGAATAATTGATGCATGTGCTTGTTTAAGCAACTCTTGTCTTTTTTCAAACGGCTGCGACGTCGATGTATTTAACAGTGATATATAAAACAATGCCTGTGATTGCCAATATTCGGCATTATCATACCAAGCTAAAGCTTTGCTTAAGTGAGAGATACTTTTTTCATAAATTTCCGGAGAAAGATTTTTCTCAGTTTGTTTAAGCGCAGATTCCGGATAAAGGGCATATAAACTTGCTATAAACCGAGGAACAGCCAACATTAATAACCCGCAACAAACAACTACACCAAAACCGGCAGTAATCCGCTCACCGCGCAATGCGCTGGCTTTTTGAATCGACATCTTTAACTCGTGTAATACTGATTATAACGGCCATAATGATAATAATAACCGGAATCCCCATATCCATAGCGGCCATATTGTTGCAAATTAACTTTCTGCAAGACGATTCCAGCAATATTAGAATGACCATCCTTACTTAACAAATGCAACGCACTATGTACCACTTTTTTCGGTGTTGAATCCCAATTTAATACAAAAATAGTTTTATCCACCAATCCGCTTAATATCCTAGTGTCAGGGACCGCCATAATGGGCGCAGAGTCCAAAACGACCAAATCAAACTGCTCGCGCAAATCATCAACAATCGATTTCATTCTTAGAGAAGCAAATAAATCAACTGGATTAACATAGGCCGACTTGCCTCGGGTTAAAATCTTCATACCCGTCTCCGGATCATTAACTAACACTTCATTTAGCGATAAATCATGATTCATCAATAAATCCGTTAACCCTAGCGTACTCTCTTTAAGGTTAAATGTTTTACCAATAGTCGGACGGCGTAAATCCGTGTCAACCAAGACCACGCGTTGCCCTGCGTTGGCTGAATGCCGAGCTATCAAGGAGGAGAGGGTACTCTTACCTTCGCTTGGCACCGAGGATGTCACTAATAGCGACTTAACCTGGGCATCCGGGTTAAGCAAGCTGAGTGAAATACGTAACGTATTCACGGCCTCCGCTAAAGCTGAGTGAGGTTTATCCAATAAATATTGATGCGGGGCAACATTCATATCCATTACTTTAGGCACAATACCCAGCGTGGACATATTAAATAACGCCTGAATTTGTTCGGGCGAACGAACCCCCGGATTGAGCATTTCAAGGACAAATACCAAGAACACCGCAAAAAATATCGCCCCAATCACACTAATCGCAAGCAGCATATTTTTCTTTGGGAATGAAGCCATCAACGGAATTTCCGCAAACGAGATTACCCGTGCATCAGCCTGAGCAATCCCTTGAGTCGAAGCCGTTTCTTTAAAACGGCCTAAAAAAGTTTCGAACAGCGCCTTATTAGCGGTCGCCTCACGCTCCAAAGCGTGCAATTGTACTTCCGCCTGATTGCTGCCGCTGGTTTTAGTTTCCATTTGCCTTAAACTGCCTGACAATGACCCCTCACGCGCACGTGCAACTTCCATACTATTACGCAAACCAGCGGCAATTTTTTTAACTTCCGAACGCACTTTTGCCTGAATATCTTCCAATTCAGCCTGCATTTGGATCATACGCGGATGCCGCGGACCAAACTCCACCAGCATTTCCGAATACTTGCGCTGCACTTCCGATTCTTGTTGACGCAAACTTGATATTAAAGGTGAATTTAACACTTCAGCAACACTATCAATATCACGCCCACTTCGAGCAATAGCCTCTACTTGTTGATATTTAGCTTCAGCTTCCGCTCTTTGTGCGCGAGTAATAATTAGCTGACTATTGACTTCTGACATTTGTTGCTGTGAAAGCCCCACTTCTTTACTCACTTCCAGCAATTCATGGGTTTTTCGATATTGCTCTACGGCACGTTCTGAAGTTTCCACCTTTTGCTTTAATTCGCCAAGTTGGTCATTTAACCAATCGGTAGCTTTTTTAGTCGCATCAAATTTGGCTTGTAATTGCCCAACAATATATTTATCTGCAATTTCATTAACGATTTTAGCCGCTAGTTTAGGGTCTTCGGATTCAAACGCCACATTAATCACCTGTGAACGTTTAACTTGTGAAACTTTCAGTTTATGAAGAAAAGTATCGGTTAACCGTGTTAAATGAGCCTCTTCCTTTTCTTCAGCAGTATGACTATCAATTTCAACCAGCCCTATCGCTTCTTGCCAAGCTTCAGGCAAGATATTTTTAATACTAAACTGCGCTAAAAAACCAGGCTTTCTAAGATCAGGGTTAAATTCTTCATATTGCTCTAAATGCAAAATATCAATAATTTTACGCGCCAATTCACGTGATTTAAGCACCTCCATTTCGCCAATAACCGCAGCATCACCATTCAAGTTACCGGTCATAACCTCTTCAATGTCCACAACCTTAGCAGCATTAATACCAATCAGTAATTGTGTAGTTGCGGTATAACGAGGAACCAACTGAAAAATAATTAATACCGCCAAAATACTGAGCGAAAACGTCACACTCATCAACAAACGCTTTCTCAGCCAAAGGGTATGCAGAATGTCACTCAGTGAAATTTCTGCATTGTCATTTTGCAGCGATTCGCTGGCCATCAAAGATTGTTCTTTTGAATCGTACACGGATTTCTCGATAGTGTTTAAAAATGGAGGTATTCTAGAATTTGAAAGCACAAGCCGGAATATTCGCACCGACAGTCAGTCGGATTACAACTATCGCTTAATATAAGCGTCCGATACTGCTTACAAGATTGAGATATGCTAGCCATATGTGTAGTTAAATTTTTAATCGCCTACATTCATTTCCGATCAAAAACTATAGAGTACACAGCAAACCAAGATTGTTAATAATATCCATCCTCTTTGAAAAAGGGGGATGGGAAAAGCATTTTAAAAAGTTGCCTACGTATTTTGCGCGCAGACATACCGCAACTAAAAAAACCGCTCTTTAACGTGAATTACATCGCCCGGCAACACCCTCTCATCCATTTTAAGCGTAAGTTCTCGCTTTTGCGGATCGTTCATACGAATAACCACGACGTGATCTTCTTTAGCCCGATAGGTGTAACCACCAGCAATGGCGACAGCATTAAGATAGGTCATGCCATCGACATAAGGATAAGACTTCGGCTGTTTGACCTCGCCCAAAATATAAAAGGGACGATAATTCAGCACTTGTACGCTAACACGAGGATTAAGTAAATAATCCGGCATTAATTTATCAGCAATCCCTTGCTCCACCTGTTTTGCAGTTAGATCTTTGGCATTAACATCGCCAATCAACGGCAAAGAAACCTGGCCAACACCATTAATAGTGTAATCACCAGACAAATCTTTCTGATTGAATACCGTAATCTTTAATAAATCACCTGAACCAAGCCTATATTCCTGGCTGGCTGAGGCATCTTTCTGCTGATTTTGCGCATGCTGCTCACTATTTTCTGCGGCAAATAAAGCCGCAGAAAAGAATACACCACAAAAAAACAGTTGCGAAAAAAATTTAATACAAAACTGACTCATTTTTTCTCACTGAAACATCAATAGTTGTAAAACGGCAAGGGTCTATCATACGAATATATAGCAGATAGATTAGAACTGACCTCTTAAGTTAAGCATAACTTGATGTACTTCATAGTTACTAAACACATAGTTAACATCCCGGCTTTGATAATTATACGCCAAATCGGTAGATAAGTTTCTATTCAATAAATATTTAGCTGCGACATTACCTCCATAAACCTTATCATTACGATTTTCCAGATTCGGAGCAATAAAGCCTTGATAGTCATTATTGGTAAAACTACCACCTGCACTAAGAACAACGTTGCGCATTAATTCGTGCTCCGCACCTAAACTTATACCGCTCGCCAAAATACCCGCAACACCTTCTTGCGTAGTTTCCAAAATATCATGGCTAAATTTTCCGTTAACCGTAGTTAACGCTGTGGGCCGCCATTTCAAATTCACAAAACCATTAATCCCGGAAATATCCGGCAACCTGCTATCCACATAACTACGCTGCAAATAGCCGACAGACATGTCGCCAGTGACCAGATCAGTCAAATCAAATGCCAAACCACCCAAGGCATTGTACCCAGTCGAATTACGGTTATACGCTACACCAGCACCACTAGACCTTGTAAAAGTGTCATAATCAGCCTCTTTATAAATAAATTTTACAAAAGCCTCGTATTCCGGCTGAATTTCATAACCCAAACGAATCGAAGGTGCATATTCCCAATGGTTCCGAGTAGACATAAGCAAGGGCGTATTCAACGAAGTGAGCACATCTTGATAGTCATAGCGAATAGTATCCAGCCCGCCTTTAACAGACACTCTATTCAATTTGTGCGTATAGAACGCATCAATAGCCTTAGTATCGTAGAAAGTTGGACTTAGACCATTAATCTGATCAGGCGATCCCCTATCTTCATGTACACTGTTATAAGCAAAGCCTGTATCTAAATGACTGTCGCGCACAACATCCAGCCTACCATCCAGGCGAGTAAACAAGTCTTCATAATTATTTTGATTACCCTGAGTAGCGTATTGCGTCAAATCGGAGTCAAACTTCAAATTAAGCGCATGCCGATTCCAGTTCGAGCGCACATCTACACCGGGCTTAAAATGGGCAACATAGCTATCGATCTCCGCGTTCGATGCCGAAGTTTTATCGCGTTTATAGATGTTGGAATCGTACTGGTTAGTCATATCCATTTTAGGCAAAACAGTAAAAGCACCGGTGCGTATGCCTTGTTGCGCATACTCAACGCTCTGGCGCTCTTTAACCACTTCGGCATCATCTTTAGCGTCGTAGGCCCATGCACTGCCACCACTGGCAACGCTTAACATCGACACGATCAACAGGTTATTTTTCTTATTCATACGTTATATTTCCCAAATATAGACAAAAGGAGAGTCTTTTTCAGCTATTATCTATAGCTTACTAGCTGGCGCTAGCCGCTGCTTGCTGTGTTGATGTTTTGACATCACTTATTAGAGAGCTGTCATTACTAATTTGCTGCACCTTCACAATAATCGCAGAAGCTAACAAACTCAATAAAGTTGCATTGCTACTGCCTGATGACTGCACAGCACTAACAGCGGCGGCAACTTTACAAGTAGTATTTGTACCGCATGCCGCAATTTTATTTTCTAAATTGGTTGTTATGACATTTTGCGTAACAGAAATATTATTTGTTGTCGATTCTGATGTAGCCGTAGAGGGCTGAGCAACAGAAGGAGCTGCCGACTCTAACACTTGCGTAACAACCGCTTCAGTAATGGCTGCTACCGCGTCAGGCGCAGACCTGACTGCCGCATTGGTGATAGCGCCCGCTTTAGAAGGCACCGCAGCAACAACTTCTTTGGCAATGGCGCTCGCAGATTTGGGCACTTCCTTCACAACAGCCGTCACAATCGCTGCCGCATTTGCAGGCGATCCTTTAGAGGCTGCGGCTGCAATGGCGGCAGCAAAAGCAGGTTGCGACTTGGTCACCGCCAACGCAATGCTTGCCGCCAAGGCAGGATTTGCCTTCGCCGCCGCTTGAACTAATGCAGCAACTTGCTCTTTGGTTTTACCTTTAGCAGCCTTTACGACATCACTTTCCACGGACGCACCCACAGAGAACGCCATACCCAAGAACATGATCAGGAGCATCACCCTAATTTTTTGAATTGATGTATTCATCGTTTTACCTTCCACTCTAATATTGTTAAGTTATCTGTGACCATTAAAAAACGCCTAAATGCGCACTTCCTTATAAGCCTTATAGCCTTATAGCCTTATAGCCTTATAGCCTTATAGCCTTATAGCCTTATAAGCAATCATGCTAATTTACTTTTTATTACTGTTGTGAATTATAGTTGTTTTTTTTTCATTGTCTAGGGCAAACATCTAACGCCAAGAAAATAGGGCTTAGAAACACTATGACATTGACTTTTTTGACTTTACACCTAATGCCGACTTATAAAAACAACCCATTGAACCATTGTTACTTTAGCATCATGTTTGGAATACCCCACCAAGCACCCCCCTTAAGCCAAGCTAATAATCAGACAACAAAATAGCACTCTAAATTCAATTAAACGCGATAAAAAACGGCTGAATACCCCCTCGCCAACAGACTCATTCCAACGATACTCTACAAATTTCGCATTAAATCACGCCCCATAAAAAACTTTATTTGCTAGAGAGCACATCAGTCGCTATGATAATCATTATTAGGCCTGCCTCAGCAGATACTTATAGAGATTCTCAAGCCCCTTAGCAAAGGTAGCCCGTGAATAAAACAAAGCCCGCTAACTTATTTCCTGACACTATTTAGCGCCTGCATTAGCAGTCAAGAAATTTAGCAGCTCCACCCACGCTAACACCTATGTTGTTCAATTTTTTTTTATATGTAATACTCTTAGCGCCTATCCCCTTTGGCGCCAATCGCCCATGGGCTTGGAGTTTATATGCGATATTACTAGCATTAACTGGCTTAATCGCTTGTGTTACGGCATTATTAAATCGCACTGAAATGCGCATCAGCCTACAACCTGTCAAGTATCCGTTTTACCTAGCCGGCATACCAATTGCCTGGAGTTTGCTACAACACTCTAATTTCGCCCCGGATAGTTGGGCGCATCCTTTCTGGCAGTTAGCCTGCGAACAATTACCCGGATCCATCAAGACACACATCAGCCTAACACCGCAAGAAACAATGACTGCATTAATGAAGCTTGGCAGTTATCTGTTAGTATTTTTCATCAGTTTACAATTTAATCGTAACAGCAAACATGCCACACTCACCTTTAAAGGCATTGCTTATGCCGGGTTAATTTACGCCATTTATGGCTTGATTATTTATTTAGGTCAGCACAACACTCTCTTATGGTTTGATGCATGGGTACCTATGGGTGCGGTAAACAGCACCTTCGTTAATCGTAATTCTTATGCCACGTATGCAGGCTTAACACTATTAACCAGCTTTCCATTGCTATTTGAAAAAATTCAGTCTAGTTTTCAATATGGTGTTAATAGCCACTATGGCAGACAATACTTTTTTGAACATGCAATTGTACGCGGCTGGCTTCCTATATTACTCATCATTATTATTACGACAGCATTATTTCTGAGCCAATCTCGCGGTGGTTTTTTGAGTACTGCGCTGGCAGTATTAATGTTTTTTATCATCATGCTTCTGAGCCGTAAAATCAGAAACAATGCTGCAATTATGGTACTGCTAACGGTCATTGCCGTAGCCTCTTGGGGCGTATTGAACCAGAGTGGTGATAAATTAATCGAGCGTCTTGACTCTACAGCACTCGAAAACGAAGAGCGTTTTTTAGTTTATGATGTTTTAGAGAAAGCTAATAATGAAAACCGCTGGCTAGGCACGGGATACGGTAGTTTCTACAAAAGTTTCAAGCTATATCGAGATGAAACAATTTCGGCCTATTTCGACATGGCACACAATACTTATTTGGAAAATATTTTTGAATTAGGCTTACTGCAAGCCTCCGCCTTGTTTGCAGCCATTTTTTGGACAGCTTTAATATGCCTTCGCGGTGTTTGGATGCGGCGTAAACATTGGATTTACCCGGCCATTGGCTTTTCCGCAAGCTTGCTGGTAGGCGCGCATTCCTTAGTGGATTTCAGTCTACAAATACCGGCCGTGGCATTTACTTACGCCTTAATAATGGGTGCCGCCGTTGGACAAGCCAAGCCAACTCGAAAAGAGTAAAAAACCATGCATCTTACATACGGTTTCAGCGTGACCACCTAGAAAAACACTTACCACCTACTCTAGCATTAAGTCGAAACACAATGATAAATAACACAAACACCAACAAATAGAATTTAAACATTAAGCTATGCAACATTTAATTAAATATATTGGCGTATTTAGCGTTTCTTTGCTAACTGTTTTAATTTTTACGCCTCTCTTTATTAAATTTGCACCCACGCTTGGACTTATAGATCACCCCAATAAGCGTTGCGTACATACCAAACCCACCCCATTGGCTGGAGGAACAATTGTTTTTCTAGGCTTTCATGTCGCTTGTTTTGCTTTATACCATTATCTATGGCCGCAATTTGCAGGACAATTAAATTTAGATTGGTGGCATGCGTTTATGCTTGCCTCTTCTTGCTTACTCTGCATTGGCTTAATTGATGATCGTTTTAATATATCCCCCATAATTAAATTGGCAGGCCAATCGTTCGCCGCGTTATTGTTGTATTTTTTATCCGGCTATCAAAATGACTTACTCGGCTTGAATTTTTTCTGGGGAATGATATTTGTGCTTCTTTGGAATCTTTCCATTATCAACGCCTTTAATTTAATCGATGGTTTAGATGGTTTATGCTCAGGACTAGCACTCATTTCCGGCATAGGTTTAGCCATTGTTTTTATTTTTCGCGGCTCCCCAGGAGACGCTTTAATATGCTTAGCCTTAATCGGTAGTTGCTTAGGCTTTTTACATTATAATTTTTTTCCAGCAAAAATATTTCTAGGCGATACCGGTAGCATGTTTTTAGGCTTTTCGCTTGCCAGCATTAGCCTACATGCTGGCGGCAAAGGGTCGTTTTTAGTGTTAATTGCCTCCCTGTTTTTTGTTGCCGGAGTTCCAGTTATCGATACCTTACTCGCAATATGGAGGCGTTCTATTCGTAAAATATTGGAAAAAAATAACAGTGAAATATCGATAAACGTAATGGGCGCGGATCGCGAACATTTACATCATCGCTTACTTGATTCAGGATTAAAACAAAGCCATGTAACTTATATCCTTTATACTGTTAATATCGTTATCGTTACTCTAGGTATCATATATTTCGTTTACAGGGAGCTGGCAACAGGTATGCTTTTAATCATGCTGATTATCGCATCATACTTACTGGTTAGACATATCTTAAAAATTGAATTATGGGAAACCAGCAGGCTATTTTCCAGAAATTTTGAACACCCCATATTTACCGACTTTAGCCTTGCCCTTTATCTGACATTTGATTTAACATGGATGGCTTGCATGGTGTGGGTTTCCGGCACTATTGTCTTAAACGGCGAGCAACCCTTTAGCTCATTCGCAGCATGGATCAAGATACTACCCTTTTGGCTTTTCCCAGCATTCCTTTTAATGTTTGCATCTAATACATACTTTAAAGTATGGCGCAACAGCTCATTTAAAGATTACTTTTTTTTAATTCTGGCTATCATTATCGGCTCTTTATTTAGCTTAGCTTTTATTTTAATGAGCACACCTAATGGAAATAACTTTATCATCGTGAATCAAATTTTATTATTTGATTTTTTTACCCTGTTAGGTATTACAGGTATTAGGACTCTTTATCATTTGTTTCGTGAATGGTCTATTTATAATCCTAATCCAAATAACAATACACCCACGAGACGTAATATTTTAGTGTATGGCGCCGGACAACATGGCGGCTTATACTTAAGAAATCATTACCTGAATTATGCTGATCGACTTGGAGAGAGCTTTATTGTAGGGTTTGTTGATGATAATCCTGCCCTCCAAGACAAATATAACTTTGGCTTACCAGTATTAGGCGGAATTACCGATATCGAAAAAATTGCACTACAATTTAATATAAATGAAATTATTTTAAGTACCTCAATATCTAGCGAACATATTTGTTTACTAAAGCAATTAACTACTAAGTTAAATATAACTTTACTTGAGTGGCGAGCTCATACTATCTCAATATAATTTCAAGCCCCCTCTATTATTATGACTCTTCCCGATTTCGCAGGATAGTCACTATATGTAGTAGACATCTTTCCTACTCCCATCTTACTCTAAAACCGCTTAACTTTAGAATGGGCTATAAAATCAAGTAAATTACGCATTTGCTGCTCGTTCATGGGCGAGCCCCGTGCCAGTTGGGTTCTTATACGCGCCGCCTTTTCTTGCAGGGTTAAAGTACAAGGCACTTGATATAAACCGTTTCGCCGCACTTCATGGATCAGATATTCGGCAGGATTGAGCCGTGGAGAGTAGCTCGGTGTATGCC
>Ga0208401_100129_pt1 | contig 57431 bp, 51 predicted proteins | sample LakWasM112_LOW13_2_FD_183928 | JGI IMG/M metagenome (GOLD analysis project Ga0208401, IMG submission 183928) | Freshwater sediment methanotrophic microbial communities from Lake Washington under simulated oxygen tension - Sediment Metagenome... | ecosystem: Environmental > Aquatic > Freshwater >...
ACGGTATCATCGCCATTGAAAATATAGGCATAGACAAATTACTAAACGAATGCCAGCATTTTGCAAAGTGGTATCAACAATTAAATGATTTAACAACATGCTGACCATCCTGCTTCTCCCCGTCTTACACGATAATTACATTTATCTGATTCACGACCCTGTATCGGGTGAAACCGCTGTCGTAGACCCCGCTGTTGCCCAACCGGTTCTGGATGTTCTGGAGCAAAAAGGCTGGCAGTTAACCACCATCTTGAATACCCATCACCATTCGGATCATGTAGGCGGCAACCTGGAGCTGAAACAAAAAACCGGCTGCACGATTGTTGCGCCCCTTTCAGACCGGTATAGAATCCCCGGCATGGATCGCGGCGTTGCTGACGGCGATGTGATAACGCTCGGCAAGCATTCGGCCAAAGTCATCTCGACTCCCGGCCACACCAGCGGCCATGTTGTTTATCATTTTGCAAGCGACAACACGCTGTTTTGCGGGGACACGTTGTTTGTGATGGGCTGCGGCCGGTTGTTTGAAGGCACTGCGGAACAGATGTGGCATTCGCTACAGAAATTAAAAGCCTTGCCCGGATCGACTCAAATCTATTGCGCCCATGAATACACCCAAGCCAATGGCCGGTTTGCGTTAACGGTAGAACCCGATAACCGGCAGTTACAGCAAAGAATGGAGATCGTCAATCAGCTGAGGGCCAACCATTTGCCGACTGTGCCATCGACGATAGAGCAGGAATTGGCGACCAATCCGTTTTTCAGGGAAGACAGCTTGGCGTTGCAGGAAACTATTAGGATGGCGGGCAAAAAGCCGGTGGAGGTTTTTGCGGAAGTCAGGCGGTTGAAGGATGGTTTTTAAGCGACATTGCTGAAGACACGAAGGAATCAGGAGCTATTTCCGATGACCGTCAAGATAAAACCTAGCTAGATTAAATTTTGGAGCCGCGACTTTAGTCGCGGTAACGACAGTCATCATCACCGCCGACATGACCGCTCATGCGCGACTGAAGTCGCGGCTCCATTTGTTCCTTAACCCTTAGGCCGCATATGCGGAAACAACAACACATCGCGAATTGACGGCGCATCGGCAAACAGCATGACCAGACGGTCAATACCTATGCCCTCACCCGCTGTCGGCGGCATGCCGTGTTCTAACGCAACGATATAATCGGCATCAAAATGCATGGCTTCATCATCACCGGCCTCTTTTTCTTCGACCTGTTTTTGGAAACGCGCGGCTTGGTCTTCGGCATCGTTCAGCTCGGTGAAGCCGTTGGCAATTTCCCTTCCGCCGACAAAAAACTCAAAACGGTCGGTCACATGCGGATCGTCGTCATTGCGTCTTGCCAGCGGCGATACTTCAACCGGATAAGCGGTAATAAAGGTCGGATTCATTAACCGGCTTTCCACTGTTTTTTCAAATATCTCGATCTGGATTTTACCCAGTCCGTAACCGTCCTTGACCGGAATATGCAGATTTTTAGCGACTTCAACGGCAGCTTCACGCGTGGCGATATTTTCCGCCGTTAAGTCAGGATTAAAGTGCAGTATCGATTCGACCACAGTCATACGATCAAACGGCTTGCCGAAATCGTATTGCTCGCCTTGATAGGTAATCAGGGTTTGCCCTAACACTTCAATCGCAACGCCGCGCAACATGGCTTCGGTTAGATCCATTAATTCATGGTATTCCGCATAAGCCTGATAGAACTCAAGCATCGTGAATTCAGGATTATGGCGGGTCGATAAACCTTCGTTGCGGAAGTTGCGGTTAATCTCAAACACCCGCTCAAAACCGCCGACGACCAATCGCTTTAAATACAACTCCGGCGCGATCCGCAGATACAATTCCATGTCCAGCGCATTATGAAAAGTCGTAAAAGGACGCGCTGTTGCTCCGCCAGGAATCATTTGCATCATCGGCGTTTCAACTTCAAGGAAATTGCGCTCAATCAGGAATTGACGAATATAGGCGACTACCTTGGAGCGAATCAAAAAGGTGTTGCGCGATTGCTCGCTCATGATCAAATCCAGGTAGCGCTGACGGTATTTGATTTCCTGATCGGCAATGCCGTGGAATTTTTCCGGCAAGGGGCGCAAGGCTTTGGTCAGCAGGCGAATGTCATCGACCTTGACGCTGAGTTCGCCGGTCTGGGTTTTAAACAACACGCCTTCCGCGCCGACGATGTCGCCAATATCCCACTTTTTGAACTGCTCGTTGTAAAAGCTTTCGGGCAGCGCGTCGCGGGTCACGTAAAGCTGTATTTGACCTGACATGTCCTGAATATGCGCAAAACTCGCTTTGCCCATCACCCGGCGGGTCATCATGCGCCCGGCCAGTTTTACCCGCAACGGCTCCGCTTCGAGTTCTTCTTTGGATTTTTCCGCGTATTCGGCCAACAGTTCGCCGGCCACCACATTGCGGCGAAAGTCGGTAGGGAATGCAATGCCGCCGTTTTCGCGCAACTCGTTTAATTTGCTGCGGCGTTGCTTGATTTGTTCCTGTTCTTCTTTGATTTGCTCTTGTTCCTTGAGCTTCCGGTTAGCTTCGCTAATGAGAGGATATGGACTAACTTGTTCCGATTCATCGTGCTCAATTTCTGACATCTTTAATTAACTCTTTTGTTTTTTAATTTATTTTTACAAGCCGCTTTTCAAGCTGGCTTCGATAAACTGATCCAAATCGCCATCCAATACCGCCTGGGTGTTGCCGGTTTCGACGCTGGTGCGTAAATCCTTGATCCGCGACTGATCCAGCACATAAGAACGAATCTGGCTGCCCCAGCCTATATCCGACTTAGTGTCTTCCAAAGCCTGGGCCGATTCGCTACGCTTGCGCATCTCAAGCTCGTACAATTTGGCTTTCAATTGCTTCATCGCGGTGTCCCGGTTTTTATGCTGCGAGCGGTCACTCTGGCATTGCACGACGATGCCGGTCGGGTTGTGGGTCATCCGCACGGCCGATTCGGTTTTGTTGATATGCTGGCCACCCGCGCCGCTGGCACGGTATACATCAACACGGATATCGGCGGGGTTGATGTCGATGTCTATATCGTCGTCGATTTCCGGCGACACAAACACCGAGGCGAACGAAGTGTGGCGGCGATTGCCCGAATCGAACGGCGATTTTCTAACCAAGCGATGCACGCCGGTTTCGGTGCGCAGCCAGCCGAACGCATATTCGCCTTCAAACTTGATGGTGGCGCTTTTAATGCCGGCCACGTCGCCTTGCGATTCTTCGATCAGTTCGGTTTTAAAGCCTTTCTGTTCGCCCCAGCGCAAGTACATGCGCTCGATGATCGAAGCCCAATCCTGTGCTTCAGTGCCGCCGGAGCCGGACTGAATGTCCAAAAAGGCGTTATTGGCGTCCATTTTCCCGGAGAACATGCGGCGAAATTCCAGGTCTGCAACTCTTTTTTCAAAGTGCTCCAGATCGTCGACAACCGTTTCAACGGTTTCCTCGTCGTCTTCTTCAACCGCCATCAGCAGCAGTTCTTCTGCGTCGCTAAGGCCGCGTTCCAAATCATTAATGGTGTTAACGATGACTTCCAACTGGCCGCGCTCTTTGCCTAAGGCCTGAGCTTCTTCCGGGTTATCCCAGATTTTTGGATTTTCAAGCTCTCTTAAAACTTCGACTAACCGCTCGCTCTTAACGTCAAAGTCAAAGATACCTCCTAAGGGCATCGCCACGGCTTTTTAAGTCGGCTATTTTGTTTTTGATCGGATTTATTTCTTGCATGGGGTGTATTTAACCAATGACAGTCGAGACCAAGCGCACAGATGATCGCCGGTCGATGAAAACTTTAGAGGCAGTGATTATAAACCATAAGCCGGGGCCGTTCATCCAGAGTTACCGGCTTAAGAGAATTAGAGCTCTGATTTTAGGTATCAAATCTGATTTCCATTCCCCATTTCAGGTCCAGTTGCTGTTCTGCACAGCCTTTATTGACTGCTATTTCGACCAGACCGCTGGAGTTTTTATACCAAAAAGCCTGTTGTTCTTCAGCATCGCCGAAAGTATCGGACTGTTTAATTGCAATACCGTTGATAATCAGCGTCTTGCCGGCATAGGTTTCGCGATAGCGCAATCCTGTCATTGCATTACCGTAATAATCAAAATAAATCACTTCAGCCAGGTCTTCGGGCCAAGCGCTTAAATCATTCCGGTCAAAGGCTTGCAATAAGTCATCGGCCGCATTGATAGCCAGCTTTGCGGCTATCGGGGCGAATAGATCCCTGCCGTGAAAGCTCATTGAGCAATGTTCCGGTTTCCAGATAATTTCCGACCATTGCGCATCTTGAGCCTGAACGGCAACAGTATTTAATAAACCGTTATCCGGCCCAACAAATGTTTGCCTGTCAGCCTGCAATACAACGGCTCTGCGTGTACCGCCAACGCCTGGGTCAACCACGGCCAGAAAAATGCTGTTTACAGGAAAACTGTACCGCAGTGCGGCCAATAGATAAGCACTTAATCGAGGATCGGCTGCCGGTGCATTGCTCAGCAGATTAATAACAGGAACATTCGGGGCTGTCAGTCGTAACACCGATTCCATTTGCCCGACATAAGGACCTGACGGCCCAAAGTCGGTAAAAAGAACGATGCAGCTCACTGCGCCAATACGTCCAATCCGGCATTCGCCGCGTCAATTCCCGACTGGCTAGCGGCATCCACACCATCTCTGGCGATCGCCGAACCTGCTCCCGGCAGGTTTACGGCATACACACCATCCTTGGCGATAAATGGCATGACCTGCTCTTCGGCTTGCGGGTTCCGCATTAGCCCGGCAAAATCGAATAGCTGGGTATCGGCCAACTGTGACGGCGCGACATTTTGCAGGCTGGTAAAAATAGTTTCCAAGCGCCCCGGAAACTGCTTATCCCAACCGTTTAACATGATTTTCATCGCTTGGCGTTGCAGGTTTTCCTGAGAGCCACACAAGTTGCACGGAATAATCGGGTAGTTTTTAAATGCAGCAAGGCGCTCAATATCTTTTTCGCGGGTGTACGCCAAAGGCCGGATGATGATATTTTTCTTATCGTCGCTTAACAGCTTGGGCGGCATGGCTTTTAGTTTGCCGCCGTAAAAAATATTCAGGAAGAAAGTTTCAAGAATATCGTCGCGATGATGACCCAAGGCTATTTTGGTAACATTGTTAGCTTCAGCGTAACCGTACAAGGTGCCTCGGCGCAGGCGCGAGCACAACCCGCAGGTGGTGTTACCCTCGGGGATGACCCGCTTGACCACGCTGTAGGTATCTTTTTCGATGATATGATACGGCACACCCACCGATTCGAGATATTCCGGCAATACATGTTCCGGGAAACCGGGCTGCTTCTGGTCCAGGTTGACCGCAATCAGTTCGAATTCAACCGGCGCGGTTTTTTGCAAATGCATCAGGATGTCCAGCAGGGTGAAGGAGTCCTTGCCACCGGACAGGCACACCATGACTTTGTCGCCATTTTCGATCATATTATAGTCGGCAATCGCATCGCCGACGGTGTGCCGCAATTTCTTTTGCAGCTTGTTAAATTGGGTTCTGGATTTTTGGTTTGGATCTGACATGGTCAGAGATATGACATATTTGAAAAGAAAAAAATACGGAATCCATGCATACGAACCCCGCTAAGAAACACATTAACTTAAAAAACGGCGATTAGTCCACGAAAAGCACGAAAGACACGAAAAAAAAGCATTCGAAATAATCGTGTTCCAATGTTTTTCGTGCTTTTCGTGTCTTTCGTGGACGATTCTTTTGGTAGATTAATGCTGAAAAGCAGGCTTAACCGTTGTAACGCTGGAAAATCAGTGTCGCGTTGGTTCCGCCAAAACCGAAGCTGTTCGACATAATCGTGTTTAAGGTGATGTTGTCTTTACGTTCACGCACGATCGGAATGCCTGCTGCGCCCGGATCAAGCTGGGTGATATTAGCCGATGCGCTGAGGAAGTTTTCCTCCATCATCAACAACGAATAAATCGCCTCATTAACACCGGCCGCGCCCAGAGCATGGCCTGTCAGCGACTTTGTCGAACTCACTAACGGTACGTTATCCTGGCCGAACACATTGCGCAAGGCTTCAAGTTCTCTGGTATCACCGACCGGCGTACTGGTGCCGTGGGCATTGATGTAATCGATCTTGCTACCGCCGATAGTCGCCATCGCCTGTTGCATGCAACGCACTGCGCCTTCTCCTGAAGGTTGAACCATGTCGTAACCGTCGGAGGTTGCACCGTAACCGGTCAGTTCCGCGTAGATTTTCGCGCCGCGCGCTTTGGCATGTTCCAGCTCTTCAATCACCAAAACACCGCCGCCGCCGGAGATAACAAAACCGTCGCGGGTTTCATCATAAGGCCTTGAAGCTGTAGCCGGCGTGTCATTGTATTTGGAAGACAACGCGCCCATCGCGTCGAATAACATCGACATTGTCCAATGAACTTCTTCTCCGCCGCCGGCAAACACCACATCCTGCTTGCCCATCTGGATCAATTCCATCGCATGACCGATACAGTGGGCGCTGGTCGCACAGGCCGAACTGATCGTGTAATTGACGCCTTTAATTTTGAAAGGCGTCGCAAGACATGCAGTATTGGTGCTGGACATGCTTCGGGGCACCATATACGGGCCCACTTTTTTGATGCCTTTTTCGCGCAGAATATCAGCCGCTTCAACAATGTTTGAGGTTGAAGGACCGCCGGAACCCATCACCAAGCCGGTTCTGAAATTCGATACTTCCGATTCACCCAAGCCTGAATCATCAATCGCTTGCTGCATCGCAATATAGTTGAACGCCGCGCCATCGCCCATAAAGCGTTTTATTTTACGGTCAATGAAGGCATCCAAATCTATGTTGATAGGTCCGTGAACATGACTGCGGAAACCCATTTCCTGATAAACGTCTGCAAAAGCGATCCCTGAGCGGCCTTCTCTTAAGGAATCGACAACCTCTGTTCGGTTATTCCCAATGCTGGAAACAATGCCTAAACCGGTGACTACGACTCTTTTCATTGTTAACGCCTCTAAAAATCTTCGGTGGAAGTAAATAAGCCAACCCGTAAATCGGTAGCCTCATAAATCACTTTGCCATCGACTTCCATGGTGGCATCAGCGATACCCATAACTAACTTCCGCATGATCAATCTTTTTAAATTGACTCGATAAATCACTTTCTTCGCGGTGGGCAGCACTTGTCCGGTAAATTTAACTTCACCCACGCCCAAAGCGCGTCCTTTACCGGGACCGCCCATCCAGCATAAAAAGAAACCGACCAACTGCCACATCGCGTCCAGCCCCAAACAACCGGGCATCACAGGATCGCCTTGAAAGTGACAGTCAAAAAACCATAAATCAGGCGTTATATCCAGCTCAGCAATGATTTCGCCCTTTCCGTAGGTACCGCCTTCATCCGTAATAAGGGTAATACGATCCATCATTAACATATTCGGTAGAGGCAATTGCGCATTTTTCGGCCCGTACAGTTCTCCCCTGCCGGACTTCAATAATTCTTCGCGCGTAAAACTGTGCTGTTTCCCCATACTCTTTATATACCTTAACGTAATTATTATTATTCTAAACTGTGCATTATCTAACAGCCATCAAAAAAAATCAGCTCAAATTTTAGCCGGGCAACACATCAAGCATCAATTCCTTTATCTTCAAGCCCTTTTTTTCGACTGCCGGGATACCGGACGACTGCATGGACGCAGGAGGTAAAGCAACGCATGGAGCAGTTGCCGAGGTAGAGTCCTGCATGGCGCAATTACCGAGTATGAGTTGCTGATAAATAATGGCGTAAGAAAGCACAGAAGTGACATATTTTCTGGTTTCTTTAAACGGGATAGTTTCTATCCAAATATCTGCCGGCATCGACGCAACACTCGGCAACCATTTTGACACTCGCCCGGACCCCGCATTATAAGCGGCAATTGCCAACGCAAAATGGCCATGAAACTGTTTTAACAGACGCTTATAATAAAAAGCGCCGTACCTGACGTTAACATCAGGATTAAACAGACTGTTATCCGACTGCCATTTTTCCTTTAAATCGCCGGCTATCTGCATTCCCGTTCTGGGCATGATCTGCATTAAGCCGCGCGCGCCAACGGCCGACTCGGCATCCTTATTGAAGATGCTTTCCTGCCGAATCAGGCCGAAAACAATGGCCGGGGCGAGATTTTGCATATTGGCATTATTATGAACCTGGCTCGAATAATAAACGGGAAATCGCAGCGCCAGATCGTCCCAATAATCGGCTTTAACCAACGTAGCAATCGCAATTTGATCCTTGTGCCATTGCTGAGCCAATTTGGCGGCGATCATGCGCCGCTCCTTGCTCAGTTTTTTTACCGCATACCACCATTGCCGTTCGGCCTCCGTGTCCCTGTTCAGTGCATTAAACTCCCGAACCACTTTAAAATCGGTTTCATTAGCCAGGTTGTCGAGCTCATTTTCCGCCAGAAAAACCGGTTTGTTGGAAAATTGATAAGGCTTATCAACATTATCGGCGGCCAGGAATCCGTAAAAACTCCGGTCTTCAGCGAGCTTAGCGTAGACAGCCTGTGCTTGCAGAGAGTCCCCGGTTTGATCCAGCGATCTGGCCAGCCAGTATTGCCATTTAGGATCCTGCCGTTCCTGAGCCGTCAAGCCCGCCAGCGTCTCGGCGACATGCTGCCAGTTTTGTTCCAGCAAAGCTGCTCTGACTTTCCATTCATTGACGTCCGCATCGACAACAGGCAATTGACTAAGGCGGTAATAAGCACCGGGGTTTCGGCTACGCGCCAAGCCGATCGCGAGACTGCGATCCAGTTGCCGGACGGTTTGATCATCTATCCGGAAAGCCTGTTTTCTGTCATCCCAAAGTTTAATCGCCAGATTCAAATCGGACTTCGCCAGCCGATCTACGCCATGTGCGAAAAGCCGCCCCATTTGCGGACTCAAAAAACCGCTGTTTTCGATTAATTCAGGATGTTGGTGAACTCGCAACCAAACATCGGCGATATCCTGATCCGCCCTATTCATCGAACGCCGCAGGTATTCGGCCACCGGGACATTATCTTTGTTCAAGGCCAGCTCAAATCGCTGCCAAATCAGTTCCGGCGTGAAGCCGGGCGACATCATTAATACCGATATCAGTGGATCGCATTCTTCCGGCAGCGAATCCCCGGTAACCCACAAGCGTTTGGCTGCATTTAATGCCTGCTGTTGATTGCCCGTGTTATAGATTGCCAGATTGTACTGGCATTCAAGCCCAGTATTTTCAGTTGCTTCATAATGCCGGATAAAATCGTTCCAACGCTCGTTTTTAGCCAGGTAATCCAGCCATTTAGACCTCAATAATCCGGCATAACGGGTCTCTTTATAAGTCTCTAAAAAAGACAGTATTTGATCAGATTGCTGTAAATTATCTTTCAGCCACTGGTATTGAAGATAAGGGTATAACGGATAATCGATCAAAGCGGCACTGGCGCGCACGAATGCCGTATTATTGCCTTGCGCAAGCAGTTTTTCAGTCTGCAAAAAACTATTTCTTTGCTGGTTAAGCGTATCACCAAGCACTGCACCGGAAAAAAGCACCAGACACCATAACAGTTTTCCACGCAGGCGTTTCATATTTCACTCACAGTAAATATATTCCTAAAAAATGTTTCAGACAGATATAATCAAGCGCTCGAACAAACATCCCTATGCTAATCCCGTGCAATCAAAACAGGCTACCCAACCTTATAGTTGGAACACTATTTACCAAATTGCTTTAGAACACAAAAAAGAACTGATCGCTTCTCATTTTATCGCCATTCTGGCAACCATAGCCAGCGTTCCGGTGCCGTTGCTGATGCCGTTGCTGGTCGACGAAGTGCTATTACATAAACCCGGCGTTATCATTAAAACCGTCAACCTGCTGTTCCCGGTAAGCTGGCAAATTCCCATTCTTTACATCAGCGCTATTTTGCTGATCAGCGTCGTCCTGCGCATTATTGCGATCATTTTCAACATCATTCAGTCCCGGCAATTTTCCTGCATTGCCAAGGATATTGTGTTCCGCATCCGCACCGACCTGATCGGGCATTTGCAAAACATTTCGATGTCTGAATACGAAAGCCTAGGCACCGGCACCGTGGTCACCCATCTAGTCAAAGACCTTGATACGATTGACACCTTTATCGGCACGACCGTCAGCAAGCTGCTGGTATCCGGCCTGACCATTATCGGCACTGCGGTTATTTTATTATGGATGCACTGGCAGCTGGGTTTATTCATCCTGCTGCTGAATCCCGTGGTTATTTATTTCACCCGCGTGATCGGCTCTCGCGTTAAAGACTTAAAATCCAAGGAAAACGCCGCTTACGAAGTTTTCCAGCAATCCTTGACTGAAACACTGGAAGCCATTCATCAAATACGCGCCAGCAATCGCGAGAAACATTATTGTCAGCAGCTGATCGAATCGGCCCGGTCGGTTAAGGATTTTTCGACCGCTTTCGCCTGGAAAAGCGATGCGGCAACGCGTTTGAGTTTTCTGGTATTCCTGTTCGGCTTTGACGTATTTCGCGCTTGCGCGATGCTGATGGTGTTTTATTCCGATCTCAGTATCGGGCAAATGCTGGCGGTGTTCGGCTACCTGTGGTTCATGATGGCGCCAGTGCAGGAAATTCTGAGCATCCAATACGCCTTTTATGCGGCCAAAGCCGCGTTGATCCGCATCAACCGGCTTAACGCGCTGAAACAGGAACCGCATTACCCTCACCTTGAAAACCCGTTTTTAAATAAAAAAACCGTCTCTTTACGCGTAGAAAACCTGCATTTTAGCTACGGCGAGGACCAATTCGCCGGCAGCGAATTGGCATTTACCCGCAGGGTGCCGGGCAGCACAGACCGGCATGAAAAAATACTCGACGGCATCCAGTTAAAAATCAAGGCCGGCGAAAAGGTTGCCCTGGTTGGCGCCAGCGGCGGCGGCAAATCGACCCTGGTCCAAACCCTGATCGGCCTGTACCCGCCCGACCAAGGCCAGATTTATTTCGACGAGGTCCCCATCGACCGCATCGGCCTCGAAGTGGTCAGGGAAAACGTCGTCACCGTGCTGCAACATCCCGTCCTATTCAACGACACCATCCGCGCCAACCTGACGTTGGGCAAACCGGCTACCGATGCCGTATTATGGAATGCACTGGCTATCGCGCAATTAAACGACGTCGTGCAGGATCTGGACAAAGGCTTGGACACCATCATCGGTCGGCTGGGCATGAGACTTTCAGGCGGCCAGCGGCAACGCATGGCCATAGCCAGAATGATCGTCGCCGATCCCAAAGTGGTCATACTGGATGAGGCCACCTCGGCGCTGGACAGCGAAACGGAGCACAAACTGCATCAAGCGATGGCGGAATTTTTAAAAGGCCGCACCACCATCATTATCGCCCATCGCCTGAGCGCCGTTAAACAAGCCGATCATGTTTACGTTTTTGAACAAGGTCAAATCTGCGAACATGGACAACATGAAACCCTACTCAGCCAAAACGGCCTTTATGCAAAACTTTACGGCGAGTATCAGTGAGACGGGTGAAAGGTGTAAGGACAAATCAACTCCCTTAAGCCGCCTTTAACCTTGCCCCTTTAATCTAAAAGCCTATGACTGAAATCTACGACCTACACTGCCACTCCACCGCTTCCGACGGCGCATTATCGCCGACGGCAGTCGTGCAGCGCGCCCATGAATGCGGCGTCACCTCGCTGGCTTTAACCGATCACGACACCGTCTCGGGCCTCAACGAAGCCCAAGCTGCGGCAGATACCGCAGGCATCAAATTAATACCCGGCATAGAGCTGTCAACCAGCTGGCAGAATAAATGCTTTCACATTGTCGGGCTGGGTATTGATCCAGCTTATCCGCCGCTTGCCGAGGCCACCCACAACCTGCAAAGCATGCGCATCGAACGCGCCGAAAAAATCGCCGATAAGCTGGAAAAAAAACGCATTCCCGGCGCGCTGGAGGCCGTCAAAAAAGCCGCCGGGGAAGGCATGATCACCCGCACCCATTTCGCCGACTTCCTGCTTTCGCAATTCCATGTATCCACCCAGCAGGAAGCTTTCGACCGCTATCTTGGCGCCGGAAAAGCCGCTTTTGTTGCGACGACCTGGTCTGACATGGAGCTGGCAATAAACTGGATTACCGGGGCCGGCGGCGTCGCGGTATTGGCGCACCCTTTACGCTACAAACTGACCGCCAGTTGGATGAAACGGCTGTTAGCCGCCTTCAAGGAAGCCGGAGGCCAAGGCATAGAAGTCGTAACGGGCCGATATAATAGCGACGAAATAAAACGGGTTGCCGGTTACGCAACGCGCTTTGAGCTGGCCGGTTCGGTCGGCTCCGACTTCCACAACCAAGCCAACCAATGGGTGGAATTAGGCCGACTTGCGCCTTTGCCCGAGAACATCAAACCGGTATGGGAACTGTGGCAATAAAGACCCATAGTACCTACAAGAGGGCGACCTGCCGGATCGCCTCTACAAAAAATATACACCATAAATTAATATGCCGTAGGGGCGATCCGGCAGGTCGCCCATTTACGCAAAATGAATAAATCATAGCTTCTTCAGCCTGCTGTTAATGAGACCCCCCATGAGCTTTTGGAAAACTAAAAAACTGTCTGAAATGACCACCGAAGAATGGGAGTCGTTATGCGATAACTGCGGCAAATGCTGCCTGCACAAACTGGAGGACGAAGACACCGGCGACATCTACTTTACCAGTGTCGTCTGCAACCTGATCGATCTGGATACCTGCCGCTGCACCCGTTATAGCGAACGCACCCGATTAGTCCCCGAATGCCTGGACTTAAAACAGCACGACTTCGCCGAATACAACTGGCTACCGGCAACCTGCGCTTACCGGTTATTAAGCGATGGAGAAGAACTTCCATCCTGGCATCCGCTGCTGTCAAAAAGCGCCGAAAGTGTTCAGGACGCCGGTGTTTCAATCAGCAGTTATGCGATGAAAGAATCTGAGATCGATGATCTGGAAGACCACATTATCGAATGGCTGGAGTAATTATCTCATCTTGGAAGGCAGATGAATCGTCTCACCGGCGACCATGAACGCGCCTTCGCCACGATGATGAATCGTCTGCGGATGCTCCTTCCGTGGGTCAATCCAGGCTTTGACAACCTCAAGGATAAAGAGGTTGTATTTGGCGACCATCGTCTGATCGACGACCCTGCATTCAAGATTGGCATAACATTCGTCGATCAGCGGCGCATCGACGCACGAAGCGGCCACCGGCGTGAGCCCGAACGCCTTGAACTTGTCGACCGTTCGTCCTGAGCAGTTCCCGCAGTCTACGACCTGTTTCGACAACTCCACCGTTGGAATGTTGATTACGCTTTGCTTAGTGGCTTTCAAGCTATCGAACGTGAAGTCCCCATTGCTGATGACGCAACCTACCAGTGGCGGTTCAAACTCCATCATGGTGTGCCATGACATAGTCATGATGTTCGCCCGGCCCTCCCTGGCGGTGGAGACCAGCACAACCGGCCCCGGCTCAAGCAGACCGTAGACTTTGGACAGTGGAAAGGATATTTTCGACATATCGAGACCTCTTGTTTCCTGGTGAACGCGTTATAAACAACATTTGATTTCACGAAAACCAGATTATAAGAGAATGTAGGTCGAGTTACAGCTTTTCGTTGCCCAACCTCCATCCAGTGATGGAGCAGTAGGCAAACATGGAATTCGTCGCCATATCGAAACTCGAAAATGTCGGGTATGACCTACGAAAGCAGGCCTTTTTTGTAGTTATCACGTTGCACCACGTAACCCAACAGGTTACAATTCAATCCATGATTAAAAGTTTCACGCACAAAGGACTGGAAAAATTCTTTGCCACGGGCAATCAAGCGGGCATTCAGGCGATTCATGCCAAACGGCTGCGCTTGATTTTGGCTTTGCTGAATGATGCCAAGCAACTTGGCGATCTGGATGCTCCGGCCTTGCGACTGCATGCTTTAAAAGGTAATCGAGCCGAATTCTGGGCAGTTACGGTGCAAGCCAACTGGCGCGTGATCTTTCGATTTGAAGATGGCGACGCTTATGTTGTCGATTATACGGACTATCACTAAAGAGGTGTGTTGTTATGCGCATGTTTAACCCGCCCCATCCGGGCGAAATTCTGTCTGAACTGTGGCTTGATCCGTTGGGCTTGAGCATTACTCAGGCCGCCATGCACTTGAATGTTGCACGTAAAACTGTGTCCGAGCTGGTTAACGGCAAAACCGGCGTCAGCCCGGAAATGGCGCTACGCTTGGAGCTGGCGTTCGGTAAAAGCGCCGAGTCCTGGCTTGCCACTCAAGCCGCTTACGATTTATGGCAATTGGAAGCCAAGCGCGAGAGTCTTGGTGTGCATGCGGTAGCCGCCTGATGCTTAACTACATTTGCAACATTTGAGTTCTCCACCACCGGACGGGGCAACATGCCCCGTCCGGTGGTGGAGAATGTCAGTCATAAACAACATATGCGACAAAACTAGACTTCCTCATTAGATTCCCGTTTTCCTTTAATCAAAAACCTCCGGCAAAGCCGGAGGCTTGAAAATGTGAACCGCTCAAAGCGGGTTAATATTTGCACCACCTAAAGGTGGCGGTAGCGGTGCCTTAAAATAAATCGAGCTGCTCTATTCGCTTGTCCTCTTCTTCTTGATGCTTGATGTAATTGCGTACAGTTGCCTCATCCCTACCCACTGTTGAAACGTAATACCCTCTTGCCAAGAAACTCTGACCAGTGAAGTTCTTTCTTCGTCCCGTATAAGTTCGTGCTATCGATATGGCACTTTTACCTTTAATAAACCCAACAACCTGTGACACTGAGTATTTCGGTGGAATCGAGATGAGAATGTGGACATGATCTGACATCAAATGACCTTCCTCAATCCTGCATTCCTTCTGCGATGCCAAATCTTTCAGCATCGCCCCCCAAATATTGCCGCAATTCCTTATATAGGGTTTTCTTCCTATATTTTGGAATCCAGACTATGTGGTACTTACATTCCCATTTCGTATGTTTTAAACTCTCTGGCGAATTCATCGTTTGTTTCCTTATCTTTTGAACTTTAGGCGGTTCACAGATAGGGAGACTCTCGATGATTCCCGTAATTGTCAAACTTTGTGAGTCCCCCAGCAGAGCTGGGGGTTTACTTATGATTAATTAAATATCCGGCAAATAATGAGCTTCGAAAACCAGACTCACCGCCGCCAAATGCCGAACGAAATTCCGACAATAAAAAACCTACTCTCGGCAGATTACAGTTTTTTGATAATAGCGTAGAAATCTTTCTTGGTCTTGCCAGCCTGTTCGGCCATGCTCTTGATCAGCGTTTGCGAGAAAGGCGCTTTGGGACAATCAACGGTGACTTTATAAAATCTACCGTTTTCTTCTTTAACCCATTGTTCGTGCGACGTGCCTTTTCTCTGGCGTGGCGTAAAATTGAGATAGGTTAAGATTAGTTTTATTTCTTTACAGGTCAGCGGTGGGAATTCTCCACTCATGCCGGTCTCAGCGGCATTGTTTCATCAAATATATGGTTGCTGCTATGGAAGATGTTATTTTTGATTTTCATAACATAATATTTAAACCATGCCGAAAAAGGCGCGCTTCTGCTTAATAACTGGTTTGCATAAATTTTATCTTCGCCTTCCAAAGCATCATAAACATATTCTTTAATCATCGCTTCGAGTTTGAATTTGGCATCTTCAAATGAATCGCCTTGCGCTGCAAGATTAAAGTCTAAACATAAGGCCACCCATACGCCGCCTTCGCATTCAGCATAGCATTTGATAATTAATTGCTTTGGATTCATGTTCGCTCTCCGAAGTGTTTTTTGCTGTAACCAGTTCTTTTGTTTGTGCAGTTTTACCTAATATACTGCACTTCGCCGTAAACCACATAATCGTCTGCTTTACTTCACATCAGCCACGAATAACAAGGCAATAAAAATTATAAGCTACCGATCTACATGCGGATCAAGATGAACGATATGTCCATGATCGTCAAAATAAACGGTAATCATCGATACCTTCCGGCACTGTTGCAATTCATCGGCTTTCACTTGATAAAACGCGCACAGCTCCGTATCGTTAACGATTTTATGAGCCGACGGAAGTATCGTCCTGCTCCGGAATTTGCGATAACTTATCCAGCATAACCAGAGCGCAACCATTACCAACAAAGTTACAACGTAAATCTGCATCAACTCCAGCAAGCTTTTGTAACCGCCAAACCAACGCATTTCGTTGATCATCTTTCTATCGCCCAGCACCCAGCTGCTTAAGGTAACCAAGGGAATCAGCAAATAAACCCACATCACCCAGCAGACGGCCCACACAAATACGGCGCCTACCCGTTTTTGCAGGCTTTGCAGCTGCGGGGCGTTAATAATGTATTCTTTCATTTCTCGCGCAAGCCTCTGTCCACGGTGACCCATATCGCACGTTGTCCGCGTTTCTTTTTTATCGCCCGTATCGAGCCGACAATGGTGGTGCCGACGTTTATCAGCCAGTACACGAGGGGATACCATACCATCCAGTAATAATAACGCGCGACGCCACCGGTTCGATATTCATAATGCGAATCTATGAACAGGCTGACGCCGAACTGTATAAGACAGGTCAGGCTCAGCAACATGCTGGTCCAGTTGGGGCTGAGATCGTGCAACGATTCGCTGGGCGATTCGTTAAACAATGCCACGGGGGCGTAAAGCACATGCAGCAATATCAAAAACGCCCAGAAGATACTGATCAGGCATTCGCCGTATAACAGCCACATACTGCGAGACGACCAGCGAAACAGGTCGCGAAAATAGCGTAGCAACACTTCGGTTCCGCCCTGCGCCCAGCGTGATCGTTGCTTCCACAAGCCATGCAGGGTTTCCGGCATCAACACCCAACATAAGGCGTTCGGCTCGAAATAGATCGACCAGCCAGCCAGCTGTAACTTCCAGCTGATGTCGATGTCTTCGGTGACCATGTCGTTGCTCCAGTAGCCGACATCGTGCAATGCGGATTTTCTAAATGCCGCAATAACGCCGGAGACGGTGAAAACCTGTCCGTAAGATCGTTGCGCCCGTTTGATCATGCCGACAATGGCTGAAAATTCGCCGACCTGAATCCGGCCTAACAGGGTGGAGCGATTGCGTATGCGCGGATTGCCGGTGACTGCGCCGACATTCGGGTTATCCTGAAAATGCCGCACCATCCAGGCGACGGCTTCGGGAGCCAGTAACGCATCGCCGTCGATGCAAATCAGGATTTCATTGTTGGCCAGTAACGCTGCGGTGCGCAAACCCATCGCCTTGCCCTGATTGGTGTGCAAATTGACCACGCGTAGCTGCTGATGCTGTTCGGCCAACTCCTGCAATATTTCCAGCGTGTTGTCCTTGCTGCCGTCATTGACGGCGATAATTTCAAAGGCCGGATATTTCTGGTGCAGCAAAATTTCTACGGTTTCGCGAATATTGTCCCCTTCGTTATAACAGGGGATCAAAATCGAAACCGGCGGCTGCTCGGTTAATTCGGGCAGGTGTTCGGCATTACCTTGCTGACGCCATTCATGACGAAAATAAAAAATCAGCGCGCCGAACATCCAGATGTAGGCCATAAACAAAGGATAGTAATAAATGAACCCTTCGATGATGCCATCCAGCGGTTCCCATGCAGTCACAAAATCATGCCATTGGCTCTGTAGTATTGCGATCACGTTTTGCAATGAAATATTCATGGTTTTTCAGGGCAAACGACATCGCCCACCCTATTCAGGTTGATTAAAACAAAATTCATGATTAAGGCTGGATAGGAAGTGAGAAATGTTGTTGTAAATCGGCCAGGCGCGGCTGATCCTCAAAAACATTGTCAGGATAATAGCCAATGTGGCCGGCGCCCAATTTTTTCAGCAACTCCAGTTGCCCGATAAAGACCGGCATCGGAATTTTCTGCCCAGTTTTCCAATTGATCGATTGCAGCTCGAACACGGTTTTTTTAAGGCCGTCGGGCTGTTTAGCCACTGTTTTTACCAATTGCGTGAGCCACTGTTTGGGATTTTCCGCCTCTTCCATAAACGGCATGGCTTCGATGGCGACATAATCGTAATGCGCTAAAAAGGATTTAAACGACTGCGCGTACCATTCTTCGCTGTAAGGCTTTAACAAGGGCAGCGCATAAAAATTACGCGCGGTCTTTATGCCGGGTCGATAAATACGCACCCGGTCCGCCAACTGATCGGTAAATTGGTTGATCAGATCGGTTTTATGTTGCGCCCACATCATGCGCATTTTGCTGGTCGCATGCAACTGTTCGAATTGGTCGGGCAGGCCCCAGGCCTCTTTCGCATAAGCCAACGCTAGCGGCGATACATCTTCATAATCCGATAAAATGCCGTCGTCATGAAACAGAATGCCGTCAAAACTACAATGCTTGGCCAAGTCTTCGTAAATCTCGGCTACATACTGACGTGCTTCGGGATTAAACGGCGACAACCGGGTATAAATATGACTGGCGCTTTGTGCCTTGCCGTCGCGCCATTCCTGAACATACCAAGCATCCGGCGCTTTGCCCTGATAGGCCATAATCGGCATCCAGGCATAAACTTTCACCCGGGCGACGGTTTTTAATTGCCAGGCAACGCGGCTGAACAAATCCTGTTTTACCGGCAAATGGCGATTGGGAAAATATAAGGCATCGGCGTTGCCGTCGCCGTCAGGATCCGCATAAGCCTGCAAATAAACGGTGTTGATATGCATGTCTTTGATGCGTTGAACCGCGGCATCCAGATTATGCTCGGTTTGCTTGGGGTCTTCATCGTAAAGATAATCCATATCCAGATGCGCCACTCGCAAAGACCTGCCGGTACGCATCCCGGTCACAAGCTCCGCAAATTGGCTGAGATCGGGATTATCGACCATAATCAAGCGACGCAACGCGCTTATATCCGCCACCGTATTAAAGCCGTCCACCAGCCCCATCGTCATCGGCATGCCAGCTTCACGCGACGCCTGCACGGCAATTTGGTTATATTCTCCATACGGCCAAACCATGGCTCTGGGTCTGACGCCGGCATGCTGAAAGATGAACTCGGCGCTTTTCAACAAAGCAGCGTTGATGCGTTCGCGATACTGTTCATCGGTTTCGTAAACCAGCATCGGATCGTCATACAGCCGGGTAACCGCCGCTGCCTGCGAATTGGCTTGCGGATTGGCATTCACGCCTTTATGCAGGTCGTAACTGTGCGAGGCGACCTCTACCAAACCGGACTGCGCCATTTCTCTTACCTGCTCCCAGTTGAGCAATGGCTTACCCGGCTCGTCCGCCGTGACGTTGCCGTCCATCCAGGTTCCCACCAGCGCAACCGTAGCCGGATAATGATGTTTCTTTAATAGCGGGAAGACGCGGGTATAAAAACTCAGATAGCCGTCATCAAAGGTCAATAGCACGGCTTTGTCGGGCAACGTATCTTTCCCCGCTGCTGCATCGAGAATATTTTGCACGCTGACAATCTTGTAGCCGTTTTGTTTCAACCAACCCAGATGCTCTTCAAGATGATCGACACTGACATCCATCGAATTAAAAGGCGGCTTGGCGCCTTCCGCCCCGACGATGTCGTGATAATTGAGAACCAGAAAGTGATGCTCTTTGGCAGATGCGTAACCAAAAAAACCGATAATAAAAAACAACAGAAACGCTTTATTTAAGTAATTGACTGCGGTAACAGGTGTAAAAATGGTCATGACATCCGGATTGAAAAAAGAAAAACTCACCAACGGGCGACAATATTAACCGAAAAAGGTGTAAACCGGATTGAATAATCGGTTGAACACGATTACACAGTCGACTACCGACCGCGAAATCCATCCAACAACTTGTTACTTAACAAAAAAATCTATTATTTCCATGCGCTAAATAAACGCCGCCCTGCTCCGTTGATATAACTAAATTAAAAATCAAGATCCTCGTCATAAAAATCGCCAAGCTGTTCCTGCAAGCGTTTTTTCTCCCAATACAACTCAATTTTTCTGCGCGCAGCCATTTTTTTCGCCGCCCGTTCACTCTCGTTAGGAAGCGTTATATATTCACCGCTCAAACCCAAATCGAAGCCTTCAATATCGAGATCAACTTCATCTTTGCTTTTTTCGGGGCCCACTTCAGGCGAGGATTTATCGGGTACGGATTTAGATACTTTCATAGTCGTAATTAATCTAGCTTTAAAAGTTCACTTTTTAATTACTTATGACAAGCTTGTAAAGCGAAATTTTAATTCAACCCCAATAAAAATCGGCGATAAACGAGAGTTCCGATATTCATTTTAAACAAATATCAAGTGCTTGGGAGGGCTATACATAATCAGCTTTTATCCGTCATAGTATATTTGTCGGCCCATTGGTCATATTTTTTTCACCTCACGACTTTTTTAAAGATTACAATGCCCGGCAGACTGGATAATCTCATTTAACGACACACCGTAATTTATGAAAGCAAGCGTACAAATTTTACTCAGCATGGCATTTATTGCTCTGACCGCCTGTTCGACTCAAGAGGTCAAACATGACACACAAGCCATCTCGGCTCCCGCTAAAGCGCCCGCAATAACCGAGAACTCGACACAAAGTTCAGGGCAAAATCCACCGTTGACCTGGCTTAAAGGCGACAAAAGATTAAATCTGGTCAGAATCATGGATGGCGGAGCCTGTAAAAATGATTTTCAAGGCGCTAAAGGCACATTTCTTATCTACGCCGACCCTGCCGATATAGAACGGATTAAACGTGAAAAAGGGCCGCAAGTGTTCAGCGACTTCGAAACCAAAATTCAATCCTTTGCGACAGATGCTTTTCAAGAAGCCATCAATGCAACCAATCTCGCGGAAGATCCCTTTGCCTTGGGCGCGGACGAAGCCCAAGAGAAACTGACTAAACAATTGTCCAATAACTTTCGTAATAGCGTGGCCGATGCCGTTAAACGCTTCCAAAAAGAAACAACATTGACGATTGATGTTGTTCCCTTTGCCCCGTCATTTACTTTTTACCAACAAGGCTGCGAAGCCACGCATCAGGAGCCGGAGAACTAGGATGACAAGGTTATCCGGGCTTTTTCATATCCGAACAGACCAGAGGTGAACCACTATGAGTTGGAGAGAACGCACGCATGAAGACGCTTATTCCGATGCCGATGTCGAACAGCGTTTAAAGGAAGAATTGCCGCACTGGTATCTGGAAAACGGCTGGATTCGGCGCAAATACAAAACCAGCGGTTGGAAAGCGACGCTGATGGTTGTTAACACCGTAGGACACTTGGCTGAAGCGGCATTTCACCATCCGGATCTTACCGTTTCTTACGCCTTTGTGATCGTTAAGCTGATGAACCATGCGGCTAAAGGCATTACCAACAAAGATTTTGAATTAGCCCGTAAAATCGAGGATGTGGTCATGTGGCAGCCCGGCAAAGAGGGCGGCGCGCTAGCAGGCACGCCCGACGACCCGAGGTTTAAATACCTCAAATACGATTAGACTGGGGAATCGTATTTTGTCCACGAAAGACACGAAAAAACAATATCTAAAATTAGCTACAGCGACACGTACATCATAAAAACCGGAATTGAAGATCGGGCGAAAGGCGGAAAAATAACACGTCAACATACCGAGCTTTAGCCTTTTAGCCCCTTATATTTTTCGTGCTTTTCGTGCCTTTCGTGGACAGAGCCCTACTCAATTATTTTCAGCTTCAACAGATGTACACGCCGACTATCGGCCCTGATGACTTCAAACTTCATTGAATCCACGACAAGGCTCTCGCCTTTTTTGGGCATGTGTTCAAGCTGACTGACAATGAAACCGCCGATAGTATCGTATTCATCCGTCGCCAGATGCGTGGAAAAGTATTCGTCAAACTCATCCATAGGCGTCAGCGCTTTAATCATATATTCATTTGAACTGCGCTGAAAAATATAGCCTTCGTCTTCATGATCGTCGTGTTCGTCTTCAATCTCGCCGACGATTTGCTCTAACACATCCTCAATGGTGACCAAGCCTGCCGACTGGCCGTACTCATCGACAACAATGGCCATGTGATTGCCATTGGTACGCAATTCTTTAAGCAACACATTCAAGCGCTTGCTTTCCGGCACAACACAGGAAGGCCGCATTATTTCATGAACTTTCAGAGACTTGTTTTGTAAAACGCGAGTCAGCAAGTCCTTTGCTAACAGGACGCCAACCACCTTGCTCCGGTCTCCGTCAATAACCGGGTAGCGCGAATGTCCAAACTCGGTAACCAGCGGCATGATGGTCTCCAGTTCGGCGTCTTTCGGTACGACAACCATTTGAATGCGGGGAATCATAATATCCCTGACCCGCATTTGAGACACCTGCAAAACACCTTCAATCATGGATAACGCATCCGTATCCAATAAGCGTTTTTCCCGTGCTTCTCTTAATATTTCAAGTAGATCTTCAAGGTCTTGCGGCTCCCCAGTCAGTAAATGGCTGATTTTATCAACCCAGCTTTTCTGTGGGGAGTGCCTACTTGGGGGTTGTTCATCACTCATTTATCGTTTACCTCTGTATAAGGATTATTTATATGTAATTTGTTTAAAATGGCTATTTCTTTGTTTTCCATAAGCTCGGCCTCATCATCGTCGATGTGATCGTAACCTAATAAATGCAACACGCCATGTACAATGATATGCGCCCAATGGTGCGCCAGTGGCTTGTCCTGTTCGAGCGCTTCTTTTTCCACTACCGGGGCGCAGATGACCAAGTCGCCCAGCAAGTCCAGTTCAATACCTTCAGGCAGGTCAACCGGAAAACTGAGAATATTGGTCGGGCCCGATTTATGGCGATACTGCTCATTAAGTTCGGCGCTTTCCTCAACGCCAACAATGCGCACCACAATCTCGGTGTCATGCTCATAACCATCCAGCGCCGTATCGACCCAACGCTGGATTTGCTGCCGGTCAGGCTGTCCTGCCGAGTCAAAAACAGCCTGGATTTCTATCTGATTCACGACTCGGCCTTGTGCGCTTTCTCATAAGCTTCATAGGCGCAAACAATGCGCTGCACCAAGGGATGCCTGACCACATCGCGCGCATCGAAAAAGGTAAAGCTGATGCCTTGCACATTTTTTAATACTTCAAGCACATGCCTCAGACCGGACATTTTTTCCGAGGGCAAATCAATCTGGGTCACATCGCCGGTCACCACCGCCGTCGAACCGAACCCGACTCGGGTCAGGAACATTTTGATCTGCTCGACGGTGGTATTTTGCGCCTCATCCAGGATAATAAAAGCGTCGTTGAGCGTTCTGCCGCGCATAAACGCCAGCGGCGCAACCTCGATAATGCCTTTATCGATCATCTTCTCAACCCGCTCAAAACCGAGCATGTCGTATAGCGCGTCGTACAAAGGCCGCAAATAAGGATCGACTTTTTGCGCCATGTCGCCCGGCAGAAAACCCAGCTTCTCACCGGCTTCCACTGCGGGACGCACCAGAATGATTTTCCTGACTTTTTCGCTTTGCAAGGCCTCAATGGCGCAAGCGACGGCCAGATAAGTTTTGCCGGTTCCGGCCGGTCCCACGCCGAAATTAATATCATGCGTGACAATTTTCTTCAGATATTCTTGCTGGTTAGCCCCTCGTCCTCTGATCATCCCGCATTTGGTCTTGATACTTACGTTTTGCTGGGTTGACGTTGCCGGAGCATCCAACAGTTCATCAATCGATGCATCCTGCATGGCTAAATGAACCGATTCGGCCGTCAGGTGTTCTTTTTCGGTGCTGGCAAATAATTTCTCCATGACGGCGCAGGCCGCCTTGACCGAACTGTCCAAGCCCGTCACCTTGAACTGATTGCCGCGATTGGCGATCTCGACCTGAAGACGCGACTCAATCTGCCGCAAGTGCTCATCAAACTGGCCGCAAAAATTAGATAACCGGCTATTATCGGCTGGAGCCAGGGAAATTTCCTGTGAAATCATAAATCAATTGTTACCAACAATTTTATCAACGGAAGCATCGACCATACGGCCTCGTAAAGAATTGGGCAAAGCCTCGGCAATCAGCACATCGACAAACTGTCCGGCCAAGCGGGGATGCCCGATAAAGTTAACAACCCGATTATTCTCTGTTCTGCCCTGCATTTGCAACGGGTTCTTTTTAGACTGTCCTTCAACCAAAACGGTTTGCACGGTGCCGATCATGCTCTCGGAAATGGCCGCCGTCATTTCGTTAATGCGGTTTTGAAAACGCTCCAAGCGCTGTTTTTTAACCTCAGCAGGCACGTCGTCCGGCAAATCGGCCGCCGGTGTGCCGGGACGCTGGCTATAGACAAAACTGAAGGATAGATCGAAACCGATTTCTTCGATGAACGACATGGTTTCTTCAAACTCGGCATCGGTTTCGCCGGGAAAGCCGATAATAAAATCCGATGACAGGTAAATATTGGGTCGCACCGCGCGCAACTTGCGGATAATTTCAATATAGTCGGCGCGCGCATGGCCGCGCTTCATCATTTTTAAGATATGATCGCTGCCGCTTTGTACCGGCAAATGCAGATGGTCGACCAGTTGCGGAATTTCGGCAAAAGCCTCAATCAACTCATCAGTAAATTCCATCGGATGCGAAGTGGTGAAACGAATCCGGTCGATGCCCTCCACCGCCGCCACGTAATGCAGCAACAAGGCAAAATCGGCGATGTCGCCATCGTCCATTTCGCCGCGATAGGCATTAACGTTTTGGCCCAACAGATTGATTTCACGGACGCCTTGTTTGGCCAACGAGGTGATTTCGGCGATCACATCATCCAGCGGACGGCTGATTTCTTCGCCTCGCGTATAAGGCACTACGCAGAACGTACAATATTTGCTGCAACCTTCCATAACGGACACAAAGGCTTTCGGGCCTTCCGCCCTGGGTTCGGGCAACGCATCGAATTTTTCTATTTCAGGGAAGGAGACATCAACGACAGGTTTGTGCTGGCTGCGCGCCTGATCCAACAACTGGGGCAAGCGGTGCAGGGTTTGCGGTCCGAACACTATATCGACAAACGGCGCCCGCTTTTGGATAGCGGCGCCTTCCTGACTGGCGACACAGCCGCCGACGCCGATGATCACGTCGGGACGCTTATCTTTAATTTTGCGCCATTTACCCAAAGCCGAAAACACTTTTTCCTGCGCTTTTTCGCGTATCGAACAGGTATTCAGCAACAAAACGTCGGCTTGTTTTGGGTCGTCAATCAATTCAAATCCATGTGAAGCGTTGAGTACATCCCGCATTTTATCGGAATCGTACTCGTTCATCTGGCAACCGTTGGTTTGAATATAAAGTTTTTGTGTCATATTTTTAATTGTAAATCATCCAAAAATCACTGAGGCCACACCCCCGATGCTAAAGTCCGCTTGTTGATTTCATTACGGCGGAACGGCGGTGCTAAGCCACCTTACTAATAATAAAAAAAGCCCTGGACAATCGGCCAAGGCTTAATATACGGCGATTATTATAACCTGAACACGGCTTAAACAGAAAGCGTAGGGCCGAATCCCTTCGGCTGCGTCCGGAGTGACGGACCTTTCGACTTGCTTGCAGCGCCCCCAAAAATGCCTGTTTTGCTTTGCGCTCAAACAGGCTTATTACGGTCTGCAAGGAATCACAACATCTTAAAACTCCTCCCAATTATCGCTGCCGGCCATCTGCAACTGCGGTTTCGCCCTGAGCGGTATTGGGCTTTTACTTACCTTAGGCGCTGCTCGAAGAACACTTTGCGCGCTAATTGCGCCGGCATCCACAGTAAAACGCCCCACCGTAACCGACAAGTTTTGCGCCTGTTCTTCCAGCGATTCCGCGGCAGCGGCGGCCTGCTCTACCAAGGCGGCATTTTGCTGGGTTACTTCATCCATTTGTCCAATAGCCTGATTAACCTGTTCGATGCCGGACGCTTGCTCAACAGAAGCAGTCCTTATCTCGGACATAATTATCGTTACGCCGCGAATGGCGCCAACAATTTCTTCCATGGTCTTGCCGGCCTGGGCGACCAACTTAGTGCCGTCCTCAACTTTTTCCACCGAATCGCCAATCAGGTTTTTTATTTCTCCTGCGGCAGCGGCGGCGCGTTGGGCAAGATTGCGCACTTCCCCCGCCACCACCGCGAATCCCCTACCCTGCTCACCGGCGCGAGCCGCTTCTACTGCGGCGTTGAGGGCGAGTATATTGGTCTGAAAAGCGATGCCGTCAATGACCGAGATAATGTCGACAATTTTGCGCGAGGATTCATTAATGCCTTCCATAGTCGCCACAACCCGGTCGACGACTGCAACGCCCTTGCCGGCAATATCGGTCGCGCCGACCGCAAGCTGGTTGGCATGTTTGGCATTTACGGTATTTTGCTGCACAGTAGAGGTTAGCTCTTCCATGCTGGCGGCCGTTTGCTCCAGGCTGGCGGCCTGCTCTTCAGTGCGATGCGACAAGTCATTGTTACCTGCTGCGATTTCCTTGGCAACCGTACTGAGGGTATCGGTGGAAGCTTTGATTTCGCCGATCAGCGCCTTAAGATTTTCAACCGACCCGTTCATGCCGGCTTTCATTTCACCGAAGGAGCCGGGGTAGTCATTACTGATGGTTTGGGTCAAATCACCCTTGGCCAGTGCATGAGCGACGCGCACCACATCGTTAATGCCGGTTTCGGTGACATTGGAGAGCTGATTGAGCAATTCGGACAAGGTCTTGGTGTAGCCCGCCTTGCCGTTCATATTTATCTTCTTGCGGAAATCGCCGCGGTTGGCGGCCTCGACGATGTTCTGTATTTCGCCGGTAATCCCAATCAGGGAGTCGACAGTGGTGTTGATGCCGGTTTTCACCTGATGATAGACACCCGAATATTCTTTGCTGATCTTCTGGCTAAGGTCGCCTTCCGCTAAAGCGTCGGCCACGCGGATGGCATCCTTAAAAAGGTTGTCGGCAATCATATTAGTGTGATTTAACTGGTTGAGCAATTCGGACAGGGTCTTGGTGTAACCGGCCTTACCGTCCATGTCCATCGCTTTGCTGAAGTCGCCTTGTACGGCAGCTTGTACAACGCTCTGGATCTCGGAAACGATAGCGCCCAGGCTGTCTTGCATGATCTTCATCGAATATAACAGACTGCTGGTATCGCCCGGCTTGATCGCCAGGGTCATTGACAAGTCGCCGCCGCCGATCTTACGCACCATCTCTGTGGCGTAATCCGGCTCGCCGCCCAATTGCCTGAGCAAGCTTCGGGTGATGATAAAGGCCAGCAGGGTTGACAGTATTATAGCTAACATTCCTGCCGCCCCCAGCATCCGTTGCGTCATCAACACCAGTCCGGAAAAACCTTCGGTTTCTGCTTGAACACGACTCTCTGTCAGTTGGAATAATTGGGCTAAGGCCTCAGAAAGCGCTTTGTCGGCCCCCTTCACCGCCTTATCGAGTTCGGTGATTTCGGTTTCCCGTGATTTCAAATCGACCAGCTTGGCCATTCCTTCGCGATAAACTCGGGCACCGTCATTAACGATCCTAATCAGGCGCTCTTCATCGGCAGAGACAGCTCCGGTCGCCTCGTATGCCCGCCCGATATTGTCCAGAGCATCCATGTCCTGCATGAATTTAGCGTTATAGTCGCCGCCCCGCAGGATATAGTTTTTAAAATGGTGTACGCCGTTCCCCAAATTAATGTATCCGTCCATGACGGCGCTTTTTTTCACCAAGGTAATTTTCTCGAAATCCTTCCATCGGGTTTCAACCGCTCCCAATCTTTCCCATGCTATCAATACAACTGCGACCATCAGCAAGGCAATTGCACCAAAGCCAATACCCAAGCGGGTTCCCACTTTCATACCCAATCTCCTCAAAGTTTCAATTCAAAATTAAACTGCTGCTATTTCGACCAAATCAATGTTGCGACCCGAGCAATCTCGATTAAATTATCCCTATCGCGCAAATTTTATTTTTATATAAAAACCGCCCGACAATTCCTGAAACGCCGAATCTAAGGCCCGTTATTGCTTTTACTGGAACGGAGAGGCCGTGTTACCCCTCCTTAGTTCTACTTTGTCAGGTTATACGTAAGCTCGGAAGCGGGCCCGAAGGGCGTCAGGCAGGATAGCCGGACGTGAATCCCTGCCGGAATGACGAACTTGAATCGTGTAACCATGAAATCTGACAAAGTAGAATTTGTAGTAAGGAAAAAAGCCTGCGGCAATCAACCTCGGCTTAGTATAGGTGGCGGTTATTACAACCTGAAGACAGTTTAAAACGTTCAATATTCCGGAAAAGACATGCAAGGACGACCAACCAAACCGGCCGCCCTTTTGTAGCCATCGGGGCCTACATCGTTAAAACTCCTCCCAATCATCGCTACCGGCCATCTGCAACGGCAGTTTCGTCCTAACCGGTATTGGATTTTTACTGACCTTAGGCGCTGTGCGCGGAAAATTCTGGACGCTGACTGAACCCGCATCAACGGTAAAACGCCCCACCGTAACCGACAAGTTTTGCGCCTGTTCTTCCAGCGATTCCGCGGCAGCGGCGGCCTGCTCTACCAGGGCGGCATTTTGTTGGGTCACTTCATCCATTTGTCCGATAGCCTGGTTAACCTGCTCTATGCCGGAGGTTTGTTCGACCGACGCGGACCTGATCTCGGACATAATCATGGTAACGCCGCGAATGGCGCTAACAATTTCCTCCATGGTCTTGCCGGCCTGGGCGACCAACTTAGTGCCGTCCTCGACTTTTTCCACCGAATCGCCGATCAGGTTTTTTATTTCTCCTGCGGCAGCCGCGGCGCGTTGGGCAAGGTTGCGCACTTCCCCGGCCACCACGGCAAAACCCCGGCCCTGCTCACCGGCGCGAGCCGCTTCCACTGCGGCGTTGAGGGCGAGTATATTGGTCTGAAATGCGATGCCGTCAATGACCGAGATAATGTCGACGATTTTGCGCGAGGATTCATTAATGCCTTCCATAGTCGCCACAACCCGGTCGACGACTGCAACGCCCTTGCCGGCAATATCGGTCGCGCCGACCGCAAGCTGGTTGGCATGCTGGGCATTTTTCGCGTTCATCTGCACGGTGGAGGTCAATTCCTCCATGCTGGCGGCAGTTTCTTCCAAACTGGCGGCCTGTTCTTCGGTGCGATGCGACAAATCATTATTACCCGCGGCAATCTCTTTGGCGGCGGTGTTGATATTATTGGTGGAGTCCTTGATTTCGCCTACCAGCCCTCTAAGATTTTCCACAGTGCCATTCATGCCGGCAATCACTGCGCCGAAGGTGCCTGGATAATCCTTGTCGATAGTTTGGGTCAGATCGCCTTCGGACAAGGCGCCGGCAATAAGCGATATGTCATTCAGACTACCCAAGGCATCGAGCGAACGATTAATATCCTCTTTTAATTGGCCGAGGTCGCCGCGTCCTTCGGCCTGAACCCGCTGACTGATGTCGCCCTGAGCAACCCCACCCATGACCTTGCCGACATCCCCCAGCATAGTCTGCATAGTCTGCATGGCCCGCATAGCGTCGTCTACGGCACGCTTGTATTCACCTTCGACATTAACATCGGCTTTTTCGTTAAAGTCGCCCTCAGCCATGGCAGTCATAAGCTTAGTGATGGCGCCGGTAGTGGACGATAGCGTTCTTGCGACCGCATTAAGTTGTTTCAGCGCCGACGCAAATCCGCCGTGCAACCCCTGCGGATAGCTCTTTCGAGTAAAATCGCCATAGATTACGTAGGCCATTGAGTAGTACAGGTCGACTTGGGCGGTTTCCACTTGATCCATCAAATTATTCAAGCGCCAAGCAAGCTGTTGAAGCGGGCGTTCTTTACCGCCGATATAGGTAAGCCGGACATCCACCGATCCTTGCGCCCATTCATGACTTGCGTCAACCAACTTGTCCAGCAATTGCCGATCGGCTGAACTTGATTTACGCCACCAAACAATAGATAACGCTGAGCCGAGGGTCAGCAAAGACGGAATCGCCGACCCGCCGCCTCCGGCACCGCTCAGCAGCGAACTCAGGACAGGCATCCACGCGAAAATCAGCGAGCCGATCCAGCAACAAGCAACTGCCGCTAATGCGGCAGATTCATTATTCTTAAAGCGACTGTAATACATTGATCAGCTCCTCGTAAGTAACGCCCTTGTCTTTTAATACCTTGCCCAATACTTCGCCTGAAGCCGCCATAGCATCCTTCGGGCCCGCGTTCCGCTCGGCATCCAGCATGGCACGATACACCTCGGTCACAATCGGAATAGCCTTGGGATTAGGCATGCGGCGCACCGAACTGTAGCCGATCTTTTGTTTGTTTTTATCTTTCATAGGCGCGACATGGGTAAACACCCAATAGAACCCGCCATCTTTTGACATATTCTTAACATAAGCAAAGATCTCCTTATCTTCCGCCAAATAATCCCACAACAACTTAAACACCACCCTCGGCATATCGGGATGGCGGATGATATTGTGCTGACTGCCCAGAAGCTCGTGCTCCTGGTATCCCGAAAACTCGATAAAAATCTCGTTCCCGTAGGTAATCCGGCCGGTCAAGTCGGTTTTGGAAACGATGAAATCATTTTCCCGCATCACCCGCTCCTGACTTGTCGGGACTATATCTTTTCTCTTCATTATTCTTTCCTGCAATTGCTGCCGCATCCGTGCAGTCGTAAATTAATTATTTTGACTAACAAAGCCTTTACCTTGTTTAGCAAACTTGTTAGCCAGTTTGTTTTTATGTAAGCGTCGACTAAGGAGTGTGCGTGAAATAACGTGAACAACTCGCGCCGATAAATTTTCAGCGGGAGTGCAAGCTTCGCTTGCGCTTGCAGGCGAAGCCTGCACTCCGGCTATTAGCAACTTGCCCACGTTATTTCGTACACATCCCTAAATAGCCTTGTCCATATTAAAAAAAACCGATCGATCTTAATCTATCAGAGAACTTTCAAAAGCTCGTCTGCTTGTTACTCTACAAATTGGCTGCCTGCAAACCATGTAAAAACAATCCAATACGGAGATTTTCAGCGCAGGCAACTTAATACCATATATAGCCGCTTTAACCCTACTTTTTTTAATGCTGGGCGAGCGTCGCTCTCCCGCCTGTTCGAACCGCTGAATTACGCTGTACATTACAAAGAACTTATTTTTGCGATGACGCCAAACGTTGGATGATCCAAATAATAAAGCTCATTCAGTTTAACGGAGCGTTTTTCATTTAATCGGTAAATCACGGTTTTACCTACAGAAACCCGGTAAGGGGCATCAGCGGAAGCGGAAGCGGAAGACATGCTGATGCCGTCCACCGAATCGGCGACCAGCTCCAAATCAACCGTCATTTGCAAGCCCGGCTCACCTTGTACTTGCAGATAGCCATCCAACTTGGCATCGCCGTCCTGAATATGAACCGGCGCGCTCATCCCCCCTTCCCCAGCCGCCTGAACCCAGGCAACATGCAGGATAGGCCGATAACCGGGCTCTCTAGCCAATGCCGCATAACTGTCATCAAGGTCGGTAGTCTCCGCTTGCTTATAAGACGATAGCTCAGTCAAGCCGGACGGCCACTGTATTTGACTAACGGCCTGCTCAAACACCTCGGTATTGGGCATAGCCTGCAAGAAAACGATCAACTCTATTCGATAGGCGCGGCCCTCCGCTACAACAGGAGCGCTAAAAAAACCCAGCATTGCCGCCAAACTGCAAACCATTATTTTAAGCATCGTCATTTTTTAAGCGCCGCTTTCAGGGTCAGCTTATCCAGCAGCTCGGTTATAAACTCAAGTTTCTGCTCGGTCGTTTCAAACGGTTTGATAAACCTCAGCTTATCCGCGCCGTCGAATTTATAAACCTGAGCCTGGGTTTGTATCAGGGAAATCAGCTGATCGGTATTAATGTTAGGCGTCGCCGAAAAGATAATGCGCCCTCCGCCTGCGTTAGCCTCTATTTTCTTGATGCCCATTTTTTCGGCTTGCTGCTTTAATTCGGTGACGCTGAACAAGGTCTTTACCGGCTCTGGAAACAATCCGAAACGGTCGATCATTTCCACCTGCAATTCGCGCAAATCGTCCTTGGTTTCGGTATTGGAGATGCGTTTATACAGCACCAGTCGGCCATGAATATCCGGCAGATAATCTTCCGGAATCAGCGCCGAGGTTTGCAGATCGACTTCCGGCCCTCTGTCCATAGGCGCATCGAGTTCCGGCTGTTTGCCGGATTTCAGCGCATCGACCGCGCGTTCCAGCAACTCGGTATACAAGGTAAAGCCGATTTCCTGGATCTGCCCGCTTTGGTCGTCGCCGAGCAGTTCGCCCGCGCCGCGAATTTCCATGTCATGCGACGACAGCATAAAACCTGCGCCCAAATCGCCGGAGGCCTCGACCGCTTCCAGCCGCTTAACCGCATCCTTGCTCAATAAGCTAAGCGGCGGCACGATAAAATAGGCGTAAGCCCGGTGATGCGAACGCCCCACCCGGCCGCGCAACTGGTGCAACTGCGCCAGTCCCAGTTTATCGGCGCGGTTGATGATGATGGTATTGGCGCTGGGAATATCGATGCCGCTTTCAATAATCGTGGAACACAACAGCAGGTTAAAGCGCTGATGGTAAAAATCCAGCATGATGCGCTCCAGCTCGCGCTCCGGCATTTGCCCGTGGGCGATCTCGATCCGCGCTTCGGGCACCAACGCTTCCAACTCCCTGGCCATTTTCTCCATCGACTTCACATCGTTATGTAAAAAGAACACCTGTCCGCCGCGCTTGATCTCGCGCAAACAGGCTTCCCTGATCTGCGCATCGATCCATTGGCTGATAAAGGTTTTGATCGCATGACGATTCGGCGGCGGGCTGGCGATAATGGAAATATCCCTTAAGCCCGACATCGCCATATTCAAAGTGCGCGGGATCGGCGTTGCGGTCAGGGTCAGCATGTCCAGCTCGTTGCGCAGCTTCTTGAAATGCTCTTTTTGGGTTACGCCGAAACGGTGTTCTTCGTCAATCACCACCAAGCCCAGCGCTTTGTATTTGATCTCTTTCGACAATAACTTGTGGGTGCCGATCACAATATCGACCTTGCCCTGTTCCAGATCGTCGGTAATCTCTTTTTGCTGTTTGGCGCTGACAAAGCGCGACAACACTTCGACGCGCACCGGCCAGTCGGCAAAACGGTCGCGGAAATTCTGGTAATGCTGCTGCGCCAGCAAGGTGGTCGGCACCAACACCGCCACCTGCTTGCCGTTTTGCACGGCGATAAACGCCGCCCGCATCGACACCTCGGTTTTGCCGAAACCGACATCGCCGCAGATCACCCGGTCCATCGGATGAGGGCTGGCCATGTCGTCCAGTATCGCCTCGATCGCGGTTTGTTGGTCCGGCGTTTCCTCAAACGGGAAGGCATCGGCAAACGCCGCATATTCGACATTTTCAACCGCAAAGGCATGGCCTTGTTTGACCGCTCTTTTGGCATGAATTTCCAGTAATTCGGCGGCGACATCGCGGATGCGCTTGATGGCCTTTTGCTTGGCTTTGCTCCACTGGTCGCCGCCCAGCTTATGCAACGGCGCATTTTCCGCGCTCATGCCGGTGTAGCGGCCGATCACATGCAAGGCCGAAACCGGCACATAAAGCTTGTCGTGATTGGCGTATTCCAGGGTCAAAAATTCCGACGCGATGCCGCCAATCTCCAAAGTCTGCAAACCCAAATAGCGACCGACGCCATGCTCCTGATGGACGACCGGCGAACCGATGGTCAATTCATTGAGGTTATTGACGATATTTTCCAGCTCGTGCGCCGCGGACTTACGCCGTCTGCGCCGTTGCTGCACTTTTTCGCCGGACAGCAGGCTTTCGGTGATGATCGCGATGGCGGGATTCTCAAGCCATAAACCATGATCCATCGGCGCGACAAGAAGGCACGGCGACACTTCGGATTGGAGAAACTTGTCCCAGCTGTCAACCTGCTTCACGGTAATGTTGTACTGCCTTAATCTCTCCATTAAGGCTTCCCTGCGCCCAGCCGATTCCGAGACAAACAAAACCTTGCCTGCAAAACCGTCTACAAACTGCTGCAATGCCTGAGCGGGCCGATCCAATTTTGCATCAATGGTTACATTGGGCAGCGGATGGCAATTGAAAAGGATGCTGTCCGCGTCTTCGCCGGCTGTGCCGCCCAGCGTAATGCGGGCAAAGACCCCGGTTTTTTGCGCCAGCTCGTCGGTCGATAGAAACAACTGCTCCGGCTTCAACAGCGGCCTGTCCACATCGTATTTCCGTTGCTGAAACCGGTCCTCGGCTTCGGCATAAAAAGCCTGCGCGGTCGCGGCAAAACTATCCGCCGTCACCAAAACCGCCGATTTCGGCAGGTAATCGAACAATGTCGCCATTTGATCGACAAACAGCGGCAAATAATATTCAATACCGCCGGGCGTGATGCCTTTGCTGACATCCATATAAAAATGATTTTTAGGCGAGGTTTCCGGGAAAGCATCCCTGAAGGCCTGGCGAAAATGCTTGATGGACTCATCGGTAAGCGGAAACTCCCGTGCCGGGAACAACTGGATCCGGTCTATTTTTTCCAATGATCGCTGCGTTTCAGGATCGAAGGTGCGAATCGATTCAACTTCTTCATCGAATAATTCAATGCGATACGGCGCCTTGCTGCCCATCGGGAATAAATCGACTATCGAACCCCTGACCGCAAACTCGCCGTGCTGGTAGACCTGCGAAACGCAATGATAGCCGACGCTTTCCAGCTTGAGGCGGTTGAGCTCCAGATTAAAATCATCGCCGACCTTAACCGCAAAACTATTGGCCAGCACATGTTCCCTTGGCGCCAATCGGTGCATCAAGGTAGTCACCGAAACCACCAGCGCGCCGCGCTTCACCTGCGGCAACAAAGCCAGCGTTTTCAGGCGCTCCGAGATGATTTCCGGCAGCGGCGAGAACACATCGTAAGGCAAAGTTTCCCAATCGGGAAAATGCAAAATGGGGTGCTTATCCTGTAAAAAAAACGATAACTCATGCTCAAGCCGTAACGCGGTCTGATTATCCGGCGTGACCATGACAAACAGACGATCTTCATTTTTAATGGCCGAAGCCAGGGCCAGAGAATCGCCGCAGCCGGTTAAGCCCGTCCAGACCAGCGTTTGATCTTTTTTTTGCGGGATTTTAGGGGAGAAAATTAAATTGTTAGCCATTAAAAAATCTTATATCTCGTTCCCGGGGCATCGCTGCCATTAAGTTAAGCGCTGTAAGAGCGGCCAGGCCCGCGATGAAGGCGCTACAACTCTACGCGGGCGCGGCCCGCTCCTACGGTGTCATTGCACTTAACTTTAATGGCAGTGACATGCCGCATGGAAATATGCAGTTAAAGCGCACTGCGCCACGAATCACAACCAGCCCAAACTGGAATCATTTCGACATTATAGCCGCATAAGCAGGCTAATGTACGAGCTATAAACAATATACCAACTCATTGCCGGCCTGCATGCAATTCATCGCATCGCCTTTTAGTAACGGCTTGCAGTAAGGTACAATAATTCCGAGTTGTGCTAAGTACATTCCACGACGATATGAACGGCAATACACTATCGCCTGCCGCCCTATCGATCCAATTCCAATCAAACAAGAGGTAAGATCATGAAAAAAAGTTTATTTCTGACTGTTGCGCTGCTGGTTTCCGGCAATGTAAGCGCCGCCACCGATCATTATGTATTACGCGACGGCGACTATGTCCGTCACCTGAAAGTCACTAAAATCAGCGACGATTACAGTGTCGATGCTGATGTAGACTTTGACTCCGCGGCCGACGGCGCTCACTGTTCCGAGGCTATTTCCGGCAAAGCCAAAAGCACAGGCGAAAACGAATTACTGCTGAAAAAACATTCCGAAAGCGCCGCCAGTTTCTGCGAGCTGAAAATCAAGCTCAGCCCGAACGGCGCGAAGATTGAAGAATCGAAAGATTGCAGCAGCTTTACCGTAAACAAATGCCATTTCTCCAGCGGCGACAAGGAACTGGTTAAAGTTAAGTAGCTCGGTAGGTTGGATTGCGAAAAGCCGCAATCCAACCTACAACCTAAAATATCCGATAATGTTGCGCACTTTGGTGGCCGCAACTGTTACCCCGACACTCCGCTAGGCGATCAACATCCGCGCTTGTTGCAGTGCAATAGGTTTGCGTAGCGGATCGTTATCGGCTGTTGAAAAAATCAAGCTATTCAGAACCGGGCTGACATCTTTAATACGTCGCGCGCAGCTTATTCATTGAGCGATTGGCCACTGCACAACCTGTTTGCCACTGATTTGTCCAGCCGTTGCGAATTGTTTCTAAGTTCATTCTTCGCTCTAACCATGGCGGTAGTCATAGCCTCGTTACTGCTTTCGCCATGCTCCGCTTGATTATGGCTTCGCTAATTTCATTTGTGCGATTTATCCGGCGGCGCATATCCGTAGCAGCCTGTAATTCGCAACGCTTGTCACGCAAACAAGAATAATGAGAGCGCTCCAGCTTGCAATCTTGTGCAAAATTGACGTATTTTTACAGCGACGTGTCCGCTTAAAAGTCATCGTCCTTAATTCAAAAGCATGAGGTCAGCCAATGCAACTCAACATAGCCGGTTTTGTCAGAGAAGATATATGGCTGTTGCACGAACAAAGACTTCCGCCATTTAAAGCGATAATCATCAAGTCGCTAAAAATAGCCCTATTATCCGCCCAGGGTTTTGCCCAGGATCTGTGTCCGCTACGGGCGTCCGCATTAACGCTTTACAGCCTGTTGTCGATAGTGCCTGTCATCGCCATGCTGTTTGGTATCGCCAAGGGTTTCGGTTTTGAAAAAATACTGGAACAACGTTTGCTCGAGCAAGCGCCAGAGCAAAATACGCTGGTATTACAGCTCATCGGCTTTGCGCAAAACCTGCTGGACAGCACGAGAGGCGGGGTTATTGCCGGGATAGGAATTGCCGTCCTGCTTTGGACCATTATCAACGTGATTGGTAATATCGAAGAGTCATTCAACCACATCTGGAAAATAGACAAAGGACGCCCACTACGCCGTAAATTCAGCGATTATTTATCTCTAATGCTGTTAGCGCCCATTATATTAATCGCATCCAGCAGCATTACGGTTCTCCTGAACACAAAGATAACCTGGCTCATTACGATGCTTGAATTACCGGAATTCGGCACCTGGCTGGTCATCAAAGCGCTGGGCTTGCTGCCTTTGGCGCTTATGGCTGGCTTGTTTACCTTTACGTTTATTTTTATGCCCAATCATAAAATCGATTACAGGGCGGGCGTAATTGCCGGCGTAATTACCGGCATTTTGTATCATCTGTTGCAGTGGACTTATCTAAGTCTACAAATTGGCGTATCGAGTTACAATGCCATTTACGGCAGTTTTGCGGCGTTACCCTTATTTGTCGTTTGGTTGCAAACGGTCTGGATGATTATCCTGTTGGGCTGCGAGGTCGCTTTTTTTCTACAGAATTATGAAATTTATCGAAACAATAACCGGTTTTCCGATTTAAGTTTCTCCCTGCAAAAAGTCATAGCTTTACAGACAAGCCACCTGATTATCAAGAATTTCGTTCACTTGGGTAATCCGTTAAGCGCTGCAGAAATAGCGACCAGACTGGTTATACCGATAGCCTTTATTCAACCCGTTTTATCCAAGTTGATGGCCAGCCATATTGTTGTTGCGTTTAAAGATCAGGACGAAGATGACGAGGTTTACCAGCCCGCCGTCGATATCAACATACTCACTATCGCTTATATTATTAACGCGCTTGAACAATGCGGACAAAATCATCTGCCGGACATCAATCAGGAGCCATTGCTTGTACATGCAGTCAACAATTTCAGGGAGTTGATGGAAGCCTCTGAACAAAATCGTTTGTTAAAAGACATATAGCTACAACTACGGATTGCACCTCGCCGCATTTTTTGTAACCCAGCCTATGCGCTATCAATTACATTTTTAATCGTTGATTGGCAACTGTACAATATTGTTTCAATTAACATAAACAAGCAAAAGAGCCATGAAAAAACTTAACCTCATACTGATACCAACGATCGTCGCATTACTGGCGGGATGCTCAAGCGCGCCAACGCTAGGCGACCAGATGGTTAATCGCGGAAAAGATCTGATTAAAGAAGGCAATACAGAATTGGAACAAGGCTCAATAATGGTTGAGCAAGGCAAAGCCAAAGTTGAGCGGGGCAACAGAATGATAGAAGATGGCAAGCAGCTTGACGCCAAATAATCTTTCCTTGCTACAACCAAAACCGGCGCGGCTAAGCCAAAAACTTCGCATCACCCTGGCTGAAGAAGCGGTGCGTTTGATCAGTCAGCTAGGGTGTGCAGGCGCAATCACCGAAGACACGATTCTTTTGCGCCCTCCTTTAAACCGATGGCAGACGCATTCGCGTTCACGTATTTAAGCCGTTTTCCGTTCGTCAAACTGAAATGGAAACACCGAAACCTCCGCTTGATATTGCCCGACCATTCTTTTCAGGCTGAATTTATTTCAGAACAACTTAAGACTTATCGTATATGATAGCGGCCGGAAAACACGTGTCTTTCCAATCATTAATTTTCAGACAATATCTGGAAATCACACCAAAACACTTCATAGGTATATGATGAATTTAATCAAAAAAGCAGTACTTACTTTTATTATGGCTATCTCTTTTGGTGCAAGTAACGTTGCTTTCGCTGAAGATGCAAAAGCCGCTGAAGTTATTGCACATATTGAAGCCGCTATAGCTGAAATCGGTAAACACGACTTCAACGCCGCTTATATACATGAAAAAGCGGCACGTACCGCTTCTGATGAGATCACAGTCGGCGAAGCTGCCGTGAAACAAGGTCTTGCAAGTCTTATTAAAGCGCAAATAATCGGCAAAAGTGCAGATGAAGAAAAAGCGATTGCCGAATTAAACAAAGCATTAGGCTTTTACAAGTCAATCTAATCATTAGATCCGGCTTTTAACTGGGACAGGGTTAACTTGAGTTGATCCTGTCTTCCAATAAAAACGACCGCCCACTCTTTTACACGGCTTAGCCGGGTAAAGTCCCCTGTTTACATGCATCAACCTCACCAACCGACATCCTGTTATATATGTCCGCTATGCGCGGCCTCGCTACAATTAAATCAAAAAAGCTACGTTTGCGAAAATAACCATCGCTTTGATCTTGCGAAGGAAGGTTATTTGAATCTTTTGCCGGTGCAATATAAACACTCCGGGGAACCGGGCGATAATAAGCAAATGATGCAGGCCAGACGCGCATTTTTGGAAGCAGGGTTTTATCAGCCGACGGCCAAAGCCATAGCGATGATAATCAATGCCCATCAGCCCAAACAGCTGCTGGATCTGGGCTGCGGCGAAGGCTACTACAGCCGGGCCATTGCAGCCGGCTGCCCGGACTCGCTGAGCCTGCACGGCGTCGACATTGCCAAATTTGCGATAGCCGCTGCCGCAAAAAAACAACCCGCCGCAAAATTCATAGTCGCCAGCTCGAACCGGCTGCCTTATGCGGATCAGTACTTCGATTTTGTGCTGAGAGTATTCGCCCCGTCAAACGCCCAAGAACTGGAGCGGATACTGAAACCGTCAGGACTTTTACTGCTGGTGACGCCAGGCCCCAGACATCTATGGCAATTGAAAGAATTCATCTACGCCGATGTCAAAGAGCATGCCTTGGAGAACGAGCTGCCGCCAAGCTTCGACCGCCTGGACGCGCAACGCATCAGTTATAAAATAGCCCCGAATCCCCTGCAAAGAATCGCCCTGTTGCAAATGACGCCATTTGCATGGCGAGCCAATGAAAGCGTTCAGCACGCTATTCAAGCTGTTGAGAAACTCGAAATAGAAACCGATTTTATTTTAACGCTGGCAATAAAAACAACGACTTAAAGCCATCGCCTAAATACTGCTCAGATAGCTTGTTTTTTACCGCCACGCCCTTCCGGCATTGCACCCATTGCCATGACGTAATACTATCTGAGCATAGCTTGCCTAGGAGGTTGTCAACATGAGCAATAATACCGCGCCGGATTCAAGCCCCACCCTCATCAAGGCGTTATCAGCGGCCAATGCCTGCACCCTCATTGAAACCCATATTTCCTGGCTGCTGCTGACCGGCCAATACGTCTACAAAATCAAAAAACCGGTTAACTTCGGTTTCCTGGATTTTTCCACATTGGCAAAACGCCGCTTTTGCTGCGAGGAAGAATTAAGACTCAACAGGCGCTTGGCTGCCGACCTGTACCTGGAAGTGGTACCGATAACCGGGACAGCGCAGCATCCGCAAATAGGCGGCAGCGGCAAAGCGATTGAATACGCCGTCAAAATGATTCGTTTTCCTGCCGGACAATTGCTAAGCGAGCAGGCCGAGCGCGGTCTGCTGAGTGCGGATGCAATCGACCAACTTGCCGATATTGTTGCCGATTTTCATCAAACCGGCGAACAGACCGACGAAAATTCCGCCTATGGTGATAGCGCAAACATCAACCATTGGTTTATCGAAAATTTCGACCATATCCGGCCTTTATTGGTCGATGACGATCAAAAGCGCCAGCTACAGCGCATTCAGCACTGGGGCGACAACGAATGGCGCAAGCACTCTGGATTAATGCAGCAGCGGAGACAACAAGGCTATGTACGCGAATGCCACGGCGATTTGCATCTGGGCAACATAACGCTGATCAACGGCAAAGTCACCCTGTTCGATTGCATCGAATTTAACCCGCTGCTGCGCTGGATCGATGTGATCAGCGAAGTGGCTTTTTTATTTATCGACCTGCTGCACGTTGGTTGCGACCGCTATGCTTACCGCTTTCTTAATCGCTACTTGCAATACACCGGCGATTATAGAGGACTGGCTTTATTGCGTTATTACCTGGTTTACCGCGCCTTGGTCCGGGCTAAAGTGTCGTTATTGCGCATGGCGCAGCAAGCCGATGACGATGCCGCCGCTAAACAGGCGCGTTGCGAATATGCGCTTTTTGCCGATCTGGCCGAGCGCTTTACCCAGCGCCGCCCGACCATCCTGATCATTACCCACGGCTATTCAGGTTCCGGAAAATCCACTGTGGCCGCCCAACTCGCCGAAAAAATCGGCGCGTTCCAGATACGTTCCGATATAGAACGCAAACGGCTGTTCGGCTACCGGGCATTAGTACAAACCGGCAGCGACATTGACGACGGACTTTATACCCAAGAGATAAGCCTAAAAACCTATCAGCATCTTAAGGAACTCGCCAAAGCCGCGCTTGACGCCGGTTTCCCGGTCATTATCGACGCGGCTTTTCTTAAAACCGGGCAACGCGAGCCGTTTCGACAGCTTGCGGCAGACTGCGGCGTACCGTTTCATATTATCGCGTTTCAAGCGTCCGACCGGGAACTCTGCAAGCGCATCAAGCAACGGCAAAACGATGCATCCGAAGCGACGGTAGCCGTGCTCCGCCATCAACAGCAATCGGCACAGCCGCTGTCGGAACAAGAACAGTCCGATGCAATAGCGATTAATACCGAAACCGACAATGCCGTGGAAACCTTGTTGAATAATTTTGCCCTGTATTTGCAATAAGCGGATATGGAGCAAGGACTTCCGCTTAGGGTTCCCACGCTCTGCGTCACTGCCATTAAGTTAAGGATGGACAGTCCCTTCTCCCTCAGGGAGAAGGTTAGGATGAGGGGATCAAATAAGGCTTTTTCCTTATTTTTATTCTCCTCACCCCAACCCTCTCCAGCAGTAGAGGGAGCTTTTTTCTTAACTTAATGGCAGTGACCCTCCAGCGTCCCGAACCGCAGAGCGGTTCAAGCTGCATTCCCACGCAGAGCGTGGGAATGATGAGTTTATATTTACCGACCATATCCTTAGCCCGTGAACCCGCTGATCTGCTGCGAATTAAGCCGGGTAGCCGCTATGCTGAGTTCGCCCGCCAAGTTGAGATGTTCGATTACGAAAGCGCACAGGCAACGCAACAGCCGATTCCAACTCTTAATTTTTCACGGCGGTAATGGACAGCGTCTAACATCCGTTAATACTCTGTTTTCGCAGCTCCCTGATGCTTTTTGACCGGCATTTTCGTAGCCGACAAAATAATTATTTTTGGCAGTGTGCGCAACATCAGGACATGATACAGTTCATAAGCGGTTTTTATAATTACAAAATGATAGTTCTTTCATTACAAAACAAATTCCATTGCGCGTACCGATGGAATCTACTTTGCCTTTAGGAGGTCAAAATGAATGAAGACACATTAAATTTAGAAATCAGAAAATATCTCAAACATGTCGGCATCACATCGCAACGCGAGATCGAGCATGCCGTGCTCAAAGCAATTGAAGCCGCCAAGCTGAACGGCTCCGAGACCATAGACATAAAAATGACCCTGGAGGCTCCCGCTCTCGGCGTCAACCATTGTATTGAGGGAAAAATAGCGCTTGAATAAATCGCGTTAAAAAAACTTTTAGTTGGGTCTGGTTATTACATTAATTCGACATAAGTCGACGAGGATAAAAACCATGAATAAGCACTTAAAGTTAGTTAGAGAATTCAACGACACATTTTCATTGCCGCAAGCGGAACATGGCGCAAATGAACACTTATCCGATATGGATATTGTTATGCGTCAAGCGTTACTGATGGATGAGGGCAGCGCGGTATTAAGAGCGATTAAAGCGGGCGACATGGTTGCCATATTGGCCGGACTGGTTAACCTTGCCTACAGTGCATTGACCGCTATTGCGATGCGGGGAAGCGATGTTGCAGACCATCCGGTAACATGGCGTCATGATGGCTTTATACTCTCTATCATCCGCATCCTGTCCGACCGAATCAATAATTGCACCTCCGGCAGCGCCGATGATTATTCAGCCGTATATTGCTTGTGTACTCATTTAGCGAATAGTTTTATCAACGCCGATTTCAACAAAGCCTTTCAATCCATCCATGACGGCAAGATGTCCAAACAGCTTAAAACACCCGATTTGAGCGATTGTCTTTTTGAATGACCTCAAAACAAAACGCTACCTGATTAACAGAATGCTTCCGCCAGAAACAAAATATTCGGCCTGTAGAGACGCGATTTATCGCGTCTCTACAGTTGGCTGAAGCATCTTGCTAATCAGGAAATACTACCAGCATAGCCGATCTATTCTTGCTCTATTTAGGAAAAATCATATCATCAGGACGAACAAGACTGTCGAACTCCTGTTCAGTCACAAAGCCGCCGGAGACCGCCTCTTCGCGTAGTGTGCTGCGATTTTTAAACGCCAGTTTCGCAATTTTGGCCGCGTTGTCGTAACCGATGCGCGGCGCCAACGCGGTTACCAGCATCAACGAACGCTCCATCAGCTCGGCAATACGGTCGATATTCGGCTCAATGCCGACCACGCAATGATCGGTAAAACTGACCGCCGCATCGCCGATCAGGCGAATCGACTGGAGCACGTTATAAATAATCACCGGCTTGAACACATTGAGTTCCAGATGCCCTTGCGCGCCGGCAAAAGTGACGGTGGTGTGATTGCCCATTACCTGCGCGCAAACCATCGTCATCGCTTCGCATTGAGTCGGATTGACCTTGCCCGGCATGATCGAAGAACCGGGCTCGTTTTCAGGCAGCGACAGTTCGCCGATGCCGGAGCGCGGCCCCGAGCTCAACAGGCGAATATCGTTGGCGATTTTATTCAGGCTGACCGCGATGGTATTCAACACTCCCGAGATTTCCACCATCGCGTCGTGCGCGGCCAGCGCCTCGAATTTATTGGCCGCCGAGACGAAAGGAAGTTGGGTAAACTTCGCGACCTCTTCAGCAAACCGCTCGCCGAAACCCGGTTTAGAATTCAGGCCGGTGCCCACCGCCGTACCGCCTTGCGCCAACGGATACAGCCGCTTGAGACTGTCGTTAATCCGGTCGATGCCCAGTTGCACCTGAGCGGCGTAACCGGAAAACTCCTGGCCCAATGTCAGCGGCGTCGCATCCTGCAAATGCGTTCGCCCGATCTTGATTATTTGACTCCATGCCTGGGATTTGTCGGACAGCGCACGGTGCAAATGCTGGAGCGCGGGAATCAATAAATGGTGCAACTGCTCGACGGTGGCGATATGCATGGCCGTTGGAAAAGCATCATTCGAGGACTGGCTGCGGTTGCAATGATCGTTCGGATGCACCGGCGTTTTGGTACCCATAGCGCCGCCAAGCCGCTCGATAGCCAAATTGGCAATCACCTCGTTGGCGTTCATATTGGACTGGGTGCCGGAGCCGGTCTGCCAGACGACCAACGGGAAATTGTCGTCCAGGTTGCCGTCGATAACCTCCAAAGCCGCGTCCGCTATCGCATAGCCGATTTTTTGATCGATATTGTCCAACGCGATATTCGATAACGCGGCGCAATGTTTGACGATGCCCAACGCGCGGATCAGGGGCCGGGGCATGCGTTCATTGCCGATTTCGAAGTTAAGAAGGGAACGCTGAGTTTGCGCGCCCCAGTACTTATCGGCTGGGACTTGTATCGGGCCGAAGGAGTCGGTTTCGGTGCGGGTATTTTCGGTTTTGTTTTTCATAAATTGTCCTTTTGTCATCGCAGAGTTTTATTCGACTCCGTAACCACTGAGTTATGACCAAGCAGGACGGTGCAATGGAACGACAGGCAAATTCCCCATCCTTATCATTGAATCATGGGAATGTCTGGCATAAATAGCAGCCTGGACTCCACTACTTGGAAAACCAACGTAAAAGAATTTATGCTTGGATGATAACATTGATTAGCTGAAGAATACGCCATGAACCTGGCCGAAACTATTTATCAACACAGTCCAACCTCCCGGAAACCGCTGCCCGTGAAGCGCTGGATTTCATCGAATGTCTGGAACAACGTTATGCGCCGGTACCGGCCAGCAGAACGATACCGAAACCTTTCTCGCTGCCATAGCAAGTGGCTTGGGCGAAGACTTCCCCGATGATATTAGCGACGCAGATTTGGGTGTTGATGTGCAACGTGAGTCTTTGGACTAATGGCCTATTTGCTGGATACCAAGCCGCTATTGCATTGCTGAAAGAACATCCTCAGATGCTGCATCATGTGTACCGTGTCGGCCGGCCCAGGTTGCGTATCTGTGCTCCGATTGAAGCTGAGCTATGGTTTGGCGTAGCCAAGAGTGCTAGACAAGAACAGAATCGCTCCCGTTTGCCGCGCCGAGCGCCGGAGCTTTCGCCGAAACCAATTGGCAGGAGCAGGTGTAGGATGGGTAGAGCGGCAGCGAAACCCATCGCATGACGCGATAATATTGATGGGTTTCGCTACGCTCTACCCATCCTACTCCCGGTAAAAGAAAGTAACTCGCCCTCGGATGCGAGAACCCGCTTCAAATAACCGTCGCATTAGCGACACCTTAATTAATGCGACTAACTGCGTAACACCAGTTAATTAGAATTGATTGCCAAGTTTACCTTTTGCGGGGCAACCGACGCGGCACTTTGGCGACATCCGCGCCCATTTGTCCAGCCAAGGCACACCGATCGGCTCCTATGATTTGCAAATTGCAGCTATCGCCGTTGCCCACGACGACCTGACCGTTGTCACCCATAACACCCGTGAATTTGCCAGAGTACCCGATTAAAAGCTGGAAGATTGGCTGTTGTGAGTTTTGCTAATATCGCACTCACGCTGCACCGTTCCGCAGATGAACGCTTAAACCCAAATTAAGCTATCGATAACCTCAAGATAGAATCAAAATCCTTGACGCAACTACAGGTACGTGTAAAAGCTATTTAAGCTGATAACATTTGTCGAGCCCATCAAGGAGGTTTTTATCATGACTAACCACGATCCATTCGGTGCGCATCAACAACTGAAAACCGATAGCATCGGCCCGGTTTCGTATTATTCCCTGTCCCGGCTTGAAGCTGGCGGCGCTACCAATATATCGCGCTTGCCGTTTACGATAAAAATCCTGCTCGAATCGTTATTGCGCAACTGCGACAACAACATCATTACCCAGGACCATGTGTTGAGCGTCGCCAACTGGCAGCCGCACGGCGCACGCTATGAAATCCCGTTCAAACCGGCCCGCGTGATATTGCAGGATTTTACCGGCGTTCCTGCACTCGTCGATCTGGCCGCGATGCGGGATGCGATGCAGCAACTGGGCGGCGATCCGAAAAAAATCAATCCGCTGATTCCCTGCGATTTGGTCATCGATCACTCGGTGCAGGTGGATTATTTCGGCAAGGCCAATGCCCTGTTATTGAACGAAACCGTCGAATTCGAAAGAAATGCCGAACGCTATGAGTTCCTGAAATGGGGCCAATCGGCGTTTCGGAATCTTCGCGTGGTGCCGCCCTCCACCGGCATCGTGCATCAGGTCAATCTCGAATACCTTGCGCCGGTGGTATTTCATAACAAGGATAAAAACGTCTGTTATCCCGACAGCTGCGTCGGCACCGATTCGCATACGCCGATGATTAACGGCCTGGGCGTGCTGGGCTGGGGCGTCGGCGGCATTGAGGCTGAAGCGGTGATGCTGGATCAGCCTATCTACATGCTGGTTCCCGATGTGGTCGGCATTAAGTTGACCGGCATGCTGCCGCCGGGCGTAACCGCGACGGATCTGGTATTGCGCATTACCGAGCTGTGCCGAAAGTTTGGCGTGGTCGGGAAATTTATCGAGTTTTACGGTTCCGGGCTGACCAGCTTAAGCATCCCGGACCGGGCAACTATCAGTAACATGGCGCCCGAGCAAGGTTCGACGGTGAGTTTTTTCCCTATCGACGACGAGACGCTCAGTTACATGCGCTTCACCGGGCGTCATGCGGGGCTGATCGACCTGACCGAGCGTTATGCCAAGGAGCAGGGACTGTTTCGCACCGACACTACGCCGGACCCGGAATTTACCCAGGTCATGGCGCTCGACCTCGCCGCCATTGAACCTTCGCTGGCAGGCCCCAAGCGTCCGCAAGACCGCATATCGCTCAGTGAAGTCGGACCGACCTACCGGCAAATGCTGATCGAACCGGCCGGTATCAAGGGCATGGGGCTATTCGAACGCGACTTGGAACGTAGCGGCATCGTATCGAAAAATAATGCCGATGAGAAAATTACTCATGGCGCGGTCGTGATCGCGGCGATTACCTCCTGTACCAATACCAGCAACCCATCGGTCATGCTGGCCGCAGGCCTGGTTGCCCAAAAGGCGGTAGAGCGGGGTTTGAAAGTTAAAAATTATGTCAAAACCTCGCTGGCTCCCGGTTCATTGGTAGTCACGGAATATCTACAACAATCAGGACTACTTGGCTATTTGGAACAGCTGGGCTTCTACCTGGTCGGCTACGGCTGCACCACCTGTATCGGTAACTCCGGCCCATTGGATGAATCGGTTGAAAAAGCGATAGTGGACAACGATCTGGTCGTATCGGCGGTCTTGTCCGGCAACAGGAATTTCGAAGGCCGCGTACATCCCTTGACCAAGACCAATTACCTCGCCTCGCCGCCGCTGGTCGTCGCCTATGCGTTGGCCGGGTCAACAGCGCTGGACATTACCCGCGAACCGCTGGGTACGGGCAAGGATGGCAAGCCGGTTTACCTGAAAGACATCTGGCCTACGCCCTGGGAAGTAGCTGAAGTGATCAGGCAATTTGTAACGCCGGAAATGTTCCGGGAGCGTTATGCGGATGTGTTCACCGGCACTCAGGCATGGCAAAAAATCAAAGTCCCCGGCACCGAATTGTACGCATGGAATGAAAATTCGACCTATATCAGGAAACCGCCGTTCTTCGAAGGCTTGACGACAGGCCTGCAACAGATACAGCCTCTTGCCGATATGCAGGTGTTGGCGCTGTTCGGTGACTCGGTTACCACCGACCATATTTCGCCGGCCGGTCAAATCGCCCCCGGCTCCCCTGCGGGGTTATACCTTTTAGACAAAGGCGTAGCACAAAAAGACTGGAATAGTTACGGTTCGCGCCGGGGCAACGATCAGGTAATGGCTCGGGGCACTTTTGCCAATATCCGCATCCGAAACCAGCTGGTTCAGGACGTTGAAGGCAATGTTACGATCCATCATCCGACCGGCGAACGAATGACCTTTTTCGATGCCGCGCTGAAGTATAAAAATGCGGGCATTCCGCTGTGCATCCTTGCCGGTAAAGAGTACGGCTCCGGCTCGTCCCGCGACTGGGCGGCAAAAGGCCCGTTTATGCAGGGCGTAAAAGCGGTCATCGCCGAGAGTTACGAACGGATCCACCGCAGCAACCTGATCGGCATGGGCATCTTGCCGCTGCAATTTACCGACGGCGAATCGGCTAAAAGCCTGAAACTAACCGGAACGGAAACCTTTGCTGTCGATATTTCCGATGCAATGGCGCCGCAACAAGTCGTGAAGGTTTCGGCAACCGCGCCTGATGGAACCGTCGCGACCTTTAAAACCGTAAGCCGCATCGATACGCCGATTGAAATTCAGTATTACCGGGATGGCGGCATTCTGCGCACGGTTTTAAAGAAATTAGCCTGAGTTACACGCAGGTGCCGATATTGTTTTTGCGCCTCCGTTCTAAGTGCCTGAATATAAGTTTCCCGCTCGTGTTTAAAGCCGGAGTGCAGGCTTTGCAAGCAGAGCTTGCACTCCAATATACCCGAAAACTTTAGCTCGATTACTTATCAATGGCCACGACATCGAGCTGCGAACCGCTATTTGCATAATCCTAGAAAAATCATTTCGTCCGCGAAAAGTACGAAAATTTTCAAACCGTTATCAATTTCCAGGCCTTCACCCAAAGGGTGGACCACTCAATCAATACAACATATTGATTTATCCCGTGTCTTTTGTACTTTTCGTGGACTAACCGCGGTTTTTAGGACAATAGCCACTGCTGTCGGACCTCGACAACAGCGGCAACCCAACAGTCCCGGAAACATGGCCGATACGCAGACCTTCCAGGTTTTTAAAACCTGGAAGGTCTGACTTGCAGCGTTGCTAATGGCGCAACATGCCCCATCCTGCTTGATTCGAAAGTTGCCCGCCCCTTCGCTACGCCCAGAACAGGCTGGGCGCTGGAAACCCTTAGCAATACGTACGAAATAACTTGGGCAAGTTGCTAAATAGCCGGAGGGCAGGCTTCGCCTGCAAGCGAAGCTTGCCCTCCGGCTGAAAATTTATCGGCGCGAGTTGTTCGCCTTATTTCATACTCACTCCTTAACAACATGAACCGCCGGATGCCGCCGATTCGCCCTGCGGCCCCGGCGTGCAGTCGAACAAACCGAAATGACGGGATTGATCGCCCAACACCTGAAAATATTCGCCATAGCGGCTGGCGGCCAGCATATCGGCGGTGTTGCCGCATACCCGTAGCGGCCTTCCGGTTTCGAAATGATGATGATCGTCCAGGTCGAAGGCGTGAGGATGTTCCGGGATGCTGCCAAGATAACAAGCCACTTGGCCGTAATCCTCGCAGCGGTCTTCCAATGGCAGCTTGAAGGCGCGGACGGTGACCGAGTGAAACTTGACCATGCCGATTTTGGCGGCAACGTCCGGATCGTCGAGGCTAATGGCATTTTGTTTAACGACGCGCACGTCGGGGCAACCCAGCGCTTGCAAAATTCGCCGGAAGTCTTCCCAATACAACGCGCCGCCCAGACATTCGCCCAGCAATACCGGGTCTTGGCCCAAGGCGGCCGGGATACGGCGGTCGGCGAAGACATCGGAAAAATACAGCTCGCCGCCCGGTTTCAGCACCCGGAATATTTCCGCCAGCACCTGCGGCTTTTCCGGCGACAGGTTGATCACGCAATTGGACACCACCACGTCGATGCTGTCGTCGTCGATACCGATAGCCGCCAGGTTTTCGATATGGCCGTGCAAAAACTCGACATTGGCGTAGCCGAAGCGCTCGGCATGCCAGTCGCGGTGCCGCACCGCGACTTCCAGTTGCTCCGGCGTCATATCGACGCCGATCACCCGACCGGTAGGACCGACCAATTTCGACAGCAAATAACAGTCGCGACCGGAACCGCAGCCCAAATCCAGCACGGTCTTGCCGGTTAACACCGGCGGCAGCGGCGAGCCGCAGCCGTAAAAACGTTCCAGCACTTCCGGGTGCAAACCGGCCAGCAAGGCTTTTAAGTAAGCGGGCATTGCGTCGATGCTGCAACAGGCGCTGGTTTTCAGGTCGTTGCTGGATTGCAGTACCTGACTGTAATAATGGCGGACGGATTCGTTGATTTCGCTACTGGTCGTGGTCATTTGGCGGGTCTCTCATGTGTCAGGTTAAAAACGGCTGCATAGCAGCGTAGCCATTTATTACGAGGGCGATCATTATGATCCTCCTGTGTCGGCCTACGATATTACCTTAACGCGTCAAGAGAACAAGAAACCCGACAAAAAATATTCAGGTCGGGGCTACGCTATTAATAGCCGCGTTACGCATCGGCCGCGAAAAGATAGTTTGACGATAGCTGAATGGCCCTACGACGGGTATTTCTATGCGGGGAACGCTATCTTTTCGGACAATGCCTGACTGCGGTAATAAGCGGTTAATAAGACGGCGGAAAAATCGGTTCGATGCCTTCAAACTCCGTTTCAGGATGATGTTTTATGACCAATTTTCTGATGGCCTCTATGCGCTCCCGAGGAATATCCACCAGTACCAGCAGTTCGCCCTGTTCGATGGCTTGTTCAAACTGTTTTAACCTTGAATTGCCGGAATTCATTCCCGCCAACCCGCCCATCAGGGAACCGATGGTTGCGCCTGCCATAATAATCCCCAAAAGCGGCCCGCCCGCAATGGCAAACCCGGCAAAGCGTAAACCGATTAAGCCTGCCAACAATCCCGTGGTTCCGCCTAAGGCAACGCCTCGCTCAACAGCCGGAAGGAAGTCGGTTTTTATCGACATCCCGGCCTCGGGGAGTCCTTCAAGCGGTGTGTCCCTTTTCGCCAAAATATGAATATGACGATCTTCTATACCTTCAGCCTGAAGCTCTTTGACGATGTTATGGGTGATGGCGATGTTGGGAACTAAAAAATAGATTCTTCTCATGGGGCGCTCTCCTCTTTTGATGATATTCACATTGACGATGAAGTCCAATGAGAGGTTATGTCAATTTTCCGGATATCGGTTTTCGGCTGAAGCGACATCCATCATAGATTTATTTCATTATGTTTCAATAAGTTAAACTACGTATTTGCTTCGATTCACTGATCGTATATCCTCAGTATGCCGCTACAACCCTGGCCTGAACATTTTTGCCGGCTTGCTATAGCTTAATAACGAAATTATTCATGCCGTCATTCAGCAGCCCTCCGCGCTGGAGCGATTACGGCTGCTTGGTCAAAACCAGGGCATAAAAGTAGTAAGAGAGCCCGCTTTTCAGGTAGGTGGGCAATTAATCTCCGGTTATTCAAAGGAACAGATCGGCTTATCCGTAACGCACTGACTAAAGTCCAATCGCCAAAAATCCAGGACAGTTCGGGCAGTTGCAAAATTCAGGGAGCCTTGCCCTGTGAAGCCGCGCAAGGCATCGATTTTATCGGTCGCCGGGCGGGCTGGGTTTACCGTTAGCATCATCACGCTGAGTCAACGACGGCTTCAGGGACAGGAAGGACGCTGGCTCACATTAATCAGCGGCTTGACGATAATGGGAATTGGCCTGTATTTACTATTTTAGGGAGAGAACCTGTAAATATACCGGTTTAATTGTAAGGCGGATAAGTATCAATAAACGGTATTTTTGTAATGTCTTCATCCCTTCAAACCTGTCCGACCTAATTGTCGTAGAGCGAGGCCGCCCCTTGAACAGTAACTCGATAATCCCCCACTGGGAACATTTTGAACACGACGCGGACATCGGCATACGCGGCATTGCGCCCACGCTTGAGCAGGCCTTCGAACAAGCCGCAGTCGCCATGACGGCGGCGGTCACTCCGCTGGACCTGGTTTCGGCATCGAAAGTGGTCAGCATCTATTGCGAAGCGCCCGACAGTGAACTGCTCTTAGTCAGCTGGCTCAATGAACTGATTTATGAAATGTCTGCACACAGCTTGCTGTTTAATCGCTATGAGGTCGTTATCGATGACGGCGCATTATCGGCAACCGCCTTTGGCGAAGCCGTTGACCGGCAAAAACACCAACCCGCCGTGGAAATCAAGGGCGCTACTTTTACTGAGCTGCGCGTCTACCAACAAGCCGATGACGCATGGGTTGCCCAATGCGTTGTCGACGTTTAAATACAGAAAGCGTTTCGACCTTAATACAGAGATTTGTCCACGAAAAGCACGAAATAAAAGTAACACTTAAGCGGTCCGGGCATGTTGCCTCGTCCGAAAATGAAATAATTCGAACAACCGTTTGCACCGGGAGTGCAAGCTTTGCTTGCGTTTGCAGGCGAAGCCCGCACTCCGGCTATTGGCAACTTGCTCACGCTATTTCTTGCGCCTCCCGCCGTCGCAGAACCGATAAGAGCGGGGTGCAAACCGCGGCCCGCCTGAATTTACATGCTTTTCATGTTTTTCGTGGACCCATTGCTGTTTTTAAATTACAGGAGAGAATCAATGGATACCCGCCAATTCATACAACGCAACGAAACCTGCTGGGAAATAAAACCTTACGGGAACATGCGCGTCCCGGCGATTATTTATGCCGATGCGCAATTGCTGGAGGATATGGACCAGAAAGTGTACGAGCAGCTTGCCAATGTCGCGACCTTGCCGGGCATTGTCGAAGCGGCTTACGCGATGCCCGATGCGCACTGGGGTTACGGTTTCCCGATCGGCGGCGTCGCCGCCTTCGATCCCGATCAAGGCGGGGTGGTGTCGGCAGGCGGCGTCGGTTTCGATATTTCCTGCGGCGTGCGCACCTTGCATACCGGCCTGACTATAGACCAGTTGCAGCCGCGTCAACAGGCGCTAGCCGATGCCTTATACCGCACGGTTCCTGCCGGTGTCGGCAGCAGGGGCCGAATACATTTGAATCATGAAACTATGCACGGCATGCTGACCGGCGGCGCAAAATGGGCGCTCGAACAGGGTTATGGCGAAGCGCAGGACTTGGAACGCATTGAAGAACACGGCTGCATGGCCGGTGCCGAACCGCACTACGTTTCACCGAGAGCCAGGGAACGGCAAAAAGATGAAATGGGCACGCTGGGTTCCGGCAACCATTACCTGGAAGTGCAGCGAGTCGCGGAGATTTTCGACCAAGCTGTCGCCAAGACTTTCGGTTTACGGGTTGATGACGTTGTGATCACTATTCATTGCGGTTCCCGAGGCCTGGGCCATCAAATCGGCACCGAGTTTTTGAAAGATATGGCGATGGCGGCGGCTCAATATCGGATCGTCTTGCCGGACCGTGAGCTGGCCTGTGCGCCGTTAAATTCGCCTTTAGGGAAAAAATACCTCGGCGCGATGCGGGCGGGCATCAACTGCGCACTAGCCAATCGCCAGATTATCACCCATCTGACCCGTCAGGCTGCGGCCAAGATATTTCCCGGCATCCATCTCGGCCTGCTCTACGACGTCTCGCACAACACCTGCAAGCTGGAACATCACCTGATTGACGGACGAAGAAAAGCCCTGTTCGTCCACCGCAAGGGCGCAACCCGCGCTTTCGGCCCCGGTCATCCCGATTTGCCGACCGTATTCAAGGAAACCGGACAACCGGTGCTGATCGGCGGCTCCATGGGTACCGGTTCCTATGTGATGTGCGGCGTCAAAGACAGCGAACAGCGCGCATTCAGCTCAGCCTGTCATGGCGCGGGGCGGGCGATGAGCCGCACCCAGGCCGGCAAGCAATGGCAAGGCAGGACGTTGATCGAAGAGCTGGCCGCACGCGGCATTATTATTCGCAGCCCGTCGATGCGCGGCGTGGCCGAAGAAGCCCCCTTGGCTTATAAAGATGTCAGTGCGGTAGTGGATGTTGCCGACCGGGCCGGGCTAGCACGGAAAGTCGCCAAACTGGAGCCGGTGATTTGTATAAAAGGCTAAAGGCGCAGGGCGAAAGGCGAAAACGTTGTCCCCACTAAAGTTCATAAGCATCTACACGGCTCTTCATCCCGGCAGAGATTGACGAAATCCACGACTTGCATGGACAGATATTGCAGGAGCAAATATCTGTATTCCCCACATCCTTATGGGGAATGCAGAATGATTTCCATCGGCACTAGCGGCTGTAGCTATCCACACTGGCAAGAGCGTTTGTACAGCGGCGTCGCGCGTAAAGACTGGCTGAAATTCTACGCAGAACGCCTTTACATGGCGGAAGTTAACGGCACTTTTTATCGCCTGCAAAGCCCTGCCACGTTTAAAAAATGGTTTGACGAAGCCCCGCCAACATTCAGGTTCGCAATCAAAGCCAATCGCTACTTAACGCATAACAAAAAATTGCTTGATCCGAAGGCATCGATACTGATCGAAAAAAATCATGCCGAAGCATTGGGAGACAAACTGGCCGTAGTGTTGTGGCAACTGCACGGCCTGTTGAAAAAAGAGGTGTCTCGGCTGCAAAGCTTTATCGACGGGTCCTCTAGCCGGATGGGGCATGTTGCCCCCGTCCGAAACGTTTCGTATTAATCATGCAGCCATATAACCCGGACATCGCAAAAAACGTTAGGGACTGGGTTGCAAACCCCGTCCCGCTTGGAGGCACCCCGTGGTTCCCACTCTTACGGTATCCAAACACTCATCCCTCCGTTGGCGCAACCGTGAGGGTCATAGGCGGTAGCGGCATCCATCTGAATATTCGCCACATCGGCGAAAGACGTACCGTTGGGGTAGTTCACGCAAATCTCGTAATAGTTGTCGGGCACCGGCACATCGCTATCGCCCAGTCCTACCGGAGACAAGGGCGTAGCTACCCCGTTCACGGTCACACGGATACGGTTCTGGATGTCCGACAAGGTCCAACCATTGGTGACGCTGCTATTCCGGGCGCCACCGGAGAAGATCATCCTGATCCCCGAACTCGGGCTCGCACAAACCCCGGCATTACCGTTGTCGAAGGCATCAACAATGCCTATACCCTGCCCCGCCACCGGCGTAGAGGCCGGATCGCACCAGCCTTGGGAAGTGATATAGCCCTGGGATGTCGTACCGCCGCCGTTCATGGGGAGCGGCGCGTGGCACACCTTCAGGGTATCCCCAGCCTGGGGTGTCAGCCCCGAAGTCAGGAACAGGGTCACCGAATTCAATTCCGGGGCCACTCCACTGGTCGGCGCCCAGATCGCGCAAGACACCGGCACCCAACTCGCCGTGGCGGCGTTCCAGAAGCTGAAGTTGTTCGCGTTGGCGGCGGACGGGTCGAGCTCGAAGGAAAATGTGATGGGCAAGGCATCCGTGGGCGTAGTTCCCGCGGCGCATTGCGCCTGGTTATTGTTCAACCCCCAGTACAACACTCGAGCCGCCGACGTGTCGGCGGATGGGGCGTTGGAAGGTATATCGCAGGTGGGGTATGCAATAACGGTGGCGGAGTAAAACAGCAATGCCACGGTAGACGTGGAAAAAGATCCGACGGATTGATGAATAAGCATATTATCTCCTGATTGGTTATAGTTTTTTTTCGAACAATCACAAAACTACGATAGGGATCAAGCCTTACAACTCATACAATTTACATGAAAAATGTCAAACGTAAGGCCTCCTGCGTCCGCGTTATTTGATGACTCCCTTTGCTTGAAGTGCATCTCGCGTCAATTTCTGGCGTAGCGGCAAGTCCCGTACTTCCGTTCAAGTTTCCTGTCCACAAAATGGCCGCGGCTCATTTCATGTAAGTGATCGATGAACAGCAAATTTATTCGTCCAGCAGCACCGCCGCGGCCTGTTGAAAAAAGAGGTGTCTCGGCTGCAAAGCTTTATCGACGCGTCCTCTAGCCGGATGGGCCAGTTGCCCCCGTCCGAAACGTTTCGCATTGATCATGCGACCACATAACCCGGACATCGCAAAAACGTTAGGGACTGGGTTGCAAACCCTGTCCCGCTTGAAGTGCCCCAGGAGTTTCTGTTTTTGCCACTGGCTGATTAGCCTTTAGTTGAAGGGATCGACGTTTTCGCCAGATGCAATACATGAATGGAGCATAAAATGTTTCTAATGCTGTAAGAATCTTCTTTCGTGCAAGTGCGGATAACTTGTTTATGGCGACGAGCCCCTTTAGTTAGGCTAAATTATAGGGATGGCTGGTGTTCTCGGCTTGCGTGCAAAAACGCAAGCACATGAAGGAAAACTGCTCTCAGCTTTGTAGTAAATGAAGTGCCCTACGCGACTGAGAAAAAGGCCGCGTACGCCAACGGTGCGCGAGCCTTTATATTTGGCACCGATGCCTGGTTGTTCGGCCAACAAAGCCACTGCCTCGCCAAAGTCGGTGGCGATAGCGTTTGGAGCGCTGGGACGGTTTACCGACCACCACTCAGATGCCTTGCGAACCTGGTTTGCTGCTCGTGCGGCGCTTCTTACCCGAAGCGCCATACTCAATTATGAGCGGGAAGAGACTGCAATAACTCTTCCAGGCTTACATATTCACCACGTTCAATTTCAGTCATAGCCGCAAGTAGTTCGCTTTCTTAGGTCTCGGTAAGTAAAAAGCTTTCGTCAGATCCGCGCGTAACGACGGTTACCACGGCGCCCTCAGTAAGAGAAACCCCTTCCAGCACGATTTTTCCGTTGACAACGGTTCCGGTAGCAACTTGCATAATACTCAGAATGCTCAATTAAGTTGTTTGCTTAATGATACCACTACTTTGCCGTGCCTACTGACGTTACGGTAAGGGGCGCGCCGCTCTGAGAGCTTAAGCGAAGCCGCCGAACCTTGATAAAAACAAAACTTCAAAACCACCAACGGGCGGTGCGTCCCTTTGACCGACATGTTAGGCTTAGAGTAAAACATGGCCAACAGCTTATGCACAATGCAAGACTTGACCGTCCGCTTTGTTAGACAAACCTCAAAGCAGCTTGACTAGAGCGGCAATAATACCGGACTGCGCTAACATCATACCGGCAATCCATTTGATCAGGTCATTTTTGATGCTTAATTCAAGTTCTCTAAGATCGCGTTTGGTAGCAATTTCATCAAGACCATACTCCAATTTGGCCTGTTCCAGCGTGGATGCGATTGCGGCCTTTTGTAATTTTGTGATGGTTTCCGCTTGCTGGTCACTAAATCCGGCTTGCTTCAGCTCGTTAAAAAATTCGTGGGTATCAAACGTAATAGCAGTCATGGGCTTGCTTCCTGTTTTTGATTTAGCATCCAGTTTACCACGCTTGACAGTCGTCGCAAATCATGGAGCACCAACGGGGTAAGGTCTTGCAAGATCATGTTAAAGGTTTTTTTGAATCATACTCTTTGACTGCACGGCTGACGGTCGTGTAATGAACGCCGAATTTATCGGCAATCGCCTTCATTGAATAATCCCCGCTCAGATAAGC
>Ga0208401_100148_pt1 | contig 49659 bp, 45 predicted proteins | sample LakWasM112_LOW13_2_FD_183928 | JGI IMG/M metagenome (GOLD analysis project Ga0208401, IMG submission 183928) | Freshwater sediment methanotrophic microbial communities from Lake Washington under simulated oxygen tension - Sediment Metagenome... | ecosystem: Environmental > Aquatic > Freshwater >...
GCGGACATCCGCGCCGGCATGTTTGCCCAGGGCGAGTTTGTGCTGGGCGCGCGCCAGGCGCTGAGCGTGCCGCAATCGGCCGTGGTGGTGCGCGACGGCTTCAGCCAGGTGTTTGAGGTGGGCGACGGCAGCCGCGTGGTCATGCACCGGGTGCAGACCGGCCAGCGCGTGGGCGAACGCATCGAGATCGTCTCGGGCCTGGAGGCCAGCGCCCGCATCGTGGTGCGCGGCGGCGCGTTCCTGAACGACGGTGATCTGGTGCGCATCACCGAAGATTTAGAGCAAAACAAGGCTCCAGCGCTTATTGCACCTGCGCGGGCAGCTAGCAAATAAGGAGCAGACGCATGAACCTGTCTGCCTGGTCCATCCGCAACCCGATTCCTGCGGTCATGCTGTTTGTGCTGATGACCCTGGCGGGTCTGCTGTCGTTTCGCGCCATGAAGGTGCAGAACTTCCCCGATATGGACCTGCCGGTGGTCATGGTCACGGCCGTGCTGCCAGGGGCCGCGCCGGGCCAGCTCGAATCGGACGTGGCGCGCAAGATCGAGAACGCCATTGCCACGACGCAGGGGCTCAAGCACATCACCACCACGCTGACCGATGGCGTGGCGACCATCGCCGCCGAATACCAGCTGGAAAAACCGGTGCAGGAGGCCGTGGACGATGTGCGCTCAGCGGTTTCTCGCGTGCGCGCCGACCTGCCGGCGGACCTGCGCGACCCCATCGTCGCCAAGCTTGAACTCTCGGCCCAGCCGATTCTGGCGTTCGCCATTGCCTCCAAGCGCATGGACGACGAGGCACTGTCGTGGTTCGTGGACGACACGCTCACGCGCCGCCTGCTCGCCGTGCCTGGGGTCGGCGCGGTCAACCGCGTGGGCGGCGTGATGCGCGAGGTGCGCGTGGCGCTTGACCCGCTCAAGCTCCAGGCGCTGGGCGCCACGGCGGCCGAGGTATCGCGCCAGCTGCGCCAGGTGCAAATCGAGAGCGCCGGTGGCCGCGCCGACCTGGGCGGCGCCGAGCAGCCCGTGCGCACACTGGCCACGGTGCAGACGGCAGGTGAACTTGCCGCGCTGGACATTCCGCTGGGCGATGGCCGCCATATCCGGCTCGATCAGGTGGCGACCGTCCGCGACACCGTGGCCGAGCAGCGCACCGCCGCGCTGCTCGATGGCCAACAGGTCATCGGCTTTGAAGTCTCGCGCAGCCGGGGCGCGAGCGAGGTGGAGGTGGGCGCCGGCGTGCAGCGCGCGCTGGACCAGTTGCTCGCCGAGCGGCCCGACCTGCAGCTCACCCGCACCGTGGATTTCGTGCAGATTGCCAGCGACGAGTACACCAGCTCCATGCACCTGCTGTACGAGGGCGCCATCCTCGCGGTGGTGGTGGTGTGGCTGTTTCTGCGCAACTGGCGGGCCACCATCGTTTCTGCCGTGGCGCTGCCGCTCTCGATCATCCCGGCCTTCATCGGCATGCACCTGCTGGGGTTTTCCATCAACATCATTACGCTGCTGGCGCTCTCGCTGGTGGTGGGCATCCTGGTGGACGACGCCATCGTCGAGGTGGAAAACATCGTGCGCCATTTGCGCATGGGAAAGAGCCCTTACGAAGCCGCCATGGAAGCGGCCGACGAAATTGGCCTGGCCGTCATCGCCACCACCTTCTCGCTGATTGCGGTATTCCTGCCCACGGCCTTCATGAGCGGCATTGCCGGGCGCTTCTTCAAGCAGTTTGGCTGGACCGCAGCGCTGGCGGTGTTTGCCTCGCTCGTCGTCGCCCGTCTGCTCACACCCATGATGGCGGCCTACATGCTCAAACCTCTGGCCCCGCAGGCGCACGAGCCGCGCTGGCTGGCGACCTACATGCGCGCCTCCGCCTGGTGCCTCAGGCACCGCATCCTCACCATTGCGGGGGCGCTGCTGTTCTTTGTCGGCTCCATCGCGCTGATCCCGCTGCTGCCGTCCGGCTTTATTCCTGCGGACGACAACGCCCAGACCCAGGTCAACCTCGAGTTGCCACCCGGCAGTGTGCTCGCCGACACACGCGCCGCCGTGGCCCAGGCAGCTGAACGCGTGCAGCGCGTGGGCCATGTGCAGAGCATTTACACCACGATTGGCGGCGGCTCGGCGGGGACCGACCCCTTTGCCGGCGGCGCCGGCGCGGGCGACCCGCGCAAGGCCACACTGACGCTGCGCCTGGCGCCGCGCGGCGAGCGCCCGCTCAAGCAGGCGATCGAACAGCGCCTGCGCGAGGCACTGGCCGACCTGCCCGGCGTGCGCGTAAAAATCGGCCTGGGGGGTTCGAACGACAAGTACGTTCTGGCGCTGGCCAGCGAAGACCCCCAGGCGCTGGCCAGCGCCGCGCGCTCGGTCGAGCAGGGCATCCGCACCATTGCCGGCATCGGCGGGGTGAGCTCCAACGCCAGCCTGGTGCGCCCCGAGATCGCCGTGCGCCCCGATTTCGCACGCGCCGCCGACCTGGGCGTCACCAGCAGCGCCATTGCCGAGACGCTGCGCGTGGCGACCGTCGGCGACTACGACCAATACCTGCCCAAGCTCAACCTGGCGCAGCGCCAGATTCCCATCGTCGTGCGCCTGAACGACAGCGCGCGCGAAGACCTGTCGGTGCTGGAGCGCCTGGCGGCGCCCGGCGCCAATGGCCCGGTGCGCCTGGCCGAAGTCGCCACGCTGGAAGTCGCTGGCGGCCCGGCGGTGATCAGCCGCTACGACCGCGCACGCAACGTCAACTTCGAGATCGAACTGGGGTCCCGGGGCCTGGGCGAAGTGACCGACGCGGTGAAAAACCTGCCCGCCGTGCGCAACCTGCCCGGCAGCGTGCGCCTGATCGACGTCGGCGACGCCGAGATGATGGGCGAGCTGTTTGCCAGCTTCGGCCTGGCCATGCTCACCGGCGTGGTGTGCATCTACATCGTGCTGGTGCTGCTGTTCAAGGATGTGCTGCAGCCCGTGACCATTCTGATGGCACTGCCGCTGTCGCTCGGCGGCGCTTTCGTCGGCCTGTTGATTGCGGGCAAGAGCTTTTCCATGCCGTCCCTCATCGGGCTCGTGATGCTCATGGGCATTGCCACCAAAAACTCCATCCTGCTGGTGGAATACGCCATCGTGGCGCGCCGTGACCATGGCATGAGCCGCCTGGACGCCCTGCTCGACGCCTGCCACAAGCGGGCGCGCCCGATCATCATGACGACACTGGCCATGGGCGCTGGCATGCTGCCGATTGCGCTGGCGCTGGGCGACGCGGACATGAGTTTTCGCTCACCCATGGCGGTGGCGGTGATCGGCGGGCTGCTGACATCCACCGTGCTCAGCTTGCTGGTGGTGCCAGCCGTTTTCACCTATGTCGACGATCTGGGGCAGTGGTTGCGGCGCGTTGTGGGCCGCAGCAAGCCCGCGCCCCACGCCCCGGTGGGGCAGGCAGCGCGCCAATAGAGCAAAAAGCGCCGCTGCCACCGCCTTTTTGCCTCGCTGAGCGACCAGGGCCACGTTCCATAATGTGAGGCCCGCCATGAACCTGATTGCCCTCAACCCCGCCTCGCTGATCCTCGGTCAACCCCTGCCTTTTGCGCTGAGGGGGACCGATGGCAGTCTGTTGGCGCACAAGGGGTATGTGCTGCGCAGGGATGAAATCGATGGTCTTCTTGGGCGCGGCGTGCAGCTGTGCGTCGATATCGAGGAGTCGGAAGAGAGCCACCGCGCCTACCTGGCGCAGTTGCAGCAGATGCTGATCTCCGACCAGCCGCTGGGCGAGATCGCCAGCATGAAGATCGACGGGGCCGCACATCCCCAGGCTGGGCGCGCCCGACAGGGCCCGGTGGACTGGCCCAATCTGCAATGGACGACCACGCAGTTGTTGAGCAACCCCAGTGCCGCGGACTTTGGCGGACGCTTTCTTGCACTGCACACCGAAGTGGCGCGCGCCGCCTTGCACGCGCCCGACGCCACCTTGTTGACGTTGATCCTGCGTTCCAGCGACGAAACCCGGGTCTACAGCGCCACACATGTGCTGCTGGTGGCCAGCGTCTGCATGCTGGTGGCGCGGGACGGCCTGCACTGGAGCCCTGAGCAGGCGGCACGGGCCGGCCGGGTGGCGCTCTCCATGAACATCTCCATGACCGAACTGCAGGACCGCTTGGCGCAGCAAAGCGCGCCACTCAGCGGCGGGCAGATCGCCCAGATACAGGACCACGCCGAGCGCTCGGCCAGCATGCTGGCGTCGCTGGGGGTGTCGGACCGCATCTGGCTGGACGCCGTGCGTCAGCACCACGACCGCGCCCCCGGCCCGTTGGCGGGGCGCAGCGAAGCCGCGCAGATCGCGCGCCTGGTCCAGCGCACCGATATTTTTGCCGCCCGGCTCGCTCCGCGCGCAGGCCGCACGCCCATGGCCGTCACCGCTGCGATCAAGGCCTGCTACTACGGAGAAGACCGGCAGGTGGACGAGGCCGGCGCTTCCATGCTGCACACGCTGGGAATTTACCCCCCCGGCTCGCTGGTCAAGCTGACCAGCGAGGAAACTGCGGTGGTCCTGCGGCGCGGCAATACCCCCACGACACCGCGTGTGGCCGTGGTGCGCAGCAAGAGCGGCATGCCGACGGGCGAGTTGATCTCCCGCGATACCTCGCAGCCGAACTGGCGCATCACTGGAGTCGTGACCCAGGAGGAGCTGCGCATGCAGCTACCGATCGAGCGGCTCGCAGCGATGGTTTAGCTGAGGGATCGCGCCGCGCGCCACTGCGCCAGCGCCGGCGGCATGCTCTCCAGTTCGCGCAGCACCTGCACGCCCACAACCGTTTCCGTCAACCCCGCCGCCCCCTGGCCTCCGGCCCATACCGCTATGTGCGGCGGCAGTTGCGCGCGCAGTTCCTGTAGCCCCGCGCGCACCTGTGCGGGCGGCAGCACCCCGCTGAAACTGAGCGCCACGATGTCGGCGCGAAAAGCCTCGGCGGCGCGTGCGATGTCAGCGTGCGGGGTCTGGGTGCCCAGCGGCATGCTGGTGCAGCCACGCAGTGCCAGCAACACTTCGAGCATCAGCAGCCCCAGGCCATGCTGCTCCTGGGAAAACGTGGTCAGCAGCACCCGGGGCGTGTGGCCAGTGGGGGCTGCCGGGACAGCTGCTACGGCGCTGCGCAGCACGCCGGTGACGCACTCGGTGTAGAGGTGCTCCTCAAACACTTCAAAACGGCCCTCCACCCAGGCCAGACCCACGGCGCGATTCAAAGGCGCCACGCATTCAAGCACGCAGCGCTCCAGGCCCAGTGAAAGCATGGCGCGGGTGAGCCGATCGCGCAGACCTACCGGGTCGTGCGCGGCAATGCACTCAAGGTAGGGCGTCAGGGCATCCTGCCCAGAGGCCTGCCCCGAGGTCTGCGCATCCGCCTGCTCCCGCATGCCGCTGCGCCGCGCTTTGCGGGCTCGCACAGCAACCGCGCCCTCGGCGTCGGCATCGGCATCTCCGGACGAAACCGCCTGAATCAGTGTCTGCAGCGCCTGCGGGGCCAGGGCCACCACCTGGCCCGGCCGATGCCCCGCGTGAATCAAACGGCGCAACTGCCGCAAGCGCGCCACCTGCTCGGCCGGATACACGCGTTCCCCCTGTGCATCGCGCCCAGGCGCCGGAAAGCCATAGCGCCGCTCCCACATGCGCAGCGTGTCCTTGGACAGGCCGGTCTCACGCTCCACCGCCGAGATCGGGTAGGCGCCGGCCGCCGCTTCGCCTGGGAGCAGCGGCGCACTCATGAAAAAAAGACCCCGGGGTGGTGCATGGCAGTGAATCCAGATCGGCGCAGCGCGCGTATTGCTTGAAAGACCGGGCAAACCCCGCGCCAACATCATTTGACAAATTGTGCTTAAATTGTATATCTGTCTTAGACAAACACATTGGACAAATGAAAAATCAACCGCTTGCTTGCAGTACTAGGACTTACGCAAAACTGTCCCAGTCAGGCGTTCCGACGCAGCCAGTACAGGCGTACGGCAAGGAGGAACAACGACGCTGGGGCAGTTTTGCGAAAGTCCACAGTATTTTCGCCTTGCTGGGTCTCGCGTTTTGCGCAGGCCCGGCCGTCGCTGCCCCTGTGGCACCCGCAGCGAACAACGCTGCGGATGCGGCACCTGCATCCTGCCCCGCCCTGCTGCGCCACCGATTTGATCGCCTTCAGGACGAAAAACCGCAATCCCTGTGCCAGTACACCGGCAAGGTGCTGCTGGTGGTCAACACAGCGAGTTACTGCGGCTTCACCGGCCAGTACGCCGGGCTCGAAGCGCTGTATGCCCGCTACCGCGAGCGCGGGCTGGTGGTGCTGGGCTTTCCGTCCAACGACTTTGCGCAGGAGAGCGGCAACAACGATCAGATTGCCGAGTTCTGCGAGAACACCTATGGCGTGAAATTTCCCATGTTCGCCAAGAGCCATGTGGCAGGCGCCCAGGCTTCGCCTTTCTTTCTTGAGCTGGCAGCGCAATCGGGCCAGGCGCCGCGCTGGAACTTCTACAAATACCTGATCGGCCGCGACGGGCGTCTGGTGACGCATTTCCCCAGCCTGACGGCGCCCGACAGCAAGCAGCTCCAGCATGCAGTGCAAGAGCAGCTCGCAAGGAGCGCACCGTGAAATTCCACACGTTTTGTTGCTATCACCTGCGAAATTCTTGGAACTTCCATCTGTCTGAGCTGCTCCATACGCTCATTCGACACGCAAAATGTCGAACCAACTTCATGTTGCGAAGCCTTTCGGCCCCCGGTGGGTCGAATGAAATCCCGAGGCGCTTCTCCTCCCTCCCTCTCTTCTTCGCGTCGGGGCGCTTCGCAACTTTTTTCTTCCCGGTAGCACGGTCTCCTGTGCGGAGGCCGGAATGAAAATCGCCATTGTCGGCGCCGGCATTGCAGGCCTGGCCGCCGCCCACCGGCTCGCGCCCCACGCCCAGACCACCCTGTTTGAAGCGGGCGCCACTTTCGGTGGCCATGCGCACACCGCCAACGTCACCCTGCGAGGCGATCACGGCCCGGTGACGCACGGCGTGGACACCGGCTTTCTGGTGCTCAACGAGCGCACCTATCCGCAGTTGCTGGCGCTGTTTGCCGAGCTGGGCGTGGTCACCGCGCCGTCAGAGATGTCGTTTTCCGTCCAAGTGCCTCGGGTGTACGGCCAGCACGCGCTGGAATGGAGCGGCAGCAGCCTGGCGAGCGTCTTTGCCCAGCCGCGCAACCTGGCGAACCCACGTTTTGTCAGCATGCTGCGCGACCTGCTGCGCTTCAACCGCCTTTGCACCCGCATCGCCGAAGCGGGCGACGAGCGCACGCTGGCGCAGCCGCTGGGCGATTTCCTGGACGCACAGCACCTGGGCGCCGCGTTTCGCGACTGGTACCTGCTGCCCATGCTGGGCTGCATCTGGAGCTGCCCGACCGACCAGATGCTCAAGTTTCCGGTGGCCACCATGATTCGCTTTTGCCACAACCACGGCTTGCTGCAAGTGGCCAACCGTCCGCAGTGGTTCACCGTGGCCGGCGGTTCACGCAACTACGTGCAGAAAATCGTGCAAGGGCTGCCCGATGCGCGCTGCAACACCCCCGTGCGCCGGATTGAGCGCGACGCTGCCGGTGTGCGCATTGCCACCGATGCCGGCACCGAGCATTTCGACCGCCTGGTGCTGGCGACCCACAGCGACCAGGCGCTGGCGCTGCTGGCCCAGCCCTCCAGCCAGGAGCGCGCCCTGCTCGGCGCCATTCGCTACCAGGCCAACCGCGCTGTGTTGCACACCGACACCCGCGTGCTGCCGCAGCGCCGCGCAGCCTGGGCCGCCTGGAACTACGAGCGTGCGCCACAAAACCGCCAGGAATCGGCGCGGGTCTGCCTGCACTACCTGATCAACCGCCTGCAGCCGCTGCCGTTTGCGCAGCCCGTCATCGTGTCGCTCAACCCCCTGGGCGGCATTGCGCCCGAGCAGGTGCTGGGCGAGTACGGCTACGCCCACCCGGTGTTCGACGCGGCCGCCATCCGTGCCCAGCGCCAGCTCGGCAGCCTGCAGGGCCAGCAACGCACTTGGTTTGCTGGCGCCTGGGCGGGCTACGGTTTCCACGAAGATGGGCTGAAATCGGGCCTCGCCGCTGCCGAGGGCGTGCGCGCCAGCCTGCCGGGCGCCCTGGCGGAGGCCGCATGATCGACGCTGGCGCCACCGAGGCTCCGGGCTATGCCAGCCCTGGCGTTCCGGGCGCGCCCGCGCAGCCGCTGATCGGCTTTGGCCAGGTGCGCCACACGCGTTTGCGGCCCAAGGAACACCGGTTCAGCTACGCCACGTTCTTTCTGCTGCTGCCCCTGCGCGCGCTGGCCCGGGATGCGGACACCGGCGCGCTGGCAGTGAACCGGCGCGGCGCCATCAGCTTTCACGACGCGGACCATGGCGATGGCCGCCCCGCGGCGTCGGGCGGCGCACTCGCCTGGCTGGACACCTTGCTGCGCGCGCAGGGCATCGACGACGCCGACGGCGAAGTCTGGCTGCACTGCTACCCGCGCGTGCTGGGCTACACCTTCAAGCCGGTGAGCTTCTGGTATTGCGAACGCACCGACGGCAGCCTGCGGGCCATCGTCGTCGAGGTGAACAACACCTTTGGCGAGCGCCACTGCTATTTGCTCGATGAACCCGCCTGGGGCAAGGAGCTGCAGGCGGAAAAGGTGTTTCACGTCTCGCCGTTTTGCGACGTCTGCGGCCGCTACCGGTTCCGCTTTCTGTTTACCCAAAAAAACGGCGTGCTGCGCACCGTGGCACGCATCGACCACGACGACACGGCCGGCGCGCTCATCGAGACCAGCGTCAGCGGCACGCTCGAACCGGCCACCCGCGCAGCGCTGCGCCGAGCGCTCTGGCATTACCCGGTGATGACGCTCGCCGTCATCGCCCGCATCCACTGGCAGGCACTGCGCCTGTGGACCCAACGCGTGGGCTTTCGCAGCAAACCCATGCCGCCGCCGACACCCATCAGCCACCAGCAACACACGCACGCGAGGAGACATCCATGAACACCACCACCGCCAGCCCCCTCGCCCTGCCGTCCGGCATTCCCGCCGCAGCGCGCACCGTGCTGCGCCTGCTCACGCGGCTGCAGCATGGCAGCCTGACGCTGCAACTGCCGGACGGCGCCCTGCGCCACTTTGGCCCAGGCGGCGCACCGCATGGCGCCATCGTGCTGCACAACTGGAAGGTCTGCGGCGCAGCACTGCGCTCGGGCGACATTGGCTTTGCCGAGAGCTACATCGCAGGCGACTGGAGCACGCCGCATCTGACCGACCTGCTCAAGCTCCTGATCGCCAACCGCCATGCGGTGGAAAGCGTGGTCTACGGCAGTTGGGCCGGGCGCCTGGCCTCGCGCCTGCGCCATTTGCTGCGCCGCAACACGCGCGCCGGCAGCAAGAAGAACATTCACGCCCACTACGACCTGGGCAACGCCTTCTACCAGCTCTGGCTCGACGAGACGATGAACTACTCGTCGGCGCTGTTCTCCGGCCCCGAGGCTGCGCAGGATTTGCACACCGCCCAGCAGGCCAAGGTGCGCCGCGCCTTGCGCGAGACGCACGTGCAGCCGGGCGAGCGCGTGCTGGAGATTGGTTGCGGCTGGGGGGCTCTCGCCGAAATGGCGGCGACCGAGTTTGGCGCCAGCGTCACCGGCGTTACGCTGTCGACCGAACAACTGGCCTTTGCCAATGCGCGGCTCGAGCGGCTCGGCGTGCCCGCTGCGCAGCACGATTTGCGCCTGCAGGACTACCGCGACATCGGGGATGCACCGTTTGATGCCATCTGCTCGATCGAAATGGTGGAAGCCGTAGGGCGCGAGTACTGGCCGACCTACTTCCAGGCCGTCGCGCGGCTGCTGAAACCCGGCGGGCGCGCCTGCATTCAGAGCATCGTCATCGACGACCGCCTGTTCGAGCGCTACATCGGCTCGACCGACTTCATCCAGCAGTACATCTTCCCCGGCGGCTGCCTGCCCTGCCCGCGCGAGCTCCACCGCGAAGCCGAGGCGGCCGGCCTGCGCGTCGCCGAGGAACTCGCTTTCGGCGCCGACTATGCCGAGACGCTCAAGCGCTGGCGCGAGCGCTTCATTGCCCACCGCGCACAGATCCTCGCCCAAGGCTTTGACCACCGCTTCCTGCACATCTGGGAGTTCTACCTGGCGTACTGCGAGGCCGCGTTTGCCATGGGCGACATCGACGTGGTGCAGTACACCTTGCACAAGACAGAACTATGAAAAATATAGCTACTAACGCATACCAGATGAGCGCTAGAGGCATTTTTCTCTTGTTTTTTCAAGCCAGTGCACTCGCCAGTGGCGCTGCAGATGCGCCTTTGGCGGGAACCCAGCTCTCGGGCAGCGGCACGCTGCGCTTCCTTGGGCTGGAGGTCTATCAGGCGCAGTTGTGGGTGCGGCCGGACTTTGCGCAAGCCAACTGGGCGCAACAACCGCTCGCATTGGAACTGCGCTACGCCCGCGGGTTCTCAGCCGACGCCATCGCGCAGCGCTCCATCGCAGAGATGCAGCGCCAGCAAAATGTGTCCGCCGCGCAAGCCAAAGGCTGGCAGGCGCAACTCGCGGCGCTGCTGCCCGATGTGGCGGCGGGCGACCGCCTGGCGGGTTTGTACCAACCGGGCCAGGGCGTGCGCTTCCTCTTCAACGGCCAGGCCCACGGGCAGATTGACGACCCATTGTTTGCCCGCCTGTTCTTTGGCATCTGGCTGTCGCCGCAAAGCTCGGAGCCCACGCTGCGTGCGGCGCTGCTGGCTGCGCCGTAATCACTCCGCGTTTTCATGTCCCACTCCGCCGCGTTCAGCTGCCGCCAGTTGGCCAGCTACAGCCTGCTGGCACTGCCGCTGGCGTTTGCCGCGCTGCCGCTCTATGTGCTGCTGCCCAACCTGTACGCGCGGGATTTCGGCATGCCGCTGGCGACGCTGGGCGCGGTGCTGCTCGCGGCGCGGGCTTTTGATGCGTTCACCGATCCGCTGCTGGGGCGCCTGGCCGACCGGCTTGGAAGTGGCCCGGCGCGCTGGAGCCTGGCGGCCGGCGCGCTCTCGGCCTTGGTGTTGGCGCTTGGCATGGCAGCGCTGTGGTTTCCGCTGCCGCGCACGCCGGTTGCGCTGGCCGTCTGGGCCTTCGCCGGACTGGTGCTCACCAGCGCCGCCTGGAGCCAGCTCGGCATCAGCCACCAGGCCTGGGGGGCGCGCCTCGGAAAATGCGATTTGCAGCGCGGACGGATCATGGCCTGGCGTGAATCGGCGGGGCTGGCCGGCGTGGTGCTGGCGTCGCTGCTGCCACTGCTGGCCGGATTGCGCGCGGCGCTGGTGGTGTTCTGCACGCTGCTCCTGCTGGGCTGGCTGGCCTGGACCCGTGCGCCCCAGCCCAGCGCTGTCGTCCCCACGGATACTGAACCGCGGGCCGCGCTGTGGCAACCCTGGCGCGTGCCCGCCTTCCGGCGCCTGCTGCTGGTGTTTGTGGTGAGCGGCATCGCCAGCGCCATTCCGGCCACGCTGGTGCTGTTCTTCGTGCAGGATGTTCTGCAAGTCCCTGCGATGCAGGAGCCCTGGTTTCTCGCCACCTACTTTCTCTGCGCGGCCCTCTCCATGCCGCTGTGGCTGCGGGCGGTGGCGCGCTTTGGCCTGGCGCCCAGTTGGCTGGCCGGCATGCTGCTGGCCGTGGGAGCGTTTGCCTGGACGGCGCTGCTGGGCGCGGGCGACGCTACTGCCTTTCTGGTGGTCTGCGCGCTCTCGGGCGCGGCCTTGGGCGCCGACTTGGCATTGCCCAGTGCGCTGCTGGCCGGCGTCGCAGCCGCGCAAAGCGAAGGCAGCCAGCAACAAGGCGCCTACTTTGGCTGGTGGAACCTGGCGGCCAAACTCAACCTGGCGCTGGCCGCAGGCCTGGCCCTGCCGCTGCTGGGCATGCTGGGCTACGCGCCCGGCGCGCGCGACCCCGGCGCCTTGCAGACCCTCAGCTTCGCCTACGCCCTGCTGCCCTGCGCACTCAAACTGGCTGCAGCGGCCGCGTTGTACGCACTGATCCTGCGGCCCCGCAACGCCACGCCCACGCCCACGCCCACGACTGTTCCAAGGAGACTGACATGATTAGGACTTACGCAAAATTGTCCCAGTTAGGCGTTCCGACGCAGCCAGTACAGGCGTACGGCAAGGAGGAACAACGACGCTGGGGCAGTTTTGCGAAAGTCCACATGATGCAAAGACGCCATTGGCTAGGAGCCGCCCTCGCCGCCCCGCTGTTGCTGCAGGGCTGCGGCACGCAGAAACTGGCCGATTACTCGGCGGAAAAGCCGGTGCTCGACCTGGCGCAGTATTTCAACGGCACCCTGGACGCCTGGGGCATTTTTCAGGACCGCAGCGGCCAGGTGGTGCGGCGCTTCACCGTGGTGATGGTGTGCAGTTGGCAAGAGGACGAAGGCACGCTGGACGAGCGTTTCACCTACTCGGACGGCAAAACAGAGCAGCGCATCTGGCACCTGCGCCGCCACGCGGGCGGGCGCTACACCGGCACGGCGGCCGATGTCGTGGGTGAGGCCAGCGGGCAGACGCAGGGCAACGCTTTCCACTGGAACTACACGCTCAATCTGCCGGTGGACGGGCGCACCTACGAGGTGCAGCTCGACGACTGGATGTACCTGATGGACGATCGCGTCATGCTCAACCGTGCGCGCATGAGCAAATTCGGCGTGCACCTGGGCGATCTGACGCTCTCGTTTACCAAGCGCGCCGCATGAGCCTGAACCCCCGCATTGCCGACTGGACCGGGCGCCGCGTCTGGGTCATTGGCGCGTCCAGCGGCATTGGCCGCGCCACCGCCGCGCTCTTGCACGCACGCGGGGCGCAGGTGGTGGTGTCGGCCCGGGGCGAATCGGCGCTGAACCAGTTCACGCAAGCGCACCCCGGCAGCGTGGCAGTGGCGCTCGACAGCACCGATGCGAAAGCCGTGCAGGCCGCAGCGGATGGGCTGCGCGCGCAAGGGCCGTTGCACCTCGTCTGCTATTGCGCCGGGATCTACGAGAGCCAGAGTGCTGCCGACTTCGATCTCGCGGCCATGCTGCGCCACGACGACGTCAACTACCGCGGCGCGCTGCACGTGCTCGCGGCGGTACTTCCATCTCTGCTGGGCGCCGCCGCATCAGGCGCCGCTGCGCACATCTGTCTGGTCAGCAGCGTCGCCGGCTTTTGCGGCCTGCCGCGTGGCCTGGCCTATGGGCCGACCAAAGCAGCGCTGACCCACCTGGCGCAAGGGCTGTACCTGGACCTGCACGCCAAAGGCGTGGGCGTGAGCGTGGTGCACCCGGGTTTTGTGGACACGCCGCTCACCGCCAGCAACCCCTTTCCCATGCCGGCGCTGACCACGCCGCAAGCGGCAGCGCAGGCCATCGTCCACGGCTGGGAACGCGGGCAGTTCGAAATGGACTTCCCGCGCCGCTTCACCTGGGTGATGAAGTTCCTGCGCCTGCTGCCCTACGCGCTGTTCTTTCCGGCCGTGCGCCGGCTGACGGGGCAGGCATGAAGCCGAGCGTGTTGACCCCGCCTGATGCCATGGCCCGCGCGGTGGCCTTTTTCGAGCACCTGGAACCTGCGCACCTGGCCGCGCTGGATCTGATCTACGCGCCGAACGCGAGGTTCAAAGACCCGTTCAACGAGGTGCAGGGCCTGCGCGCCATTGGCGGCGTGTTTGAGCACATGTTTGCGACGCTGGACACGCCGCACTTTGTTGTGACCGGCCGCGTGCTGCAAGGATCGACCTGCTTTCTGACCTGGGATTTCTGCTTTCGGATGCGCAGTTTCAGGCGCGGAAAAGATCAGGTGATTCGCGGCGCCTCGCAACTGGTGTTCGACGAGGCTGGCCGCATCACGCTGCACCGCGACTACTGGGACGCGGCCGAGGAGCTGTACGAAAAGCTGCCGCTGCTGGGCACGCTGATGCGCTGGCTCAAGCGCAGGGCGCGCAGCTGAATCCGCCCAAACTCAGGCGGGAACCGTCTCGGCAAAGCTTGCGCGGGTGGCGAGCTTGTCGTGCAGGCGCGCGAGGTTGGCGTATTCGGTGCGCCAGGTGTTTTCAGGAAAACGAAATGCGAGCCAGCCCAGTGCGCAGCCCACGGCCACGTCCGACAAGGTGAAGTGGATGCCGCTGCAGAAGGCCTTTTCGCCCAAGCCCTTGCTCATGGCATGCAGCGCAGCCTGTACCTTGGCGAGTTGCCGGTCGATCCAGGCCTGGCTGCGCTGGGCCTCCGTGCGGCCAGCAAACGTACGTTCCAGCCGAACCAGAATGGCGGCGTCGAGCAGTCCGTCGGCCAGCGCTTCCCAGGTTTTGACTTCGGCGCGCTCGCGGCCCGAGGCAGGAATGAGCTTGCCGACAGGGGAGAGGGTGTCGAGGTATTCGACGATGACGCGCGAATCGAACATGGCGTCCCCCCCGTCCAGCACCAGGCAGGGCACCTTGCCCAGCGGGTTGGCAGTCGCAATGGTGCTGTCGTCCGCCCAGACGCTGTCCTCGACGAAGCGGTAGTCGAGCTTCTTCTCGGCCATCACCACGCGCACCTTGCGCACGTAGGGACTGGTGGTCGATCCGATGAGTTTCATGGTGGGTTCCGTGGTGCGGGGCGGCACCGGTGTAAGCCAAACTGGCAAGCAGATTCCATTCTATCGAGCGCTTCTGACTGCGGCCGTAAGGTGTTGGCTGCCGCCTACAATCGGCCGCCATGAACGCCTCGACCACGAACTTCTCGCCCATTACCGCCCTCTCGCCGCTGGACGGCCGCTACGCCGCCAAGCTGGCGCTGCTGCGCCCCATCATGAGCGAGCACGGCTACATGCAGCGGCGCGTGCAGGTAGAGGTGGCGTGGTTCATTGCGCTCTCGGACGCCGGTTTTGCCGAGTTCAAGCCGCTCACCACCGGTGCACGCGCGTACCTGCTGGGGCTGGTGAAGAACTTCTCCGAAGCCGATTCGACGGCCATCAAGGAAATCGAGAAAACCACCAACCACGACGTAAAGGCGGTGGAATACTGGATCAAGGCGAAATTCGAGGCCCGGCCCGAGCTGGAAAGAGCCGCTGAATTCGTGCACTTCGCCTGCACCAGCGAAGACATCAACAACACCAGCCACGCCCTGCAACTGCGTTCGGGCCGCGACCAGGTGCTGCTGCCGGGGCTGGACCGCATCGTCCTCAAGCTGCGCGAGATGGCGCACCTGTACGCCGCCGTGCCCATGCTCAGCCGCACCCACGGCCAGACCGCCAGCCCCACCACGGTGGGCAAGGAGCTGGCCAACGTGCTGGTGCGCCTGCAGACGGCGGCCGAGCGCATCGCCAATGTCAAGATTCTGGCCAAGATGAACGGCGCCGTCGGCAACTACAACGCGCACCTCGCCGCCTGGCCGGGCTTTGACTGGGAGGCGTTCAGCCGAAACGTGATTGAAACGCCGGAACCCGTGGGCCTGGGCCTCACGTTCCAGCCGTATTCCATTCAGATCGAGCCGCACGATTACATGGCTGAGCTGTTCGACGCCGTGGCGCGCGCCAACACCATCCTGATCGACCTCTCGCGCGACATCTGGGGCTATGTGTCACTGGGTTACTTCAAGCAGCGCCTCAAGGCCGGCGAGATTGGCTCGTCCACCATGCCGCACAAGGTCAACCCGATCGACTTCGAGAACGCCGAAGGCAATCTGGGCCTGGCCAATGCGCTGCTGCGCCACCTGTCGGAAAAGCTCCCCATCAGCCGCTGGCAGCGCGACCTGACCGACAGCACGGTGCTGCGCAACATCGGCGTGGCCATGGGCTATGCCACGCTGGCCTACGTGTCGCTGCTCACCGGCCTGAACAAGCTCGAACTGAACGAAGCCGCCCTGGCCGAAGACCTGGACGGCGCCTGGGAAGTGCTGGCCGAACCCATCCAGACCGTCATGCGCCGCTACGGCGTGCCCGGCGCCTACGAGAAGCTCAAGGAAGTCACCCGTGGGCAAAGCGTGACACGCGAGGCACTGCACGGCCTGATTGCGTCGCTGGAAATCCCCCAGGCCGAGAAGGACCGGCTGCTGGCCATGACGCCCGGCAGCTACACGGGCATGGCGGTGGCGCTGGCGCGGCGGGTGTAGGGCGGAAATTTCAAGACTTTTTGGCCTCTAGCGCTTGATTGACAAGCGCTAGCAGCTATCTATTAAATAGCACTTCTCCATGGCCACCAAATCCACCATCTTCAAGGCGAACCTGCAGATCGCCGACATTGACCACAGCTACTACGCCGACCATGCGCTCACCCTGGCCCGCCACCCGAGCGAGACCGACGAGCGGATGATGGTGCGCCTCGCCGCCCTGGCGCTCAACGCGCACCTGCTGCAGGACCTGTGCCATGGAGACGCCACCCTGGCCTTTGGCGCGGGCCTTTCTGACCCCGACGACCCGGACGCCTCGCTGACCGATTTCACCGGCAGGAAGCGCGTCTGGATCGAAGTCGGTCAGCCCGAAGACAAACCGCTGACCCGCGCCTGCAGCAAGGCCGATGCGGTCAAGGTGTACGCCTTTGGCCACGCCGCCGATATCTGGTGGCGTGGCATCGAAACCAAGCTCACGCGCCTGACCCGGCTCGAAGTCTGGCGTTTTCCGTCCAGTCAGGCCCAGGAGCTGGCGACCCTGGCCGAGCGCAGCATGCAGCTGCAAGCCACGGTGCAGGAAGGCGCCATCACGCTCAGCAGCCAGCGCGGCAGCGTGCACATGGAGCCGGTGCGCTGGATGTGAGCTGGGGCGCGCGCAGCGCTCAGGTCAGGGGCATGAGCGCACCGCAATTCCAGCACTGCTCAAAGCCGCCCTCCACCAGCTCGCCACAAGCCGGGCAGTGCCAGCGCCGCTGCGGCAGGCTTTTGAGTTCTTCCAGCAGCGCCAGTGCACGCTCCTTGTGCTCGGAGTGCTGCAGCCAGATTTCTGGCAGGCATTCGTGCGGCGGCAGTTCACCGGCTGCGGACCCCAGGTACTGGCGCTGCACGCTGGCGGGCATGCCGGCCTCGCAGAGCAGATCGGACCACAGCATGGCCAGGACGGCGTTGGGCGCACGGACGAGCCTTTGCATGGATGCTCCTGATTTTGTAGCTACTTACGCTTACTGCATAAGCGCTAGAGGCCTATTTTGCTTGAAGTTTTTGCTTGGACCCCACTGCCGATGATGCAGCAAGGTGGTGTAATGCGGTCTTTCCGAAGGGGAGTAGCTCCCGTCCGCAAGTCCACGGCCCCACGCCAGCGCCCTGCGGATATCGGCAGGTCGTCAACACGGCGCGCGCACTGCGCTCGCCCGGCCTGTCGGGCCTGGTGCACACCGGGCCGAGCAAGACCTTCGATTCGAGAACCTGTGGACTCGGGTCGAAGGCTGCCGTGCGCCTCCTGCGCATTGCTGATCCCGCCCCGCTCCCGTCAGGCCCGTACTTCACAGGAAAAACCTCATGGAACAGTTTCTGACCCCCGAATTCTGGGTCGCCGTTGGCCAGATCGTGATGATCGACATCCTGCTCGGTGGCGACAACGCCGTCGTCATTGCACTCGCCTGCCGCAAGCTCCCGGCCAACCAGCGCACGCGCGGCATTCTGTGGGGCACGGCGGGCGCCATCGTGCTGCGCGTGGTGCTGATCTTCTTTGCCCTCACGCTGCTGGCCATTCCCTTTCTCAAGCTGGCCGGTGCGCTGCTGCTGGTGTGGATTGGCGTCAAGCTCCTGGCGCCCGACCCGGAGGACGATCACGGCAGCATCGTCGCCAGCGACAAGCTGCTGGCCGCCATCAAGACCATCATCGTCGCCGACCTGGTGATGAGCATCGACAACGTGATCGCCATTGCCGGCGCGGCCCAGGGCGCCGCCGACCACCATGAGATGCCGTTGGTGATCTTTGGACTCGTGATCAGCATTCCCATCATCGTCTGGGGCAGCCAGTTGGTGATCAAGCTGATGGACCGCTTCCCCTCCATCATCACCTTTGGCGGCATGCTGCTGGGCTGGATCGCCGGCACCATGCTGGTCTCGGACCCGGCGCTGGCCGTGCCCGATACGCTGGCCTGGATGCCCAAGCTCGATCAGACCAGCGGCGCCATCAAATACGGTGCCGGCGTGGCCGGCGCGCTGCTGGTGCTGGCCCTGGGCAAATGGACAGCCGCCCGGCACCAGGCGGAGGCACCGGCGGCGTGAAGACGCTCGGCGTGAACACGCTATGCTGCTCCTATGTTGAAAATCCTCGCCAAATGGCTGCTCAGCGCCACCGCGCTGCTCGCAGTCGCCTATCTCTACAGCGGCGTGCAGGTGGAAAGCTTTGGCTCCGCACTGATTGCTGCTTTCGTCATCGGCCTGTTCAACGCCGTGCTGCGCCCGGTGCTGGTCATCCTGACGCTGCCAGTCACCATCGTCACGGTGGGGCTGTTTCTGTTCGTCATCAACGCGCTGATGTTCTGGGCCGCTGCGAGCGTGCTCAGCGGTTTTCACGTCAGCGGCTTTGGCGCTGCGCTGCTGGGTTCGCTGATCTATTCGCTGCTCGGCCTGTTGATCGAGTCAGCGCTCGGCGGTCTGTTCGCGAAGAAGTGACTGCACCGCGCGCAGGCGCGTGTCGATGATCGACACCTCCACATAGTCGGCCGGTGTGCCGCTCTGGGCGGCCAGGGCTTGCCCCGCCTTGAAACGGTCCACCGCCGCCGCGTAGTCGTACTGCGCGGCCCGCGCTTCTCCTTCGGCGCGCACCGCGCGCAGCACCTGGCCCTGCGCCTGCCAGTTGGACGCCAAGGCCTGCCAGGCCGTTGCATCCTGCGGGTGCAGCGCCACCCAGCTTTGCAAGGGGCCCGACGCCTCGCCTGCTTGGCCCAGCGCCAGCAAGGCCTGCGCGCGCAGCAGCACTTCGGGGCGCAAAGCCGAACCCATCGACACCGGCAGGGCCGCGAGCGCCGCCGCCGGGGCGCCCGCCCGCAATTCGATGTCTGCACCCAGCAGCCGCGCCTGGCGGCTGGCTGCCGCGTCGGCCGCCACCAAGGGCTGCAACCTCGCCAGCCATTGGCGGGCGCGTGCGCTTTCGTGCAATTCGCTGGCCGCCAGGGCGGCGGCATACAGCGCCGCGCCACGCTCGGCCACCGGGCGTTCGGCAAAACCCAGGCCGGCCGGTTCGTCCGTCCATTGCCGCAGCACATCCACGCCCGGAGCGGAGAGCACACGCGCACGCGCCGCCAGCAACGCGTGGGCGAGGAGCGAGAACTCGCCCCGATCGCGCGGCACCGTCCGCGCGCCCTGGAGCTGGCGCGCCTGCATGTCGGCGATGCGCTGCGTGGTCAGCGGGTGGCTGCGCAAATAAGGCCAGGAGCCGTTGTCGTTGATGCGGTTGGCCTGTTGCAGCTTGTCGAACATGCTGACAAAGCCCTGCGGCGCAAAGCCGGCGGGCGCCATCAGGCCCAGGCCCACACGGTCGGCCTCGCGCTCCATGTCGCGCGAAAAGTTGAGCTGTGTCTGCACCGCCAACGCCTGCCCGCCAATGGCCAGCGCCTGCCCCGCCTCGGGATTCTTGCTGGCCGCGAGGATGCCGAGCACCATGGCCCCGATCATCAGCGGCGTCTGCACCTTCTGGCGCCCGATCAGGCGCGCAATATGGCGCTGGCTGATGTGGCTCAGCTCGTGCGCCAGCACCGAAGCGAGTTCATCGGGCGTGCTCACCACCCCCACCAGGCCCAGGTTCACGCCCAGATAGCCACCAGGCAGCGCGAAGGCGTTGACCATGCGGTCGCGCCCAAGAAAGAGCTCAAACGCAAAGCGCTCGTCCAGCTCGGCCGAGATTTCGCCGCGCGCGCGCGCCGCAGCAATCAGCGCCTGCCACATGTCCTGCACGTATTCGGTCAGTTGGGGATCGTCGATGTAGTCCGGATCGCGGTACAGCTCCCGCGCGATGCCGTCGCCCAGGCGCCGCTCCGCGCCCGCGCTCATGTCCCCGCCGTCGCCCAACGTGGGCAGGCGGGCCTGACTGGGTTGCTCCGCTTGGGCGAGCGGGCCCATTACTACCAAAAGAATAGCTAGAAATGATCTACAAATAAGCGCTGGAGGCCAATTCGGCATCAAAATTCCTTGCGACAGCTGGCCGGTAAGCCCATCCTGGCGGGTCGGCAGTTTCGTATGATGGCCCGATGCGGCGAAGGTTCGCTGCGCAGGCACCCCTTGCCACCCTTCGGCCCAGCCCATTCTTGCCCATGTCCGCACTCACCCATTTCGACGCCCAGGGCCAGGCCCACATGGTGGACGTGGCTGCCAAGCCCGCCACGCACCGCATCGCCCTTGCCACCGGCCGCATCGAAATGCTGCCGGCCACCCTGGCGCTCATCGAGGCCGGCACCGCCAGGAAGGGCGACGTGCTGGGCATCGCCCGCATCGCCGGCATCCAGGGCGCAAAGAAAACCAGCGATCTGATCCCCCTGTGCCACCCACTGGCGCTTACCCGCGTGGCGCTCGATTTCGCGCCGGCCAGCAGCCAGCGCGCGGGCGCCATCGGTATTGCCTGCACCGCCACGGTGGAAACCGTGGGGCCCACCGGCGTGGAAATGGAGGCGCTGACCGCCGTGCAGGTGGCCCTGCTGACCATCTACGACATGTGCAAGGCGGTGGATCGGGGCATGTCGATCCACGGCGTGCGCGTGCTGGAAAAGCATGGTGGCAAATCGGGCAGTTTTGTGGCGAAGCCAGGCGAGTAAGCCTCCGCTGCCGTCACTTTGCTGCAGCCGAGGCTTTTGCGCCTCGCAGCCATTTGGCGTAGTCCGCTGGATACGCCGCGGCATAGCGATCCCGGTGAAACTGCGCCTCGCTCGTGCGCCCCAGCAGCTCGGCGCTGTCGATCAAGCGCTCAATCACGCGTGGCTCGGGCGAGTAATGCAGCAGATCCAGCGCCAGCGCGTGCGCCTCGGCGGCATTGCCGGCATTCACCTTCATGGTGGTGAGCCGGGCAAAGCGCGCCGCATCCGGCCACATCGGCGCCTGGGCCAGGCGGCCGTCGGCCTGCACGGTCAGCGCCTGGCTGCGGCTCGCCACCGGCAGATACAGCTGGCTCAGGGCGGAATACTGCACGCCCAGCAGCGCGATGCAAACTATTAAAACAATAGCTGCTAACGCTTGCGCATAGTGCGCTAGAGGCCATTTTTGCTTGAAATATGGGTCACAAAACCCTCCCGCCAGCAGCGCCAGCGCGCCCAGCGCCGCCAGCTGGAACGGCCCATACCAGAGCGGAAACTCGAGCAGGCTGTGCAGGCCGATCGGCAGCAGCACCCCCCAGGCCAGCTGGCGCGGCGCCTGGGTCTCGGCCCAGGGGCGCGCGCGCCAGGCGAGCAGAGCTGCGCCGCCGCACAGCAGCAGCGCCACAGGCACGCCCAGCTCCACCGCTAGCTGCAGCGGCAGGTTGTGCGCGTTGTCCACCAGCGTGCAAAAGCGCCCGCCCGGAAACAGGGTGATGTAGTGCGCGTAATCCAGCTCGCCCCAGCCCCAGCCCAGCCAGGGGCGCAGCGCAATCAGGTCCAGCACGTTGGACCACAGCAGGCGCCGGCTGCCGCAGCCGTACGACGCCGCCATGCGCGTGAACACCCCGCTGCCCTGCACGCCCGTGGCCTTCCACAACAGCAGGGGCAGCACCCAGCTGGCCAGAGCGTAGAGCAGCACACCCCCCAGCAGCAGGCGCAGCGCCGCCACGCCCAGCCGCCGATGCCACAGCCCCGCCAGCGCCAGCAAACAGAGCCACTGCGCCAGGCCCGTGCGCGAGGCGGTAGCCGCGCAGCCGATGGCCAGCAAGGCCATTGCCGCCCAAGGCGCCGCACCCGGCCAGCGCCGCAAGCGTTCGGAGCGCCCGCCTTGCTGCGCCATCCACCACACCAGCGCCCACGCGCCCAGGCTCAGCAGCGTCGCTTGCTGATTGCGCTGGCGCAGGTTGCCCATGGCCTGCCCGCTGGGCGCGGGGTAAACCCAGGGCGCCAGCGCGTCGCCCAGACCAAAGTACTGGGCCAGGCCGATGGCGCTCGATGCCAGCGCGGCGATCAGCAGCGCAGCGCCCAGAACGCGTGCCCAGGCCTGGGCACCCCAGGGTGGGCGCAGCAGCGCTTGCACGGCGGAGACAAGCAACAGGGCGGCCGCACACAGCCAGCTCGCGGCCAGGGGCCAGAAGCTGCTGCTGGGCGGCCGGGTCAAGCCCCACAGAAAGGGCAATGCCAGCGCCAGTGCGGCCAGCGCAGACAGCGCAGCGTCCAGCCGCGCCGACGCTGCAGGTTGCGGCTGCTGCATGGCTAGTGTGCTGTCCCGTAAATAGTTGCCTGAAATGCAATCGATGGATTCGTGCTCAGGACAAGGCGCAAACCGCAGTGATAGCCGTTGCTATCACGAGGATTTGCAACGCGGTACTGGGCAGGAAGGCGCGATTTCATAGGCAATGTATTTGCGGGACAGCACACTGGCTACAGCTTTTCCACCTCGCCGGCCTTGGGCTGCCACTTCATCAGGCGCCGCTCGATGCGGCCCACCAGGCCGTCGAGCACCAGCGCAAACGCGGTGAGCACCAGAATGCCAGCCATCACCGTGTTGATGTCGAAGGTGCCTTCGGCCTGCAGGATCAAATAGCCCACGCCCTGGCTCGAACCCAGATATTCGCCCACCACCGCGCCGACGAAAGCCAGGCCCACCGAGGTGTGCAGCGAGCTGAACACCCAGCTGGTGGCGCTGGGCAGGTACACGAACCGGAGCAATTGCCGCTGGCTGGCGCCGAGCATGCGCGCGTTGGCAAGCACCACCGGGCTCACCTCCTTGACGCCCTGGTAGACGTTGAAAAACACAATGAAAAACACCAGCGTGACACCCAGCGCCACCTTGGAGCCCATGCCCAGGCCGAACCACACCGAAAAGATCGGCGCCAGCACGATACGCGGCATCGAGTTGAAGGCCTTGATGTAGGGCTCCAGCAGCGCCGACGCCATGGGCGATAGCGCCAGCCACAAGCCGCCGGCCAGGCCGGTGCCGGCACCAATGGCAAACGCCATGGCCGTTTCCGCGAGCGTCACCGCCAGATGGCGATAGATGTCGGCATCGGTCACGAACCACTGCCAGATGCGCTCAAAAATGACCAGCGGCTGGCCAAAGAAGAACGAGGCCTGGCGGTCGTTGTCGAACATGAAGGGCGCAATGAAGCCCGGCCGGGTCATGGCGTCCCAGAACAGGAACATCAGCACCAGCAGCCCCAGCTGCCAGGCGCGCAGCGTGGCGGCACGCGGTTTGATCTTTTGCCACATGTTTTAAGCGGCCTTCTGCAACTGTTGCTGGTAGCCCTTGAGCACTTCCTCGCGCAGCACATCCCAGATGCCGGCGTGCAGTTCGCGAAAGCGCGGGGTGGATTTGATCTCGGCCACGTCGCGCGGGCGCGCAATGTCGATCACAAATTCGCCCATGGGGTGCGAGGCCGGGCCGGCACTCATCACCACCACGCGGTCGCTCATGGCAATGGCTTCGTCGAGGTCGTGCGTGATGAACAGCACCGCCTTGCGCTTGGCCTGCCACAGTTGCAGCACTTCGTTTTCCATCAGTTGGCGGGTCTGGATGTCGAGTGCGGAAAATGGCTCGTCCATCAGAATGATGTCCGGGTCCAGCACCAGGGTCTGCGCCAGGCTGGCGCGTTTGCGCATGCCGCCGCTCATCTGGTGCGGGTAACGGTCGCCAAAGCCCGACAGACCCACGCGGCCCAGCCATTCCTGGGCCTGGGCCTGCGCCTCTTTGAGCGGCACGCCACGAAACTCCAGCCCGGCCGACACATTGGCAAGCGCCGTGCGCCAGGGCATCAGGCTCTCCGTCTGGAACATGTAGCCTGCGCGGCGGTTCAGGCCCACCAGTGGTTCGCCAAACACCGCCACGCTGCCCAGACTGGGCGCCAGCAGACCGGCTGCCACGTTCAGCAGCGTGCTCTTGCCGCAGCCCGTGGGGCCGACCACGCTGACGAACTCGCCCGCGCCCACGCGCAAGTCCACGTCCTGCACCGCGGTGTAGCGCTGGCCGGGGGCGTCCTTGCTGATGAAGGTACAGGCAACGCCGGCGAACGTGAGCGCTGCCGCCGGGCTACCGAACGCTCCAGGCGCCTCAGCCGCGCTTGCGGGCATGGGCTTTCTTGACAAACTCGTTGGTGTAAACCGCGTCAAGGTCGAGCTTGGCCGCCGCGATCTTCGGGTCCACGCTGGCCAGGGCGCGGTATGCGGTCTGCGCGCCTGCCGTCGGGAACATGCCATCAGGCGAGAGCGCCTTTTGCGCCGCCAGAAACCCGTCGATGTAGATCGCCCGGTCGCCCAGCAGATAGCTCTCGGGCACCACCTTGATCACGTCGCCCGGCCCGGCGGAATGAATCCAGCGGTCGGCGCGGACAATCGCGTTGGTCAGCGCCTGCACGGTACCTGGGTTGGCCCGTACAAAGGGCTCGGGCGCGTACAGGCACGCGGCCGGCATGGGGCCGCCGAAGACTTTTTCGGCCTCGGAGACGATGCGCGTGTCCGAAACGATTTTCAAATCGCCCGAGCGCTGCAGCAGCGTGATCACCGGATCGAGGTTGCTGATGGCGTCGATCTGCCCCGAGCGCATGGCCGCCACGGCGCCGTTGGCCGCGCCCACGCCCACAAAACTCACTTCGCTCGGCTTGATGCCGGCCTTGGCCAACACGTAGTTCACCATCACGTTGGTGGAACTGCCGGGTGCCGTGACGCCAATCTTCTTGCCGCGCAGGTCGGCCACCGATTGGTAGTTGGGCATGGTCTTGGGGTTGATGCCCAGCACCACCTGCGGCGCCAGTCCCTGCAGCACAAAGGCGCGCATGGGTTGGCCCTTGAACTGCATGTTCACCGTATGCTCGAAAGCGCCCGAGACCACATCCGCACTGCCCCCCACCACCGCCTGCAGCGCCTTGGAGCCGCCGGCAAAGTCGACGATGGTGACGTCCAGCCCCTCGTCCTTGAAGTAGCCGAGCTGCTCGGCAATGGTCAGCGGCAAGTAATAGAACAGGTTCTTGCCGCCGACGGCAATGGTGAGCTTGGGTTTCTCTATGGATTGGGCGAATGCCAGGTGGGGAAGGGCGGCGCTGGCGAGGGTGGAGGCGATGAGGTGGCGGCGATTGAGCATGAAAGAGTTCTCCTTGGGGATATCTTGGTTGGTCGTATCACAGGTGAGCCACTCGCCGTGACAAATCATCCTAGCACCAGACATGCATACGGCAAGTGTGGCGGTAGAACGACCTTTGCCTCACATGCCATGGGATGTCTTCGGTGGCTTCGGCCTAATCTTTCATGCGTGTCCGTAGAATCCGCGCAGCTTGCCGAACTCACGCACCGCGAAAACTGCCTCAGGCATTGTTTTTGCTTATGAATTGGGTTTTGTTTTCTCGGCTTGCCGAGCTAGTTTTACTGGAGCTTGCTTTGATGCCCCCCGACAACAACCACCGCCACCGGCACGCATTGCTGGCTATTTTCGTCCTGTCTGGTTTTGCGGGGCTCATTTACCAATCCATCTGGTCACATTACCTCGGCCTGTTCCTCGGCCACGCGGCCTATGCACAGGCCCTCGTTCTGGCAATTTTTATGGGTGGAATGGCGACTGGTGCCGCCTGGATCGCCCACGCCGGCCAGCGCTGGCGCAACCTCATTCGGGGATATGCCCTCATTGAAGCAGCCATTGGCGTGCTGGGCTTGCTGTTTCACTGGATTTTCACCGGGGTTGCTGCCTTCAGCTACGACTGGCTGATTCCGGCATTGGGCTCCCCATGGGCGGTGGATATTGCACGCTGGAGTATTGCTGCACTCCTCATCCTGCCGCAGACCATTTTGCTGGGGATGACCTTCCCATTGATGAGCGGTGGCCTGATTCGGCGCTTTCCGGGCCGCGAAGGCAGTCTGCTGGGTGGGCTGTATTTCACCAACAGCATAGGTGCAGCGATTGGCGCACTGGCTGCTGTGTTCATCCTTTTGCCTTGGGTGGGCCTGCCGGGCGCCATGGTCGCTGCTGGTATTCTGAATTTCCTTGTCGCAGCTCTTGCGTGGTGGCTGGCGCGCGAGCCCGAGCCGGTGCCAGTTGCACCTACAGAAGCAAAAGCTGCGCCGGAGCAGCGACTTCTTCAAAACCCCTTGTTGCGACTGGTGCTCTTCGGTACCGCCCTTTCTGGAGCAGCGTCATTTGCTTACGAAATCGTCTGGATTCGCATGCTTAGCATGGCCGTCGGCAGCACCATGCATGCATTTGAGTTGATGCTGGCCTCCTTCATCGCCGGCATTGCGCTGGGCGGTCTTTGGGTGCGGAACCACGCTGACCGCACTGAATCGCCCTTGCGCTTGGTGGGCTGGATGCAGGTCGGCATGGGCGTGGCCGCACTTGTCTCCCTTGGTGTGTACGCAAACGCGTTCAGCTGGGTGGGATGGTTAATGGGTTCACTAGCCAAGTCGGATGGCGGGTACGCCCTTTTCAATTTAGGCACGGCCACTATCGCCATTGCCATCATGCTTCCGGCCGCGTTTTTTGCAGGCACCACACTGCCGTTGTTCACAGTGACCTTGCTACGCGAAGGGCTGGGCGAGCGGGCCATCGGACGCGTGTATGCATGGAACACGCTCGGCTCCATAGTAGGCGTTTTCACCGCCATTCACTTGCTGATTCCGACGCTCGGGCTGAAGTTAACCTTGTGCGTTGCGGCGGTCTTGGACATTGGCATTGGCCTGTTTTTGCTCCGCCTGCAAATAAATTCGCGGCAGTCAATGCTCAGATTTGTGATGGCAGTGAGTATTTCTGCAATTGCTGTGATGGTCGCCGTGCGCATCCCATACGACCCCATGAAGTTGGCCTCAGGCGTTTTCAGGTACGGGGACTCCGAAATCGATGCCAGCACCCAGAAAGTCGTCTATTACCGGGACGGGAAAACTTCGAGCGTTGCCGTGATTGCAGGGATCGATGGCAGCGCCAACATTTCCACCAACGGCAAACCCGACGCCGGCATCATGGTCAAGGATGGTGGCTGGCCCACCAGTGATGAGCCGACCATGAGCTTGGCTGCCGCTCTGCCACTGACCATGCTGGACAAACCTGTCCATGTGGGAGTCATCGGCTTTGGCTCGGGTATGACGACGCATACGCTGCTCGGCGACGCACGGGTCAAGCAGGTGGACACCATCGAAATTGAGCCGGCCATGGTCGAAGGAGCCCGCCTGTTTGGCCATCGTGTCGAGCGGGCCTACACCGATCCGCGCTCCAAGATTGTGATTGATGATGCCAAGGCATTTTTCGCCGCCAATCCGACGAAATACGACCTCATTATTTCAGAGCCTTCCAACCCGTGGATCAGCGGCGTGGGAACCTTGTTTTCGAAGGAATTTTACAAGTTCGTACCAAAACACCTGAATGAAAACGGGATTTTTGTCCAATGGGTGCAACTCTATGAAATAAATGAGCAGTTGGTGGGCTCCATTTTTAATGCGATGTCGCCCCATTTTGAAGACTACGCTGCGTGGATGACCAATGGTTCCGACATGCTGATCGTCGCCAGTCCGAAGGGGAAATTGCCAAAGAGCGATCTCAACAGGCTCTTCCAGAATCCGGGACCGCTGAAGGCAGAACTGGCCCGGCTGGGTATTACAACCCAGGAGATTCTTGATTTCCGAAAAATTGCCGATGCTCGAATGTTGCGGGGTATTGCGCACGTGTACAGCGAGTTGCCTGCAAACTCTGACTATTATCCAATTCTGGGACTCTACGCACCCAAGAGCAGATTCCAGGGCATTACGGCGGAAGCCATTGCCACCCTGCCGGCGCAAGAGGCCATCCTGCTGGAAGCGTCGGGTATACGACTGCCTCTACCTCTCCATGTGGCGCCGTCGAAGCTGGGGCATTTCCCTGCCGACACCATGACGTGGCGTGCCAGAGCGCTGCTGGCTGTACTTTCTGGAGAGGTCGGTACGCAATTGCCGGATTTTCTTCCAGCTCGAAACTTGTCCCCGGCAATTTTGATGAGAGAAGCAGCCCGTGACGCATGCGAGCAAGCATGGAACGCGGCGACCAGCTATCAGCTGTCCATTCGAATTCGTGAGCTTGCCGTGCTCGCGAATGCCTTTCTTCCAAGTAGCGCATTGCGGGACGTCTGGAGTCGCCCGGATTGGATCCCCTGCAAGGTAACCTCCCCGGACATTGCTCGGGCGCTCTCACTCATGAACGCCGTATCGACCCGTGACTGGAACGCCATGCAGGATGAGGGCCGGAGATGGTTTGCCCTTCCCCCGCAGGACAGTGGCATTTCCAAGGATTACCAAGACATCGCCCTGTCGGCGTTACTGCTCAGTCTCGCCCACCAAGACCAGTGGAAGGAGTTGCTGGAGGCAGACGAGCAGATTGGACTTCCAGAAAAATCGGACAATGTTTACCAATTGCACCGCCGATTGCTAAGGGCCATGGCCCGTGACCAGAATGGCCCTGGTTTGAATTGATAGTGCTTAAGAGCTGACGTGCCAATCCGCAGTGAATATCGGCCCGGAGCACATCAGGTCTGGAACCGCCAAACTAGTCAAACAAATCCGTCCAGTTGCATATAGCCCCTGATGCGATAGGTCTGGGGGTCGAGAAAAACAATCCAGTCCAGGGAGCGACGGCCCACGAGAGGAAGCCAAAGCAGTAGATTGAAATCTTCGACTTCGCCCCGCTCTGGATGCTGCGCGGACTCGCCCGCCGCCTGGTTGATCAGCGAAGATTTCTGAGGGTAGGCCTTGCGCAGGTCTTCCACAGGGCGTGCGCGGGCCTGAACATCCGGGTGGGCAAGGGCGTAGTTTTGCCACCAATCGGGCTGTACGCTGGGCTCCACCCCGGCCAGAGAGGCAGAGATACTGGAGATTTTTTCGTCCAATGACGCTGCCCTGCGGATCGCCAGCACACGCGGCGAACCCAGGCTCCATGGATTCACCCATGCGGGAGCGGCAGGCAAGCTCGCGGCCGGAATATCCGCATAGCTCACAACCCGGAATCGATCCACCTCAAAAACCAGGGCCAACGGCCTTGCCTGGGCAAGCGTGTGCGCGCCGTAACCCAGGGCGGCTGCCTGCAGGCCGACAATCAGGGTGATGTCGACCGCCAAAGCCCGGCGCGTCTTGCTGGGGCTGTACAAAAGCAGCATCAAGGCGGGGCCACAGACCACATCGACGGTCACTATCATCCACAGCAAGCGCAGCCCGCCGGCCAATTCCCCGAAGGGATAGGGGAACCAGACTTTTGCGACGATTACGGCGATTGCCGTTGCGATTAACGCAGAAACGCCCAGGTGAAGCGCGGCAACCCGCGCCGCTACACGCCATCTGGTCGCTGGCACTCCCGACAGATCCAACATCGCTACCTCTCCTGAAAAGACACGCTCACTTCACAAGCCTACATCACGGAAAGCAAAAAAAACGCCCGCATTGCGGGCGTTTTCCATGCGCTAAGCGCAATACTTTAACGGCACTCGGAAGGCGCGTACTTTGCCCGGAGCGTACCAGCAACTACGTTCTTCAATTTACGCTTGGTGGCTGTCACGGTCGTGTCAGACGCGCAGGCCCAGTCGATGGCGCCTTGAGAGGTTGCGACGGGCGTAGCGCCATTGACGTTGGGAGAGAAGGTGATGGTGCCGCCGTCCAAGCCCGTAGGGATGCCGTTCAGGCCATCGGCCTTGACGCCAACCGCGATGGTCCATGGGGTAGCCGCAGCCACGGCAACGCTCTTGACATACTTGGAAACCTTGCTTGGATCAGTGGCGGGAGTCTTATTGAAAGCACCCGCAGCCGCGTCCAGACCCGTGGTGCCGTCCGTTTGAAAACCTTCGCTCAACAAGCTTTTAACGGAAGAACCTGCAATCACGGCTTCAGACACCTTGGCGCGCACGGTGTAGTCCTGGTAGGCAGGCAGCGCCACGGCGGCCAAGATACCGATGATCGCCACAACGATCATCAATTCGATCAAGGTAAAACCTTGTTGGAGAAGACGCTTCATAAAAACTCCCTTGAAAAAGTTGGAATTGCGGGAGAGTAGATGCAGTTTTCGTGCCAAGCATCCACCACCGATGCGATCGGCACCATGACCCATGAAAAGCTACTGCCTGCAGCCAAGAAGTGCACAAACTGACACGCTTTGGCACAAGCAGCGCATTTTTGTCAGCCACAGGCACTTGGTTGCGCGCCTACACCTCAAACACCTGCCCCGCCTCCAACCACCGAATGTCATGTTTGGCAGGCGCACCCGCCGCCGCCCGGGCGTCAAACCGGCAGACCTCTTCATAGATCAGTGCGGTTTCCGACGGCTTGGTGTGGGTGATGCAGATGGGGCAGTTCCCGGCGCCCTCGAATTGCGCCAACTCCAGTGCCAGGGTGTCCGACGACAGATGCTTGCTGCGCTCCGCGAGGGCGTGCTCGCGGTTGCTGAAGGCGGTTTCAATCACCAGCATGGCCACCGGCAGGGCGTTGACCCGCTCCCAGAAGGCCGGGTTGCGCCCTGTGTCGCCACTGAAGACCCACCAGCCGCTCGCTCCTTGCACCGCGTAGCCCACGGCCGGCACGGTATGCAAGGCCGGAAGCACTTCAATGCTTGTACCGGCTGGGCGCAGGGTGTCACCGACCGCCAGCGGGGAAAAAATCAAGAATGGCGTGGCACTGCTGGGAATGCGGCTGAAATCGGGCCAGATCACGTCATTGAAGATGTGGGCGCGCAGGGCGGCGATGGTTTCCGGCAGGGCATGCACCTGCAGCGGTGCGCTGCGCCGAGAGGCCACAGCATCGATCATGAGTGGCAAGCTTGCAATGTGGTCCAGATGCGAATGGGTGAGAAACACATGGTCGATGGCTTCCATCTCGTCCAGCGTGAGGTCGCCCACACCCGTTCCCGCATCGATCAGGATGCGGCTACCCACCAGAAACGAAGTGGTACGGCAGCCCTGCGCAATGGCGCCAGAACAACCGAGCACGCGAATTTTCATGAGGTCACGCCCTTTGGCACCCTTTTGGCGCCCTTATTTGGTGTCGAAACGGGTCGCCCCGTCCCAATCGGGCTGGTAGGGTAACACCCGCAGCTGGGCCAGGCGCTCGCTGTACCACGCCAGCAGAGGATTTTCTGGCGCGGCGGCGCAGAGGGCCCCAAGCTGCGCGTCGCACGCGCCCCAGTCTTGCGCCCGCAGGCTGGCCAGGGCCTGATGCCACTGGTCCAACTGGCTCTTTTGGTCTTGCGTCAACGCACCGGGTTCCCCGAGGGGACAGAATATCGCCACCGCATCTTCCTTGCCTTTGACGCGCACGCGGTCAAGCTCCTGCCAGACAAAGCCCGGGGCCTGAATGCGGGTGGCTTCGCTGGCGACAATTTCGACCCCATACACCTTGCACAGACCTTCGAGGCGCGAGCCGAGGTTGACGGCGTCGCCAATGACCGTGTAGCTGCGGCGGATGTCCGAGCCCATATCCCCGACGCACATGGAGCCGGTGTTCAGGCCGATGCCAATGCCAATTTCTGGCAAGCCGCTGGCGCGGTGCTGTGCATTGAGTACTTTGACCGATTTCACCATGTCGAGCGCGGCGCGTACGGCCAACGCGGCGTGCTGAGGCGTGGGCACCGGTGCCCCCCAAAAGGCCATGACGCAGTCGCCCATGTATTTGTCGATGGTTCCGCGCTGCGCGCGGATGGCCTGCGTGAGGCGGCTGAAAATGTCGTTCAGCAGGGCTTGGAGCTGCACCGGCTCCATGCGCTCGGACATGGCGGTGAAGCCGCGCATGTCACAGAACATCACGGTGAGTTCGCGGCTGGCCGCCTGCATGCTGTAGCGCTCGGGCGCGAGAAGCATTTCGTCGACAAGTTCCGGTGGAACATAGGTACCAAAGAGCTGGGCAAGGCCCCGTTTGGTGCGACTTTCCGTCACGTAGCCGTAGGCCATGTCGAGCGCGGTGGCAAGCAACACCACTGCCAGCGCGCTGGCCAGGGGCAACGCCAGGCCGAATCCGAGGTACAGCCAGCCATTCAAGCCAACAAGTGCGGCGAAGACGGCGCCCCCCAGCAGCAAGGCCTGTCCGGCGCCGAGCAGCGGCAACGCAAAGGCCAGCAGCAAACCGGCGACAAGCATTTGTGCGACGTCGTACGCAGGGGCGTAGTCGGGGCGGTAAATCGCCTTGCCATCGAGAAAACCCGACAACACATTGGCATGCGTCTCCACACCCGGATAGGCACGCCCCACCGGCGTTGCGCGCAAATCCTGCAGGCCTACGGCCGTGGTACCCACAAGGGCTACCTTGCCCCGCAGACTTCCGGCAGCCAGCTGCCCTGTGAGCACATCGGCCGCTGAGACGTAGTGAAACGACCCACCGAGTGGCCCACCGGCACCTCGGTAGGGCACAAGCGTGGCGAGTTGATCATCGACCGGCAGGAAGGCCCGGCCGCCGGCGTGGCGCAGCGCGATTCCGCGCAAAATCCGGCGCTCCCCCGTGTCGGTCGCCGTACTGGCAAACGCCGGCATCAGGTCTGCACCGCCCAGCAGGCTGCGGTAGATGGCCAGCGCCAGGGACTCGTAGTAGCGGCCTTGGTATTCGGCGAGCAGCGGAAGCGCACGCACCAGACCATCGTCATCGGCCATGGCGTTGAAGAAGCCTGCCGCAGGTGCGGCCCTGGCCAGCACTTCGATATTGCTGCCATAGCCATTCCATTCGGTGGCTCTCAACACGCTGGAGCCGAGTTGCTCCGGCGTGAACACGGGCGACGGGAGCGCACCGCGGCCTTTGCCATCGCGGTCGCTGGTGAAGTAATAGCCCAGCACGGCGTTCTGGGTATCGAGCGCGCTCGCAAAGCGGGCGTCAAAGTCGAGCGAGGGGACGAGTCGATCCACTTCACGCGCAAAGTGCGCATCGTCCTTCAAGCTACCGCGCGCGAGCTGCTGCAGACTTTTGAGGCCAGAGCTGTCGTCGGCCTCAGCGAACACCACGTCAAAGCCCAGCACGCTCACGCCTTGGCGCTCAAACAGTTCGGTGGCGAAGGCGGCCATTTTGTCCCGGCTCCAGGGCCAGCGGCCGACACGTTCCAGGCTGCTTTCGTCGATATCGACAATGACGATGCGTTCGTCCAGGGTGTGCGGCAGAGTCAGGCGCAGGCGAACGTCGTAGACGAGGTGTTCAAGCCGCTCCAGCAGCTGCAAGGGCACGACACCCGAAGCGTGCAGCACACCGAGCGCCACCGGCACCAGCGCCCAGAGCATGCGCCGCCAGCGACGCTGAAGAATCCGTGCGAAGGCTTGCTTCACGATGCCGGATTTCGCGCCCGTCGGCTGCGGCGCTCTGTAGCGCTCAGAGAAGGACGAACTGCATCTCGGTTCCCGCCAGCGCCAAGCGGTCACCGTCGTTCAGGGCAACAGGATCGTTGCCGATGCGTTCCCCGTTGACTTCGGGCGGTTCGGGCCCTTCCACGTGCGCGAGGACGAAGCCATGGTGCCGCCGCGTGACCGAGGCCACAGCCACCCCCGGTTTGCCAATGGTGGTCACCACCTTGGTCAACGCCACCTCGCGACCGGCTGCGGCACCGGACAGTACGCGGATGGCTGCCGTGGGCGCAGGCATCGCTGGTGCACCGGGCTGGGCGCGCGGGACCGGGCTGCGAGCGGCCAGGGCCGCAGGCACCATGCCAGGCTTGAACACCATGGTTTTCTCGAACTGCGCATCTTCGGCTTCGTTGAAGTAGCGGATCTTGTATTTGCCCACTTCCAACGTATCGCCATTGCGCAACTCCTGCCGCACCACAGCCTTGCCGTTGACGTAGGTGCCGTTGGTGCTGTGCAGGTCTTCCACTGCGACGTCGTTGCCGGCCATGTGCAGGGCCGCGTGCTCCCCGCTCACGGCGAGGTTGTCGATCACGATATCGTTATAGGGGCGGCGCCCGAGCGTGGTCCGCTCTTTGCTGAGTTCGACTTCCTTGATGACGACACCGTCAATCGAAACGACCATTCTTGGCATGACCCACTCCCAGTATTTTTGCTTTGATTCGTGACAATGTGCAACAAAGAACGCCGCTTCAGGCGCGCAGCAGTCGCGACATCAAGCCTTGTTTGCGCGGCCCCGCGCTCGCTCGCGCCAGCACCACGCTGATATTGTCGCGTCCGCCGTTCGCGTTGGCTGCATCAATCAGGCGCGTGGCCTTCTCTTCCAGCGCGGAGCGCGCCACGAGCAGGTCGGTCAAGTCGTCATGATGGAGCATTTCGCTCAGACCGTCGGAACACATCAAATACAGATCGTCGGTCTGCACCTCGAATTCGTTGACTTCGAGCAACACCACCTCCTCGACCCCAAGTGCGCGGGTGACCAGGTTGCGGCTGCTGGACACAGCGGCCTGCTGCTCTGTGAGCAGACCGGCGTCGATCTGCTCCTGAAGCCAGGAGTGGTCCCGCGTGAGCTGTTCGAGCTGTCCACCCCGCAGCCGATAACAGCGTGAATCGCCGATGTGCCCCAGCATCAGACGGGAGCCCTGGAACACCCCGAGCACCAGGGTCGTTCCCATGCCGGCGTACTGCGGATTGGCCTCGGCGGCGCCCAGAATGGCTTGGTTGGCGTTGTCGACGCAGATTTCCATGGCGCGGCGCAGGTCAAAGGCCTTAAGCCGCGGGCCAGCCTGCGCCAGCCAGCGGGCCATTTCACTATGGATGAAACTGATGGCCATACCACTGGCCACTTCACCCGCGTTGTAGCCGCCCATACCGTCGGCCAGCAAGGCCAGTTGGGAGAGCGCATCAACGCTTACCGCATCTTCGTTGTTGGTGCGCACCTTGCCCGCATGCGTGCGTGCGCAGAACTCGTAGCAAAGGGAAACCGCACTCATCAGGTCCTCGAAGGCGCGGAGGAAGACACGGCCGGCGCGGCCGCGCTGTCCAATACAGTGTCTTGGTATTGCGCCATGGAATGCTCGTGGAAATCGGTCCGCGCATCATAGTCGAGTGGACCGCCTGTGCGGGGGCTTTGTAAGAGTGACATGCCGTCCAGCGCCGCACGCAAATCGGCAGCCATTTGCCGCCCGGTCTGAAACCGCGCTGCGGGGTTCTTTTCCAGAGCACGTGCCACGATGGCCGCTACCGACTCGGGCAATTCGGCGCGCAGGCTGCGCACGTCGGGTGCAGTCTGGCGCGCAATTGCGTGCATGAGCGCGCTCATCGACTCGCCGCGCAGCGGCAGGCTCCCCGTGAGCAATTGGTACAGGGTGACCCCCAGGGCATAGAGGTCGCAGCGCCCGTCGGCCTTGTGACCGGCAATTTGCTCGGGCGCCATGAAACTTGGCGTACCCAGGACCAGGCCGGTCTTGGTTCGGCTGTTGTCGGTGATGCGTGCAATGCCGAAATCGGTCACCTTGACGCTGTCGCTGGCGGCGTCATAAAGAATATTGGATGGCTTGATGTCACGGTGCACCACCTGGTGCTGGTGTGCATAGTCCAGTGCTTCCGCCACGCGGGCCGCGATGGACAGCACCACCGGCACCGCGAGCAGCTGCGCCGGTTGGCTGAACTGCGACAAATCGCGCCCCAGCAAGCGCTCCATTGCAATCCAGACAAGACCGTCTTCGTCGCCCGCATCGTAGATCGCGACAATGTTGGGATGCTGCAGTCGGCCGGCCGATTGCGCTTCGCGGAAGAAGCGCGCCCGCGCATCCACCAAGGCATGGCCTTCGAATTCGCTGCTCAGTGCGAGCGTCTTGAGCGCGACCGCGCGGCCAATCACCGGATCGCGCGCCGCATACACCTTGCCCATCGAACCGCGCCCGAGTTCGCCCTCGACTTCGTAGCGACCGAGCCGCTTCGGATTCGCGGGAGCTTGCGGCACCTTCTCGGCGCCTGGGGACAGGGCCTGCGCAAGTTCCGCCACTTCCGCCAGCCGACGGGCGCGTTTGAGGTGAACGGCGGCGTTGCGGTACTTGGGTGCATGCGCCACCAAGTGGGCAAAGACATCACGCGCCCGCGCATAGGCGCGCTTGCGCTCGTAGCCTTTCCCCAGGTAATACAGATCGCCCAGCACATCCCCCTGGGCAGGCAGTTGGCGCAGCTTTTCGAAAGCCGCATCCAGCTTGCCCTGGCCCTGCAGCGCCAGCGCCAGCAGGCGTGCGTCTTCTTGAGAGGCAGTACGCTCTGCGCCAAATTCTGCCGATTCGGCATTGGCTGCACGCTGCGCCAGAAAGACGGTTTGACCTGCCACCAGCGCCATCAAGGGAAGCGCCAACGCTTGACCCAGCACCCAGCCCACTCCCAGACCTGCGGCGAGCAGGACCGCTGCAACCAGCACGCCCGGCCAGACACGCAGCATCGGCAGGACCGAGAGATAGCCAAAGACTGCCAACAGGGATCCAAGAGTGACAGAAACCGGAGACGTCTCGGACCCCGTCAGACGCAGCACAAGCATGGCAGCAAGCGCAGCAAACGCAGCCATGACCACGGGCAACAGCGCTTCGCGCAGCCTGGCGATCATGATTCCCCCGCTCGCAAAGATTGCTGACTCCGTCCCATTCACAGCGGTTTCCCCCGGTTGTTAGCCCAATAGACAAGCAATTTTTACGCCCATTTGCTCTACACAACCGCTGCATCTTGCTGGATGACGAAAAAAAACCCGCTCGCGGCGGGCTTTTTTGGGAGCAATGGCTTCAGAGCTGCGCTTTAAGCAAGCTGCCCAGTTCCGACGGATTGCGTGTGACGATGAAACCACACTCTTCCATGATCGCCAGCTTGGCATCGGCCGTATCGGCTCCACCCGAGATCAACGCGCCGGCGTGGCCCATGCGCTTGCCTGCGGGGGCAGTGACACCAGCGATGAAACCGACGATGGGTTTCTTCATGTTGGCCTTGCACCAGCGCGCAGCTTCGGCTTCGTCAGGGCCGCCGATTTCGCCAATCATGATGACGGCGTCTGTGTCCGGGTCGTCGTTGAACGCCTGCATCACGTCGATATGCTTCAAACCATTGATCGGGTCGCCGCCAATGCCCACGGCAGTGGACTGTCCCAGACCCACTTCGGTCAGCATGGCCACGGCTTCGTAGGTCAGCGTGCCCGAGCGGCTGACCACGCCAATACGGCCCTTGCGGTGGATGTGACCGGGCATGATGCCGATCTTGATTTCGTCCGGCGTGATGATGCCGGGGCAGTTGGGGCCCAGCAGCAGCGTCTTCTTGCCGCCGGCGGCTTCCTTGGCACGCATTTTGTTGCGCACTTCAAGCATGTCGCGCACCGGAATGCCTTCGGTGATGCAGATCGCCATGTCCAGGTCGGCCTCGACGGCTTCCCAGATGGCGGCAGCGGCGCCTGCGGGCGGCACGTAGATCACCGAGACGGTGGCGCCAGTCTGGTGCGCAGCTTCCTTGACGGAGGCGTAAATTGGGATATTGAAGATCGACTCACCGGCCTTCTTCGGGTTCACGCCAGCGACGAAACAGTTCTTTCCGTTCGCGTATTCCTGGCACTTTTCCGTGTGGAACTGGCCGGTCTTGCCCGTGATGCCCTGGGTGATGACCTTGGTGTCTTTGTTGATGTAGATCGACATTTGTTTTCCTACCTGGGCGTTAGTGGACGGCAGCAACGATCTTCGTCGCCGCTTCGGCCATGGTGTCTGCGGCAATGATGGGCAGACCGGACTCGGCCAACAGCTTCTTGCCCAGCTCTTCGTTCGTGCCCTTCATACGCACCACCAGGGGCACGGAGAGGTTGACGGCACGGCATGCCGTGATCACGCCGGTGGCGATGGTGTCGCACTTCATGATGCCGCCGAAGATGTTGACCAGAATGCCTTTGACATTCTTGTTGGCCAGCATGATCTTGAAAGCCTCGGTCACCTTTTCGGCGGTGGCGCCGCCACCCACATCGAGGAAGTTGGCCGGCTCGCCGCCAAATAGCTTGATGGTGTCCATGGTGGCCATGGCCAGGCCCGCGCCGTTGACCAGACAGCCGATATTGCCGTCCAGGCTGATGTAGGCCAGATCGAAGCGCGAGGCTTCGACTTCGGCCGGGTCTTCTTCGTCAAGGTCGCGCAGGGCCACCACTTCGGGGTGGCGGAACAGGGCGTTGGCGTCAAAATTGAACTTGGCGTCCAGGGCCGTGAGCTTGTTCTGGCTGTCCCGGTTCAGGGGGTTGATTTCAACCAGCGAAGCGTCGGTATCCATGTAGCACTTGTAGAGCTTCTGGAACACGTCCACTGCTTGATCCATCGAAGCGTCGGGCAGGCCGATGCCGCGTGCGATCTTGCGTGCTTGCTCGTCGCCCAGACCCTTGAGAGGATCAATGTATTCCGTAATGATCTTTTCGGGCGTGGAATGCGCCACTTCTTCGATGTCCATACCCCCTTCACTGGAAGCAATGAACGCCACGCTCTGCGTTGCGCGGTCGGTGACCAGCGAGACGTAGTATTCCTTCTGGATGTCGGCGCCGTCTTCGATGTACAGGCGACGGACCTTCTGGCCTTCCGGTCCGGTCTGGTGCGTCTTGAGCTGCATACCCAGGATCTCGCCGGCCAGGCGCTTGACGTCGTCAATGCTCTTGGCAACCTTGACGCCGCCGCCCTTGCCTCGGCCGCCAGCGTGAATTTGTGCCTTCACCACCCAGACCGGGCCCCCGAGTTTCTGCGCCGCCTCGACGGCTTCCTGGACGGTGAATGCGGGAATGCCACGCGGAACGGGCACACCAAATTGGCGCAAGATTTCCTTGGCCTGGTATTCGTGAATCTTCATGAGGGCTTTCTCAGGAAAGGGATTTCACCCGTCTGCCATGGTGAGCATGTCTGGCGGCGGGCGGTGGACATGGCAGCCGACAAATGTATCATGTTGCGACGCACCATTCTTTGTCGAAACTGACACGCCGCGCCCTGGCCCCAGGAGACCCCATGCACAAAGTATTCATTGACGGCGAAGCCGGCACCACCGGATTGCAGATTCGTGAACGCCTGCAAGGCCTGGACCAGATCGAGCTGGTCAGCATTTCCCCCGCAGAGCGCAAAAACCCGGCCGCCAAACGCGCGCTGATCGAACAGGTGGACCTGGTCATCCTGTGCCTGCACGACGATGCTGCGCGCGAGACGGTGGCGCTCGTCGATTCCATAGAAGCTGCGGGCGGGCGTCGCATCAAGATCATCGATGCGAGCACTGCGCACCGCACCGCGCCCGGCTGGGTTTTTGGTTTCCCAGAGCTGTGTGCCGGCCAGGTGCAGGCGGTAGAAGCGGCGGCCCGTGTCTCCAACCCAGGCTGCTACGCCACGGGCGCCATTGCGCTGCTGCGCCCGCTGGTTGATGCCGGCCTGGTGCCGGTCGATTTCCCGCTGTGTCTGCCCTCGGTGAGCGGCTATTCGGGCGGGGGGCGCAGCATGATCGAGGCGTACGAAGCCGGCGAAGCGCCTGCGTTCGAGCTGTATGCGCTGGGCCTGGCGCACAAGCACCTGGCCGAAATCATGCGCTACAGCGGCATTACACGGCGGCCGATTTTTGTTCCCGCCGTGGGCAACTTCCGCCAGGGCATGCTGGTGGAACTGCCCCTGCACCTGGATCTGTTGCCCGGCCAGCCCAAGGCGGCCGATCTGCACGACGCGCTGGCCAGCCATTACGCGCGCAGCAATACCCCCGAGCAGTGGGTGCGAGTGCTGCCAGCGACGGACGACGGCAAGCTCGACGCAGCCGCACTGGCCGACACCAACGCGCTGGAGCTGCGTGTTTTTGCCAATGAAGCGTATCGCCACGCGGTCCTGGTGGCGCGCCTGGACAATCTGGGCAAGGGCGCCAGCGGCGCGGCGGTGCAGAATCTGCAGTTGATGCTCGGCCTTTGATTCTGCCGGCACGGCCGCTCCGCGCGGCCTTGTCCGACGCCTGCGCGCAGCGCGACGGCGTACGCTTTCGGAATACGTTCACGGTGTTCCGCCATGTTGACCTTCTCTTTTCATTCACTGCACAACGCCCTGCGCTGCTCAGGGGTTGCGGCCTTCGGGCTATCTCTGTCGGTCGCTGCGCTTGCGCAAGGCGCGAACAATGCGGTCGGCGAGCGCATCGCTCGCGAAGGTCTGCCGCCCCGAGTGGCCGCCTGCATTGGTTGCCATGGTGCCGGCGGTGAGGGTTCCGCGGGCTTTCCTCCGTTGGCCGGCTCAGGCAAGGCCTACCTCTTTGCGCAGCTCGAGGCCTTTGCCAGCGGTGCCCGAAAGCACGCTGTGATGGGCCCCATCGCCCAGGCGCTGGATACCGCCCAGCGCACCAGTGTTGCCGCCTGGTTTGCCGCGCTACCCGCGCCTCTGACACAAACCAAAGAAGCGCCGGCCACGCCGTCTGACCGCGGCGCTTGGCTTGCCGCACGCGGTCGCTGGCAGGACGGGGTGCCGGCCTGCGCGCAGTGCCACGGCCCCGGTGGGGTGGGCGTCCCGCCGAATTTTCCGCCGATCGGTGGACTCTCAGCCGCTTACATGCAGGCCCAGGTCGAAGCCTGGCAGGCCGGCACCCGACCACCCGGACCGCTGGGGTTGATGGAGTCGGTAGCCAAACATCTGAATGCAGACGACATATCGGCTGTGGCCGCTTATTACGCCAAGCTGCATGCGGCCCCCGCCACTGCGAAGGCCCAGCCATGAAGACACCCGTTGCGCCCCCATCCCGCGCCGAGGAGCGGCGCCAGACACGCGTGCTGTTGACCATCGTTGTCGTCGCCATTGGCCTCGCGGTCGCGACTCTGGCGGGATTCAACCTGCGCAGCCATACACTGTTCAATTCCAACTCTACTGTGGAGAAAACCTCCGGTGGAGTGGTCAAGGCACGCTCGCACGCCCCCGTGCCTGACACTGCCCCTGAACCAGCGATTGCCAGCGAAAAGGCCCCCACTGCAAAAGCGCCGACCCCGGGTCTGAGCAAGGTGCAGGTAGCTCAGACCGGCGATGCAGCCACCAACCCGGCGCCGCCACCCACTGCGGCCGAACTTGTTGTGCCGCCCGCGAGCGACGCCATCCCCGCCGGACCCTTCGGCGAGGTGGTGCGCCGCGGCGAGCAAATCTTTCTCAATACGCGGGTCAATGCGCCAGCCTTTGTCGGCAACTCGCTCAACTGCGTGAACTGCCATCTGGACGCCGGGCGCAAGGCGGACTCTGCGCCGATGTGGGGCGCCTGGCCGATGTACCCGGCGTATCGCAGCAAGACCAAGCACGTGGACACCTTCGCCGAGCGCCTGCGTGGCTGCTTCACCTACAGCATGAACGGAACACCGCCCCCGTTCGGCGACGACGTACTGGTGGCGCTCGAAGCCTATTCGTACTGGATGTCCAAGGGCGCGCCAGCAGGCAAGGGACTGCCCGGCGCTGGCTTTGCCAAGTTGCCAGAGCCGGAAAAGGAGGCCGATGGCGCACGCGGCCAGGCGGTATTCCAAGCGCATTGCGCGCTGTGCCACGGTGCCGATGGCCAGGGACAACGCGTGGGTGACACGCAAGTATTCCCACCGCTCTGGGGTCCACAGTCTTACAACTGGGGCGCCGGCATGCACAACGTGGACACGGCGGCCGCGTTTATCCAAGCGAATATGCCTCTTGGCAAGGGCGGCAGCCTGGGCGTGCAGGATTCCTGGGACGTAGCCCGCTTTATCAACAGCCACGAGCGGCCGCAGGACCCGCGTTTCACCGGCGACGTGACCGAGACGCGGGAAAAGTTTCACAACTCCAAGCAGTCGCTCTACGGCCTGCGCGTGAACGGCCAGCTGCTGGGCAGCAAAGCGCATTGATCGTCCTGGGGCGATACGCAGGGCACTGGCAGTTTCAGCGCGGCGCGGGCGGCACCACGCGACGCACCACTTCCGCAGCAAAACCGCGAGCCGCCAGAAACCGGGCCTGACGCGCCCATTCGCGCGCATCGGTGGGAGCAGCGCCAAAGCGGCGCTCCCACAGCGCTTGGGCGCGATCGGGCTCGCTGGGCGCCAATTCGGCCAGCGCCTCGCGCACCCGCGCAGCGTCCAGTCCCTTGGCTGCGAGTTCCTGGCGCAGACGCGCACCCCCAAGACGAGGCGCCCGCAGGTGCAGCACCGAAGCGAGCACCCGCTCTTCGCAGATGAAACCCTTGGCCTGCAAGTCGTCGAGCACAGCCGCCAGGTCCTCGCCTTCTTGCAGGTGCCGGGCCAGCTTGCGCTCGAGTTCGGTGCGCGAGTGCTCGCGCTGCGAGAGGAGACGCAGTGCGCGGCCTTTCAAAGAGCGCTGCGGTCGGACCACGTCTTATTACTATGCTTTTAATAGCATTCAGAGTTTATACAGCAAGCGCTCAGTCGACTTTTTGCTCAGATTTTTTTCCCTTGGCGACAGGCGCAGGCACCACACCGTCGGCGGCCTCGTCGGCAGGCGCTGTCAGCGTCCGCACCTCGGGCGCCAGTTGCGCCACGCCCAGGCTCTCGCGCACCTTGTTTTCAATTTCATGCGCCAGCTGCGGGTTCTCGCGCAGAAACTCGCGGGCGTTGTCGCGGCCCTGGCCAATCTTCTCGCCGTTGTAGGCGTACCAGGCGCCCGACTTTTCCACGATGCGCGCGACCACCCCCATGTCGATGATTTCGCCTTGGCGCGAAATGCCTTCACCAAACAGGATGTCGAACTCGGCAGTTTTGAAGGGCGGCGAAACCTTGTTTTTCACCACTTTGACGCGCGTTTCGTTGCCGATGACTTCCTCGCCCCGCTTGATCGAGCCGATGCGGCGGATGTCCAGCCGCACCGAGGCGTAGAACTTGAGCGCATTGCCGCCGGTGGTGGTTTCGGGCGAGCCGAACATCACGCCGATCTTCATGCGGATCTGGTTGATGAAAATGACCATGCAGTTGGTCTTCTTGATGCTCGACGTCAGCTTGCGCAGGGCCTGGCTCATCAAACGCGCCTGCAGGCCGGGCAGCGAATCGCCCATGTCGCCCTCGATTTCGGCCTTGGGGGTGAGGGCAGCCACCGAATCGATGACGATCAGGTCCACTGCCCCCGAACGCACCAGGCTGTCGACGATTTCCAGCGCCTGCTCGCCGGTGTCGGGCTGGCTGATCAGCAGGTCTTGCAGGTTCACGCCCAGCTTTTGCGCGTACTGAATGTCGAGCGCGTGCTCGGCGTCCACAAAGGCGCACTGGCCGCCTTGCTTCTGCATTTCGGCGATGACCTGCAGCGTCAGCGTGGTCTTGCCAGAGGATTCCGGGCCGTAGATTTCCACCACGCGCCCGCGCGGCAGGCCGCCGACGCCGAGCGCCACATCGAGGCCCAGCGAGCCGGTGGAAACCACCTGGATGTCCTCGATCACTTCGCCTTCGCCGAGCCGCATGATGGTGCCTTTGCCAAACTGCTTCTCGATTTGCGCGAGGGCGGCTTGCAGGGCGCGGGCTTTTTCGCCGTCGGCGGGCATGCTGCGGCTGGTAGGGGTGCTCATGAAAATCTCCTTGAAATTCAATCGGTTGAAATACTTTTCTCCGTCTTGCTTTTCAGAAAGACTGGATGCTTGAACAGTAATGTACGAGCGCAATACTTTTTCGTAAACCCATTATTTAGTCAGTTTTCATGACTAATAGCCGACAATCCAGGGATGACTCCCCCGGACTTCGACGATGCCTGGCGCCTGACCCATCTGGGCCGCCGGATGGGCGACGCCCTGCGCCGCTTTGACGCCCGCGTGCTCCAACTCATGGCGCGCAATGTCGAGGTGCCGCTGGCTCTATCCAACCTGGCCGCGCGCGACCAGGTCAGCGCTGCGCACATTCACATCACGCGCCACCTGTCGCTCTCAGGCGACCGCTTGACCGACCTGGCGGCGCGCGCCGGAATGAGCAAACAGGCCATGGCCAGCCTGGTGGACCAATGCATCGCCTGGGGCTTGGTACAGCGCAGCGGCGATCCGCTGGATGCGCGTGCACGGCGCGTGTGCTTCACGCCCACCGGGCTCGCCTGGCTAGAGGCGTTTCGCGATGCGGTGGCGCAAGCCGAAGCGGAGTTTCGCGCCGAGGTGGGCGACGCTGTGGCGGCCGTGGTGTCGATCGGCCTGGAAACCTATGGCAGCGGCGGCACGCAATAAGCAGCGGCACGGCCATGCCCTCCTAGGAGTCTGTCGGACTTGGAGCGTCGAAAGCGAAAACCGGAGGTTTCACCAAAATCGGCCCCAGCGAGGACAGTTTTTGCGGGATTTGCAGCCCCATAGCCCGGCTATGGGGCAAAAAGACGGTGGAAAATGGACCGCTGCGGCCGATTTTCAGCCGACGATTTCCAAGTCCGACAGACTCCTAGAATGGCTGCATAAGCCTCAACGGTCTGATCCACGCCCACCCCTCGGAGACACGCATGCGCATTCTCATTGCCGAAGACGACCAGGTGCTTGCTGATGGCCTTTTGCGCACGCTGCGCGGCTCGGGCGCGGTGGTGGACCACGTGGCCAGCGGCAGCGAAGCCGACGCCGCGTTGATGACGAACAACGAGTTCGACCTGCTGATCCTCGACCTGGGCCTGCCGCGCATGCACGGCCTGGAAGTGCTCAAGCGCCTGCGCTCGCGTGGCTCGGCGTTGCCGGTGCTGATCCTCACCGCCGCCGACAGCGTGGACGAACGCGTCAAGGGCCTGGACCTGGGCGCCGACGATTACATGGCCAAGCCGTTTTCGCTGCAGGAGCTTGAAGCGCGCGTGCGCGCCCTCGCACGCCGCGGCATGGGCGGCGCCAGCAGCGCGATCAAGCACGGGCCGTTGCTCTACGACCAGTCCGGGCGTGTGGCCACCATCGACGGAAAGATGGTGGAGCTCTCGGCGCGCGAGCTCGGCCTGCTCGAAGTGCTGCTGCAGCGCACCGGGCGCCTGGTAAGCAAGGACCAGCTCGTCGAGCGCCTGTGCGAATGGGGCGAAGAGGTGAGCAACAACGCCATCGAGGTCTACATACACCGCCTGCGCAAGAAGATCGAAAAAGGCCCGATTCGCATCGCCACAGTGCGCGGCTTGGGGTATTGTCTTGAGAAGATCCCAGAATAGGAACGCCCCCCTGTGTCGCTGCGCTCCTTCCCCCCTCTCTCGGATCGCTGCGCGGTCCGGGAGGGGGGACGCCGCCAGCGCTGCGGGGCGGCCCTTGCGCGGCGGCCGCTGGCCTCGGCCGTGCCAGTTTCACAGCTACTGCTCGGTGCCGCCCACCGGCGTACATCGACAACCTTTGCTATTATTAATATAGCTTCCAGCGCTTATCTATATTGCGCTAGAGGCAGTTTTTACCCTTAATCAGGGCCGCGAGCTTGAAAATCTTCCAGCGCGAGCAGCGCTCCCTGTTCGGCGAAATCCTCGACTGGATGCTCACGCCGCTGCTCTTGCTCTGGCCCGTAAGCCTGGCGCTGACTTGGCTGGTGGCGCAAGGCATTGCCAACAAACCGTTTGACCGCGCGCTGGAATACAACGCCCAGGCGCTGGCGCAGCTGGTCTCGGTCAACCACGGCAAGGTGCAGTTCAACTTGCCCCAGCCCGCCAGCGAAATCCTGCGCGCCGACGATTCCGACACGGTGTACTACCAGGTCACAGGGCCACGCAGCGAGTTGCTTTCGGGCGAGCGCGATCTGCCTGCGCCGCCTGAGGGCGAAAACACATCCAACGGCGAAGTGCATCTGCGCGACGCCGAGTTTCGCGGGCTCGACATCCGCATGGCCTACATCTGGGTGCGGCTGGCCTTGCCCGAAGCGCCGCTGGCCCTGGTGCAGGTGGCCGAGACGCGCGAAAAGCGCAGCGTGCTGGCCACCGAGATCATCAAGGGGGTGATGCTGCCGCAATTCATCATCCTGCCGCTCGCCGTGCTCCTGGTGTGGCTGGCGTTGGCGCGCGGCATCCAGCCCCTCAACCAGCTTGAAGAGCGCATCCGCGCGCGCAAGCCCGACGATCTCTCCCCGCTGGATGACCGGACCGTGCCCCTGGAAGTGGCGCCGCTGGTGGCCTCAGTGAACGACCTGCTCACGCGGCTGGGCGACTCGCTGGCGACGCAAAAGCGCTTCCTGGCCGACGCTGCGCACCAGCTCAAGACCCCGCTGGCGGGCCTGCGCATGCAGGCCGATCTGGCGCAGCGCGCGGGCACCAGTTCCGAGGAGATCAAGCGCTCGCTTGAGCAGATCGGGCGCTCGAGCATCCGCGCCACCCACAGCGTCAACCAGTTGCTGGCGCTGGCGCGGGCTGAGAGCAGCAGCGCACAGATTGCCCTGGTGCCCTGCGATCTGGCGCAGATCACGGTGGACGTGGTGCACGACGCCATCTCGCGCGCGCTCGACAAAGGCATTGACCTGGGCTACGACGGCGCGCTGCCCGGCGCCCCGGGGGTGAACATGCTGGGCAACCCCACGCTGCTGCACGAACTGGTGCGCAATCTGGTGGACAACGCCATCAACTACACGCCATCGACGTCCGAGCGCCCCGGCGTGGTGACCGCGCGGGTGCTGGCCGACACCTTCGGCCATGTGCTGCTGCTGCAGGTGGAGGATTCTGGCCCCGGCGTGCCCGAATCCGAGCGCGAGCTGATTTTCCAGCCCTTCTATCGCGTGCTGGGCAACGAGGCCGACGGCTCGGGCCTGGGTCTTCCCATCGTGCAGGAGATTGCACGCCAGCATGGCGCCCGCATTGGGGTGGAAGATGCGCGACCCGGCCACAAGCCCCCAGGGGCCTGCTTCAGCGTGCGCTTTGCGGCGCTGGAGCCGTCTTCGTAGAGATGCCTTTGCGGGCACCCGGCCTCAAGAGCAGGGACGCAACTCCTTGCCCGCCAGCGCGCCGCGCAGCGCCAACACCTGGGCGCGCAGGGCGGTATCGGCCTGGGGCAGACGCAGCACAAAGCCCGGTGCGTCCAGGCGCTCTTGCACTACGCGGGCCGAGCGCACGCCTTTGGCGTTGAGCTGGGTCAACCCGCGCTGCGCCGCTTCTTCAGTGGAAAAACGCCCCAGCGAGAGCCCCGGCTCCAGCGCCGCGTTGGGCCGATCGAAAGACACTCCAAGCTCGCGCAATTCACTGCGCTTCTTGGCCAGCAGGTCGGCGTCGGCAAAGCGCCCCATGTAGACCATCCAGCGCCCGGGAAGCGTGGCGTTCTCCAGGCGCCAGCTGCCTGCGGGCAGCGCTGCGGCCGCGCGGCGCAGTGCATCGGCCTGGGCCGCATCGAAAAGACCTGCCTGCAGACATTCACCCTGTGGGGCGGTTGCGGCGTCAGGGTCGGCGGCGGCCACCGGCTCAGCGTGGCCGGCGGGTTCCGCCGGCCGGTGGTTTGCTTGCGAAGGCGCTGCCGTGCTGCGCTGCGCTGCCTTGCCAGTGTCGTCCGGCAGCACGCGCAGCAGCTCGGGGTGGATTTGTTGCTGCAGACGCTGCGGCTCGGCCTGTTGGTGCGGCGCAAAGCCCCAGCTTTGCAGCAGCCCCTGCGACCAGGCGTAGTAGCCACCATTGGCCAACAAAAGCAAAAGAACGAGAGTGCGCAACATGGTGCGTTTATGCCACGCCGGGCTCGCCGTCGGCACGCAAGGGCCGCACCGAGACTTCGGCACTGCTGATATCAAAGGCCCCCATGGGTCCGCGCACACGCAGCGCGCCTTCTGGCCCGACGCCGTCGGCCAGGCCTTCGCGGCCGTCCGACAGGCGCACCTGGCGGCCGGCGAGCGCGTCGCGTGTCGCATAGCGGGCCACGAGCGGCGCAAAACCCTGGCGCTCAAACGCCTGCAGCGCGTCCACCAGGGGCTCCACGACACAACCCAGGGCGGTGGGCGCATCCCAGCGCGCGTCAAGCTCGTGCAGGCTGCCGGGCGGTGTGGAGAAACCGCCGCCATCGCGCGGCGACACATTGAGGCCCACGCCCACCACCACCCAGCGCATTGCGCCACTGGCCGCGCCCGGCGCCAGCCAGCTGGCAGTTTCCACCAGAATGCCGCCCAGCTTGCGCTCGGCTCCTTGCCCCTGCAGCCACAGATCGTTGGGCCATTTGAGCGCAATGCGCGGCGTGCGGCTGCCCACGGCGGGCCATTCGGCCTGCAGGCTTTCTGCCACGCTCAGCCCGACGGCCAGCGACAGACCGGACCAGCTGCGCGGCGCCATCGGCAGCGCCAGCGAGAAGGTGAGCGAGGCGCCTTCGGCCTGGCCCTCGCTCTGCCAGCTGCGCCCCATGCGCCCGCGCCCTGCCGTCTGCGCCAGGGCCACCAGCAACAGCGCCTCGTGCTGGCCCGCGCGCAACCGGCGCATGCATTCGGAGTTGGTGGAGTCCACGCTGGCGAGCAGCTCGGCACTGAAACCTGGCATGCGGGGCGCCAGGGCCTGCCAAAGCGCCTCCAGCGGCCAGCGCAGGGGCTCGGTCATTGGGCAGCGCGCTGGCTGCGCACCGCAGTGCGCGCTTGTGGGGAGCGGCGCGGCGCTTTGCTCGCTTTGGAAGGCGTCTTCTTGCTCAGCGGCGCCGGCGCCCGCGGGCCACGCTTGGGCGCGAGCAAGGTGCCGCGGCAGTTTGCTGCGCCGCACCAGCACGGGTATTCGGCTTTCAGCTTGGGCGTGTAACGCTCTTCAATGATCAGGCCGTAGTCGTAGTTCAGCTCTTCGCCCGCTGCAATGTTGCGCAGCGCGGTGATGAAGATGCGGCCATCCTGCTCGTCGGCAAAGCAGTTGGGGTCGCAGCTGTGGTTGATCCAGCGCGACGAATTGCCGCCAAATTTCGCGTCGATCACGCGGTCTTCATCGACATGAAAGTAAAACGTGTGGTTGGGCTGCAGCGGATCGTGCGGGTGCCGGTCCTGCGCGGCCTGCCAGCTGATGACCTCGCCGGTGTATTCAATCAGCACTTCGCCCTCGGCAATATCCTGCACAGCGAATACGCCCTTGCCGTGTACGCCTGAGCGGCGGGTCTGGAGGCGACGCCCGGCAGAGGCGGCTGGAACGGTGCTGGAAGGCATGGAAAAACTTCTGTTACTTTGAATATGCACACCTGCGCGTGCGCGTGTACGCGCGAAGGAACCCGATTGTAGAAGCGCTTGATGCCACACTGTGGCGCGCTGGCACCAGAAAAAAACATTCCATGAGCAAGACCCTCGTCATCGCAGAAAAACCCTCGGTCGCACAAGACATCGTGCGCGCCCTCACGCCTGTAGCGGGCAAGTTCGACAAGCACGACGAACATTTCGAGAACGAGCAGTACGTGGTCACCAGCGCGGTCGGCCACCTGGTCGAGATCCAGGCGCCGGAAGAATTTGACGTCAAGCGCGGCAAATGGAGCTTTGCCAACCTGCCGGTGATTCCGCCACGCTTTGACCTCAAACCCGTGGACAAGACCAAGACGCGCCTGAACGCGGTCGTCCGACTAGCCAAGCGCAAGGACGTGACGCAGCTCATCAACGCCTGCGACGCGGGCCGCGAGGGCGAGCTGATCTTTCGGCTGATTGAGCAGTACGCCGGCGGCGCCAAGCCCCTCGGAAAACCTGTCAAGCGCCTGTGGCTGCAGTCCATGACGCCGCAGGCGATTCGCGACGGCTTTGACCAACTGCGCACCGAAGAGCAGATGCAGGGCCTGGCGGACGCCGCCCGCAGCCGCTCCGAAGCCGACTGGCTGGTCGGCATCAACGGCACCCGCGCCATGACGGCCTTCAACTCGCAGGGCGGCGGCTTCTTTCTGACCACCGTGGGCCGGGTGCAGACGCCCACGCTCTCGCTGGTGGTGGAGCGCG